>ERZ779621.61-NODE-61-length-86186-cov-14.382429_pt1 | contig 86186 bp, 78 predicted proteins | sample MGYA00514215_ERZ779621 | MGnify/ENA primary metagenome ERZ779621 (study PRJEB29562, sample SAMEA4376715) | mouse gut metagenome | isolation source: Cecum | study: EMG produced TPA metagenomics assembly of the A DSS colitis mouse model was used to assess the...
GCCTATGCAGGAAATGATGCACCGATGTCGGACGGTGCCTATGCAGGGAAGGGCGCACCGATGTCGGACGATGCTTTTGCAGGAAAGGGACAAGAAGGTTTACATAAATCGAAAAGATTTTCCGCACCCACACCTGGCAAGAAGGGTGAGTGGGGGAAAAAGGGTGACAGGGCCGATGGCAGACGCGGCATAAAGCGTTCCGATAATCCCGATGTACTCTACGGCAGGGATTTTGACGAGGAAGCGATGCCCATCGAGGACATTATCGGTGAGATGGGTGAGGTGGTCATCCGTGGTCAGATTCTAAAGATGGATAAGCGGGAGATTAAGAACGAACGCACCATTCTCATTTACGATGTGACAGACTACACAGATACCATGACGATTAAGCTGTTTGCGCACAATGATCAGGTGGCAGAAATAACAAGTGGTATGAAACCTGGCGCTTTCGTGAAGCTCAAAGGGATGACGACCATTGATAAGTTTGATCATGAGCTGACCATTGGTTCCTTGGCGGGGGCGAAGAAAATACCGGACTTTACCACTTCCCGTGTGGACCGGAGTGTGCGCAAGCGTGTGGAGCTGCACTGTCATACCAAGATGAGTGATATGGACGGGGTGTCTGAGGCCAAGGATATTGTGAAGCGGGCTTATAAGTGGGGGCATCCGGCCATTGCCATCACCGATCACGGTGTGGTGCAGTCTTTTCCGGATGCCAACCATGTGTGGGAGGATTTGTGGAAGGCGGAGAAGAACCGCTGTAAAGAGGCGGGAGAGCCGGAGCCGGACAAACAGAATTTCTTTAAGGTGATTTACGGGGTGGAGGCTTATCTGGTGGACGATCTGAGGGAGATTGCCACCAACGATAAAGGCCAGGATTTCCAGGCGGATTTTGTGGTGTTTGATCTTGAGACCACAGGGTTTTCCCCGGTGGAGAACCGCATCATTGAGATTGGCGCGGTAAAGGTCTGCGGGGGAAAGATTGTGGACCGCTTTTCCAGCTTTGTGAATCCGGAAGTGCCCATTCCTTTTGAAATCGAGAAACTGACAAGCATTTCGGACGATATGGTGGTGGGCGCCGCCAAGATTGAGACGGTATTGCCGCAGTTTCTGGCTTTTTGCGAGGGGTGTATGCTGGTGGCCCACAATGCTTCTTTTGATATGAGCTTTATCATGGCAAACTGTGACAGACAGGGGATTTCTCACGATTTTACGTACATTGATACGGTGGGAATTGCCCGGGTGATGCTGCCCGGTTTAAAGAAACATACCTTAGATGCGGTGGCCAAGGCTCTGATGGTATCCTTGGAAAATCATCACCGGGCTGTGGATGATGCACAGGCTACGGCGGAGATATTTGTTAAACTGATTCCCTTGATGGAAAAAGAAGGGATTAGCACACTGGCGCAGATTAACCATAAGGGAGAGTCCAACCCGGATATCATTAAGAAACTTCCCACCTATCACGCCATTATTCTGGCAAAGAATAACGTGGGGCGCATGAATCTTTATCGTCTGGTGTCGGATTCCCACCTTACCTATTTTTCCAGAAGGCCCCGGATTCCGAAACGGCTGCTAAACCAGTACAGAGAGGGACTGATTCTGGGAAGCGCCTGCGAGGCGGGGGAGTTATATCGGGCCCTGCTAGAGCACAGGCCGGATGCAGAGATTGCCAGGCTGGTGGATTATTATGATTATCTGGAAATCCAACCCCTTGGAAACAATCAGTTTATGATAGAATCCGATCGGGCGCCGGACATTCAGTCCCTGGAAGACATCATGGAAATCAACCGTAAGATCGTGCGTCTGGGTGAACAGTTCCACAAGCCGGTGGCGGCTACTTGTGATGTGCATTTTCTAAATCCGGAGGACGAGATTTACCGTCGTATTATTATGGCGGGACAGGGCTTCCCCGATGCGGATAACCAGGCACCCCTCTATTTTCGTACCACAGAGGAGATGCTGGAAGAGTTTGCATATCTGGGCAGCGATAAGGCGGAGGAGGTAGTTATTACCAACACCAACCTGATTGCGGATATGATAGATACCATGTCCCCTGTTCGGCCGGATAAGTGCCCGCCGGTGATTGAGGACAGTGACAGACAACTGACAGAAATCTGCTATAACAAGGCGCATGAACTTTATGGGGAAACGCTGCCGCAGATCGTGGAAGACAGGCTGCAGAAGGAGCTGCATTCCATCATCTCCAATGGATTTGCGGTGATGTATATCATTGCCCAGAAACTGGTGTGGAAGTCGGTGGAGGATGGATATCTGGTGGGGTCAAGAGGTTCCGTGGGCAGCTCCTTTGTGGCCAATATGGCGGGGATTACGGAGGTTAACTCTCTAAGCCCCCATTACCTGTGCCCCAAATGTCACTATTATGATTTTGACTCCGAGGAAGTGCGCGCCTATGGCGGCGGCGCGGGATGCGATATGCCGGATAAGGATTGCCCGGTCTGCGGGACGCCGTTACAGAAAGAGGGCTTTGACATTCCTTTCGAAACCTTTCTGGGATTTAAGGGGGATAAGGAGCCGGATATCGATTTGAATTTCTCGGGAGAATACCAGAGTAAGGCCCATAAATATACGGAGGTTATCTTTGGATTTGGCCAGACTTTCCGGGCCGGGACCATCGGCACCCTGGCGGATAAGACGGCCTATGGGTATGTGAAAAATTATTATGAGGAGCGGGGAAAACATAAACGGGTCTGTGAGATTAACCGGATTGTCACAGGCTGTACAGGTATCCGCAGAAGCACGGGTCAGCATCCCGGCGGCATCGTGGTATTGCCGGTGGGAGAGGATATCAATTCCTTTACCCCGGTGCAGCATCCCGCCAACGATATGACCACGGATATCGTCACCACGCACTTTGATTATCATTCCATCGATCACAACCTGTTGAAACTGGATATTCTGGGGCATGATGATCCTACCATGATTCGTATGCTGCAGGATATGACGGGCATTGACCCTGTTAAGATTCCCCTGGATGATAAACAGGTTATGAGCCTGTTTCAAAATACGGAGGCGCTGGGAATTACGCCGGAACAGATCGGCGGCTGTAAGCTTGGCTGTCTGGGGATTCCGGAATTTGGGACGGAGTTCGTTATCCAGATGGTGATCGATGCCAAGCCAAAGTGTTTTACGGATTTGGTGCGGATATCAGGACTTTCCCACGGCACGGACGTGTGGCTCGGCAATGCCCAGACACTGATTGAGGAGGGAAAAGCCACCATTTCCACGGCAATCTGCTGTCGTGATGATATCATGATCTATCTGATTCAGCAGGGCGTGGAACCTTCCCTGTCCTTTACCATCATGGAAAGTGTGCGTAAGGGGAAAGGGTTAAAGGAGGAGTGGATTGAAGCCATGAAAGCGCAGGGGGTGCCGGATTGGTACATTGGTTCCTGTAAAAAGATTAAATATATGTTCCCCAAGGCCCATGCGGCGGCCTATGTCATGATGGCCTGGCGCATCGCCTACTGCAAGGTAAACTATCCCTTAGCCTATTATGCGGCCTATTTCAGTATCCGGGCTTCCGCCTTTTCTTATGAATTGATGTGCCAGGGGCAGGCGCACCTAGAACAGGTGATGGCGGATTATAAGAGGCGGAGCGATGAACTTTCCAAGAAAGAACAGGATTCCTACAAAGATATGAAGATTGTGCAGGAGATGTACGCCAGAGGATTTACCTTTGTGCCCATCGATATATTTACGGCCCAGTCCAGGCTGTTTCAGATTGTGGACGGCAAGCTGATGCCATCCTTAAACAGTATTGACGGTTTGGGCGAGCGGGTGGCGGACGCTATTGTGGAAGCGGTCAAGGACGGACCTTTCCTGAGCAAAGACGATTTCAGGGAGCGGACGAAAGCGCCCAAGTCGGTGATAGATTTGATGAGTGAACTGGGACTTCTGGGCAATCTGCCGGAGTCCAATCAGATCAGTTTGTTTGACTTTGTGAGCTAGAGGATGGCCTCTCATAAAAAATTTAGATTTTTTTTAAAAAATTTGAAAAAACCTCTTGCATTATTGGAGAAAATATAATAGAATAAGCAAGTGTCAAACAGATGGCTTGTTGGTCAAGCGGTTAAGACGCCGCCCTCTCACGGCGGAAACAGGGGTTCGATTCCCCTACAAGCTGTTGACTGTTTTAGAACAGCCCAACCCTAAAGGATGCTGGAAACCTTGATTTGATTGAGGTTTGTGGCATTTTTTATTTGCTGGAAATATGAAAAAATGGTTTTGAAGTCTGCCCATGGAGATGGTATTATGAAAGAAGTCAAAGACACAATCCGAGGAAAACCAGCATGTACATATCACAGACAGCAGCCCAGTCGATTGTAGAGGAAATCGGCCGGGAGATTCATGAACATATTAACTTTATGGACCAGGAAGGCTACATTGTGGCCAGCACGGACAAGGCCCGTCTGGGTACTCTTCACACAGGCGCCAGGCGTATCATTGAGGAGAAGCTTACGGAACTCTATATCACGGAGGAAATGGAAAATCCGACCACCAAGATGGGCATCAACCTGCCCATCACGATCAAAGGAGAGATTGTAGGTGTGGTTGGCATTACGGGGGAAAAGGACCGGGTGGCCGGTTACGGGAACATCGTGCGCCGGATGACGGAGATTATGGTGGAGGACAGCTGGCTAAAGGACCGCAGAAGATATGACAGGCGTGTCAAGTATCGTTTCATGGAGGAATGGATTGCCAGATCTGGGGCTTTCTATGACAGAAGTTTTGTGGAACGCGGTATTCAGATTGGGATTGACATCACCCGTCCCCGCAGGGCCATGGTCATTCATTTTGAGCATTATTCCAGTCTTTCGGCGACCCAGGAAGGGCAGAGAAAGCTGGATGAGATGGAGTCTGCAGTACGTCATTATGTGGACAAGGAGGGGATTTTATATTTGCGGGAACCGCCTAAGCAGATTTGTCTGACTGCCGCCTGTGGCGATGAGGGTATCGGAAAGCTGGCGGAAAATATCAGGAAGTTATTGCAGGATAAATATGAAGAGAATGTGGTGATTGGGATAGATTCCGTGGATGGAGGAAGTATCCATATCAGCCAGCTGTGTAAGGAAGCAGAGCGGGCGGCGGAGGCTGGCAGAGCGGGCGAGATTGTCTTTTATAAGGATTTGTATGTGGAACTCTTTCTGCGGGATATTTCGGACGAAGTCAGGGCGGAATATCTTGGGAAGCTGTTTCCGGGGATCCGGGAAGAGGAGCTGGATGCTTTTATGAAGATCATCGATGTGTTTTTTGAGGAGGACGGTTCCCTGGCCCGGATGTCGGATAAGTTATACATGCACAAGAATACGATTCAGTATAAGTTAAAGAAGATGGAGGCTTTAAACGGCCGGGACATCAGGACGCCTGGCGGGGCTGCCGTGTATTATATGGCACTGCAGTTTTATCAGAACGCGGGAAGCGATATGCCTTCTTTGCTGCGAAATCTTAAGGCGGACTAAAATGGCAGCAGTTTTTGAGGATGCGAAGAGAAATTCCTGAAACTGTTCTAAGAAAATGTGATTGTTCCACGGGACAAAAATTAGTAAAAACATATGTATTTTGTAACATATACAAAGCCGATAATATATAGTATTTTAAAAGAAGATTACAAAAAAAATCTTCTTTTTTTAAATTTTATTAGTCAAATTACACAATTGGTTAAGTAGAGTTTTATCTGATGAAAGAGAGGCGCCATGGGATTACGGGAAGAAGCGGATCAGATTATCAAGAAGTCTATTCAGGCTGTACTGCCGGATGAGGCAGTGGCGAAAGCGCTGAAGGGCAGGGAATTTGGACAGGGAAAGATTTATATGGTGGCAGTCGGCAAGGCGGGCTGGCAGATGGGCAAGGCGGCGGCGGATATTTTGAAGGACAGATTGGAAGCCGGCGTAGTAGTGACCAAGTACGATCATGTGAAGGGCGAGATTCCAAAGACGAAATGTTATGAGGCAGGACATCCGGTGCCGGATGAGAATTCTTACTTGGCGACCCAGGCGGCGCTTGATCTGGTGGAGCAGGCATCCGCTGAGGATGTGGTGGTATTTCTGCTTTCGGGCGGCGGCTCCGCATTGTTCGAGAAACCCTTGGTGTCCGGGGAAGAATTGAAAGACATTACCACGCAGCTTCTCTCCTGCGGGGCGGATATTGTGGAGATGAATACTATCCGCAAGCGGCTTTCGGCGGTAAAAGGCGGCAGGTTCGCACAGGCTTGTGAGCCCGCCAGGGTATTTAGTATTGTGCTCAGTGATATTTTGGGCGATCCGCTGGATATGATCGCGTCCGGTCCGGCTTATCCGGATTCTTCCACTTGTGAGGAGGCACTGGCCATTGCAGAGAAATACAGGCTTAAGCTTTCAGACACTGCAAGAGGGCTTTTAAGGCAGGAGACACCGGAGGCATTACATAATGTGGAGACGCAGATTACGGGCAGTGTGTCCGACCTGTGCCGTGCGGCGGCTTCGGCCTGTGAGGAACTGGGGTATGCGCCTTATATCTTGACAGACCAGTTAAGCTGTGAGGCCAAAGAGGCAGGGAAGTTTCTTGCGGCCATTGCCAAGACCTATCAGAAGACAGACAAAAGTCTTGCCTTTCTGGCAGGGGGAGAGACTGTTGTGCGCCTGACCGGCAAGGGCAGGGGAGGGCGTAACCAGGAGCTTGCGCTGGCGGCTGCAGAGGGCATTGCGAATCTTAAGGGTACGGCGGTGTTCAGTGTGGGAAGCGACGGTACGGACGGACCCACCGATGCGGCGGGCGGTTACAGTGATGAGACTACCAGGGATACACTTCTTGCAGAGGGGATTTCTATTTATGAGGTGCTGCAGGACAATGACGCCTATCATGCGCTTGCCAAAGCAGGAGGACTGATCATCACTGGCCCCACGGGGACGAATGTAAACGATGTATCGGTATTGTTGATAAAACGATGAGAAGATCAGATTGGGCTGATAATCTTAAGAGCATCGAAGGGGTGGCAATACGAAAGCAGAGATAGAAAGGAAGAAGATGATATGATAATTCTGCGCACTTTATTGGAAAATCAGCTTTCACAAAACAGAGCGCTCACGGCGGAGCATGGACTTTCTTTTTTGGTGGAGACAGGCGGGAAGAAGATTCTTTTTGACTGCAGTGCAGGTAAAGCGGCGCGCCAAAATGCTAAAAAGATGAATGTCTCTTTGAAAGATGTGGATTATGTGGTGTTGAGCCACAGTCACTACGATCATGCGGGCGGCTATCCGGATATGGTGGAACACGGGGTGAGGGCACCGCTTATTACGGGTCCCCGGTTCTTTGAGGAAAAGTATGCCCGGGATGGCGGTAAGTATGTGTACTTGGGCTGTGGGTTTGGTGAGGATTTATTAAAGAAGTATAAGATCGAACATCAGGTCTGTGAGAAAAGCATTACGCTTTTTGAAGGCTGTCATGTGGCAGGCGGTTTTGAACGGAAATATGATTTCGAGAAAGCGCCGGCGCGGTTTGTACGTCAGACAAGTACAGGTATGGAGGCGGATGATTTCCCGGATGAGGTCTGTCTGGTGATCGAAAGCCCAAAAGGCCTGGTGGTGATTGTAGGATGCAGTCATCCGGGTATCTTAAATATGGTGGAGACAGTAAAGAACCGTTTCCACAGTCCGGTATATGCAGTCTTTGGGGGCTCTCACCTGGTGGAGGCGGATACAGAGCGTTTGTCCAGGACCATGGATATGCTGCGGGAAATGGGAATTGGCATGGCGGGATTCAATCATTGCACCGGCGATGCGGCGTTAAAACGTATGGGAGAGTGTGAGGATGGCACGGTCTATTCCCACTTGAAAGCAGGAGACTGTATTTTTCTTTCCTGAATAAAAGAATCTACAAGGAAAGGGGGATGGAGAGGAGTATTTCTTGAACATGACTATAAGTAATATGTCTTGTGGGGCATAAGTGATCAAAGGAGGGTAAAAGTATGTCAGCTTTATTTATGTTTACAGTTATCATTCTGGCGGTTGTCGCCATGGTAATTGCAATCTCAAAATTCAAACAGCATCCGTTTCTGGTGCTGGTGGTAGTGGCAGTGGTGGTTGGTCTTGTCTGTGGTATCCCCACAGAGGACGTGATCACGACGGTCAAAAACGGCTTCGGTAACATTCTGGCCAGTATCGGTATCGTTATCCTGGCAGGTACGATCATCGGTACAATCTTAGAGAAGACAGGTGCAGCGCTTACGATGGCCAACAGTATTCTCAAGGTGGTAGGTAAGAAAAACAGTGTGCTGACCATGGGTCTTACAGGTTATGTAACGGGTATTCCTGTGTTTTGTGATTCCGGGTTTGTTATCTTAAGCCCTATTTCCAGAGCACTTGCAAGTCAGAGTAATGTGTCTTTGGCGGTGATGGCCACAGCGCTTTCAGGCGGTCTGTATGCGACCCACTGTCTGGTGCCGCCCACACCCGGTCCCATTGCCATGGCCGGTACGTTGGAGGCGGATTTGGGTCTGACCATCCTGGTAGGACTTCTGATTTCCATTCCAGTCACGCTTGTGGCCATTGTCTATGCCAAGAAAGTGGCCAGCAAGATTGACATTCCGGCGAATCCGGAGTACACAGTGGAAGAACTGGTAGAGAAATACGGCAAACTGCCGGGGACTTTACACAGCTTTTCACCGATTCTTCTGCCAATCGTTTTGATCGCACTCAAGTCGGTGGGTGATTTTCCCAGTGCGCCTTTTGGGAGCGGTGTATTTAAAATGATTGTTTCCTTCGTGGGTAATCCGGTGATTGCGTTGATTCTGGGCGTTTTCTTAGCCATGACTCTGATTCCGAAAGAGGAGAAGAAAAACACCTTGACTTGGATTACAGAAGGGGTTACCAACTCCGCAGGAATCCTGGCGATCACCGGTGCAGGCGGTTCTTTCGGAGCCATCTTACAGCAGCTTCCGATTGCAGATACCCTCAGCGGCTCCATGATGGGGCTTGGTATCGGTATTGTGCTTCCTTTCGTGATTGCAGCGCTGTTAAAGACCGCTATGGGTGCTTCTACGGTGGCCATGATCACAACATCGGCGATGATCGCACCGATGATGGGCGCTTTGGGATTTACCAGCCCCATTGCAAAGGTTTTGGTCATCATGGTAATCGGTGCAGGTTCCATGACGGTATCCCATGCCAATGATTCCTACTTCTGGGTAGTATCCCAGTTTTCGGATATGGATACCAAGACAGCTTACAAGTGTCAGACCGGTGTGACAGCGGTGATGGGTGTTACCACCTTGATCATTGTCTTCCTCTTATCCTTGTTCTTAGTATAGGCTTGGTATGAGAATGCGAATTGCATCATAGGCAGTAAAATGAACATCCCGAAGGAGATGATAGGTCTCTTTCGGGATGTTTTGGATGGCCTTAGCTGCTTTTGGCGGAAAAAGTGCCTGCAGAATCCGGCAGCATTGCAGTGATCAGATAAAATGGCAGACTCAGTACCATGAAATAAACATAACGAAACTCCGTAGCCACAGGCGTAGCGATTAGGACTGTGAAAAGAAGCGCTATGCTGGGCAGATAGCAGACCAGTTTACGGTTTTCCCGGCGGATGATTACGGTGCCGATACTAAAGAGCATAATCCAGCAGGTCACGCCCATACTCCACAGGGTGCCATAGATGGGGACCATGCTGCCCAGCTTGATGGCGATCTCTTTGCCCTTGATCACCAAAGGCCCGCCAATCAATGGTGTGTGTGATACGCCGTATTTGGTGGCGCTGATGCCCTCGGCTTCCGCCACCAGGTAGAAGGAGTCCGGATACCAGTAGCCGTAGGTCTGTTTCACATAGGCGGTGAGATAATCTCCCGGATAGCGCAGGCCCAAGTCTATCCACAACTTCAAAAAGTCTCCTTTATGGGCGGTCAGATACTCCTGGTTGCCGGCCCTGACCAGTTCTTTGATGTTATCGGCGAAGGTGGGATTGTACAGGTCCTTGATATAAGTTAAGTCCACCACCTCCTCCACAAGGGCAAGCTGTTCGGCGGTCAGCGCTCTGTCATTGCATATAACGGCTGTTATTTGCTGCATGGGAATACAGACAGACTCGATAAAGTCCGGCTGCTCCACATGGAAGGCTTTCATCACAGGATATTTGACGATGACGGCGCAGCAGAGAATGGCAAGAAGCGCCGGGTAAAATCTCTTTGCCTGTCTGCGGTATACGAACAAAAGAAAGGGCAGGGACAGCAAAAAACCATACCAGCCGTTGGAGCGGAACAGACATATCATGATGCCTGAAAGGATAAAAACAGTCATTTCCGCCAAACGAATCCTTTCCATATATAGCAGCCGCAGAATCGAACAGCCAAAGAACAGCACAGCCGCCGCGAAAGGAATATCTTTCCAGATGGTGACAGAAAAGACTGCGTGGTAGGGAATCAGTGCATAGAAGGCCGTGATCAGAAGAAGAACAAAGGGTCTTATTCTTCTGGCGCGCAGGGTGTTGATAAAGTAAGCCACACTGCCTGACAGCAGACACATTTGGAAGAAAGTATAAAAAGATACGGCGGTAACCATATTGCCGGTCAAAAAATAGCCCACATGGTAGAAAAATCCGAACAGCATCGTATGAGACCAGGGATGATGGTTGCTGTAGGGGGAAATGCCCAAAATCTGGGTGAACTGGTTGATGCTGTCAGGGGTCATGATGCCGGGATACTGGTAGAGAAAGTAAGGCAGCCAGCAAAGCAGGCAGATGACAAATGTGCACAGCGCTGTGTGATATCTATAGAAGCTGCTGATTTTGCTGAACCAGGCAGAAAGCCGGGGGTACTTCACATGGACATAGCAAGTCGGACTATAATCTGACAGCAGGAATTTGTAGAGGTTCATCTTGTTGCAGGTGTAGGAGAACAGAAATTTCAACAGGTAGTAAAACAGAGTCACAAATCCGGTAAATACCACGGTAAGGATAATGAAACGGTAGAGTCTGCTGGTGAGAAGTTCTATATAGTAGGGGTAATCCACCAGCATATATAACAGGGTAAAAATGACAGAAGTGATGAGGGCGACATGGTCTGTCACCTTGTCGTCATGTAAAATGGAAGTGTCTGCGGCACCGTTTTCGATCAATTCTCCCTGTAGAAAAAGAGGATGCCTTTCGTCTAACCGGCGGCTTACATGTCGATAGAAGAAAAAGGAAAGCAGGAAGAAGACAAAAGTGAGAATGTTGCCAGGTTCCATGCGGGACGCTTTCATCAATGCCCAGGTGGTCAGAAAACTCTGGAACAGGTGTAATAATAATGTAAGATTTAATTTGTTACTCATATTTCCCCCTGCATACGAATAAAATCTTGCTGGATGCCATATCATTTCAAAGGGATAAAACATTCCCTCTATCAGGATACCGAAGCAGATGACTATAGATTAATAGATATCGGCAGTTCTGTCAATCATCTGTCAATGGATGCGGGAAAAGTGCTTGCAATAGGGAAAAATTGGTGCTATAATGACAAAAGTATTAAATAGTTACTAAGATAAAGAGTGGACTTGCGAGTCCACTCTTTTCAGGTCTTAAGAAGCGGACCAAAGGAGTATGGACATGTCGAAAAGAGAAGTATATGAGGAGAGGACCGAGAAACTGTTAGGTCCTATTGTGGAGAAATTCGGAGTGGAAGTCTATGATGTGGAGTACGTAAAGGAGGGAAGAGACTTTTATCTTCGGGTTTATCTTGATAAGCCGGAGGGCGTCAATATTTTGGATTGTGAGAATGTAAGCCGTGAATTGTCCGATCGGCTTGATGAGGAGGATTTTATTCCGGACGCCTATATTTTGGAGGTCAGCAGTCCAGGACTTGGCAGGGCCCTTAAGAAGGACAGACATCTGTTAAAGAGTCTTGGAGAAGCGGTGGAAATCAAAACCTACAAGCCAATCGATACCCAGAAGGAATTTGCAGGAATCTTAAAGGCATATGATGACGCGCAGATTACCATTGAAGAGGAAAACGGTATGCGCACATTTGAGAGGGCGGATATTGCGCTGATAAAGCTTGCACTGAATCTGTAACAGTATTATAAATCTGGTGAACATAGGAGGATAATGGAAAATGAATAAGGAATTGATGGAAGCGTTGGATATCCTGGAGAGAGAGAAAGAGATCAGTAAGGAAACTCTCTTTGAGGCAATCGAGAACTCCCTGATTACAGCCTGCAAGAATCATTTCGGTAAGGCGGATAATGTAAAAGTGGAGATTGACAGGGATACCTGCGATTTCTTCTGCTATGCGGAGAAGGAAGTGGTGGAGGAGCCAGAAGATCCGGTGCTGCAGATTTCTCTGGAAAAGGCCAGGGAGATTTCCGAAGATGCCAAAATCGGGGATACCATTCGGGTGGAGATTAAATCCAAGGAGTTCGGGCGTATTGCCACCCAGAATGCCAAGAGCGTGATCTTACAGAAAATCCGCGAGGAGGAGAGGAGCGTCATCTATAACCAGTATTACGAGAAAGAGAAGGATGTGGTTACCGGTATAGTGCAGCGTTATGTGGGAAGGAATATTTCCATCAACCTGGGGAAGGCGGATGCCATCTTAAATGAAAACGAGCAGGTGCGGGGAGAGAATTTCAGACCCACCGAGAGAATCAAGGTATATATCCTGGAAGTGAAGAATACGCCCAAAGGCCCCAGGATTTTAGTGAGCCGCACCCATCCGGAGCTGGTAAAGAGATTGTTTGAGTCTGAGGTGACGGAAATCAAGGACGGTACAGTGGAGATCATGAGCATCGCCAGAGAGGCCGGCAGCAGGACGAAGATTGCCGTGCGCTCCAACAATCCCAATGTGGATGCGGTAGGCGCCTGCGTGGGTATCAACGGCGCCAGGGTCAATTCTATTGTGGATGAACTTTGTGGTGAGAAAATCGATATTGTAAATTGGGATGACAATCCAGGTAATCTGATTCAGAACGCCCTTTCTCCGGCTAAGATTGTGGCGGTGTTTGCGGATCCCGATGAGAAGACGGCGAAGGTGGTAGTGCCCGATTATCAGCTTTCCCTGGCCATCGGTAAGGAGGGGCAGAACGCCAGACTGGCCGCCAGGCTGACCGGCTATAAGATTGATATTAAGAGTGAGACGCAGGCCAAGGATGCCCCGGGCTTCCGTTATGAAGATTATCTTTACGATGATGAGGAGGAAGCTTACGAAGAGGAATCAGAGTATGAGGGTGAAGCGTATACAGAAGGATATGAGGAAGGGTATGAGCAGGAGCCTGCTGAGAATACCGAAGAGTATGTAGAGGACGAGGCGGTAGAAGAGTAGAGAACCGGCGCCTGCCGGGATAGAGAGGACGATGCTATGGCAAAAAAGACAGTCCTGCGTCAGTGTGTGGGATGCGGTGAGATGAAGGATAAGAAAGAAATGATGCGGGTGTTAAGAACCGCAGAAGGGCCGATCGTCCTGGATATGACCGGCAGAAAGAACGGCAGAGGAGCTTATCTGTGTAAGAATAAGGAGTGTTTGGTGCAGGCCAGAAAGAAAAAGGGGCTGGAGCGTTCCTTTAAGGTGAGCATACCCGACGAGATATACGAGAATCTGGAAAAGGAGTTTGAGGAGGGCGAGCATGAGTAGTGTGCAGGGAAAGAATAAGGTGTTGTCCATGCTGGGGCTTGCCGCCCGCTCCCGAAATGTTGTCAGTGGCGGATTTGCAACGGAACGGGCAGTGAAGAACCATAAAGCGTGTCTGGTCATAATCGCGGAGGATGCTTCGGATAATACCAGAAAGAAATATGGCAACATGTGTAAATTCTATAAGGTGCCCTATGCGTATCATGGCACCAAGGAGGTGCTTGGGCATTCCATGGGCAGGGAAGAGAGATCGGTTCTTGCTGTGACAAATAAGGGATTTGCAGATTCCATACAGAAGCATTTGGTAGATTCGGAATAGTTGGAGGTAGTAAGTATGGCGAAGATGAAAGTACATGAGCTTGCTAAGGAGCTTGATAAGAAGAGCAAAGATTTGATAGATTATTTACAGGCAAAAGGATATGAAGTAAAGGTGGCGCAGAGTTCCATCGAGGATGAAGCCATAGATCTTGTGCGCAGGCAGTTTGGGAGCGCAGCAGCAAAGGAGACAAACGTGCAGACAAAAGAGCAGACGGCGGATAAAGGGGCCGAAGCGAAAGCAAAGGTAGAAGATAAGGTGCAGCAGACGGCGGATAAACCGGCCCATAACAAAGCCGTAGAGGCGGCGCCTAAGGCGGAAGAGGCGAAAGAAGCCAGAAAAGAAACGGCCAGGCAGGGACAGAAATCCGAACAGGCAAAGACAGAGCCGCCCAAGAAGAAAAAGATTATCTTCGTGAGTAACCCTCATAATTCCAAGATGTCAGGACAGCGTCCCGCCCAGGGCCAGGGAGGAAACGGCGGCGGAAATCGGAATGGAAATAACAACAGACCGGCAGGAAATGGCGGCCGGCCGGTGCAGGTGCAGAATGCGCCGCATAAGATTGTAAGACCTACCCAGAAACCCATTCCGGTGACGGCGGAACCCTATGAGGTGCGCCAGCGTCAGCAGCAGGAGCGCAGAATGGAGCAGCGCCAGCAGGAAAAACGGGAACAGAGAGAGCAGCAGGAGCAGAGGGAGCAACGGGAACAGAGAGAACAGAGAGAACAGAACAGAAAACCGGCAGCACCTGTACAGGGAGGCAGACCGGCTTCTGGGCAGGGTAACAGACCCATGTCGGGACAAGGACAGGAGAGGACAGGAAATGCAGGAAATCATCGCAGACCTGAAGGCCAGAACAGGCCGTCTTATAACAACAATCAAAATGATCGGGGCCGTAACGGCGGCGGTGTCGGCTCTAACCGCGGCGGTGCGGGTAATGAGCGCTTTTCGAGAGGAAATGGCGGGCAGGACAATAGATTTCGGAAAAATAACGGTCCGAAGGACTTTGTGCCCGAGACGCCTGTCAAGGACGTGGAGAAACACAGGGATGAAGAGAAGCGCAGAACAAATCAGGAAAGAGATAAACGCTCGAAGAAAGATTTGATTTACGAAGAGGATGATGCAGCGGTTAAGAACCGCAATAAAGCGGGCAGATTTATTAAGCCGGAGAAGAAAGTAGAAGAAAAGGCGGAAGAACAGATTAAAGTGATTACGATTCCGGAGTCTCTCACCATCAAGGAATTGGCGGATAAGATGAAGATTCAACCTTCTGTGATTATTAAGAAGCTGTTCTTACAAGGACAGATTGTGACCCTGAACTCGGAAATCAGCTTTGAGGATGCGGAGAACATTGCCATTGAGTATGAGATCATCTGTGAGAAGGAAGTCAAGGTGGATGTGATTCAGGAGCTGTTAAAAGAGGAAGAGGAGGACGAAGCTTCTATGGTGGCGCGTCCGCCGGTGATCTGCGTTATGGGTCATGTAGATCACGGTAAGACTTCTCTTTTGGATACCATCCGTAAGACCAATGTGACGGATAAGGAGGCAGGCGGTATCACCCAGGCTATCGGTGCTTACACGGTAGGCGTCAAGGGACAGAGTATTACCTTCTTAGATACGCCGGGACATGAGGCCTTCACGGCTATGCGTATGCGCGGTGCGAATTCCACGGATATTGCGGTTTTGGTGGTAGCGGCGGACGACGGCGTTATGCCCCAGACGGTGGAGGCTATCAACCATGCGAAAGCGGCAGGCATTGAAATCATTGTGGCAGTGAATAAGATTGATAAGCCCAATGCCAACATCGACCGTGTGAAACAGGAGATGACGGAATATGAGCTGATTCCGGTAGACTGGGGCGGGACTACAGAATTTGTGCCCGTATCGGCCAAGTCGGGAGAGGGCATCGAGAATCTGCTGGAAACCATTCTGCTGACAGCGGAGATTATGGAATTAAAAGCCAACCCTGACAGAAATGCCAGAGGTCTGGTCATCGAGGCGGAACTTGATAAGGGCCGGGGCCCGGTGGCTACCGTGCTGGTACAGAAAGGCACGCTCCATGTGGGAGACTTTATCTCGGCAGGGGCAAGCCACGGCAAGGTGAGAGCCATGATCGATGACAAGGGCAGGCGTGTGAAAGAAGCCAAGCCTTCCACACCGGTGGAAATCCTGGGCCTTTCCGATGTGCCCAGCGCAGGTGAGGTATTTATCGTGCATGAGAATGACAAGAGCGCGAAATCTTATGCGGAAACTTATATGGCACAGCATAAAGAGGAGATGCTTGCAGATACTAAGACCAGAATGTCCTTAGACGATCTGTTTAACCAGATTCAGGAAGGAAATCTGAAAGAACTGAACCTGATTGTCAAAGCGGATGTACAGGGCAGTGTGGAGGCAGTGAAACAGAGTCTGATGAAACTGTCCAATGAGGAAGTGGTGGTGAAGTGTATCCACGGCGGTGTGGGCGCTATCAACGAATCGGACGTATCTTTGGCTTCTGCTTCTTCAGCGATTATCATAGGCTTTAACGTAAGGCCGGATGCCACCGCTAAGACGGTAGCGGAACGCGAGGGCGTGGATGTGAGACTTTATAAGGTCATCTATCAGGCAATCGAGGACGTTGAGGCGGCTATGAAGGGTATGTTAGACCCGATCTTCGAGGAAAAGGTAATCGGTCATGCGGAAGTCCGCCAGATTTTCAAGGCATCGGCCATCGGCAACATCGCCGGTTCCTATGTACTGGACGGTGAATTCCTAAGAGGCTGTAAGATTCGTATCCGCAGAGGCGACGAGCAGATTTATGAGGGTGAACTTGCCTCCTTAAAGAGATTCAAGGACGATGTGAAGGAAGTCAAAGCAGGCTTCGAGTGCGGCCTTGTGTTTGAAGGCTTCGATAAGATGCAGGAACTGGATATTGTGGAGGCATATATTATGGTAGAAGTACCCCGCTAAGCGAGGGCAGAGAACTTCTGAAACACTATTTAAGTAAGAAAGGGCTGGGATCATGCGTAAGAACAGTGTAAAAAACACCCGGATTAATGGGGAAGTACAGCGTGAATTGGCGCAGATTATCAGGGGAGGCATCAAGGATCCCAGGATTGCACCAATGACTTCTGTGGTGGCCGTGGAGGTGGCACCGGATTTAAAGACCTGTAAGGCGTGGATTAGTGTGCTCGGAGACGAGAAGGCGCAGGAGGATACCCTGGCAGGGCTTAGGAGTGCGGAAGGATTTATCAGGGGCAGACTTGCGAAGACGATCAATCTGCGCAATACCCCCCAGATCACTTTCATCATGGACCAGTCCATCGCCTATGGAGTCAATATGTCTAAGAGGATTGAGGAAGTAGTGGCAACAGACCGTAAGGCAGTAAAGGCAGATGAGGGAAATGGAAATGAAGTTGATCAGTGAAGTAAAAGATGCAAAGAAAATAGCGATTGGCGGGCATGTGCGGCCTGACGGAGACTGTGTGTGCTCTGTCATGGCCCTGTACCGCTATCTGCAAAAGGAATTGCCCGAAGCGCAGATTGATATATATCTTGAGAAGCCGTCGGAGGTCTTTCGCTGCATTCAGGGAATGGAGGAGATTCATTCTGATTTCCAGACCGAGGAAAAGTACGATGTCTTTGTGGCACTGGATTGTAACGACGAGCGGTTAGGAGAGGCGCTGCCAATTTTTCGAAGGGCAGGCAGACGGATTAATATCGACCATCATATCAGCAACACCGGATGCGGAGATTTGAACATCATTGAGCCGCAGAAAAGTTCCACAGCGGAACTGTTATACGAACTGATGGAGCAGGATGCGGTAGACGAGGAGATTGCCAAGGCAATCTATATTGGTATGGCCCATGATACGGGGGTATTCCGGTATTCTAATACTTCTCCCCGCACGCTGGAGATTGCCGCGAAACTGCTTGGGTTTGGCTTCGACTTTTCTGCGCTGCTTGAGCATACGTTCTTCGAGAGGACTTATGTACAGACGCAGATCATGGGCAGGGCGGTGTTGGAGAGCGTTCGTTTTATGAATGACCGTTGCATCGTCAGTATGGTGAGCCGGCGTATGATGGAGTTTTATCAGGTGGGCCCCAAGGATTTGGACGGTATTGTGAACCATCTGCAGGTGGTGAGCGGTGTGGACTGTGCGATTTTTATGTATGAGATCGGTACGCTGCAATATAAGGTAAGTATGCGGTCCAACGGTAAGGTGAACGTGGCGCAGGTCGCCGTGCAATTTGGCGGCGGCGGGCATCTGCGGGCAGCAGGCTGCACCATGAACGGTACATATCATGATAATATCAATAATCTGTCCAAGGAAATTGCCGGGCAGCTGAAGAAGGAACAGGCATAGAATATGGCAGGGACCTTTCTCTATAATGGAATCATCAATGTATATAAAGAGGCAGGCTACACTTCCCACGATGTGGTGGCCAGACTCAGAGGAATCTGTAAACAGAAAAAGATTGGACATACAGGAACACTCGATCCGGATGCGGCCGGCGTGCTTCCTGTATGTTTCGGTTCCGGCACAAGACTGTGCGATATGCTGACAGACTGGGATAAGGAGTATATCGCGGTGCTTAAGCTGGGCGTTATCACGGATACCCAGGATATGTCCGGGCAGATACTGGCGGAGGCGGAGGCTGTCCAAATGGCGGCCCTTAGCGAAGATGCCGTGGGCAAGGCGGTTATGGGGTTTGTGGGAGACTACGAACAGATTCCGCCCATGTATTCGGCCTTGAAGGTGAACGGTAAGAGACTCTATGAACTGGCGCGGGCGGGGAAAGAAGTGGAACGGAAACCCAGGCTGGTGCAGATTAAGGAGATTGAAATCTTACAGATGGCGCTTCCAAAGGTGCAGTTTAGGGTGGTGTGTTCTAAGGGAACCTATATCAGGACGCTGTGTCATGATATCGGAGAAAAGCTTGGCTGCGGCGGCACTATGGAATCCCTTGTCAGAAGCAGAGTGGGCATATTCAGCCTAAAAGAGGCGCTGACCTTAGAGGAGATCGAAAAACTTAAGTGCGCGGGGAAACTGGCGGATGTCATAACAGCGCCTGATACGGTCTTTTCTGACTGTCGGGTGGTCACAGTGACACAGATGGGGCAGAAGCTGGCGGCAAACGGAAACCGTCTGCAGGTTGGTCTCTTTGTAGGTCAAATCGCGCCCAAGGACCAGGAACAGGTGCGGGTTTACGATGAGGCAGGCAGGTTTTACGGTATGTATCAGTTTCAGAAAGCATCCCGGGATTTTAAACCCGTAAAGATGTTTTTATAGAAAGTAGAGTACAGTACAGGCGGGATGACAGAATGTTGATCATAGAAAATACCACAGAGTTTGCGCTGCAGACAAAAAGTGCTGTGGCAGTGGGCAAATTTGACGGGATTCATCTGGGGCACAGGAAACTGCTTGCTAAGATTTTGGAGCAGAAAAAGGCCGGACTTACGGCGGTGGTATTCACATTTGACACTTCGGCTTCGGCTTTCTTTGGCGGAGAGGATAAAGAACTGTCCACGAAGGAGGAGAAGCGGGCGGTTTTTGAGAAGATGGGGATTGATGTGCTGATTGAATTTCCTTTAAACAGGGAGACGGCGGCTACGGAACCGGTGACGTTTGTGAAACAGTATTTAGCCAGGCAGATGCGGACGGCTTATCTGTGCGCAGGACCGGATATCTCTTTTGGTAAGCGGGGAGCGGGTGACAAGGCGCTTTTGGCCCAGTATCAGAAAGCGTGCGGTTATCAGCTGGAATTGATTGAAAAGGTACAGGTGGACGGCGGGGAGGTAAGTTCCACCAGAGTAAGAGGCGCAGTCCGGGCAGGACAGATGGAGGCGGTAGCCCGTATGCTGGGGACGCCTTACAGTGTGAGCGGTCTGGTGGAGCATGGAAGACGTCTGGGTCGTACACTGGGGATGCCTACGGCGAATCTGCTTCCGGAGACGGACAAGCTTCTGCCGCCCAATGGGGTTTATTATTCCAGTGTGCTTCTAAACGGCAGCACCTACCGGGGGATTTCCAATATAGGCTGCAAACCCACCGTATCGCAGGAGAATGTCATGGGGGTGGAGACCTATCTCTATGATTTTGACGAGTCCATTTATGGCAGCCGGATTACGGTACAGCTTCATGCATTCCGCAGGCCGGAGGAGAAATTCTTAAATGTGGAGGCGCTGCGGGAACAGCTAATGCTTGACATTGAAGCGGGCAGGGCATTTGAAACGTGACGGTAAGTGTCGATGGGCGTCGGATTTTTTGCTATAAGGACTTGTAAGTATGTTTTTTTTTAGATACAATAATATCGGCGGCATTGAAGCGAAAGAACAAAGGAAGGAAACTTAAATTGAGATGAATCCAACAATCATTCTTTCCATGGCAGGCGGTCTTGGGCTGTTTTTGTATGGTATGCGCATCATGAGCGACAGCATTGAAAAGGTTGCCGGTGCAAGGTTGAGAGGAATTCTGGAGCGGTTGACCACAAACCGCTTTATGGGAATTTTAGTGGGTGTTTTCTTTACGGCAGTTATCCAGTCATCGTCGGCATGTACGGTTATGGTGGTCAGCTTCGTCAATTCAGGGCTGATGAATCTGACCCAGGCAGCAGGGGTGATTTTTGGCGCTAATATCGGTACTACGGTAACGGCCCTTTTGGTCTCCTTGAAATTGGAGAAGGCGGCGCCGGTGTTTTTGCTGGTGGGCGTGCTGATGGTCATGTTCTGCAAGAAGCAGAAAGTATCAAGATGGGGAGAGGTTATCATCGGTTTCGGCGTGCTGTTCATGGGGCTGAGCACCATGTCGGGAGCCATGTCCGGTATGAAAGATTCCCCGGCAGTCTTACATATGTTTGCATCTTTACAAACGCCAATCCTGGCAGTCCTTTTGGGCACTGTTCTGACAGCCATTATCCAAAGTTCCTCTGTGACGGTCAGTATTATGGTGCTTTTAGCCAATCAGGGACTGATTGGAATGGATATCTGTATGTTCATTATTCTCGGCTGTAATATCGGTGCCTGTACGTCCGCGCTGTTAGCTTCTTTAAATGGTAAGAAGGATGCGAAACGGGCGGCGGCAATCCATTTGATTTTCAACGTGATCGGTACGATTGTTGTATATATTCTTTTCAAACTGGCTGTCAGTCAGGTGGTGGCAGTGCTTACCGTGATAGCCGGCAGCGACCCGGGCCGTGTGGTGGCTTATGCCCATATTGCGATCAAAGTATTTCAGGTTATCATTATGATGCCGTTTATCAAGGGTATCGTAAAACTGACCTATCTGCTGGTGCCTGGTGACGATAAGAAAGTCGGATACCGGGACAGCTATCAGCTCAAATATATCGGTGAAAAGGTGGTCTTAAATCCCGCCACTGCCGTGGTGGAAGTGATCAAGGAGCTGGACCGTATGGCTTCCCTGGCTGACGAGAATCTTAACCGCGCCATGAACGCCCTGATGACATTAGACCAAAGCGAGATTGACGAAGTCTATGAGGTGGAGAAGAATATAGATTTCTTGAGTCATGCCATCACCAACTACCTGGTGAAGATCAATCAGACGACTCTGCCGATCGAGGACTTAAAGAGTATCGGCGCCCTTTTCCATGTGGTCAATGACATCGAGAGAATCGGTGACCACGCGGAGAATATTGCCGACGCGGCCGTCAGGCGGATAGAGACCGGGGTGGGATTCTCCAAGGCGGCACAGAAGGAAATGGGCGAGATGATAGATATGGTGAATACCATACTGCATTTCTCCATTGACATGTTCGTGAAGAGTACGGAAGAACATGTGGAGGATATCAGAAATCTGGAAGAGGCCGTGGACGAGAAAGAGAAAGAATTGCAGCAAAAGCATATTGCCAGACTTTCCAACAACGAGTGTACGCCGGAGGCGGGGGCATTATTCTCGGAAGTGGTGTCCGGTTTAGAGAGAGTGGCCGATCATGCCACCAATATTGCCTTTGCGAACACCTATTATGAGACGGGTATGTAATAAAATCATCGCACAGGGATTGACAAAGTCTTACGGACTTGTTATAATAAGCTCGCATTTGTTACAAAAGTGTTACGAATGTTACAAATTAGCGAGAGGACAATCCTTCGATGAAGAGACGAGAAATATCTTTGCTTTTGGCAGGTTTTTTACTTTTTATGATTCCCATGCAGATGCAGGCAACAATCGCTCTGCCGGATATTGTGTCAACGAAACAGATTGATTTTAACAAAAGTATTACAGAAAATATTCAAAATGTCACAGAATTGGATGTGACGCAGGATAGTGCCGATGCCTGGACCGTGGCACAGGCGGCTTCCAGTACACAGAGTGAGGCAGGGCAGATTCCGGCAGACAGTATTCATGACGTGCTGGGAGATTCTGTTGGTTCCGCCAGCATCTTCTCTGCGGATAAGACAGTGGAGGACTATAAGCTGGCGTATGAGCGGGCTAAGAACGCCAACTGGGGCTATACGAACCTGGGCATCGCCAATGTGAGCGATAATCTGAATATCCGGGCCGTGGCGGCGGAAGATGGGAAGCTGGTAGGTAAACTGCCCAAGGATGCGGCCTGTGAGGTGCTTGATACAGATGATACCTGGGCGCATATCAAGTCCGGCAGCGTAGAGGGATATGTGAGCAAAGAGTATCTTCTGACAGGGATTCCGGCGAAACATAAAGCAGAAGAGCTTGCAACAACAATGGCCAGAGTCACCACGGACAGTCTGAATGTCAGGGCAGAGGCCAGCACAGATTCGGAAGTTATCACCATGGTGCCAAACGGCGAGGAGCTGGAAGTGGCTGCTGTGGAGGGAGAATGGGTTAAAGTACTTTTGGATGACGACGAGGTCTATGTGTCGGGAGAGTTTGTGGAAGTCAGTGCAGAACTCGGAACGGCAGTCACCATGTCGGAACTGCTCTACGGGCAGGGCATCTCCAACGTGCGCGTGGATTTGTGTCAGTATGCGAAAGAATTTCTGGGGAACCCTTATGTATGGGGCGGCACCAGTTTGACAAAGGGAGCGGACTGCTCCGGTTATGTGATGAGTCTTTATAAGAAGTACGGCGTGAATCTGCCTCATTCGTCCAGGGCGCAGGCCAACTGCGGCACTACGATCAAGGTATCCGAGGCACAGCCGGGAGATCTGATTTTCTATGGAAAAGGCAAGACCATCAATCATGTGGCGATGTATATTGGCGGCGGCAAGGTAATCCATGCCAGCAGTCCTAAGACAGGGATTCGTATTTCCAATGTGTCTTATAGAACGCCTTTTAAGGCAGTGCGGATTCTGCAGGACTAGGAGATAGATATAAAGCAGTAGGATGGATGCTGTGGCAGAAGAAAAGCGTATGTGGAAAAGATAGCAAAAGCGCTTCAATATACGCTTTACAATCACATGGGTTTGTGATACACTATAGCAGTGTGATTTGAGCCGATACCCGGAGGCGGGATGCTCCGACCCCCTTCTTGGTGTCAGGCGTTTATCAGGGCAGCCCCCTGAAGGAAAGGAGAAATTATGATTTCTAAGGAAAAGAAAACAGCGATTATCAAAGAGTATGCCAGATCGGAAGGCGACACAGGTTCACCGGAAGTGCAGGTAGCAGTCCTGACAGCGAGAATTCAGGAACTCACCGAGCATCTGAAAGAGAATCCCAAAGATCATCATTCCAGAAGAGGACTTCTGAAAATGGTTGGTCAGAGACGCGGCCTGCTTGGCTATCTGAAAGAAAAAGATATTGAGAGATATCGTTCCTTAATTGAGAGACTTGGACTTCGTAAATAAGATGGACAATAAAGCGGAGATAGGGTTAGCAGAGTTAACCCTAAATCCGCTTTTCTGTGTATATTTGCAGTGGTCTGGTTTAAGCAGGCGGCTGCGCACTTTCGGCGGGAGGAGGATCTGCCGGAAGGAGGAAGAGAGAAGAAAAAGGAGAGAAGATTATGTACAAGAGTTATACCATGGAACTTGCCGGGCGCACCCTGCGTGTAGATATCGGCAGAGTGGGCAAGCAGGCAAACGGCTGTGCTTTTATGCAGTATGGGGAGACTACCGTGTTGTCTACGGCAACGGCTTCCGACAAGCCCAGGGACGGGATTGATTTCTTTCCCTGCAGTGTAGAGTATGAAGAGAAGTTCTATTCTGTCGGCAAGATTCCCGGCGGATTTAACAAACGAGAGGGCAAGCCTTCCGAGAATGCGATTCTCACAAGCCGTGTTATCGACCGTCCAATGAGACCGCTTTTCCCGAAGGATTACCGCAATGATGTGACGCTCAACAATATGGTCATGAGTGTGGATCCGGCCTGCCGTCCGGAGCTGGTGGCTATGATTGGTACTGCCATTGCGACCTGTATTTCAGATATCCCTTTTGCGGGTCCCTGCGCGATGACCCAGATGGGTATGGTGGACGGCGAGTTGATCGTGAATCCCTCCCAGGAGCAGTGGGATAAAGGCGATTTGAAGATGACGGTAGCATCTACGGCTGAGAAAGTGATGATGATTGAGGCTGGCGCCAACGAGGTGCCGGAGGCTAAGGTATTGGAGGCCATTTATAAGGCCCATGAGATTAACCAGACATTGATTGCTTTTATCAACAACATTGTGGCGGAAGTGGGCAAGCCGAAACATACCTATGAGAGCTGTGCAGTTCCGGAAGAAATGTTTGAGGAGATGAAGAAAATCGTGACACCTGAGGAGATGGAGACGGCTGTCTTCACCGATGAGAAGCAGGTGCGCGAGGAGAATATCAAGAATGTGACAGCCAAGCTGGAGGAAGCTTTCGCAGAAAACGAGGAGTACTTGGCAGTGCTTGGCGAGGCAGTGTATCAGTATCAGAAAAAGACAGTCCGCAAGATGATTTTAAAAGATCATAAGCGTCCTGACGGCAGGGCTTTAGATCAGATCAGGCCCTTGGCTGCGGAAGTGGATATCATCCCCAGAGTACACGGGTCAGCAATGTTTACCAGAGGACAGACACAGATCTGCAACGTATGTACGCTGGCGCCTTTATCCGAGATGCAGAAGGTGGACGGCTTAGATGAGAACATTACCGGCAAGAGATATATGCATCACTATAATTTCCCGTCTTACTCGGTAGGTGAGACGAAGGTCAGCAGAGGACCGGGCCGTAGAGAGATCGGCCACGGTGCATTGGCGGAGAGGGCACTGCTTCCGGTGCTTCCTTCCGAGGAGGAATTCCCCTATGCAATCCGTACCGTGTCAGAGACTTTTGAGTCCAACGGTTCCACGTCCATGGCTTCTACCTGTGCTTCCTGTATGTCTCTGATGGCAGCGGGCGTACCGATCAAGAAGATGGTGGCAGGTATTTCCTGTGGTCTGGTGACAGGCGACACGGATGATGATTTTGTGCTGTTGACAGATATCCAGGGACTTGAAGATTTCTTTGGAGATATGGACTTTAAGGTGACGGGTACCCATGAGGGTATCACGGCAATCCAGATGGACATTAAGATTCACGGCCTGACCAAGCCCATCGTGGAGGGCGCTATTGCAAGATGTCGTGAGGCCAGAGAGTTTATCATGGAAAACTGCATGAAACCGGCAATTGCTATGCCTCGTAAGGAAGTGGGCAAGTATGCGCCTAAGATTATTTCCATTCAGATTGACCCGGATAAGATTGGCGATGTTGTAGGACAGCGGGGTAAGACGATCAATGAGATTATTGCCCGCACAGGCGTGAAGATTGACATCACGGATGACGGCAATGTATCGGTGTGCGGCACAGACCGTGACATGATGGCTAAGGCTGTGGATATGGTCAAGATGATCACCACAGATTTTGAGGAAGGACAAGTCTTCCAGGGAACGGTTGTCAGCATTAAGGAGTTTGGCGCGTTCATCGAGTTTGCACCGGGCAAAGAAGGCATGGTTCACATCTCCAAGATTGCGAAGGAGAGAATCAACCATGTGGAGGACGTGCTGACCCTGGGTGATAAGGTGACTGTGGTGTGCCTTGGCAAGGATAAGATGGGAAGGATTAGCTTCTCCATGAAAGATGTAGCTCAGGCGTAAATTCCTTCGGAGATTAACTGCAGTAAATTCCTTCGGAATTAACTGCGCGAGCTTTGCTTCGCAAATCTCGGATTGGGGTGCGGAAGTTTTTGAAAATAGAAGAGGAGCCTTTGGGGATGGTTGTTTGTCCTTGGGGCTCCTTTTTGGTGGTTTTTTTAATATGCTTTTTACCACTGCATGGCGGAGTGGCTGGCTTTCTCTTCGCAGTATTTGCAGCGGTAGATTTCCTTTTCCTCATCAGCCAGTACGAAGATATGGGGGAGTTCTTGTTCGATGGAAGTGATGCAGCGGGGGTTTTTGCATTTGATTACGTTGTGGATTTCCCGGGGGAGCACCAGTTCTTTCTTATCGACAATCTTCCCGTCCTTGATGACGTTGACGGTGATATTGTGATCGATAAAAGCCAGAATATCCAGATTCAGCGTGTTGATGTCACACTCTACTTTCAGGATGTCCTTCTTGCCCATTTTGTTGCTTCTGGCGTTCTTGATGATGGCTACCGGGCAGTCCAGCTTATCCAGTTTCAGGTGGTGGTAGATGGACAGGCTTTTGCCTGCTTCTATATGGTCGAGCACGAAGCCCTCTTCGATTTTTCCTACGTTTAACATGATAACTCCTTTCTAAACCTCAATTTCCAATAGGGTTAAGATCAATGCCATTCTCACATAGACGCCGTACTGTGCCTGTTTAAAGTAGACGGCGCGGGGGTCGTCATCCACTTCCACGGAAATCTCGTTGACCCGGGGCAGGGGATGCAGCACCAGCATGTCCTGTTTGGCGGCAGACAGTTTGTCCTTGTCCAGGATATAGAAATCTTTCAACCGGACGTAGTCTTCTTCGTTGAAGAAGCGTTCTTTCTGGACCCTGGTCATATAGAGGAGGTCTAAGTCCGGCATACAATCCTCTAAGCGGATGACTTCTTTGTAAGAGATGCCCTTCTCCGTCAACATGTCGGTGATATAGTCCGGAACTTTCAATTCCGGCGGGGAGATGAAGATAAAGTGGATATCAGGGTATCTGATCAGGGCGTTGATCAAGGAGTGTACGGTACGGCCAAACTTGAGGTCACCGCAAAGCCCGATTGTAAAACCGCCCAGTTTTCCTTTCAGGGAGCGGATGGTGAGAAGATCGGTGAGAGTCTGGGTAGGATGCTGATGTCCGCCGTCTCCGGCGTTGATGACAGGAATCCGGGACCGGCTGGCAGCTACCATCGGCGCGCCCTCTTTGGGATGGCGCATGGCGCAGATATCTGCATAACAGGAAACGATACGGATTGTGTCAGATACGCTTTCACCCTTGGTAGCCGAGGAGGAAGCGGCATCTGAGAACCCCAGGACCTGTCCGCCAAGATTCAGCATAGCAGCCTCGAAGCTTAGGCGCGTGCGCGTGCTGGGTTCATAGAAACATGTAGCCAGCTTCTTCCCGGCACAGACGTGGGCATATTTAGCCGGATTGGCCTCAATGTCGGCAGCCAGGTCAAAGAGCTTTTCCAGTTCTTCCACAGTAAAATCAAGTGGATTCATTAAGTGTCTCATGATTGTAATCTCCTTTATTGATGTCTAAAAAAATAGAAGAGAAAGAATCTCTTCTATTTTGAATTGCTTATGATTGATAGGATAATAATTCCTCCACAGGTTTTCTTCTGGGTGCAACAGGTGTCTCGTCAGGATAACCAACAGGAATAAGTGCCACCAGTTCCCTGTCTTCGGGAATCTGTAATAAGGACTCTGCTTCTTTCTGATCAAAGAGTCCTAGAATAACGGAACCAAGGCCTTTTTCATAGGCCGCAAGACATAGGCACTGAGACGCGATACCGGCATCATACATCTGCCAGCCATCGCCCCGGGGTGTACTGAAAGACCCGTCGCGCTCATAACCGCTGCGGTTTTTGATGATAGTGATTGCCATCAAAACGGGTGCTGCGGCAATGATATTACCGTTGGGAGGGTACAGGGATGTACATTCTTTGGCAATCCGATCTTTCAGAGCGCCTTCTACTGCAATATAGCGGGTAATCTGTGTATGCTTCCAGCTGGGAGCGTAAGAAGCTGTCTGAACAATCTCTGCAAGCAATTCATGAGAGACGGGATCGGCCTTAAACTTGCGGATACTTCTGCGTTCTAAGATACAATCTTTTGCGGTCATGTGTTTTCCCTCCTTATTATGTGGTGATGTGATAAGCATTCTCTATATCTTGTATATCATATCACAAAGGCAGGGGTGTTTCAAGTGGCGGCGCGGATAAAATTACCTGAGGAAAATTACCTGATTATTTTATGAAGAGGAATGTAATAGTTCAGCTGTTTGCTTGGGGAACTTGTGAAATGAATTGGGGTATGATATAGTAGACAGGGAATATATCCCTTGGTAAATCGGGTGGAAGATATCGGAAGGAGAGTATAAATGATGGAAGAAAACAGGGAACAGGAACGGAAGGAACAGCAGGGGCCGGGAGCAGACGGGAGAGATGATGATGCTCTAAAAGGGTCTGCCGGGGAGTATGTGGAGCGCAAGAGATGGTTGTTCTTCGGGCTGCCCTTTACTTTTACAAAATATACGATTAACGAACAGGTGGTCACCATCAATGCAGGATTGTTCAGCACGACGGAGAACGACTGTTATTTATATAAGATACAGGATGTGGAACTGCGGACGAGTCTGGCAGAGCGCATTTTCGGACTGGGTACGGTGGCGTGTTATACAGGAGACAATACCCATCCGCAGCTTTTCTTAGAGCATATCAAACATGCGAAAGAGATTAAGAATTATATTTTGCACGCTTCTGAGGATGCCAGAAGAAAGCGGCGCACCTTGAATACCCTGAATATCAACGCGGATGATATAGATGATATGGATTGAGGTGTCATGTAAGCGAAAGCCTCTGAGGCTGACGGGACTGTGAAAAGAGGAGGTCAGTCAGGCCGCAGGCTTTCATCGTTCTCCCGCAGGATGCGCTCAAACAAAAGACCGGTGAGAAACCAGAAAGGCGCATAGTCGAGGCGGACTACTTTGGCCAGGTTCCAGCGTGATTTTTCGTAGTTCCAGGGGCATAATTCGCGTCTGTTGAGCCATATGCCGGTGAGAAATTCACCGGTAAATATTAGGCAGGTATAGGTGAGTCCCCGGACAACCAGGCTGCAGTTTCGCATAATACGGCAGACAGGGGCAAGGAAAGCCGCCATGCCATAGATGGGAAACATCCATATGGAGGTAGCGCCAGGGAGCTTTAAATCTCTTCTGCGGAAGGCATGGAAGGCGGTGAAGGTGATTTCCAGAAACCACCCCAGCAGGCCGCAGTGAATGAAGTTATGCATTAATTTTTTCATAATCATAGTATAGACGGATAGGGTGGTTTTATACAGGGGGCGTACATGAATTACAGGGAAGCCATGGAATACATAGAACAACTGAAGCCTTTAGGCAGTGTCATGGGGCTGGAGAGCATAAGAAGCCTGTGCAGGCGTCTGGGCAATCCCCAGAATCGGCTTAAGTTCGTACATATCGCAGGCACCAACGGCAAGGGCTCTGTGCTTTCTTATATTTCCACGGTGCTGCAGGCGGCAGGGTATAAGGTGGGCCGCTATATCTCACCTGCTGTGCTTGACTACCGGGAGCGGTTTCAGGTGGACGGCAGAATGATTACCCAGTCCGGGCTGTGCAAGTACTTAGAACCTGTGAGAAAAGCGGCGCAGGAAATGGTTGAGGCGGGGGAGACCCATCCCACCCTCTTTGAGGTGGAGACGGCGGCGGCTTTCCTGTATTTTCTGGACAAAGGCTGTGATATCGTGGTATTGGAGACTGGACTTGGGGGGTCTCTCGATGCCACCAATGTGATTGATACTACGGTGGCGGCAGTGTTTACCTCCATCAGTATGGACCATATGGAAATTCTGGGAGAATCTTTGGAGCAGATAGCGCTGGCAAAGGCAGGTATTATAAAGAACAAATGTTATGTAATATCGGCCAAACAACAGACGGAGGTGATGAAGGTCCTGCGGCAGGCGGCGGCATTTCGCAGGGCAAAGTTTTTTACAGCGGATGCGGCTAAGGCGAAGCATGTGAAAAGCGGTGTAACAAAACAGCATTTTAGCTACGATAAGTATAAGAATCTGGAAATCAGTATGCTGGGGCAGTTTCAGATCGAGAATGCAGTGGTTGCAGTGGAGACGATTACCATGTTAGGACGGTGCGGCTTTCCCGTGCCGGAAGAGAAACTGCGGGAGGGCATGATGCAGGCGAAGTGGCCGGGGCGTTTCCAGGTGATTGGCAAAAAACCTTTCTTTATCGCTGACGGGGCCCACAATGAGGATGCGGCCAGGAAACTGGTGGAGAGCATCAGATTTTATTACCCGGACAGAAAAATCATTTTTATCATGGGTATGCTGCGGGATAAAGAATATGATAAAGTCATCCGCATCACCTTTGCCTTGGCAAAGCATATTATCACGGTGACGCCGCCTATTAGAGAACGGGCGTTATCAGCTTATGAGCTGGCACAGGCAGCGGGGGAATATCATGACAGTGTGACGGTGGCGGACAGCGTGCAGGAAGCGGTGGAGATTGCTTATCTGCTGGCGGGAGAGGATAAGGATACGGTTATCATAGCTTTCGGTTCTCTATCTTATCTGGGAGAACTGATGAATATAGTAGAACATAGAGATACGATCAGGAGAGATTCTCATGGTAGATCAGAACAAAATTAAAAAGGCAGTGGAATTGTTATTGGAGGGAATCGGGGAGGATGCGGGCCGGGAGGGCCTGCGGGAGACGCCAGACCGGATTGCCCGGATGTACTGTGAGATTTTTGCAGGGATGGAGGAGGATGCCGCGAAACATCTGTCCAAGACATTTCCGGTTGCCAGTAATGAGATCGTGGTGGTTAAAGATATCACCTTTTATTCTATTTGTGAACATCATCTGATGCCCTTCTACGGCAAAGCCCACATTGCCTACCTGCCCAACGGCCGGGTGGTGGGGCTTAGTAAGCTGGCAAGAACGGTGGAAGTCTATGCAAGGCGTCCCCAGATTCAGGAACAGATGACCATACAAATAACAGATGCTATTATGGAGCACTTACATCCCCAGGGAGTGATGGTGATGTTAGAGGCGGAGCATATGTGTATGACCATGCGGGGCGTGAAGAAACCGGGCAGTCAGACAGTGACAGTGGCTTCCAGAGGCTGCTTTAAAGAGGATGCGCAGTGGCAGAGACTCTTCTTTGAGATGGTCAGAGATGGCAAAAAATATAATCAGGATTTAAAAGATTGCTGATTGGTGGATAGGTGTCATAAAAACAAGAAAAAAGCAAAAGAAGGAGGAAAGGCGAATGAGGATTGGACAGAGGGATTTTAGAACAAAAGGGCATACGTATGTGATGGGGATTCTTAACATAACACCCGATTCTTTTTCGGACGGCGGCAAGTACAATGAGCTGGACAAGGCCCTGTTCCATGTGGAAGAGATGATAAAGCAAGGTATGGATATTGTGGATGTGGGAGGAGAATCCACCAGGCCCGGATACACCATGGTTTCTGAGCAGGAAGAGATAGACAGAGTGGTTCCTGTAATCGAAAAAATCAAATCACAATTTGATATTCCGGTATCACTTGATACTTATAAGTCCGAGGTTGCCAGGGCTGGTATCGCGGCGGGCGCAGATATGATCAATGATATCTGGGGGCTGAAATATGATGAAAAAATAGCAGATGTGATTGCACAGGCGCAGATACCATGCTGCCTGACACATAACCGCAAAGAGGCTGTATATAAGAATCTGATAGAGGAGATTCTCTGGGATTTAGAGTCTTCTTTGGATATTGCGCACAAGGCTGGTATTGCAGACGACAGGATTATCATCGATCCCGGCGTGGGATTCGGTAAGAGTTATGAGAACAATCTGGAGATTATCGACAGGATTCAGAATTTCCATTCATTGGGGTATCCCCTGCTTCTGGGCGCAAGCCGTAAATCAGTCGTGGGCATGGGACTGGACCTTCCGGTGGCAGAGCGTATGGAAGGAACGCTGGTGACCACAGTGTATGGTGTAAAGAAGGGTGTTATGTTTGTCCGTGTACACGATGTAAAAGAGAATGTGCGCGCTGTCAAGATGACGGAGGCGATCAGGGATGGCTATAAACATGGATGAGATTATCATTGAGAATCTTCAGGTATATGCCCATCACGGTGTGTATCCGAAAGAGAATGAGATAGGGCAGAACTTTTATGTCAGCGCCAGAATGGAGACGGATACCAGAAGAGCAGGCGTGATGGACGATCTGTCCCTTTCCACCAACTATGGAGATGTGTGCAGATTCCTGCATTCTTTTTTGAGGGAACATACTTATAAGTTGCTTGAGACAGTGGCAGAAAGAGCCTCAGAAGAGCTGCTGCTTGCTTTTCCCAATATCAGGAGGGTGACGCTGGAGGTGAGAAAGCCGGAGGCGCCTATTCCCTTTCCCTTTCAATCCGTGTCGGTCAGGATTACCAGAGGATGGCGCCGCACATACATCGCCTGCGGCTCCAATATGGGAGACAGGGAAAACTATTTAAACACAGCGGTGGCTTGTTTTAAGAGGGACCGGAAATGTAAGGTGGTGCGTGTATCGGACTGGATGGAGTCCACAGCCTACGGCGGTGTGAGGCAGGCGGACTTCTTAAATGGTGTGATAGCCTTAGACACGCTCTATACGCCCAAGGAACTGCTGGAGAAGATTCATGAGATCGAGAAGAGCCAGAACAGACAGCGTCTGGTACACTGGGGCCCCAGGACCTTGGATTTGGATATTCTTCTCTATGAAGACTGTGTGATGGATATGGAGGAATTGACCATTCCCCATAAGGATATGAGAAACCGTGATTTTGTGCTAAAGCCGTTATCTCAGATAGCGCCTTATGAGAGACATCCCGTGTTTGGTAAATCTATCCTGGAATTATATGAGGAGTTACTGCAAAACGGAGAAGAACACATCATAGAGTAAAAAATCGAGCAAAAATTGATTCAGGCTGGCACCGGGTGGTGTCAGCCTATCTTAGTTTAGTCCATATTTTCGATGGCGGCCTGCTTGGCGGCATCAAAAGTGGTCACATTGACGGGACCATAGGTACTCGTCTTATAGACGGGAACGGGCGCATCAAAACCATTAAAGTATACATAGCTTGAGGTGATGTTGATGTTCTGGAACACGCCTTCCTGCACGGTTTCCTGAGAACTGCCGTCGATCATCATCCGTTTGAGGGCGGGAGCGTCCGGGGAACTGACCTGGTAGTAAATATAGTCCCGATAGACATTAAACATGTCGATACGCTCATTGGTCAGTACTTCCACCACATCGCCGGATAGGGAATAGCGGCATAAGCGATAGTTTTCCGATACATCCATATAGTAGACGTAACCATCCTGGACGATAGGATTCCAGATATTTCCCTTCCAGATCACAGAATCTTTGTCGGTGGCCACATCCAGAGCATGGAGATAATGATCTCTGGCAGTACCCTGGTAATAAATCTTACCATTTACATAACAGTTTGGATTGATGATTTCGTTAGCCACAGTCTGTTTTTCTTTCTTGTCAATCCGTATTTTATCTAAAGAAGTGCCTTCCTTGTTATCATATTTTTCATAGTAAAGATAATTGCCGCACAGCTGCATACTGACAATATGGCATCTGTCCAGATTGACAGCGGATTTGCCTTTCAAATTGCTCCTGTAGATGCCGGAAGTCTGCATCATATATCCCAGGCCGTCTCCACCTGACTTTTTGGAGCCGCTGGTCATGGCATAATAGAGATATTTGCCGGCAGCATTGATGGAGGAGACGGGGCTGTTATTTAATTTTCGTATATCTGTCCCGTCGGCATTCATGGAGTAGAGGGTGTTGTTGTCATAGGCGTTGGCGAAATATACCCGCCCGTTTGACTCGCAGAAGAACCCGCCGTTATTCAGATTTCCTGCGGAATTGCCGCTTACATAATCTTCGTTCATGGTAACTTTGCTGGTTAAGAAAAAAATTACAAATAATGCGATTATTATAACACCTGTTATAGATACAATCAGGATGTTCTTTGCCTTGCTGCTCATTTGACTGTCCTCCCATTTCCTGATACCTCTATTATATCGATAATCCCGCTTGCTATCAAGGGGGATTTGGGGTAAACTGATGTTAAGTTTGTGAGAAACAGCAGACGAAAAGAAGTGACTTTACGAAAGGAAAGGACGGTATGGATTTACTGACATTACGCGGAAAGCTGGATGAGATTGACGAACAGATTGTCAGGCTTTATGAGGAGCGCATGACAATTTCATCTAAGGTGGCGGATTACAAGATAGAGACCGGCAAGAAAGTTTTTGATAAGACCAGGGAGGAAGAGAAGCTTCAGAAGGTGAAATCTTTGACCCATAATGATTTCAATGCCTGCGGGGTGCAGGAACTGTTTCAGCAGATTATGTCCATGAGCCGTAAGCTGCAGTACAAAAAGCTGACGGAAGCGGGCGCTCTGGGCAGACTGCCTTTTATCGCGGTAGACAATCTGGATGTGGAGACAGCCCGGGTCGTTTTTCAGGGAGCGGAGGGGTCCTATTCCCAGATGGCCATGACCCAGTATTTTGGGGAGAGGGTGCATTCTTTTCATGTGGATACTTTTCGGGATGCCATGTGTGCCATCGAGGAAGGAAGCGCGGATTTTGCGGTGCTTCCCATAGAAAATTCCACGGCCGGTATTGTGAATGAGATATACGATCTGCTGGTGGAATTCGAGAACTATATTGTAGGAGAGCAGATCATCAAAATTTCCCACTGTCTGCTGGGCGTGCCGGGGGCGGACATCTCCGGGATTAAGACGGTGTATTCTCATCCCCAGTCCCTGATGCAGAGCGCAAGATTCTTAAGCGCTCATGAGAACTGGCAGCAGGTCAGTATACAGAATAATGCCTTTGCGGCCAGAAAGGTGAGTGAGGAGAAGGACATTACGCAGGCGGCCATTGCCAGCGAGCAGGCGGCCAAGATTTACGGCCTGGAAATCTTAAAACGGGGGGTCAACCAGTCGGAGACCAATTCCACTCGTTTTATCATCGTCACCAACCAGAAGATATTTTTAAAGGCGGCGGAGAAAATCAGCATCTGTCTGGAACTGCCTCATGAGAGCGGGTCCTTGTACCATATGCTGTCACATTTCATATACAATAATTTGAACATGACCAAGATTGAGAGCCGCCCGATTGAGGACAGGAATTGGGAATACAGATTCTTTATTGACTTTGAGGGGAATCTGGCGGACGGTGCGGTCAAGAACGCTTTGCGGGGACTGCGGGAAGAGGCCCGCAACATGAAGATTTTGGGAAATTACTGATACGGAGAGGCATAAGACAATGAGAGAGGAAGAACTGGTTATTTATCGAGAATTCGCAGACGGCGCGATTTTAAAAGATATGGTATGGCTGATGGAGCACTACCGGGCAGGCGACGGCAGAGCGAGACCCCTTTTCTATGCGTGCATACACGGGCTTTTAAAGACAGCGGCGGACCATGGTTTCTATGGAAATCTTTGGCACTGTTATCTGACCAACTTGTTAGTCAATAACGAGAACAGTTACAGCGTGGCCTGCGAGATTAGAGGCGAGGTGGAAGGCAGCATCAATGATCTGGTCCTGCATGATATCACGGTTTTTAAGGAGTTTTACGATTATGATTTCACGGAGATGATGGAGATTCTAAAAGTACCGGAGTTTATGGTGATTTTATCCTATGAGAAACCCTCTCATGCGGGTAAGGTATACAATAAGCGTATCCGGGACAGAATCTGTACGCTGGCGAAGCAGTTTGTGGAGAATGAAGACGCCCGTGCCATGAAGGCAACGCTGACGCAGTTTTACCGGGAGTACGGGGTAGGCAGTATGGGACTGCACAAGGCTTTCCGGGTGGTGCATACCGAAGCGGGGGCGGAGATTGTGCCGATCTTGAACATCGCCCATGTACATCTGGACGATCTGGTGGGATATGAGATTCCCAAGAAGAAATTGATTGACAATACGGAGGCCTTTGTGGCGGGCAGACGGGCCAATAACTGTCTGCTGTTCGGAGATGCCGGTACAGGAAAATCTTCCTGCGTGAAGGCCATTGCCAACGAGTATTATGACAGAGGGCTTCGCATCATCGAACTCTATAAACATCAGTTTCAGGATTTGAACAGTGTGATTTCCCAGGTAAAAAACAGAAATTATAAATTCATTATCTATATGGATGACCTGAGTTTTGAGGATTTTGAGATTGAGTACAAGTATTTGAAAGCTGTCATTGAGGGCGGGCTTGAGAAAAAACCGGACAATGTACTGATTTACGCAACTTCCAACAGGCGGCATCTGATACGGGAGAATTACAGCGATAAGCAGGACCGCAGGGAAGAGGACATGCACGCGGGGGATACGGTGCAGGAGAAATTGTCGTTGGTCTACCGGTTCGGCGTATCCATATTCTTCTGTGCACCGGATAAAAAGCAGTTCCAGAAGATTGTTAAGACCCTGGCGGACAGAAACGGTGTGAATATGGAAGAGGAAGCACTGTACTTAGAAGCCAACAAGTGGGAGCTTGCCCACGGCGGACTCTCTGGCAGGACGGCCCAGCAGTTCATTGATTATCTTCTGGGACAGCAGCCGGTATAGAAAGTACAAATAGGGAACAAGACGATATACCAAACGAAACTATATGGGGAAGAGGGGGATTCATATGAAAACATTTGCGGCCATAGACGTGGGTTCTTATGAGCTGGGGATGAAGATCTTCGAGATATCCTCTAAAAGCGGGATTAAGGAGATCGACCATATCAGACACCGCATCGACTTGGGGTCTGATACGTTCGCCAATGGAAAGATCAGTTATGAACGGGTGGACGAACTGTGCAGGGTCCTGCGGGACTATGCGTCTATCATGAAAGGTTATAAGGTGGAGGCGTATAAGGCATATGGAACCAGTGCCGTCAGGGAGACGGAGAATACCATGATTGTCTTAGACCAGATTGCCCAGCGCACGGGCATCCGGATTGAGGTCTTAAGCAATTCGGAACAGCGGTTCTTAAATTATAAGGCAATTGCCTCTAAGGGAGATGTATTCAACAGAATCATAGAGAAAGGTACGGCCATCGTGGATATTGGCGGCGGCAGTATTCAGATTTCCTTGTTTGACAAAGATACATTGGTGACTACCCAGAACATGAAGCTGGGGGTTTTGAGACTACAAGATCAGATTGGGCGGTTAAATATACGGCCCGGACAGTATGACGGCATCCTGGATGAAATGGTCAGTTCTCATCTGGCAGTTTTTAAAAAGTTATATTTAAAAGACAGGCAGATCGACAATATCATCGTGGTAGATGATTACCTATCGGAAATTGTTGGCAAGAATATTCTGGGTTTGGAGCAGAGCAGTGTGGAGGCGTCCGCCATAGAGCAGTTTTTGGAGCGGATTAAGAGTAAATCGACCCAGGAAGCGGCTCATGCCCTGGATATGCCGGAGGAGAATATACCGCTTCTGTTTATTTCCGGTGTTTTAGTCAATCGGATTGCCAAAGTGATGGATGCCAAGTTAATCTGGGCTCCCGGCGTGACGCTCTGCGACGGTATGGCATACGAATTTGGAGAGAAGAACAAATTTATCAAAGAGAATCATGATTTTGAGCAGGATATTATTGCCTGTGCACAGAATATCAGTAAACGCTATATGGGAAGCAAGCGCCGGGGCGAGACGCTGGAAAAGATAGCGTTGACCATCTTTGACAGTATGAATAAGGTACACGGCTTAGGGAAGAGAGAGAGACTGCTCCTTCGGATTGCCACGCTTTTACATGACTGTGGCAAGTATATCAGTCTGGTGAATCTGGGTGAATGCTCCTACAATATCATCATGTCTACGGAGATCATCGGACTTTCCCATATAGAGCGGGAAATTGTAGCCAATGTGGTGAAGTATAATCACATGGACTTTGCCTACAGCGAGGTGGTGGGAAGCAGCGGTGCCATTGACAGGACAGCTTATTTAACGATAGCCAAGTTGACGGCAATCTTGAAGATAGCCAACGGCTTAGACCGCAGCCATAAGCAGAAGTTTAAGAATGTAAAGACCACGCTGAAAGAGGAGACATTGGTGATCACGGTGGATGCGTCCGTGGATATCACGCTGGAAAAAGGGCTGTTTACAAAACGGGCAGAGTTCTTTGAGGAAGTCTATAGTGTGAAGCCGGTAATCCGGCAGAGAGGTTAAGACCATATAATTTGATAGAAGGAGGCCATAGGGGGATGGCGGAAGTTAAGGATTTTTCTAAGGATGAGTATTATAGTAACAGGGAGCTCAGCTGGCTGCTTTTTAATAAAAGAGTCTTGGCGGAGGCCAAGGATAAGCAGCTGCCTTTGTTTGAGAGGTTGAAGTTCTTGAGCATCACGGCTTCCAATCTGGATGAGTTTTTTATGGTGCGGGTGGCATCTTTGAAGGATATGGTGCACGCCGGGTATAAGAAGCGGGATATCGCTGGACTGACCACAGAGGAACAGCTTGCGAAGGTGAACGAGGAGACCCATCGTCTGGTGACACAGCAGTATAATACCTACAACAGGTCTTTGATGCCCCAGCTTTTGGAGAGTGGCCTGCGTCTGATCAGTCATCATGAAGACTTAAGTAAAGAGGATGCGGCTTATGTAGATCATTATTTTGCGGATAATGTTTATCCGGTGCTCACGCCTATGGCTGTGGATTCTTCCAGGCCTTTTCCGTTAATCCGTAATAAGTCCCTGAATCTGGGAGCTCTTGTGACGAAGAAAAACGGAGATGGAGAGCTGGAATTTGCCACCGTACAGGTGCCCAGCGTCCTCTCCCGTATTGTAACGATTCCTTCTGAGGAAGGGATGAAATTGATCTTGTTAGAAGAAGTGATTGAGCGCAATATTCATAAGCTGTTCTTAAATTATGATATTGTCTGTACTTATCCTTTCCGCATTATGAGAAACGCCGATCTGACGATTGAGGAAGAAGAGGCGGAGGACTTGCTGCAGGAGATTGAGAAACAGTTGAAAAAAAGGCAGTGGGGCCAGGTCATCCGTCTGGAAGTGGAAGAAGGGATTGACAGCAGGCTCTTGAAACTGATCAGGGAGGAACTTTCGATTCCCAAGGAAGATATCTATGCCATCAATGGGCCGCTGGATCTGACTTTCCTGATGAAGATGTACGGCTTAGAGGGTTTCGATCACTTGAAAGAGCATAGTTATCTGAAACCTCAGCCAGTGCCAGAGCTGCCAGAGGACGCGGATGTATTTGCAAAGATTCGGGAGGGAGATATCCTGATGCACCATCCCTACCAGACTTTCGAGCCGGTGGTAAGGTTCATCAGACAGGCGGCCAGGGACCCCGAGGTGTTAGCCATTAAGCAGACGCTCTACCGGGTCAGTGGAAATTCGCCCATCATCGCCGCTTTGGAGCAGGCGGCTGAGAACGGCAAGCAGGTGTCGGTGTTGGTGGAATTGAAGGCCAGGTTTGACGAGGAAAACAATATCGTCTGGGCCAGAAAGCTGGAAAAAGCAGGCTGTCATGTAATCTATGGTCTGGTGGGGCTTAAGACCCACAGCAAGATTACCTTGGTGGTCAGGCGGGAGGAAAACGGCATCAGACGGTATGTGCATCTGGGCACTGGCAATTATAATGATTCCACGGCGAAGCTCTATACGGACGTGGGGCTCTTTACCTGTTCGGAAGCTGTGGGGGAGGATGCAACGGCAGTGTTTAACATGCTTTCCGGTTATTCGGAACCGCGAAGCTGGAACAAGCTTTCCTTGGCGCCTTATTGGTTAAAAGACAGGTTCCTGTATCTGATCGGCAGGGAGCGCGATCATGCTTTGGAGGGCAGGCCGGCCAAAATCATTGCCAAGATGAATTCTCTGTGTGATAAGAGTATCATTGAAGCCCTCTATGCGGCCAGCGCCGCAGGGGTAAAGATTGAGCTGATTATCCGGGGCATCTGCTGTCTGCGGACAGGAATCAAGGGCGTCAGCGAGAATATCACAGTGCGTTCCATCGTGGGCAATTATCTGGAACATGCCAGGATTTTCTATTTTGAGAATGACGGCAAACCGGAGTATTATTGTGCCAGCGCGGATTGGATGCCGAGAAACTTAGACCGCCGTGTGGAGATTTTATTTCCCATAGAGAAGGCGCCTTTACAGGAAAAAATCTGGCATATCTTAGAGTGTCAGCTTAAGGATACGGTGAAGGCTTCCATTCTGCAGCCTGACGGCAGTTATGAGAAGGTGGATAAGCGCGGAAAAGAAATATTTAATGCCCAGCTTGCGTTTTGCAAGGAGGCAAAGTCTGTGTCCAGGGAAGAGACGCAGACTGCACAAAAGCGCATATTTATTCCGAAGATGCATCATAATGATTGATGTGATATCGCAGCAAGGAAAGGAATGGATTTCAACATGAAAATATATCTGGCTTCGGCATCGCCCAGGCGTAAGGAACTGTTAAGACAGGTGGGGATTCCCTTTAAAGTCATGCCGAGTATGATAGAGGAAAACGTCACCAAAGAAAGACCGGATGAGGTGGTGGAAGAATTATCTTATCAAAAGGCGGTGGATGTCTGCGGCAGATTGACGGCAGAGGGAAAAGAAGACTTTGTGGTCATCGGTGCGGATACGGTGGTGGCTGCCTGGGGCAAGATTCTGGGGAAACCCAAAGACAAGGAAGATGCAAAGCGGATGCTGGGTGATCTGCAGGGCGCGGGGCACCAGGTCTATACCGGGGTCACGATCGCCTGGAAATACAAGGATATGTCCGCCATGTACGCTACCTTCAGCGAGTGTACAGATGTGACCATGTATTCCATGAGCAGCGAAGAGATTGGGCGCTATGTGGACAGCGGCGAACCCATGGATAAGGCAGGGGCCTATGCGATTCAGGGTCTTTGCGCCGCTTACATCCAGGGAATCTGCGGGGATTATAACAATGTGGTGGGACTGCCGGTGGGGAGACTGTGTCAGGAACTGAAACGAAGAGGTCTTTTTCCGGTTGCGTAAGGAGGATTACAATGTTTGATGAGAAGGTAATACAGTGTTTTTTGGACAATCAGCTGCAGTTATATCCGGAGAAAATAGCCGAAACGCCTGAGGAGGCTGAGAACTTCCTGGAAGAGTGTATGGCAGTGGTGGTAAATTCTGTCAGGGAAGTCTGGGAGTTCTTTGAGGAAGAGGGCATAGATATGGAGGGCGCCGACGAGGATGAGATTCTGGAAGCGTCCGAAGTATTTGAAGTGGGCGACGGCAGATATCTGATTGTGGAAGGATAGCGGCCCGGCATAGTTTACAGAATGGGGCGTCTATGTGAGAATGCGGGATGGCGGCTGGTGTTAGACTGTCAGCGCAGCAGACTGCGCATGGTCTTGGCCAGACCGTCATGATCATTATCCAGGCTGGTGATCACATCGGCCTTTTGTTTCACATTGTCTGAGGCGTTTTGCATGGCGATGCCGGTGCCGGCAGCTGTGAGCATGGAAATATCATTGTCCGCATCGCCGGCGGCGTAGGCGTCAGAGAGGGGGACATGAAAGTAGTCGCACAGAAAGCGCACCGCGTTTCCCTTCCCGGCATCCCAGTCAAACAGTTCCAGATACATATGGTTGGAGTAGATGGTGCGGACTTTGTTTTCGGCCCAGGAGGCGATGCTTTGGCGGAAAGCTTCCAGTTTCCGGGTATCCTCCAAGCTGATGGCTAACATCTTAAAAGGGCCTTCTGTAAGTGCGTCCCTCAATACGGGAGAGACTACAAGCGGCAGATGGATTTTTCTGCGGTAGTAGGTTACCTCCTCGTCTTCAGCGGGAGAAACGATGGCATCGCTTCGATAGGTCTGGATATGCAGGTTATATTTGTCCGCCTGGCTTTGCAGATAAGGGATATAGGAAAGAGGCAGTCTCTTTTCCAGGATGCTTGTGGAGCGGTCACAGTCATAAATCTGGCTGCCGTTACTGCAGGTCAGAAAGATACCGGGCTGGGTGAGCCCGGCTTTTTCTTTGACTTCCAATATGCTTAAGAGGGGCCTGCCGGAGGATAAGATCAGCTTATTACCGGCCAGGAGAAATTCATCCAAAAAAGCTTTGGTGCCGGGAGATACCCGGCTTTCGTTATTTAAAAGTGTTCCGTCTAAATCAGTAAATAAGAGTTTCATATCCGTTACATTCCCTGCTGTTTATTCCCGCGCATCTTTGATAGAATCCAGAATTTCTTCCGGGATGAATAACCGGCCGTAACCGGTTCCCAAATCCAGGTTTGGTTTGTTGGCCCCATGGAAATCGGAGCCGCCGCTTAAGAGCAGATCGTACTTGGCGGCAATTTCACGCATATCCCGTTCATCCTGCGGGGTATAAGTGCTGTAGAAGGCCTCGATGCCCATGAGCCCTGCCTCTTTTAAAGAGGAGACCAGCGTACAGAGCCGGTCGGTGCTCATATGATAGAGCGTGGGGTGCGCCAGAATGGGGATACCCTTTGCCTGCAGGATTAATTCCACAGCCTGGGCAGGGGTTACCTTCTCACGGGGCACAAAGTATTTCGTGTGATCTCCCAGATATTGGGAGAAAGCATCCTGACGGCTTTTTACATAGCCGTGCTCTAAAAGATAAGAGGCGTAGTGCGCCCGGGTGATCACGGCATCGGGGTTTTCGGCCTGCAATTTATCGAAAGTGATATCGATGCCCGCCTCGTTAAGATTCTGGCACATCTTGTGATTACGATGGATGCGGGAGTTCACAAAGGCATCGAGTCTCTCCTGAAAGGAGGGGGCGTCGTAGGAGATGTAGAGTCCCACGATGTGTACGTCCTTTTGTTCATATTTGGTTGAAAACTCAATACCCGGAACGACTTCGGGACAGGGCAGTCCCTTCTCTAGAAGCGCGCCAGCATGTGAGAGCGCTTCCCCCAATCCGTCCGTGGTGTCATGGTCTGTGACGGCCACGGCGGCAAGGCCCTTTTCCATAGCGTAATCTACCAGCTGGGTTGGGGTAAAACTGCCGTCTGATTTACAAGTATGGGTGTGCAGGTCGATGGCTCTCATGATCAGTCGTCCTCTTCTTCGTTTGCGGTACTTGTGTAAACGGTACGTTTTCTTGCCATTTCATCGCTTTCCAGATATTCGTCATAGGTGGTGATCTTATCCACTAAAGTACCGTCCGGCAGGATTTCCATGATACGGTTTGCCGTGGTCTGGACTACCTGATGGTCGTGACAGGAGAACAGCTCCACACCTTTAAATTTCTTCATACCTTCATTTAATGCGGTGATAGCTTCCATATCCAGATGGTTGGTGGGCTCGTCAAAGAGCAGGCAGTTGGCGCCGCTGATCATCATCTTGGAGAGCAGACACCGCACCTTCTCACCGCCGGATAAGACCTTTACCTTTTTCACACCGTCTTCTCCGGCAAAGAGCATACGCCCTAGGAAGCCGCGCACATAGGTCACATCCTTAACGGGAGAGTAACCCATGAGCCAGTCGGTGATGGTATAGTCATTGTCAAATTCCGTGGTATTGTCCTTGGGGAAATAGGCCTGAGAAGTGGTGACACCCCATTTGTAAGTGCCCTCGTCAGGTTCCATTTCGTCCATCAGAATTTTGAATAATGTGGTCTTGGCCAGTTCATTGCCGCCCACTAATGCAATCTTATCATCGTGCCCCACAATAAAGGAAATGTTATTAAGGACCTTTTCCCCGTTGATGGTTTTGGACAGTCCTTCTACGGTCAATACCTCGTTGCCGATTTCACGCTCGGGTCTGAAATCAATGTAGGGGTATTTACGACTGGAAGGACGGATGTCATCTAACTCAATCTTTTCTAAGGCACGCTTTCTGGAAGTGGCCTGTTTGGATTTGGAAGCATTGGCGGAGAAACGGGAGATAAACTCCTGCAGTTCCTTGATCTGTTCCTCTTTCTTCTTGTTGGCTTCCTTGCGCTGCTTGATGATCAACTGACTGGATTCATACCAAAAGTCGTAGTTGCCGGCATAGAGCTGAATCTTGCCGTAGTCGATGTCTGCGATATGGGTGCAGACCTTATTCAAAAAGTAGCGGTCATGGGAAACCACGATGACTGTGTTGTCAAAGTCGATCAAGAAGTCTTCCAGCCAGGCGATGGCGTCTAAGTCCAGATGGTTGGTAGGCTCATCCAGAAGCAGGATGTCGGGATTGCCAAAAAGTGCCTTTGCCAAAAGTACTTTGACCTTTTCGTTACCGTTTAAGTCAGCCATTATACTATAGTGCAGGTCTGTCTCGATGCCCAGACCGTTTAAGAGCATGGCCGCATTGGTCTCCGCATCCCAGCCGTCCATCTCTGCAAACTCCGCCTCCAGCTCGCTGGCCCGGATGCCGTCTTCATCGGAAAAATCTTCCTTGGCATAGATGGCGTCCTTTTCTTTCATGATCTGGTAGAGGCGTTCGTTGCCCATGATGACCGTATCCATGACAGGATAGGTGTCATATTTGAAGTGATCCTGCTCCAGGACAGACATACGATGTCCCGGGGTAATGGACACGTCGCCGTTGGTGGTCTCCAGTACACCGGAGAGAATCTTTAGGAAGGTGGACTTTCCGGCGCCGTTTGCACCAATCAGTCCGTAACAGTTGCCCTCGGTGAATTTGATGTTTACATCTTCGAAGAGGGCTTTTTTTCCTACACGTAATGTTACATTATTAGCCTGTATCATGTTGAAACCTCATATTTTCTTTCATTTGCAACTTTCGGTTACTCATATCATTATACATGAAAACATTGTTTTTTCAAGGGAAATCATGAGGAGGGCTTTACCAGATAAAAATAGTAAAAGCAAAACTGGAATCTTGCGGTATTGTAACAACCGAGTTAGATTTATAAAAATTTATCACCGTGAATCCAAGGTGTGAAGTCTATTGTGATATGAAGGCTTCACACCTTATTTTAATTACGGCTTTTGGTACGGCTTTGAAACTTTTCTCAGAGATAAATCGTATTACTATATATAGGGATATATGTAGCTTTAGGGGAGGGATGATATGGGCAGCTTTTTATGGACACCGATGACACGTTTTTATGCCGAGGCCTTACAAAATATGGGAAATACTGCCGGAAAGGGCGTAAGCGGACCGGTGGATGGAACCGGTGCAGGCAGCATCAAAGAGGGAAACAAATTTGCCGATGCTGTGCAGGAGAGGCTTTCTTTGAAAGAAGCCGCTTCCCATGGTACGGCCGGGTCGGTTACCGGGAGGAACGAGGCGCTTATACAGGCCATGTCCAGGGAAGAATATAAACTGTATATTTATCAGAAGATCGCAAGTATCCCCATGCATCCGTCCCAGAAATGGGATGCCGTGTCGGTCAATATTTCGGAGGAAGGGTTTGCGGCCATGCAGGCGGACCCGGCCTACGAGAAGTGGGTGCTTGACATCCTGCGTAAGGATTTTGCCTTTTGTAATCCCTGGAGCGCCTATGCTGGCGGAAGCTATCGGATTCATTCCTTTGGGGCCTCCAGAGAAGAGTACCGGGCAGAGTGTTTTTCCATGGGACCTCGTAATGGCAGAAAGCGCACGGACGCTTCGAATAAGAAGAAAGAAAAGGGATTCTGGGAAAAACGTGCCAAACGGCATAAGCTGTATATGGATTTGGCCCAGAAGGCCTGGTATAAACATGAGAACGAACAGCATTACCGGGAAACCATTGATATCCAGCGAAAGGAAGTGAGCAGCGCCTTGTTACAGCAGTGGGCCATGGAACGTGCCACGGGGGAAGAAGTGGAACTGGGCGTGAATCCTTCGATACTGTCTAAGGCGGCAACAGACTATGCCCAGGGATATGTGTTCTTTAAGATTCCCAGCGCTTTGATGAATCCTCAGCCGAAAAGTACGAAGTAGAACGGTATATGATAAAGCCCACTCTATTAAGAAATAGGAGCATCGGAGACGGTGCTCCTTATTAATATTGCTTATATTTGAAAAATAAATGTTACTAATAAATACTATCAAATACCACAAAAACATCTTGAAAACACAGAACGTATGTACTATACTATTGATAGTGTTTCAAAGAATAGGAGAACTTATACTATGGATAATTATATGGAAGATTGGATTGGAATTGAAGCCGCGGCTAGTTATTTGGACGTGACGAAAGACACTATTAGAAATTGGATAAAAAAGACTGATATTCCGGCACACAAAATAGGAAAATTATGGAAATTTAAAAGAGTTGAATTAGATGCTTGGGTAAAAAGTGGGCATAGTGCAATAGATTAGAGTGGTTAGAAATTGATTATTAAGAGCAAGGAGACCATTATATGAGCATTGAAAGATTAAAGCAATTGGTAATGCAGTATAAAGAGAGTGTGGGTTATTATCATGATGTTAAAAATGCATATAATGAGACAGAATGTCGAGATGAGTATATTAGTCCGTTGTTGGAATGTTTTGGGTGGGATGTACATAATAAAAAAGGTAAATTGCCTCAATACAAAGAAGTTGTAGTAGAAAAGTTTTCGAATAGCTCAGAAAGACCAGATTATACATTGACTTTAAACGGGGTGTCTAAGCTTTTTGTTGAAGCGAAGAAGCCAAGTGTCGATATAACTATTGAGTTTGAACCTGCAATGCAGAGCAGAAAATATGGATGGAATGCTAATCATGCATTAGCAATATTAACGAATTTTGAAAATTTCCTCATTTATGATACTACGAACAGACCAGAAGAAGGAGACAGTGCCAGCACCTCATTGTATAGAAAATATTACTATGAAGACTATGTGGAGAAATACCAAGAAATTGCAGATTTGATTTCCAGAGATAATGTGTATTCTGGACAATACGATGAATTCATTAAATCAAATTTTCAGAGGGATACCAGATATAGTACGAAGATTGATGAAACTTTTCTTAAGCAAATTAATAAGTGGAGACTTGAAATTGGTACTTATCTGTATGAAAGCAAAGAGGACTATAGAAATATTAGTGTACTTAATGATATAGTACAAGATTTTATCAATCAAATTATTTTTCTGAGAATCTGTGAAGATAGAAAATTGCCCTTATATATGAAATTATACGAAATGGTGGAAGATAGGGCATCCTTGCAGAAGGTATTAACTACTGTTTTTAAGGAGGCAGATAAGAGATACAATTCAGGATTGTTCAAAAATGATAGTCCAATTTTTGATTTGGGCTGTGATATTATTTTTGAGATTATAGAGTCATTGTATTATCCAAAGACACCGTATATGTTTACAATTATTGAACCAAGTATCTTGGGGAAAATATACGAATCTTTTTTGGCGGAAAGCCTTGTATTACAAAATGGAAAAATTGCTCTAGCCCAAAAGAAGGAATATTTGTATAAATCAGTAGTCAGTACGCCGGTGGAAATAGTGAGATATATGGTAAAAAATACATTAGAACCATTATGTAAGGGGAAGATGCCTCAAGAGATTTTGGGTCTGAGAATTGCTGATATTGCATGTGGTTCAGGTATCTTTTTAGAGGAAGCATATCAATATTTGGTTGACTACTGTACCGATTGGTATAAGTTAAATGATAACGAACACCTATTGATGGTGGAAGATGGTATGGAGAAACTGCCTTTAGTTGACAAGAAAGCGATTTTGACAAATTGTATTTATGGTGTGGATATTGATATTCATGCAGTAGAAGTGAGTAAATTCTCTTTGTTATTAAAGTTAATTGAAAATGAAACGGAGCCATCTGTTATGAGCAGTGAACCAATATTGCCAGAATTGGAAAATAATATTAAATGCGGCAATTCTTTGGTGTCGAATGAAGATGTTGAGGGATTAAATATTACATCGGAGGATTTGATAAATATAGATTCGTTTGATTGGCAGGAAATCAATGGTGGAGGTAAGTTTGATGTAATTATTGGTAATCCCCCTTATGTTAAGACGGAAGATATTAAAAAACTTCATACCAACGCAGAAGTTAAAATTTATAAGAAGTATGAAAGCTCGCATAAACAGTTCGATAAATATTATTTGTTTATTGAAAAGGCATTGGAATTGATTAATGAAAATGGCTTAATGTGTTATATTGTGCCAAATAAATTTCTTCATACAGAATCGGCAGAGAAACTTCGTCTTATGATTAAGGATAAGATTGTAAAACTTGATGATTTTGGAGCTACCCAGTTGTTTGAAGACAAAACTATATATAGTTCAATTCTCACCATAGGTACAACTAATGTTGAAAATTTAGCATATAGGACAGTTGATAAGGCTGCTCATTTGTGGAATGACGAGGGTGAACAGTATAGTCTTATTCCTAAGCAAAGTTTGAATTGTATGCCATGGGCTGAAACGTTGAATATTAATGATGCTTCGCCATGGCTAGTTTCAGATGACCATGCGTATTTAAATATGATGAAAAATGCAAGAACTAAAATTGTTCCCTTGTCGGATGTGGTAGAGATATATAATGGGATTCAAACGAGTGCAGAGAAAGTATATAAGATAGAAGGTAAGACAATTGTGTTTGAAGATGAGAATTATCTGAAGTTCAGAGTTCAGGATAAGGAATATATGATTGAAAGAGGAATTTTGAGATTGTATTTTAAACCTACCAGAACAGAGCAAGGTGCATTAGATACTTATAGTGATATTAATCAGGTTAAGGTTAACTATAATATTTTCCCATATGATCAAAATGGCAATTTTATTACTAAGGATATAATGGAAACAAAATATCCGTATGCGTGGGAATATTTATTAGAACATAAAGATACATTGCTGCCAAATTCATTAGGTGGAAATAGGGATGTACAGCCTATTGTTTCTGATAAAGATGAATGGTATCGGTATGGAAGAAGCCAAGCGATTACAAGTCTTAATAATAGAGATAAAATAATTGTTGGAGTTAATCGTAAAAAAGATGATCCATTGTATCTCATGGATAAAACCCATTACTTAATTGCTTCTGGTGGAACAGCAGGTTATGTGGGAATATCCTTGAAAGAAGATAGTGAATATCAGCTAGAGTACATACATGCATGGTTATCACATCCATGGACAGACTGGTATTTACAATCTATTGGAAGTGATTTTGAAGGAGGTTTTATAGCAAGAGGAACATACACATTGCCAATGGTTCCTTTTATCAAGTTGGATTTTTCGGATAAAAAGCAAAAGGTATTATACGACAAGGTCGTAGTTAATTCAATGCGAATTAGTGAATTAAACAAAGAATTGTTAAGTAAGAAGGATAAGGCGACACAAAATGTGTTAGAAAAGGAAAAGAATAGGCTGATAAAGAAGAATGAAGAAATGATAACCAGTGTTTATCAGCAGAATTTTTAGGTAATCATATGAAATTAAAAGAAGATAGTTCAGCGCAGAAGCTTAGAGGTGCTTTTTATACACCATTGCCATTAGCAGAGATGATGGTTAAGCTATTTGCAAATAGAACGGATTGCAAAAAGGTTTTAGAGCCTAGTTGTGGTGATGGTGTGTTCCTGGATGCGTTAATTAAAACAGATTGTATTGATCAGTATATGAGTATAGATGCTATTGAAATTGATGAAGCAGAGGCGAAAAAAGTTGAAGAAAAAATGGAATCCTATGGGAATGTAAAGGTGTTAAATAAGGATTTTTTCGACTTTTATAAAACTAATAAGGAGTCTGCTCAATACGATTTGATATTAGGAAACCCGCCGTATATCAGGTATCAATATTTGGAAGAAAATCAGAGGAAGTTAATGTCTGATATATTATTATCTCAAGGAATGAAAGCCAATAAACTCGTTAATACATGGGTTGGTTTTATTGTTTCTTGTGTAAATGTGTTGAGTAAAAATGGTAAAATAGCGTTTGTAATTCCGGCTGAAATCATGCAGGTTGCATATGCTGAGGATTTGAGACTCTTTTTGTCAAATAATCTTTCTAAAATTACACTTATTACATTTGAGGAACTGGTTTTTCCTTATATAGAACAAGAAATCGTTGTTTTTATCGGTGAAAAGGGTGATGCAGAAAAAGGCATTCGTATTGTAGAACTAAATAATTTAGAAGATTTAGAGTCATTTGATATTGATGCTAATGGATTTCAAAAGTTACAGCATGTACATGAAAAATGGACAAAGTACTTTACTAATGATGAAGAAAATGTTTTGGTTAAACAAATAAGAGAAGACAAGCGTTTTCAGAAGTTATCAGATATTGCATTAATCAATGTTGGAATTACAACAGGTAATAACAAGTATTTTTCTGTGGAACGAAAAACTGTAGAAAAATATCAGATGCAAGATGTTGTAAGACCGTTAATTGGGAGAAGTTCTCATGCTAATAGCATATATTTTACGCACGAGGACTGGTTACAGAACGTAAATAAAAATAAAGCGGCTTACTTAATTGATTTTCCTGATATTGAATATAATTATTATCCTAAAAAACACAAGGAATATATCAAGCAAGGTGAAGAGAATGGTGAGAACAAAGGTTATAAATGTTCTATTAGGGAGAGATGGTATCGTATTCCATCTATATGGGTACCAGACGCATTCTTTTTACGCAGAAATAATTTATACCCTAAATTTGTTCTAAATCAATGTGATGCAGTATCTACTGACACGATGCATAGAATCAAGTTTAATGAAGGTATTGAACCAGAACGAGCTATTTTATCTTACTATAATAGTATTTCGTTTGCGTTCACTGAACTTTGCGGAAGAAGTTATGGTGGAGGAGTGTTAGAAATTCTTCCGGGTGAAGTGGGAAATATTTATGTACCTAAATTAGATACAGTTTCTATTGAAGAAATACGAGAACTGTTAGAGCAAATTGATTCAATTGTGAGGAATAATCAAAATATTGAAGATGCACTAGACATAGTGGACAAGAGGATATTAGTAGATACTCTTGGCTTTGGGCAGAAAGTATGCTTAGATGCACGGAGTATTTGGAAGAAGCTACAGCGAAGACGATTGAACAGAGGATAAAAGAAAGGAGAAATCAGAAGGAAAATATTAAGTTTATTTCTATTAAGTTTGAAATTGACGAAAGTGATTTAGAAGAATTGTCTGAATTAACAGGCAAATCAATACAAATTATGTTCCATTCATGTTCCTGGCAGCGTCACCGTAAAGATACTGCCCCCGCCCGGCCGGTCGGAAACGGTGATGGTGCCGTGATGAAGTTTCACAATCTCCAAGGCGATAGACAGACCCAGCCCGAAGTGCCCTTTGGTGCTTCGGGATTTTTCTGCCCTGTAAAAGCGGTCAAAAATCTTCTTTTTATCTTCCTCCGGGATGCCGATTCCGGTGTCTGCCACAGTGAAGCAGAAGCGGTTCTTATTATGATTCTTATTATATAGAAGAGACAGGTCGATTCGTCCGCCGGCAGGGGTGTAGCTGATGGCGTTGTGCAGAAGAATGGAAAGGACCTGACTGATACGCTCATCATCTACGGTGCAGACAGGGATGGAGTCCCCCGGCAGAGTTATGCTGAGAGTCAGCTTTTTTTCCCGGGCCAAGGGTTCGAAGGCCTCACAAGTGTTCATCAGGAGCGTGTCCAGTTCCACTTCTTTTGGACGAATCGGAAAATTGTGATTATCGGAATTGCTCAGAGTGAGCATGTCGTTTATCAGAGATGACATCATGGTTCCTTCCTGCTGTATGGTATCCAGAAACCCTTTCTGCCTTGCTGCATCGGCGCTGCGGCAGCAGTCGGCAGCGGACAGAATAACAGACAGGGGAGTGCGCAGTTCATGAGAAGCGGCGGCAATAAAAGCAGTTTGACTGCGGCGGTTCTCGATGATAGGCTGAAGCAGTCTGCCTGTGAAAAAGAAGGAAAAAAGCGTCAGGATGAGCACTGCGGTCACATCAATCAGAAGAAAACGGACCCTCTGCGTTTGTATTTGCTCTTTCAGAAAGTCCAGAGAGTACAGTGCGACCATCTGCAGAGACGAGTCGTTGCGGTTTAGTTCAATGACACTGGCGTAGAATTCATGTTTTCCATCATTGGGATTAAAAGGAAACTCAGCGTGATAGCAGGTATTGTAGAGACCGAAATTAACTTCTCCGTCCGTGCTTATGATTTCATGTTCAACCCTTTCATGATAGGTTTTGAGGCAGTTTTCTAAAAGCGTCTTTGTGCCTGACATTTCGGAAAGACCACCGAGACGATTATACAAAAAGGGGATACCGTTATCTAAGACATAAAAGGAATAATTGCCGCGGGCTTCCATTTTGGAGAGCCATTCCATGGAGATGACAGACTGCTGTTCTAAACTGGTGACGATGGTATTGATATCGTTTTGAAAAGAAGTAAATTGATTTTCGTACAGTCCTTTTTCCGAGATATACAGATAACATAAGGACATGACAATCATGATGGCGGCAGTGATGCCTGCGCACATTGTCGTCAAATACAGGTGTACTTTCTGAAACATATTTCACCTCAATTCTGCGCTGTTTTTACTCATTATCTATGTAAATGGCGTCTCAGGATGGTATGACAATACAATACCCCACGCCCCGGACGGTTTTCAGTGTGAGGCGGCTCCCTACGCTTCGCAGACGTCTGCGCAGGAAGTGAATATAATTATCCAGATTGCCTTCTTCCACATCACTGTCGGGGCCCCAGACTTTGAGAAGCAGTGTGGACCGGGAAACTGTCGCCTCGCCGCCTTTTAAAAAGACCTCTAAAAGGGCGGCTTCCCGTTTGGAAATCGTACAGCTCCCTGTTGGTCCTGTGAGGCGGTTCTGAGAGGCGGACCAGGTGATATCAAAAAGTGTTACAGAGGCTTCGTCTACAATCTGCCGGGGACGTCTTGTGATACAGCGGATTCTGGCCAACAGTTCTTCCAGGGCAAAGGGTTTCACCAGATAGTCATCTGCCCCCATATCAAGCCCGGTGACCTTATCGGAGAGCGTGCCCAGTGCGGTGATCAGGATAATGGGGGTATTGATGTGATTGTCCCGCAGGGCGCTCAGTACATCCGTGCCCTCCATGTGAGGCAGCATCCGGTCTAAAAGTATCACGTCATATATGTTCTGCTCCCCATAAAAAAGAGCGTCCTCTCCGTCAAAACAGGAATCCACGTCAAAACCGGCCTGTGTCAGTCCGTAGGTGAGGGTTTCATTTAGTTTGATATCGTCTTCTGCAAGAAGTATTCTCATGGTGGGTTTTCCTCGTTTGCAAAATCCGCAGTGAAGCTCGAAAAACCTGCGGTTTTCCTCGCTCGCGGGCTTCGCCCTATGCAGGCATAAGAAGAAAAAGTGTCTGCAAGCAGTCATTTTTTCTTCTTATGTCTGCGCACTGCTCATTGGGTACGCGTCCATTATATCATATCATTCTTAAAGTAATCTCTAAAAAAATTTGGTTAATTTGGTTGAGGATGCAGCTGGCGATGTTGTAATTGACCGTAATTAGTTGTGTTATGTAAACTTGATTGCAAAGTATACCCCAAAAAGTGCAAAGTATACCACGAACCGGAAAAATCTATTGATTTATTTTAGAATAATTTGTGTAAAAATGACGGAAGAAAGAGGTGTATGACGGTGGCTAGGACGATGAAGGGGAGGCTGACAATCAGTGTGATCTGTATTGTTGCAGTGAGTATTTTGCTTACGACAATCGGTATTGTGGTGATTGCGGGACGGCGTATTATGGCGGAGCAGAAGGATATTTTGCAGCTTTATGCGGATAAATACGCGGAGGAGATTAATACCTGGATTGAAAATGAGAAGATGCTGGCGGCGGGCACTGCGGGAAGCATTGAGGCGGCGGAGAGTCTGGATGCAGATTTTATTCAATCTGTCGTGGATGTACATGCGGCGGGCAGAGAGGAACTTTTGAATTTATATTGTGGCACGAAGGAGAGCGCTTTCATACAGTCCAACAAGGAAGCGGCCATACCGGAAGGCTATGACCCTGTACAGCGGGGGTGGTATCAGCAGGCAGGCGCCGCGAAAGAGACGATTGTGACGGACCCCTATTGGGATGTGCTGACGGGACAGATGTGTACCACCATCGCATCGCCGGTGTATGTGGAGGGAGAGCTTGCGGCGGTCATCGGCCTGGATGTAACGCTCGGTACGGTGACGGATTTGACGGGCAGTATCAATTATGCGGAAGGGGTTTACGGGTTTCTTGCAGACAGCAGTGGGCAGTATGTAGCGCACAGAAACAAAGAATATGAACCTTCCGAGGAGACGGCTGTGGCAGTCAGCGAGATGATGCCTGCTTTACAGCCCCTTATGGATGGAAATGGGCAAAACATCCTGCGGGAAACAGATTATGATGGGACGGCGTGCTATTTTGCAGCGGCGCCGATTACGGGTAGCCACTGGAAGCTGGGTGTTGTGTGCCCGGCATCCAATGTGTGGAGTTCTCTTGTAGCTATGGTCGTGGTGGCTATGGTGACAGCCCTGGTGCTTATTGTTCTTTCAGCGGTATTCATGGCGGGACTGATTGGCAGGACCCTTGCGCCGGTGCAGATGCTCAAGCAGTTTGCTTCCGGAGATTTCTCGGAAGATGCAGTGGTGGAGAAGGAGATTCCCAGACAATATAAGAACGAGACACAGCAGATTCAGACGGCAACGGCGGAAGTCAGACAGCAGATTCGAGGGATTATCTTAAATACAAAAGAGGAAGCGGATTCCATCAACACGATTGCGGAAGGCACCTCAACCAAAATGACGGCGTTAAATGGGGATATTGCGGCCATTGCAGATAACGCGGGCGAGGTCATGCGGCAGACCGCTGAGGCGCAAGAACTGGCGGAGAAGATCAGGGATACCAGCAAAGAATTGAGCAGAGTGATTGAAAATGTGGCGAGAAAAGCAGGGGAAGCGGCAGAGCAGTCCGGGGATATCATGGGACGGGCAGGCAGACAGCATGAGGCTTCACAAAGATCGGCTAAGGAGGCGGTGGAACTGTGCGGTTCTACCATGGAAGAATTGAGTGCCGCCATCACGGAAAGCCAGAAAGTGAAGGAGATTGATACCTTGACGGCGGAGATTCTTGCTATCAGTTCTCAGACAAACCTGCTGGCATTAAACGCCTCCATTGAGGCTTCCAGAGCCGGGGAGGCGGGGAAGGGATTTGCAGTCGTTGCAGAGGAAATCAGGCAGCTGGCAGATCATTCTAAAAATGCGGTAGACCAGATTCGCAAAGTGACAGATGGTGTGGTACATAGTGTGGCTTTTCTTTCAGAAAGCTCCGAAAAACTATTAAAGTTCATGAATGAGAAGGTGATGAAAGATTACCAGGGAATGGCCAGGCTGGCAGGCATGTATGAGCAGGATGCGGCTTTTTACAGTGATATCTCAAGTGATTTGGGAGCTTCCTCCCAGGAGATGAGCGCCAGTATGGAAGGCATCAGCGATTCCATTGTTACGATTACGCATCTTGTAGGCGACATTTCGATGTTTATGGGTAAAATGGAGCAGGCGGCGGCAGATTCCAACGTGAGTTCCAGAGAGGTACTTGCGCAGATGGAAGAATTGTCGGTGTTGAGTGAACAGTTAAAACAGACCGTGGCGTCATTTAAGGTGTAAGAGAAATAACAGCGTAAAGGCCCTTGGAACCGGGGTAGTGTGGAAGATATTCTGGAATATGGCAGGAATAGCGAACGATTGGAATTCATGGAGAAAAACGGTAAATTCCCGCCAAATGTATAAAACTGAATCAAGATAACAAAATGCCGCTGTATGGATAAAGCCAGACAGCGGTATTTTTATCTCTGCCTGTTCAAGGGAATCTTTAAGAACCTGCAACGATTCTGCAACATTCTGTTAGAGATATTTTAGAGAAAATCCTGCTATGATGTGTAACTACAGTAAGGGACATAACAAATTTCTGTTTCCGGCGACTGCCAAAGCTATATACGGAAAGCGCTTACAGGGCCGAAGGAAATTTCCAATGTCTCTAACGATAAAAAGCGGGCAATACATACAAACAGGACAAAAGACAGCCTGCAGAAAGGATGAAAGAGAATGAGAACAAGAAAAAGGTTGGTGATGGCAGGATGTGTGGGTATGCTGCTCCTGGCGGGATTCACAGGATGTACGAAAACGGAGGAGGCGTCACAGCAGACACAGGAGGAGAACGGTGCTGAGGAAGACAGCCAGAAAACACCGGATGGAACAGGTGAAGAAACGGGCAGTAAAGAGACAGCGGGGGAGACAGGCGACGAGGCGGACAGCCAGAAAACATCAGGAGGGACATCTGACGAAGCAAGCAGCCAGGAACCCACAAATGCGGCAGGTCATATAGATGAGCAGCCCGCATCGTTTAAGTTTTCGCCAAGCGAGGGAACAGAACATCTTGGCGGGAAGGTGCAGAGCGTGGCGGATGAGGGCATGGTTCTTGCCCAGACCACTGTGATGGGAGAGGGAGAAAACGCGAATATGGTCACCTTAGTGGACGAGAAGGATGCCCAAAAGATTCCTGTCGTGTTTACGGCGGATACCAAGGTGGAACACTGGGTAATCCGGGACGGCGGTGCTGGGATTGACAGGACAGATGCGGCACTATCGGATGTAAAGCCGGGGCAGGGTGTAGAGTTAGAAGGATATTACGAGGGTGAAAACTTTGTGGCAACACGGATTCTGATTGAGGAATATAAGTAGGGGTGGAAGCGTTAGAGGTTTCTTAGAGATTTTTTAGAGAAAGATTTGGTATGATAGGAAGGAGATTATAAAATGATGTTACGGATGATGAAAAAGAGCAGGGCGGTTATGACACTTATTTGCGTCGGTATGGTGATGATGCTGGCGACAGGCTGTGGAGAAGAGAAGGAAGCGCCGATTCCGGTGGATTTGTCTTCTGAAAAGGGGGATGAACAGGAGAACCTGGTGCAGGATGTGGGAGAAAATAGTTTGGCTGATTCCGCAGAGGAAGGAGATAACGCACAGGCGCAACAGCCTTCCGGTATGGACGAATTAGACGGGAATGTGACAAGTGTGGGGCAGGACAGCTTTGTTATCTGTAAAGAAACTACATCCTCTGACGGTGACAGTGATCTTGCAGTGGCGCCGGCGCCGGGGGCTGAGACGGCAGAGGATTTGGTTACTGTGTATGTAAATCAGAACTGTTCTTACCAATACGAGACCGTCAAAAACGGCGGCATTAATCCGGAGGATATTTCCGCCAGGGAAGGTTCCTTTGGGGATTTGAAGGACGGACTTTCATGTAACATAAAAGGAAGCTGGAAGGATGGTTCTTTCTATGCAGACAGTATCAAGATGATGGAATTTGTCTGATAACACGATTGATTTAAGATTCCGCAGAGGCGGCATCTTAGTGGTTAGCGTAGAAAGGAAGCGTGACAGGAATTTATGAGTCAATATTTATATAAGAAAAGTAAGGAACATGAAAATAAGAAGAGAAGGCGCATGATAGCCGTGTGTCTCATGCTTTCCATGATGGCAGGGCTTCTTACAGGATGTGGAGATAACAGCCCGGCCGCTTCTTCCGGGGAACAGGGAGCGGACGTTTTGGAAAGTGACGTATCCGGCGCGCAGACAGGGCAGGAGGATGCGGAGAACACAGGTAACGATAACAAAGCCATGGGGCGTTATGTAGAAAATTCTGTGGACATTTCAGAGTATACGACTTTATCATGCGGGATTACCGCACTAAGCGACGGCAGGTTCTTAGTTTTGGATAAGGAAGCGGGTATGCTGGTATCTGAGGACGGCGGTGTGACCTGGCAGGTGGAGGCCGTACCGGGAATTCCGGACCTTGCTGCTTTTACGAAGGAGAATTATATCTTTACCATGAAAGCCGATACGGACGGTACTGTTGCAGTGTTGTCATCTCCCAATACGGATGGGGATGGAGATTTTCATACAGGACTGCTTATGACAGGGCCCGATGGCAATACCAGGACAATCACGGAACTGACGGCTTCGGAGGAAGGTTATGTGTCGGATATCTGGTTTGGACCGGACGGGCGTCTGTTTGCCAGAATCATAGGCGGCAGCGGCCTTTATGAGGTAGACACAGAAACCGGTGAGATGCACAAGTATATGTCTCTTCCCAACATGCCGGATTTATTGCAGTTCCAGGGAGATTATATGATTCTTCTCACGCCCCAGGACGGAATCACTTTCTATAATATGAAAGAAGAGAAGTGGGTGGAGGACTCTGTGCTTGCGGAGTTTATGCGGCAAAACTATCTGGATGGCTACTATTGTCATGACACTTTTAGCGTTTATATGGTGCCGGGAGAAGAGGGGACTCTCTATGTGGCAGGAAAAGGCGGCGTGTACCGGCATGTGATCGGTGGCAGTGCCATGGAACAGATCATTGACGGAGGGCTTTCCAGTTTCAGTAATCCGTCCATGAGTATCGTCAATATGATTGCGCTTCCAAATAACGAGTTCATGGTGCTCTTTACCGGCGGTAAGCTGGTACACTATGTCTATGACCCGGAGGTGCCCACAGTGCCGGATGAGCTGGTAACGGTCTATTCGCTGCGGGAGGAAAATAAAGTGCGCCAGGCAATCGCCCAATATCAGGCCCAGAATCCCCAGGCCTTTGTCAGATATGAGGTGGGAATGAGCGGCATGGATGCAACGGGCAGAGAGGATGCCATTAAGAAGCTGAATACGGAATTGATGGCGGGCAGAGGCCCGGATATTTTAATCTTGGATGGCCTGCCGGCAGACTCTTATATTGAAAAGGGAGTGCTTTTAGATTTGAGCGGTCATATCGGTCAGATGACGGGAGAACAGGAACTGCTTCCTAATATTGTGGAGAGTTTCAGGCAGGATGGCAAGATTTACAGTATGCCGGTTTCTTTTACGATTCCGGCGGTGTTTGGCAGGGAAGACGATCTTTTACAGATTCATGATCTTGCATCTCTTACGGATACCATGGAACGGCTGAGGGCGGAGAATCCGGGGCAGGAGATTATCGGTATGTTTTCACCGGAGACAGCCGTGAAATGGCTTTTGCCAATCTCGGCGCCGGCATTTGTGGATGAGAACGGGAGTCTGGATGTACAGGTGATTTCGGATTATCTGGATAAGATCAACCGGATTTATACTGTAGCTATGGATGGGCTTTCCGAGAACGTGCAGGAGTATCATGATAATCGGCGGGAAATGTACCGGGCGTCCGACGAGGATGATTATTTTACGGAAGCCTATAACAGCCTGGGCAATGCGACTATGGAGATTCTTTTGCAGGATGCGGTATTCTCGGCAGGGAGTCTGAAGGACACCTATAGTTTTCAGGAAGTGAATTCCTTCAAGTGGATAGAAGGATATGAGGATATGAAAATTGCACCTCTTGACGGACATTGCAGTCATGTTTTTGTGCCGGATGTTATGACAGGTATCAATGCCTCCTCCGCTCATCAAAAAGAGGCCGAAGCCTTTTTCGATGTGTTGATGGGAAAAGACGTGCAGCAGCTTCTTTATGATGGATTTGTGGTCAATCAGGCGGCTTTGGAAAACCAATTGAGTCCCGCTTGGGTGGTCCTTGCAAACGGCGGTATGAACGTGGATTATGGCGAGGTTTCAAGCAGTATCGGCGGCAGCACGGGAGACGGCAGGGATTTTACGATGGCAATCTATATGCCGACGAAGGAAGAGTATCAGGCATTGTATGATATTTTCTGTGAGCTTGATACACCGTATATTGTAAGGCCCGTATTGGAGGAAGCAGTCGTAGAGTTTGGCACCCAGTATCTGGACGGGTATCTGTCTTTGGACGTTGCAGTACAGAAGATTAAGAGTAAAGTGGATTTGTATATGGCGGAATAGGTATTGCGATGATTGTAATAAGGCCCGAAGAGCGGAGGAAGAATTTGGTGCATAATGTGAAGAGAACTTCTAAAGTATGGCAGCAGATGAAAACAAAGAAAGAACAAAAAAGACAGGCGGCACTGTGTCTGGCGGTGGTATGCGCCGTATCCCTTATGGGATGCGGCGGCCAGGCAGGGGGACAGCGAAACGGCACGCTGTCTAAAAGTGCTGAGGAAAAGAAGGATGCCGTTGCCATGGGACGGTACGTGGAGGCCGTGACAGAAGTGGATGCTGGTCCTGTCATGGACGTTAGGGAACTTACAGACGGACGGCTTGTGCTTTTGGAGGACGGTGCTGCGGGGCGGATGGTGTCTGCGGACGGCGGCGCCGTCTGGGAGGAAGATATGCTGCCGGACTGGTATCAGCTGCTGGAGGCACGATATTATATGCAGGACATGAAGGCGGCACCTGATGGAAGTGTGGCGCTCTTGTGCAGACATTATGGCAGCAGTTCAACCCAGGAAGAGGCGGGGGAAGAATCGGACAAGGACCCGTCGTTGACTGTCAGGGAGGCGCCTGAGACGGAGACGGCTGTCTATTTGGTTAATCCGGCAGGGGAGACACAGTGGGCCAAGATTGCCCTGGATGAGGAAGAAAAGCTGGAGAGCCTGTGCTTTTCGGAGGATGGCAGCAGGCTATTTGCCGCATCAGAGGCGGGAAAGATTTACGAGATTGACAAAAACACGGGAGAGAGCAGAATGCTCATGACAGTGGATATCGCGCCGGATGCGTTCTGTGTCTGGGATAACTATATGGCGGTGAAGCGGGAACAGGAGGGGGTTCTTCTATATGATATGGATACCACCGAGCGGATTGTGGATGAGGTGTTGTCAGACTTTGTGGAGAAGAACTGTAAGGGAAGTTCTAACACAATTCTTTTCACGTACACGATATTCCCGGCCGAGGAAGGGAGCCTTTATCTTGCCTGTAGTCAAGGGATATACCGGCATGTGATTGGGGGAACGGTTATGGAACAGGTGGTAAACGGGGGCCTTTCCAGCTTTAGCGATCCCACAAAACATATATCGAAGATGATACGGTTTGGAGAGGATGGTTTCTTAGCGGCCTTTTCCGAAGGCAGAATTTCAACCTTTACTTACAATCCGGATATCAGCACCACTCCTTCACAGAAGATAACAGCTTACAGTCTGACAGAGAATACGATTCTTCGGCAGGCGATCATTCGCTATCAGGGGGCACACCCGGACGTCTATGTGGAATATGAAGTGGGGATGGACGGAGAAGACAGTGCAAAAAGAGACGATGCAGTCAAAAAACTGAACGCGGCAATCATGGCTGGCACGGGGCCTGATTTTCTGATTCTGGACGGCCTGCCAGTGGACTCTTACATACAAAAAGGGGTGCTTGCGGATATCAGTTCTTATCTGACAGAACTGGAAAAAGAGGAGAAACTTTTACCGAATATCAAAGAAAGCTTTTCACAGGAAGGCAGTATCTGTGTGATTCCTGCGGCAATTATGCTTCCTATGTATTTTACAGACCAAGAGAATATGACGGAAGTGTCGGATTTGCGCTCCCTGGCAGATACGATGGAGCAGCAGCGAAGTCTCCATCCCGGAAAAGAGATTATGGAGACTTACAGTGAGGAAATGCTGCTGGATGCTCTTATGCCGGTTTCAGCACCGCTTTGGTTCACAGACGCGGGACAATTAGATATAGAAGAACTGTCCCTTTATCTGGAACAGACGAAGCGGATTTATCAGACTTGTATGGATGGCCTCCCGGAAGAAGTCCTGGAGCGGTATCGTATACGGGCCGAGGAAGAGTCCGTTATTACAAGCAGCGATGAGGTAAGCGCATACAATAATCTGCAGGGTGGAGGACTTCAGATTATGACCGGTGATGTACAGGTGTCTGCGGGAACCTTGATGAATGCCTATAACTATGCCTTTTTACAGTCTCTTAGAAAGACACCCCAGGGGGAAGCCTGTCAGGCGGCTTTATTGCCAGGTACTGTGAAGGATGCCTTTATACCTGTGGCGCTCATGGGAATCAGTTCTGTTTCTAAGAACCAGGAGTTGGCGGGTTCTCTTTTACAGGAAATACTCTCCGAGGACATGCAGAGTATGATTTATCCGGTGGGATTTCCCATCAATGCGTCAGGATTATCCGCCTATTTGGACAGCCTTGGCGGGATGCTGCCGGAAGAGAGGCAGAGGCCGGGAGAAATCTTCGGCGGGTATGGAATGGCAACTTCAGATGGAGAGCTTATCAGTCTGAAACTGTATGTACCGGATGAAACAGAATGGCAGGAACTGTATACCATGCTCACGGCTGTCCGCACACCCTATCTGCCGGATGCGGTGATGGAGGATGTGGTGCGGGAAGCAGGAAAGCACTACCTGAATGACAGATGCAGTCTGCAGGAAGCTGTGGAGATGATTCAGAAGAAGACCGAGATTTATATGGCGGAATAGGGAGCGTATATAAGATGACAAGGCGGAAGGATAGCAGGCATAAGAAAGGCAGTAGGAGAGTGACAATGAAATATAATGGAGCCTTTGCGCTGTTCCTCCTGCCCAGTCTGGCAGGGGTGATGCTCTTTGTGCTTCTGCCTTTCTTAGATGTGATGAAACGTTCCCTGCAGACCGCTGTCACCGGTGAATTTATGGGTCTTAAAAATTATGATGTTATTTTTCATAACCAGGCCTTTTTGCTGGCGGTACAAAATACCATACGTTTTACACTGGTCTGTATTCCGCTTCTGGTACTGGCGGGACTGCTTGTGGCGTTTCCGTTAAGCAGTCTAAAAGATGCCGGGCTGATTAAGTCGGTGTATCTTTTTCCCCTGGCCATGCCCACGGCTACAATCGTGTTGGTCTGGAAGATGGTATTCTATCGCCAGGGATTTTTAAACCTGTTTCTTACCAGAGTGGGAGAGGCCACGGGCCGGTGGGGGCCGGTGATGACAGATTACCTGCGAACAGAGGCTTCTTTCTGGGTCCTGGTGGCAAGTTATCTGTGGAAAAATACAGGGTATACAGTGGTTCTCTGGCTGGCAGGGATTCTAGCCATACCCAATGAACTTTTGGAGGCGGCCCGGGTGGATGGAGCAGGACGTTTAAAGAGTATCCGTTATATTATCCTGCCCAATTTAAAGGGAAGCTTCTATACGATTGTCATTTTATCGTTCCTGAACTCATTTAAAATATATAGAGAAGCGTATTTGGTGGCCGGGTCCTATCCCCAGGAAGATATTTATCTGTTACAGCACCTGTTCAATAACTGGTTTGTCAATATGGAGTTTGACAAGATGGCCGCGGCGGCAGTCTGCGTGGGGGTTGTCCTGTTTGGGGCCATCATGCTGCTGCAAAGACTCTGGGATAAGACAGAATAAAAATACTGCAGTCGGGGCGGTAAGTTTAGCGTGTATCCGGGGCTGCGGGATAAGTGTAAAAGAGTGACTGTGAATCAGAAAGGAAAGCAGATGTTAAAAAGTATATATCAATCTGCCAAAAAGAATATAACGGTGCTGCTGCTTCTTCTGCCGGCGCTTTTGATCTGCCTGCCGGTGGTGCTTATCATAACGGGTTCGGTTATGGACAGTATTGAACTAAAACAATATCTGTATCCCGTTTTTAACGGCGGGGAAGAATTTATCCGTTGGAAACTGATGCCGGATTATCCCACCTTTGAACACTATGGAAGACTGCTCTTTATGACGCCGTCTTTTTTCGTACTGTTCTGGAATTCTGTGGGCATGGTGGTCTGTATTCTGGCCGGGCAGATGATTGTGGGTGTGCCGGCGGCCTGGGCCTTCGCAGTGTACCGGGTGCGGGGCAGCAGAATTTTGTTTGCCCTTTATGTGGTGTTGATGCTGCTGCCTTTTCAGGTGACTATGCTGTCCAGTTATTTAGTGCTTGACAGGTTGGCCCTGATGAATACCCACTTGGCAATCATTCTGCCCGCGGTTTTTTCTACCTTTCCCATCTTTTTATCCTATGGAGGGTTCCGGGCGATTCCTATGCAGCTTTTAGAGGCGGCCCGGATTGATGGAGCAGGAGAACTCAGGATTTTTGTTAAAATAGGGCTTCCTTTAGGGAAAAGCGGACTATTGTCTGCCATAGTGTTAGGGTTTTTGGAGTATTGGAATCTGATGGAACAGCCATTGGCCTTTCTGGAAGATAAGGCGCTGTGGCCGTTGTCTTTATATCTGCCGGAGATTTCCTGGATGCAGGCGGGATTTGCCATGTGCGCTTCCTTGTTTACGCTGATTCCGGCAGCCTTTGTGTTTGTGCTGGGACAGGATTACCTGGAGCAGGGGATAATATATTCAGGATTAAAAGAGTAGTGTGAGAAGAACCTCTAAAGCTCAGCAGCAAAGGCTGCTTCGCTAAGAGGTTCTAGGAGTTGCGTTGCAACTCCGTCTCACACAGGAGAATGCCTGAAATGCGGCATTCTCCGCAGAGTGGAATCATGAAGGTTAGTGTGAGAAGAACTTCTAAAGTTCACAGTAGCAGGGAGGAAAGAAGATGGAGAAGCGCAAGAAGAGGATTGCCACGGGGCTGGTGTTCTTTCTGATTTTCATGTGGGTGTGTACGCTGGTGTCCAAGAGTATCTATGCATCTAAACTGCCGATGATTACGACCACTAGGATAGAATCGAAATATATTGAGCATACAGTTGAGACGGAAGGGATTGTGGAGGCCGGTGCGAAACTGCCGGTGGTGGTCCTAAGTGGTCTGCGGGTGAAAGAGCTGGCCGTCCAGGTGGGGGATAAAGTGGAGGAAGGGGATCTTCTTTTTACCGTGGATTTGGAAGACTTGCAGGAGATGTTAGCCGAGCAGGAGACGGCCGCTTCGAAAGTACAATTGGAGATCGACGCTATTTTACACAACAAAGAGCTGGCAGAAGCGCAGAAAGCCTTGGAGGAGGCGAGGGCCAGAGAGGATTATGATGCCTTAGCCAGATATCAGGATACGCTGGTGGGCAGAGCCGCGGAGGAAGTGGCCCAGGCGGAAGAGGAGCTGGAAGAGCTGCAGGAAGAAAACAGGGAACATGAGAGCGGCGATGATGAGGAGACCGAGGATGAACAGGAGGCACGGCTGCAGGAGGAAGAGAGATTAAAACAGCAGCTGCAGGCGGCCGCATATGCGGAGGCCGACGCCAAGTGGAACCGGGAAAACACCATGAAGGATGCAGGCCGTAAAGTGGAAGATATCCTGACGGAAGAAGATGTGGATGCCACTCTTAACGTCTACAGGACAGAGGTGAATCGTATCCGTGAAAATATGGCCGCGTATCAGGCGATATGGAAGCAGGAGGGAAAAATCACGGCCAGTCAAAGCGGCATGGTGACAGATTTGTATGTGGAGGTGGGCGGCCGTGTGCCGGATACCGCATCTCTACTTTTAGCGGATGATGAGGTGGCCTGCCAGTTCCGTACCACACTTACTAAGGAACAGAAAAGTTATGTAAATCTAAACGATGATGTCAAACTAGAATTGGATGGCAAGAAAGCCATAAACGTGACCATAGACTATCTGGCGGAGAATGAGAACGCACCGGGCACTTTTACGGCCCTTGTACATCTTCCGGAGGATACGGGTATGCCAGGTTTATCCGGTGTACTCAAATGCAGCAAAGCAGGCGAAAAACAACCCTGCTGTATTCCGCTATTGGCACTGCACGACCAGAATGACAGGTACTTTGTGTATGTGGTGAATGAGAGGGAGGGCATCCTGGGGCAGGAATATTATGTGGAGGAAATCAATGTCAGTGTGGTGGATAAGAATGATACCTGGGCTGCGGTGGAAGGAGCGCTCAACACGGATAGTCAAATCATCGCATCTTCTACAAAAGAGGTGACCAAGGGAGAAGTGGTAAGGCTGGCAGAACCGTAGAGGAAGGACATGCGGGCAGCTTATCATATTAAACATCTGTGAAATTTCCGTTCTGTGTTCCAGATTGAAAGTCTTGAAAACTCTCAGACAGGGTTGTACAATAGCAGATAAGAAAGAATTTTTATACATATTATGCGACAGTATTACTTAAAGGATGGGGGATAAAATGATTTCGTTTATCATCAGAATTTCATTGGAAATCATTGGCGGCATCTGTCTGCTTTATATGCTGGCGATCATGCCGCGCATGGTCAAAAGACCGGACACCACACTGTTTAAAAAGGTATACTTTGCACACAGAGGACTTCATGATAATGCCGGAGACGCGCCGGAAAATTCCATGGCGGCTTTTCGCAAAGCTGTGGAGGCCGGTCTTGGCATGGAATTGGATGTGCAGGTGACCAAAGACGGGGTGCCGGTTATTTTTCACGATTTTAAACTGGACAGAATCTGCGGTGCGGAGGGAAAGATTAAAGATTATACCTACGAGGAACTGCAGGCATATACACTCTGTCAATCCAAAGAGCGTATCCCTAAGTTTACAGATCTTCTTGCCATGGTGGACGGGCAGGTGCCGCTTATCATCGAGATCAAGGCGGAGACTGCCAATGTCTCTTTCTGCGCTGTTATCGATGATCTTTTGCGGGCTTACGGAGGCGCTTACTGCATTGAGTCTTTTAATCCTATGGTATTATGGTGGTTCCGCAGACATCACAATGGTGTGGTGCGGGGGCAGCTTTCTTCCAATTTCCGCAAGGATGGTGATTACCGCAATGTGCTCTATTTCGTGATGGCACATCTTTTGCTTAATTTCCTGACCAAACCGGATTTTATCGCATATAACCATAAGTTTGGCCGTGAGCCGGGCAGAAGAATCTGTAGACACATTTACCGCCGTCCGTCGGCAGCCTGGACGATTCAAAGCCAAAAGGATTTGGAGCAGCTGAAGGATGAGTACGATGTGTTTATTTTTGATGGATTTTGTCCTGTAAGAGCAGAATAATCAATATTTGACAAATAAATTTGGATATTTGTTCTTTTTTTTGTAATAAATTTCAAAAAATTCGTGCTATATTTCCAAGAATATGGTAAAATGTTAAGAAATCAGAGTAAGCATATAAGAGATAGGGTGTGTCAGAAAGCACAAATTCGCAGGCAAAGAAAGGAGCATAGCAGTAAAATGGCGAAATGGGTTTATTTATTTGAGGAAGGAAATGCCGATATGCGTAACCTTCTGGGTGGCAAAGGCGCAAATCTTGCGGAGATGACCAATTTAGGATTACCGATTCCGCAGGGATTTACCGTTACGACGGAGGCCTGTACAGATTATTACAATAACGGCAGACAGATTTCTGAGGAGATCAAAGAGCAGATTTTTGCAGCACTTGCAGGACTTGAGCAGAAGCAGGGTAAGAAATTTGGAGATACCGAGAATCCGCTTCTCGTTTCAGTCCGTTCCGGTGCCAGAGCATCTATGCCGGGCATGATGGATACCATCTTAAACTTGGGCCTGACAGATGTAGCCGTGGAAGGCTTTGCGGCTAAGACCGGGAACCCACGGTTTGCGTATGATTCATACCGCAGATTTATTCAGATGTTCTCCGATGTTGTCATGGAGATCCCCAAATCTTACTTTGAGAGAATCTTAGACGAAATCAAAGAAGCCAAAGGCGTCAAATTTGATACAGATCTGACGGCGGAGGATATGAAAGAGATTATCGTTCGTTTCAAAAATATTTATAAAGAGAATAAGGGGGAAGAATTCCCGCAGGATCCCAAGGTACAGCTGATGGAGGCCGTAAAGGCTGTGTTCCGTTCCTGGGATAATGAGAGAGCGATTGTATACCGCCGCATGAACGATATACCCGGTGACTGGGGTACTGCAGTCAATGTGCAGGCTATGGTATTTGGTAATATGGGTGATACATCAGGTACTGGCGTTGCATTTACCAGAAATCCTTCTACCGGTGCCAAGGGTATTTACGGCGAATACCTAATCAATGCGCAGGGTGAAGATGTGGTGGCAGGTATCCGTACACCGCAGCCTATCACAAAATTAGAGCAAGATCTTCCCGATTGCTACAAACAGTTTATGGAGATTGCAAACCGCTTAGAAGACCATTACCGCGATATGCAGGATATGGAGTTTACCATCGAGGATGGCAAACTGTTCTTCTTACAGACCAGAAACGGCAAACGTACCGCGCCGGCAGCTTTACAGATTGCCTGTGATTTAGTGGATGAGGGCAAGATTACGCCGGAAGAAGCAGTACTTAGAATTGAGGCTAAGTCATTAGATCAATTGTTGCATCCTACCTTTGACCCTGATGCATTGAAAGCAGGACAGGTAGTGGGACAGGCACTTCCCGCATCCCCCGGTGCCGCGGCAGGTAAAGTGTACTTTACTGCTGATGAGGCGAAAGCGGCCCATGAAAAGGGTGAAAGAGTAGTGCTTGTGCGTCTTGAGACGTCTCCGGAAGATATTGAAGGTATGCACGCTGCAGAAGGTATCCTTACGGTGCGCGGCGGCATGACCTCCCATGCAGCTGTGGTGGCACGTGGTATGGGTACGGCCTGCGTATCCGGCTGCGGCGAGATTGCCATCAATGAACAGGGTAAAGTATTTGAGCTTGGCGGAGAAGTGTTCCATGAGGGAGATTACGTTTCCCTGGATGGTTCCACTGGTAAGATTTATAAAGGTGATATTAAGACCGTTGAGGCATCTGTCAGCGGCAACTTTGGACGTATCATGGAGTGGGCGGACAAGTACCGCAAACTGAAAGTACGCACCAATGCAGATACACCTGCAGATGCGGCTAACGCTGTGAAATATGGCGCAGAAGGTATCGGCCTGTGCAGGACAGAGCATATGTTCTTTGAGCCTGACAGGATTCCCAAGATTCGTCAGATGATTCTGGCAAGAACGGCAGAACAGAGAGAAAAAGCACTTAATGCCCTTATTCCATTCCAGAAGGGTGACTTTAAAGCAATCTATGAAGTGATGGAAGGCAGACCGGTGACTATCCGTTTCCTGGATCCGCCGTTGCATGAGTTCGTGCCCACAGATCAGGCTGACATAGACGATTTGGCAGTGCAGATGATGATGACAGCAGAGGAAGTACAGGAAATCTGTGATTCCCTCCATGAGTTCAATCCGATGATGGGACATCGTGGGTGCCGTCTGGCAGTAACCTATCCTGAAATTGCCAGAATGCAGACCAGAGCTGTGATGGAAGCGGCAATCGAAGTGAAGAATGAGAAAGGATTTGACATCGTTCCGGAAATCATGATTCCTTTGGTAGGCGAAAAGAAAGAACTTAAGTTTGTCAAAGACGTTGTTGTAGAAGTGGCTGAACAGGTAAAGAAAGAGAAAAATTCCGATATCAAATATCACGTTGGAACAATGATAGAGATTCCGAGAGCAGCCCTTCTAGCAAATGAGATTGCTGAGGAAGCAGAGTTCTTCTCCTTTGGCACGAATGATCTGACCCAGATGACCTTCGGTTTCTCACGTGATGATGCCGGCAAATTCTTGGGCGATTATTATAAGAATAAGATTTATGAGTCCGACCCGTTTGCAAGACTTGATCAAAACGGCGTAGGACAGCTTGTGCAGATGGCTGCGGAGAAAGGTCGTGCGACCAGACCGGATATTAAGCTTGGAATCTGTGGTGAGCACGGCGGTGATCCCTCGTCGGTGGAGTTCTGCCATAAGGTGGGGTTGACCTATGTGTCTTGTTCACCGTTTAGAGTGCCGATTGCGAGGTTGGCGGCGGCGCAGGCGGCGATTTTGAATTGATGCCATAGGAATTTGGGTTGTCGTAGGGCATTGAAATTTATTTTATACAAGGGCAAAAATAATTATTCCACGACATAGAAAAATAAGACCTTGCATCGTGAGATGCGGGGTCTTATTTTTGTCTGACGACTATCCTTTCCCTCGCATAAATACAGGATTTGTGGAACGTACTGCGTAAGAATCACCATGGAGTAGGGGCAGCCGAAGCGCTAGCGGAGGAGGATAAAACAAAGTGTCTTTTATATGTCTTATATAGAATAAATTTCAATGCCCTACGACATGGTGATATTTGTTTATGATGTTTTTGGGAAAATGATAATAGGTCTGGAATCCTTGTAAAATGGGGATTTGAGAGAATTATTATTTCCCAAAAATGAGAGACAAATTCCCCAAAAACGAGTAGATTTCATTTTTGGGAACTGTTTTTGGGGAAATGCAGGATGTTCCCGGATGGGAGGTTTTGCGAAGGATGAGGAAGAAAAATTTTAAAGGAAGATGTGAAAAGAGGGTGATAGGGAAGTGTTCTGAGGTGTGCAGGACATATGATGCCATTCAGTATGCTTATGCTGATCTGTTGCAGAAGAATGATGAGATTAAGGAAATCAGATGTAATGTGCTGTTGGATGGATTGGAGGTCGGGGAGTACACATCAGATTTTGTTTGCACCAAGACAGACGGTGATCTGATGGTGCGGGAGTGTGTATTCCGTAAGTTTCTGATGAAGCCTCTGACAGTGAAACTATTGGATGCTTCAAGGGAGTATTGGATCAGGCATGGAGTTACAGATTGGGGGTTGGTCATTGATGAAGAAGTATGATCTGTTGCGTTCTGGTGATAACATAATCCGAGTGTTGGAGGTACAACAGGAGAGAACTCTTGTGATTGACTGTATGAAACAGACTATGCCTATATGGGTGGAATCTGTATGGTTGGGAGATTATACTTTGTGTTTCAATGAAGAACTCTTTGAGGTTACAGGAATCAAGATTGTGGATGTGGATGCTTTAGATGCAAACCAGAGGAAGGTTATGCATGAGCGATATACAATGATTGCACCTATTGTTTCTTTCATATCAGATGATAAGATGCGTTCTAAACTCATTTGTTCTATAGCAGAGGAACATAAAGTATCGAAACAGACTGTCAGGAATTATCTTTGTCTTTATTTATCGTATCTGGATGTGACTATTCTTGCCCCGAAAAAGAGGAAGGATGAACGAGAACTGACACAGGATGAAAAGCATATGAGATGGGCGTTGAACAAGTTTTTCTATACCACAAAGAAGCAATCCCTTATGACTGCTTATACCATGATGCTCAAAGAGAAGTATTGTGATGCCAGTGGCGTGTTGAGTGTAGAATATCCATCCTTCTATCAGTTTCGGTATTTTTATCGTAAGACTAGGAAAATGCAGAACTTCTATATTTCAAGAGATGGATTGAAAAATTATCAGAGGAATAACAGACCGCTTATAGGTGAAGGAGTACAGGAGTTTGCTCCTGCGGTTGGTATAGGGATGTTGGATGCTACGGTGTGTGACATTTATCTGATCAATGAGGAAGGAAATCTGGTTGGCAGACCGATTTTGACTGCCTGTATTGATGCTTATAGCAGCCTGTGCTGTGGTTATTCTCTTTCATGGGAGGGTGGAGTATACAGTCTTCGCGGGTTAATGCTGAATATCATAACTGATAAGGTTGCATGGTGTAGGCGTTTTGGTATTTCTATAGAAAAGGAAGATTGGGATTGTGACAGGCTTCCGTGGACATTTGTTACCGATATGGGTAGTGAATATAAATCAGAGAATTTTGAACAGATAGCGGAGTTGGGTGTTACGGTGGTCAATCTGCCATCATACAGACCAGAACTGAATGGGTTGGTAGAGAAGTTTTTTGATCTGATACAGGAGACGTATAAGAAGCATTTGAAGGGAAAGGGTGTGATTGAGCCGGATTATCAGGAACGGGGCGCACATGATTACCGTAAGGATGCCTGCTTGACTATGATGGACTTTGAGAAAATTATCCTACATTGTATGATCTACTATAATTCAAAACGGATCATAGAAAACTTTCCTTACACAGAAGCTATGATAAATGCACAAGTAAAACCTCATGCGTCCTGTATCTGGGAATGGGGTAAGTCACAGATAGGCGCTAATCTGATAAATGTGGATAGTAGAGAATTGATATTGACATTGTTGCCAAGGACTACAGGGAAATTTGGTCGGACGGGTTTGAAAGTAAATAAGTTACGGTATCACTGTGAGGGATATACAGAGCAATATCTATCTGGTGGTACTGTGATGGTTGCTTATAACCCAGAGAATGTGACTTCTGTATGGGTAATTGAGAATGGGATTTATACAGAATTTATTTTGATAGAATCCCGTTTTCAGGGAAAAGACCTTGTTGGAGTGCAGGAGATACAGACTGGACAGAGGATTATTAGCAAGAACGAAGTGAGGAACAACTTACAGGCGCAGATTGATCTGGCACAACATATTGAAACTATTGCGGGCAGTATTAGTGGTCATACTGGTAAGGGTACTAATGGTATGTTGTCTGGTGGTGCATTAGTGGCTATGCTTGGTGCAGAGATTGAAGATGGAAAACACATTATTAGATACACTGATGCTGTTACAGTTACTACTGATAAAGCAGTTACTACTGAAACCGCCATTGGTACAGTAGGTAATGAAATTGGCACTATTTATGTCAGAGATGCAAATAATGCTTATATTTCTGGTGGTAAGAAATTGACACAGGCTACTGGTGCTAGTTTGAATACTGATGAGTTTTCTTATGATCCTGATACTAAAGAAATCACGTTCTTCGCTGGTGATATTGCTGATGGTACAGAAGTAATTATGTTCTATGACGCAGAAGTAGAGGGCAAGAAAATTTCTAATAATGCAGACCATTACAGCAAGGTACTTCAGGTGTTCATAGACGTAACGTGTCAGGATGGTTGCGACAATCTTTTCCATGGTCAGATTATTGTTGAAAGAGCAGATTTCAGTGGTACATTTGACATTCAGGGTGGTTCCGATCCTGCAACTCAGGGATTTGAATTTACTTCTATGCCTAATCTGTGTACTGGCAAGAGCAACTTGTGGGATTTTGTTGTATTTGATTAATATTAACGTATTTGTGGGTAGATGATTCTGCCCACAAAATTAAAATGGAGGTCGAATATGGCAAATAAAAAGATGATTCCTTGTCGCGTTTGTGGAAAACTTTTTGAACCATGTGCTACATGTCAAGCACATAATGATATGTTTAGATGGCGTAATTTTGCTTGTTCAAGAGAATGTGCCGAAAAGTATATTGCTGAAACTATTGCTTATCGCAATTCTTCAAAAGAAGATAAAACTAATGATGATAGCATTATTGACAATGTTGTTACAGTAGAGAGTCAAGAGGAAAAAAGTAACACGACAAAAAGAAGATATAATAGAAAGAAATCAACAAATGATGTTGAAACCATAAATGAGGAAAGAGAGCAGATTGATTAGGACTAAATAAATCATCATGTTTAGATATTTGAAAATCAGATATATTCAAATCTCCAAAAATTATAGATAAATCTGACTGTAAATATGCAGAAAACAACATCTTAAATAAGTCATAATCCGTAATGGTGGTATAATCTATGTGAAAAACATCATTTAACTGAACCATGTATTGATATGGGCTGGCTGTAAGAGATGAAATAATATTATAGTAGTTTTGTTCGTTTTCTAATATCTCACCAACAGTAGGAATTCTAATAGATAGTTTTGTATCAGGAATTTGAACAGAAGATAATTTGAGCCAACTCTTCTTACTTTCCATTTTTTAACCCATTATTAAAATCCTTCACTACGAACTTTAATAACCTTCCCTTATATTTCTGTTGCGGACAATATGGAGTATTACTTACCAGAGTTGTTTTTCCTACACCCAATACATTCTTTTCACAAAAGATATTATCTAACTCACAAGCCACTAAATCATACCAAAGATAAGTTCTTGCTTTTTCTTCATATGACATAATATCTTCATGACAAACAACGAAAAAGTAAATGGTTAAATCCTTGAATGTATTATTTCGTGAATCAATGTTTGCACTGATTTCATAATTGATGAATCTATCTGTAACTTGCTGAGTACCTGGTATGTATTCATGTGGAAATGAATATTTTTTAGGAATAACTTCTTCAGGATATTCTTCATCTTCACAACCAAGTAATTGTATGATTCGATCAGATGTACATAACTGACGTTCAATAATTTTACGATATTCTATAATTTCATAACTTCTTGACTTTCCTATAAACACTCACCTCCATCACTCAATTACACTAACTTTAATTTCCGACACAACAGTGCCACCAATATAGACACCAATTAAAAAAGAACCTCCAATAAGGTTCTCGTCATTGACAGATACAGTTATTTTGTTCTCATTCACAGTTTGTTTGACATCAAAATTAGCTACCACATTCCATTGATAATCAACATCTTTCCAATCAACAGCATTTCCATCTTTAATATCATTTCCATTCACATTTACATCTTTGGGTTTTGCTTTTACAAGTGATGATTCTATCAAGAGTCAGAAGTGCGGTCATATAGTCTATAGAATTACTTACAATACCATTTTTACCATATACAAACTCAGATAATCGGATTGCCGTTTCGTGATTTCCAATGGGATTTCTCAAAACCGAGTCAATTTCTTCCTTTGTGAAGTAATCATATACTCCGCAGTTAAAAATTGATTCAAATAAATGATGGTATGAATATGAGTTAAATTCATAATCAATAGGACTATCTTGTGGAGTGGTATTGTTCGTTTCTACTATAGGTGGAGTAGCAGTAGACTTATTTTTAGGAGGGCGACCCCTCTTGCGTTTTACTTCTTCAGGCATGTGTCGCCTCCTTTCGCTAATTGATTAAAACTGAATAATCGTAATCAGATGATGATCCTAGCATATCCAATTCTAACTGGTCAATAAAATATGAACCGTAAGAACAGCTTGTATACCTATCCTTTCGGTTCTTTCCTTTTTCTTGAATTTTTATAACTCCTGTTTGTGGCATTTTTTCATATTGAAGTTCTGCACATTCACTAATCATTGCTTGTGTTTCAAGAAATGGTCTTTCAAATTCAACTTGTTTTTCAACATCAACTTCTTCAAGATACTCTTTGTTATTTTGTAATATTTCCTCTTTTGCGGTATTAAAATTAACTAAGAAATCAATTTTATTTTCAACAAGATTTTTCCTGAAAGATATAGCAATATCACTATTTAGTGCCTGAGTTGCATTTATAGCATATATACATTTCTTTGCACCTGGATCAATACACACCTTTGCATAATCCTCATTGTTCATACAACAAAGAGGAGAGTATTCAATGCCACGTTCTTCATCATATAATACTTTTTCAAGAGCATAAAGTACCTGTAAACCGCCGTTTCTAGTATCAATAACAATAAAGTCAGATTCAAAATCTTCGTATAATTGTCTAATTCTGATTGCTTGTTTTGTAGTGTCACCAAGCTGATTCGATTCAATATACGGATATTGCCGCCTATATCCTTGTCTTATTTCTACTGAACCATTATTGGTTTCATAGGTAATATTTTCAGGAATAGCACGAATACAACTATATACAGAATTATCATTCTTCTGACCTGCTACAAATGCGATATCATTTGAAATTACTCTGACTTCATTATCTTGTTTTGGGATTGCATATTTATTTCTTCTGTTACTTTTAAAATCCAATATATTTTTTGGATAGAATACGTGCTTTGACACTTGCCTATCCATAAGCATTTTATATGTAAAGTATGACGAAAGAGAATCTTTAACCTTAAGATTTAGAAATTCTGTTTCCATTATCAGACTTTATGATTCGCACTTGACCAACTTTTAGACGTTCTTCTTCAATGGATAATCTGCTTGCCATTCATTCACCAACTTTCTTTTTATATTTTCGTTTTAGAATATTGGACACGACAGGATTTGAACCTATGACCGCCGTTTACTAACTAACTGCTCTCGCCGTACTGAGCTACATGTCCCATGAAAATAGGAGAGTACTGAAGACTCTCCTGATATTCTGTCTTTCCAGAATGTCAGATCGGAACACCAATCATAGAATGTTTTAACATATAATCATTTAGATTATCCAGTGGCATATGTTAGACCGTAGACGGTTTAGTTGCTCCGCCAAGCGAACCTCTCAACACTTTCCGTGGCAGTTGTCAGCCTATTATAGTTTTGGTTATTACTATTTATAATTTGACAATATTTGTAAGATTATGTAGAATTATAAGTGCAAGCAGCATCCAACGTTTCATTTGGCTAGATGGACGGTTAGGCGGTTGAGTCACGTCAGAACAGCGATGTTCTGTTAATCTTATAGATACCCTTGCTAAGAAAGGAGGGTGATAGAAGAAGTGACAATTTGTGAACTAATAGTAATACCATTAGTTATTGGCATTGTAAGCGGCGTTGTATCAGCTTACATAGTCAGATTCCTTGATAAAAGGCACAAAAATAACCGCCATGAGAAGTAAAGCGGTTACTTTTGTGTTAATAATTGATTTTTAATTTATTAGCCATAACCTACCAAATTACGGCTCAACCGTCTAACGGATGCTGTTTGTTTTATGTTAGGATCTTTTCTATACTCATTATCTTAAAGCATATTTGGTGTATTGTCAACCAGTTTTCATCTCATACAATCTCATATCATCTTATATCATGATATATTCTCTCATGTATTATAATACAGTATAACAAATGAATATACTTAAAATTGGAGTTTCAAGACAAATACTTACATATCAGACAAAGATTTCTTTTCGACTGATTTAATACCATCTTCTCCAAAATATTTTTCAAATTGTTCATCAGCGGAAATGTCTTTGTAAACAGTAACCATGTCAAGACTATTCCAACCCACAAGCATTTGAATCACATCGTCTGGGAGTCCACTTCTGGAACAAGCTGTTGTAAAGTAATGCCTTAAACTATGCCAATAAAACGGTACACCTAAAATTTTTGTAAATGTATCAGCCCAACTATCCATAGTTGTAATAGGCACTTGCTCATCAATATAAACACCATTTTCTTTGCGTGGAATTAACCACTCAGATGTAATATTATTTTTTTCTCTATATTTTAACCATAAATCCAAATATTTCTGAAATCCATTCTTTAAAGTATATACAGTAAGTTGCTTTCCTCTTGATCCTCTGCCTTTTGTTGTAACAGTTTCAGGAGTTTTATATAAAGAACCATAAATAACATTATCCTCTGTAAAATATGCAACTTTCATTCTTGGTAATTCAGCTTTCCTTCTGCCATTATTCATTGCCAAGGAAAGCATACATGCTTTATCATATTGCTCTTTTTCAACCAATTTATCCAATAATTCTTGTAACTGTTCTTCTTCAAGAATTGTCTTTTCTCTAACGGCACAAGCTGCCGGGCTTTCAATTTTTCTGATAATCGGTCTATAATCTTTGAACTCATCATCCATCATATTTTCGATGAAATTACTCATAGATGAAAGAGTAGATTTTACTCTTCGCATTCTTGCAGGACTCCAACCTAAAGTGTTCAAACAATAATTCTGGTATTTTGCAATTTCTCTTTTAGATAGATCTACAAAGAATTTATTATTGTTATTATCAAGGTTCCAACACCAAAAGATATTTAAGTCGTTCCTATAAGCATCTACCGTAGATTTACTTCTGTCAATAGAAGTGAGATATTCGAGGAAATCATTTCCTAACTGAATATTCTCTGGATTGACCTTTGCTAATTTTTCTGGTGAGGAAATATTATTATAGACAGTTTTTCTGCCATTTCCCATAAAATATTCACTTCCTTCCGTTCAATAAGTAACCAGCCCCTTCACTGGTGGGTAAGTAATTTCACTCCTTACAAATCTCTAAAAAGGCTTGTCACCGATGAAAGCGACAAGCCTTGCTTTATAAACTCTGATTAAGTGTTAGATACTATATTTTTATCCAAAGATCATTGGATGATACCCAAATAAATATGGATAAGGTTTATACACCAAACCAAACATATCAAAAAATTCTCTCTGAAAATTCTCCCGCATATCATGGATAATCTTTTCTGCTTCATCAGTATCTAAACCGACTTTAACAGTGATGCTATATCCAGAATCATCTTCATCAGAAACATTATCTAAATCAGTTTCCTCATTACTACCGTATTCATCAGTATCCTCCAATTCCTCTTCTTCGCTAATAGTAAACCAATCATGATCACCTAATGGAATATACTCATTATTCTGCATATCAATCATTGCTTTGCTATTTACATCTTCATGGAATAATACATAACCATCAGTGGATACATATTTATTCTTTTCGATAAGATAGCATTTTTCCACATTTACATACCAATTATCAGATTCTACATCATCAAATAAAGACACAATATATTCTCTGTCATATTCTTCTTCATAATCAATATCACAACTTTCAAGAATTACATTTTTGTAATTGAGTAATTCTAACATGATATCAATGACCATCTGCTTATTTGCAATTACGGAAACAAAATTATCTTCATTATTCAAACTCCCAAACATGTGAGAAACTAAATCTTCAATATTTTCAAAATTTAACATTGTAAGTCACCTACCAATCCAGATTACTCAAAAACTTTCTTCAATGATTTCACAATTTTAATAGAACCTTCCTTATGCTCTGGAGTCACATAAGTTTCGCCTTTCCTATCACCCATCATAATCTTGCCAGTTCTTTCAGGGACAACCTTGGATTTTACTTTACAAATACCAGGGACTGTAACTTCATCATCTACGAGAACAACATCTTTAACAACGGATTCAAGAGCTGTAAGAACAGCATTTACCTGTTTCTGATTCACTTCCTCAATGGATACTTCTGTAATTTTCTTTACAAGTTCTACTTTATTCATAATTTAATTTTCCTTTCAAATTTAAATATCTGTCCCGTATTTTATATATTTTTTAGGACATCAAAATAGGAGAGTAGTATTTACTCTCCAACACATATATTTGTGGTTGTGGCAAACAATATTTATGTTCTCATAAATTTGGCTATATTTAATGTCTCATCCCATGCTCACGACCACCTATAAAATTAGTAATCAATTGCCTTAATCTAACGAAACCGGATAATAGCACTTAATTCCATTATTGTCAATTACACAAACCATTTGACATGGTTTTCCAGTGATTCTCTTTGAAATAGTATAATCATCAGTTGTCCCACTGAAACTACCACTTCTAATAATTTTTACATTAGCAATATCATCATAAGAACATCTGTGTAAATGGCCATAAAAAATTCCTTTTGGTTTAAAATTAAGCATCATTACCAATTTAGATACGCCAGCTTCAGAATAACTATCCCAATCACCATGTACCATAAGATATTCATTTCCGCGAATTATACAAGTGGCAATAGTAGAGTCATAGTTTGTATTGTCAATAAAAACTACATTATGCAAATGATCTAATTTCGCTTTCATATACCAAGGAATAAGATTATCTAAACGGTTTCCTCTAAGAACTTGATCCTTAAATGAAGTTCTTGAATGATTACCAGCAACTCCATTAACATATACTCCCCCTATGTGTGGATATTATGTAATTTGATGTTTTGGAAAGATTAATATATTGGATATTTATTATTTCTACATTTAGATTGAGGGATTTTCAATTTCTGATAGTTTAGATATAAAAAGACAGATGATTTCTCACCTGTCTTTATAACAGATATATAGTTTTAAGTATTTATTAGTTTAACCAATTGCTTTCTGGCTTGGCTATTAACCGAGCATTGTTATATGCCATATCTAAAGTTAAGCATGTATGTCCACGATACACATTATTAGTTTTTGTTACTACTAAAGCTAAATCTGGTATATTATCATCTGCTAAACAAAGAGGCAGTAATAATTGTATTTTACCTTCATAATATTGGGGGATTGCTAATTTATAGTTAGCAGATACTTTTTTCTTCATTTTATTTATTGCACCGTCAAGTGCATTTACAATATTCTTACTTTCAAGTACACCTTTAGTAATTCTTTTCTGGTTGTCCTTGTCTTCTAATATATGAGGATAATGAACATCTATTGCATAATGCCAATCGAATAATAACAATTCTGGATTTTCAAAATAGTTTGCTCGTTCAGGACGTTCAGTTATTCCGATACCACCCAATTCGTATGCAGTAAGAAATGATATTTCTGTGCCTGATTGATAAGCATATATTGGTTCATAATATTTTGTGAATAATCCTGTATTAAATAGGGCATAGTTTTGTCCAATGATAATTTTCTTTTCATTAGTTAGTTTATCATATGTTTTTGCTATGTAATTTGTGAGTATTCCATTATTAGGATAAGTTTGATTTGACCAATTTTCTGTATTTGCCTTTTTAGACAATTCTTCTGTGTAATTATTCCAATTAACTTTAAAGTATGCCATGTGCTCTAATCCTTTCGTACTAAGAAATATTGGATTTAGTATATCATACTTCTTTGACTCATGAAACGGAAATACTGGCAAATTGTGCATTTCTATATCATATGATTCATATTCAGGTAATTCTTGTGGAATGTTTGCATCAAGTTCAGATTTTGCTTTCATGTATGCTTCTCGATTTGAATGCGCTATTACCAAATAAATATGGTCATATGGTTCATATTCATATGATGGTGTTGTAGGTATTAAATAGAGTTTCTGGTTTGTCATAATGTTATCTCCTTTAAAATTTTGAATTTTTGTAGCTAATTTGTTGCTATGTTTATATATTCTCTTTTTTAATGAAGATAAGTACGATGTTTATGCTGAAATATGAGTTCGGTGAGAGGAGAGTTAGAGTGGGTGTTTATAAAGTGAAAAGTATTGATTTTACTGGATGGTCTGAGATTTTTTGGTGTGGGTTTTGGGTAGATTTGATGTGTTGTTTCCTTATGATAAATGGGATTTTGAGGTGAGTTCGATATTTTATTGATTTTTAAGGACTTTTGATGATTTTAAAGCGAAATTTTACAGTTTAGAAAATTTTATAAATTGTCTGAAAATTATATTTTAATTATTTTATAAGGGTTTTAGAGTTTTGCGTCGAACACAACACCGAAGTGATTTTGTGAATTGTTTGGAGATGTTACACAATTTTAAGTTGACATGTGAATGGAATAGATAAGGGCTTTTTGGCAACTAGTGTTTTAATCTGAAATGTAAACATACCCCATATCATAAAAATACAGTAATAGTATAGTATTGTGATATGTTTGGTTGCACTTTGTCCATTTCTGCAACTTTTCAAGAACGTAAATTCTGTAAGAAAAATACTTTACATCAAAAAAATAAATTCGAATTTTGATAATATTATTGTTAAATGTCAAGTAATTTTGCTTGACAACTAGCAAGTTCGATATTGTGCTTAGTATAAAAATAGGTTGTTTACAACTGTAGACAACTATATCATATTATATATATAACCTATATATCAAAAGTACCAACCTGCCATCATCAACACATACATCATACTATCATCACACAATAAGCCATATTTGATATCTGACATTATGTCAGTCAATACAATCAGTCCAACGATAACAACCATGATTTATCTTTCTATTGATTATCTTTTGCCTACGTCAATAAAGATAGCCCATGAATATATTATGGGCTATCAAAATTTAATTATTCAGTTTTACCATAATCGGCGGTAGGTTTATATTGTTCTTCACCTGACTCAATATAAAGTATAAAATCATTAATTTGTTTTTCAGTCCATCCGGCGGCGCGTAACCCTAAAAGTAATCTTGCAACCTCTGTCATATTCATACAATTATAACATTTCATTTCAGTTATTTCCGTTAGGCGATTCTAATTTGTTTTGGTTCTTTGCCCGTTTCCTCTGTGCTAAAGCTAAAGCCTTGTCATATTCTTTAGCTTCTAACAATGCAATCACATCATCCCAATCATCGATATTATCTAACAAGAATCCATCATATTGTTTATCGCTCATACCCATATAATCACAACCTTTCTATGAATCATCCACAATCAATAGTTTCTATAATTATTGTAACCTATTGCATAATAGACAGTCAATACATAGACAATATTATTACTCTGGTTTATCTATCCTTTGCTCTGAATATATCCATCCCTTTCCAACTTCTCCATAATAGCGGTTGTTGTCCATCTATTCCGATTCATTATATCCTATCTTTTCCGCTATGATTTGATTAATCATCCCGTTTTTACTCATGCTGTTATCACTGCAATATTTTTCAAATTGTACATACAATTTAATAGGCATTGCAAGACTCATTCTTTTAAGGTTCTCTTTGTCCCATTTCTGATTGTTTCTTTTTTTGCTCTCTGTATATGTCATCTTATACCTCTCTAGCGTTCTGTAATCCGTTTCTAAGCACTTATAAAGTGCTTGTATATAAAAATACCATAAATGAAAAAATATGTCAATCTGGTCAAAATAAAAGGTACAAATCTAGCTTAGCAAGTTGCATAAATCAGACACTTAATAAGTGCTATACTTATATAAAGATAAGGGTAAGGCAAACGCAAAAAGAGAATACTAAGTAAGAACCACAACACCAAAATGAAAGGCAGGTAACAACATGATAGTAAAATCATTAAAACCATACAAAGGATTTGATATTGAAAAATCCTATGAAGAAAAAGGAGACGGCACAATTAAAAAAGACACTATCATCTACACAGCATATTCAGTAGACGGTGGCGTATTTGATGGAGCAAAGACACTTTCAGAGTTGAAAAAGAAAATAGATTCTTATTTGAGATAAATCCCCTGAGGAGTCTTTGAGAATTAAGATGAAATGCCCGCTAAAGGGCATCGGGATAATACCAACAAACCACAATAAAATGAAAGGGTAATACAACATGAACACATTACAATTACATCAAAAATTGTTATCCATGTCAGATAACAGTGAATTTCATAAAGATATTATCAATGTGATTATTAGATATTATCTTACAATGTCCGGTTACTATGAAGAACACGCTGTTGCAACCTTCCAAAAGTTTTTAGATTCTAACATTTTGTCTTTTAGTTAGATATTTACAGGCTTGCCAGCATACATACGACTGTAGCATCAAAGCAAACAAGCCTTTTGCATCACCACACAGCACCTTGATAATTGAATAGACTTTACATCTAAGTTGTGATATACTTTTATTGTAGCAAGCCATATAAGTTACAATATAGAAAGTAGGTGATTATATGCCAACTGGTATTGAAGTAACCAAACAAGCACTTGATGATTTTAAAAAAATTCAAGAGTATATGTTATTAGCTAAAAAAGAAAACGCTGTAGAAACATATGCGAAACTTAAAAAAGAATACCTTACAATCAAAGCTTTGTTACAAGTTTCTGGCGTAAACTTAACAGATATTGACGAAATCAAAGAGTAACCATAAAAATTTTATCACACAATGAAAGGTGTAAAGTCTATTGAATTATTAAGGCTTTGCACCTTTTTAATTTTGCACTATGAAAACTGAATAGGGTTTACACTTTTTGCATACTTTGTTATAATTATATTGTAACAACCAATCAGTGGAAATAAAAAGGAAGGTGATTATATGCCAAGTGGTGCAGATATTATAAAAGATTATGTTACCGAATTTTCAAGGTTGCAAAAATGGATGATTGAAATAAGAGAAATCGCGCCTAACACTTATAATTCAATGTACGATAGATATATAGAATTAAAAGTAACCTTAACAAGTTTAGGCGTTAATCTGACCGAACTTGACAAAATAGAGAAATAATGTTGATTAATACAGTGTAATTAAAGAGTGTAAATCCTATTGAGTGTTCAAAGGGTTACACTCTTTTTTAGTACCTTGAAAAGTCAATCACGATATGATGCACAGTCACTAGAACCCATGCAAGCACATTTCAATTTATAACAGTTTTTATTATTCTTGTTATAGTGAATGCAACGCCGTTTATCTCTTTTGGTAGCAATATGTCTCTTTTGAGGTTTTCTGCTACTGGACGTAACAACGGCTTCACGATGATATTCAATATGAAATCCGTGTCCTTCAAAATCTGCATGTGCTCTATCTATATCTTTATGACGTGCCATAATATCACAACCTTTCTTTTGTTATATTGTGTTGGATAGTGTTACAACGGTTTTATATCATAGTCGATTTTGTAGCCGATAACCGACAAGATACGGTTAGCATCGTCAATAGTAAAGTTGTCTTTTTCCATTAGTTTATTGAAATAAGTATAAGTGATTCCCATTTCTTTAGCAATAAAAGTTTTTTTGATACCTTTACTTTTGATAAAATCATCTATTGATATAGCTAAATTATTTGTTATTCCTTTTGCCATATTATACACCTTTCTTGTATATTTTATTGTATGTATCTGATATAAAGTATTATATCATAACACTATATTTCTATAAATACAAGTACAAGAATATTAAAATAAATAGCAAAAGGGTGTTGGCAAATACACCAATAAGGTATATACTTAATACATAGTAAAGAAAGAGAAAAGTACAAGAAATCAGGAGGTAGGCACAATATGACATTAAAAGACTTCTTATCTATGTTTGTTAGTAAAGATAATAAAGAAAACTCTTGCTCTTGTTTTATAACAGACAGTCGGTATTATCACAAGTGGTCAAGCAAGAGCAAAGATAATTTCTTTATTGGTAAAATTTGCGATATACCAGAAAAATTATTACAAAGAAAACTTGATAAATGGGATTTATACGGAAGTATGATTTTTATTGTAGAGTAAATTTCACAAGCCGTCTAACAAACGGCATGATACCAAAAAGCAAGCCTTCCCGTGGCGGTATCGTAAGTAGTTCATATGAGACACAAAGTGCAAGCCTGGTATCTCACGATCAGGAACGACACAAGGCAACGGATATATGAATAAAGCTAATTGCTAATATTAATTCAATAACCTGAGCTAACGGGGACACGGGCACAATACTCTATAACTTAATATTCAGTTATTTTGCAAAATAACAACATGGTTTTCAAGATAACTCTTTTCCATGCCGGACAATAAAGAGTTTCAACCGGTTAATGCAGCCACATTGATTTGTGAGAGTTACAAGCCTCTAAAAATGCAGAGTAGCCACAAGCAACAAATCAAAGCAGTATCAATAAGACTTTGGTTTATTACTCAATAAGCAGTGTCAATAAGTCTGAGAGGTTGCTTTACTGGTTAAGATACCAGTTATAATCATTAAAAAGAACGGATATACACACAATAAAATAGCTGAGAAAGTCGCCAAACTCTCCCAGCTATTGGAATATAGAAGTGAAAACTTCCATACTCAACCCTAAACAAGTCGAGTATATCCGATTCTAAGAATCATTTCAAGAGTTTTCACCCAAATATTCCCCAAATAGTATTGTAACTTGTAAATGTTAGAATTTCCCCAGGGAGTACATGGACGGAAAGGCAAAAATATAGCTAAGTACTAGATGTAACTAGGCAAGGAAACGAAAACAGCACACAGCACATTGACAACTAAGAGATACACAACCTATGAAGAACCCTATGCAAACCAGACATTCACAGAATCAGAAATGCGCAACATCTACACCACAGATGTTAATAAGTCAGAATATCCCGACTTCACAGACTGGTTACATGACATGCTCAAATCGGGAGTATTTGAGACAATTTGAAGCAAAATAATTATTCAGTATTAACACAATCAACTGGACATAATGGAGGTGGAAAAATGAAACGCATTACTACATATGCAGAGTTTCAGGCATTAAAAGCCATTTACAAAGAAACAAAGATTGTAAGCGTGTCAGATTATGGTCCGCCTATTTTTATAAGGAAGTGATTGGACGCTTGAAAATGCCGTAGAATATGGTATAATAAACAAAAAAGGGTGTGTTTTAATGGGTATAAATTTACAGATAACAGATATGGCCGGTGCGACTCCAGACCATTCTACAGCTATAACAAATTTTGTTAATATGATATATAATCAACTAAAGGATAGTACATGTCGTGTATATCCTGACAATGTACAGTATAAATGGAAATTAAATGATGGTAGTGAAAAGATTGTAATACCAGATGTTTCCATAAATTGCCAAATCAAGAGTCGAAAAGGAAATAGTTTTTTGAATGCGCCTCAATTCGTTTTAGAAGTACTTTCTCCATCAACGACTAAGTATGACCAGACAGAAAAGAAAGAGATATATCGAGAGGAAGAAATACCGGAATATTGGATTGTGGATATACAAAAACGTACTATTGAAATGTATGATCTTGACTATGAAAACGAGGAACCAAGGTATTATTTGATTGATACTATTACACATGAAAATAAAGAGGGATTACATTTGATTCATTTTCCACATATTAAGATTGATTTTGATAAAATATTTGATGGCATTGAATAGGGGGGCGATAAAAATTACAATCAAACAGAAAATTGAATCAGCTTGTGCAATGGCTGGAATAACCGTTACTGAGTTAGGGCGGCGTGTTGGAATGTCACAAGCTAATATTTCAAAAAGGTTAAAAGTGGGTAAATTTACGCAAGAAGAACTGGAAGCAATGGGAAAAGCTCTAGGGGCGCAATATAAATCAGGTTTCTATTTCCCAGATGGAAATAAAGTAGAATAAAGCATTTTGCATATATTGCAAAGTGCTTTTTAGTACCATATAAGTGTAAGAGATAAAGCATTTCATCAGTGCTTTACC
>ERZ779621.65-NODE-65-length-84131-cov-12.224297_pt1 | contig 84131 bp, 92 predicted proteins | sample MGYA00514215_ERZ779621 | MGnify/ENA primary metagenome ERZ779621 (study PRJEB29562, sample SAMEA4376715) | mouse gut metagenome | isolation source: Cecum | study: EMG produced TPA metagenomics assembly of the A DSS colitis mouse model was used to assess the...
ACGAGACGGCTGTGGAGTCCTGGACTCTGGTGAAGGAACACCGGGACTGGGCCGCCCTGGAGCTGGGCTGGGCCGCCAACGGCGGCGCAGCCGCTCCTCAGGGCGAGACTGAGACCCAGGGGCTCCCTGACGGCATCTGAGGCAAACTTTCAGCAAATCCCAACCAATAGCACCCGGCCCGGAGGCAGCGCCTCCGGGCCGGATTTTTTTCAAGTTGTGCGGAATCTCAGATATACCCAAGCCGCTTTAGAGTCTGTATTCATATTGCCGGATATGCTACGGCGTTTCACTCCTGTGCTGGATCGCATACTGGCGCGGAGACACACCCTTCACTTCCTTGAAAGCACGCGAAAAATAAAAGGGATCCTCGAATCCAACCGATGTAGAAATCTCCTGAACAGAACAGTTGCTCCCAGCCAGCAGGGCGCAGGCCCGTTCAATGCGGTACTCCAGCAGAAACCGCTTGGGGGAAATCTGGAACCGCTTGACAAAACGGCGGTAAAGGCTGGAATGGCTGACAGAAGCGTATGCCGCAAGTCCCTCCACGGTGATCGGCTCCTCGTAGTGGTTGACAATATACTCCGCTGCCAGCAGGGCGCAGTCTGAGGCGTCCGCCCCCTCCCTGCTTTGCCGCTGAGCCGTACGCACCAGGAACGCCAGCAGATCGTACAGCTGTGCCGTCATCTCCAGCTGTTCCCAGGGCTTTGTGCCGTAATGGCCATACACCGCCTCAATGTGCCTGCGCATCTCCTCGCTGTCCCGACCGCGGTAAACAGGCTCTTCCGGCGTAAAGTCCGTCCGCTCCATGTACCCGCCGGCATCCAGCCCTCCAAAGCCAACCCAGACATACTCCCACGGCTGGGAGGCATCGGCGCAGTAGTAAATGGTCGTGTCCGGGTAGACCAGGAAGGTGTCCCCGCCGGCAAGCTCGAACCTCTTGTCCCGGGAGACATAAACGCCTTTCCCGCTGATGACATGGTGGAGCAGAAAGTGATTGCGTACCCCCGGTCCCCAGCCATAGCCGGGAGGACACTGTTGACAGCCCGTATTCTGGACATAGAGCGATGCCGTACGGCGTTCCAGTTTCATGGAATGTTTGTAGATGCTGCTTGTGATTTCGTTCATTATGACATCCCCCCTCCTCTCAGATTGCCTGCCCGGGCTGACGGGCAGAGGGAGGCCGTAAGGGGCGCCTCCCATAGAGATATTATACATGAGATAAGCATCGCTTGTCCATAACAGTTGCAATTTTCTTCTGCAAAACAGATAATTCTACTGTTTTAACCAACAAATTGCGATCAATTTGTGGAAATTGCCAAAATTATGTCAATCCCCTGTAAAAAATCAGAGGATTTTCCAGTTTCCCTTTTCTTGACTTTTTTTGTTTATCGTGTTACCATGCTAAAGTATCAAAGCAAAAAGGAGGCGGATTCCCATGGAGGTATTTCATGGAGAGGGTGCAGAGCTGCTGGTTCGCGCCGTTTTAACGCTGGAAACCCCGGAGGAGTGTCGGGCTTTTTTGGAGGATCTGATGACCGGGAAGGAAATCCAGGACTGTTCTCAGCGAATTCTGGTGGCCAGGATGCTCCAGGAAAAACAGGTCTACAACGCCATCTCCGCCGCAACCGGGGCCAGCACCGCCACCATCAGCCGTGTCAACCGCTGCTGCGCCTACGGCACGGGAGGCTACCGGCTGGTCCTGGACCGGCTGGAAAACGATGGAACACAGGAGGTAACGGCATGAACGACTCCCCTGTCCGGCGTCCCGATGAGCGGGCCGGCCTGCTGCTGCGGGAGCTGTATCACCAGCACGGCTACCAGAGCTACCGCATGAGCAAATTCGAGCCATACGACCTGTACGCCAGGAACAAGAGCTTTCTGGTCAGCGAGAACATTCTGACCTTTACTGATACCGACGGGCGGCTGATGGCCCTGAAGCCGGACGTCACCCTGTCTATCATCAAAAATATCCGCCCCTCCTGTCAGGTATTGGAGAAGGTATACTACCACGAGAATGTCTACCGCACCTCTCCAGCTGCCGCCGGCTACCGGGAGATTATGCAGACGGGCCTGGAGTGCATCGGCGCCCTGGACCTCACCGCCATGGGCGAGGTAGTGGCGCTGGCGGCAGAGAGCCTGTCGCTGCTTAGCGGCGAATATCTTCTGGACCTGGGCCACATGGGCCTGGTGTCCGGCCTGCTGGGGGAACAAGACAATTTGGAGGACGGCATCCGCATGGCACTGCTGGCAGAGCTTGGGCGGAAGAACGCACCGGCCATCCGTGACATCTGCTCCCAGGCGAGGCTGGGACATGATCTGGCCGAGAGGCTGTACTGTCTCTCCCAACTGTATGGCTGCCCTGCCCAGGTGCTGCCCCGGCTGAAAGAGCTGGGCGGAAGCCGGGAAGCCCGGACCGCACTGGAGGAGCTGGAAGGCCTGTGCCGCATTCTGGAACGGCTGGACCTGCTGGAGCGGGTACGTCTGGATTTCTCCATCGTCAACGATATGCGCTATTACAACGGTGTGATCTTCCGCGGATATCTGCCGGGCCTTGCCAGCGGCGTGCTGGCCGGAGGCCGGTACGACAACCTGCTGCGCCGCATGGGAAAGACCGGCGGGGCCATCGGCTTCGCGGTCTACCTGGACCAGCTGGAACGGCTGGAGGGGGACAGCATGTACGATGTGGACGTTCTGCTGCTCTACGATCCTCAGGACGATCCCGCCGCCGTAGCGGAGCGGGCCCAGGCGCTGACAGCGGCGGGACGCTCCGTCCGCGTGGAGCGGTCGGTCCCCCAGCGGCTGCGGTACAAGGAACTGATCCGCTTTCCGGAAGGAGGTCAGGCTTAATGGAGCTTCTGAACATCGCTCTCCCCAAGGGCCGTCTGGGAGAAAAGGTCTACACCCGGTTCAAGACCATCGGATATCCCTGTCCATCTATTGAGGAGGAAAACCGGAAGCTGATTTTTGAAAATCCAGAGGCCGGGGTCCGCTACTTCTGGGTGAAGCCGTCGGACGTAGCCATCTATGTGGAGCGGGGCGTTGCGGACATTGGCGTGGCCGGCAAGGACATCCTTCTGGAGTACGCGCCGGACGTCTATGAGCTGGCGGACCTGGGGCTGGGCAAGTGCCGGATGTGCGTGGCGGCAAAGAAAGATTTCCGGGACCGAATGGACCGGGTCCTGCGGGTGGCCACCAAGTTCCCCCATATTGCGGGAGAATATTACGCCTCCCTGAGCCGGGAGATCGACATTATCCACCTCAACGGCTCCATCGAGATCGCGCCCATTCTGGGGCTCAGCGATGTGATTGTAGACATTGTGGAAACCGGAAAAACCCTGCTGGAGAACGATCTGGAGCCCAAGGAGACCATTGTGCCCATCTCGGCCCGGCTGATCGCCAACAAGGTGGGCTATAAATTCAAGCACCAGCAGATCACAGAGCTGTGCCGCCGGATGGAAACCCTTCCGGAGAAAGGATAAATCTCTATGTTAACCATTTTGGACGCGGCCCAGGTCCCCCTTTCGGAGATTCTGGCCCGCACGGAGGATCAACGGGATATTTCCGGCCTTACCGCCGATATTATCGCGGACGTGCGGCAGAGCGGCGATGCCGCCCTGCGGCGCTACACCAAAGAGTTCGACAAGGCGGAGCCAGACACCCTGGAGGTTCCGCGGGAACAGCTGGATCAAGCCCTTGCGGACCTGGAGCCTGGTCTGCGCTCCGTCCTGGAGGAAGCGACGGAGAACATCCGCGCCTTCCACCGGCGGCAGGTGCAGAATGGGTTCATCATCAGCGGCAAGCCCGGCATCGTCTTAGGGCAGAAGGTGACACCCATTGAGAAGGTAGGGGTATATATTCCCGGCGGCACCGCCCCCCTGCCCTCCACGGTCCTCATGGATTGCATCCCGGCCAAGATCGCCGGTTGTCACGAGATCGTTATGGTCTCCCCGCCCACCTGTAATGGGGACATCGCCCCCATCATCCTGGCAGCAGCACGGATCGCCGGCGTAGACCGGGTATTCCGGTGCGGCGGGGCGCAGGCCATTGCCGCCCTGGCCTATGGAACGGAGAGTATTCCCCGGGTGGATAAGATCGTGGGCCCCGGCAACGCTTTCGTGGCGGAGGCCAAGCGCCATGTCTTCGGGAAAGTGGGCATCGATATGATCGCCGGGCCAAGCGACATCCTGGTGATTGCCGACGGAGGCAGCGACGCCCGGCAAATAGCCGCCGACCTTCTCAGCCAGGCGGAACACGACCAAAACGCCTGCGCCGTCCTGGTCACGAACTCCCGGACCCTAGCCGAGGCGGTGGCAGCGGAGCTGGAGAAGCAGCTGGCCGTCCTGCCTCGTCGGGAGACCGCCCGGGCCTCCCTGGAGCGCAGCGGAAAGATCATCCTGGTCAAGGACATCCTGGAGGCTATCCGTATTGCCAATGCCCTGGCTCCCGAACACCTGGAGCTATGCGTGGATGATCCCTTCGCCTGGTTGGGCCAGGTGAAAAACGCCGGTTCCATCTTCCTGGGCCGCAGCACGCCGGAGGCAGTGGGAGACTATTTCGGAGGGACCAACCACACCCTCCCCACCTATGGAACAGCACGGTTTTCCAGCCCGCTGTCGGTGGAGGATTTTGTGAAGAAGTCGCAGTTTGTTTATTATTCCGATGCTGCATTGGCAGAGGCCGCCCCCAAGATCGCTGCCTTTGCCCGGCAGGAGGGGCTGGAGGGCCACGCGAGAAGCGCATTGGCCCGATGCATCCCGTAGAAAGATACATTTTTCTTCGATCGGCCCGGGGGCTTCTCGCCCCCGGACTCCTCGGGTACTTTTTGTATGAACAAAAAGTACCCAAAAAGTCACTTAAGGAACTACGTTCCTTAAGGATCCTCCTGAATCACAGGGGAAATTAGTTTTACGCCCAAGGCACAGTCTGGCTTGGGCTGCCGTACTGCTGTCCGCTTCTGCATCTTCTGCGTCTACCCTCACATGCGTGCCGGCAGCCCCTACCGTATTGTGGGGTGGGCTCCCGAACCCTTTTCGTCAGCCTTCGGCTGACAGCTTCCCCGGAGGGAAGGGGCAGGGTGGTGCAGAATCGGGAAGCGCTTCTTCATCCGCACGATTCACTTGTCTCTCCCTTTGGGAGAGGCATTAGGCGGCCAAAGGCCGCCCCACGGGTTTAAGCGCGTTTTTGGTTCCTTTTGTCGCGGGACCAAAGGAACCGCAGGGTGTCCGGGGCCGCGCAGGCCCCGGGCTATCGATGAGAAAAAAGTGTGGTCCGCAGGGCCGCAGATGGAGGATACCGCCAATGAGCAGATTTTTAAGCGCCCGCTTCGCGGGCCTGGAGGCCTATGTCCCCGGAGAACAGCCTCAAGATATGCAGTATATTAAACTGAACACCAACGAGTCCCCCTTCCCCCCCGCCCCGGCAGTACGTGAGGCAATCAGCGCGGCAGAGATTGGCCGCCTGAACCTCTACCCCGACCCGGAGGGCCGTGCCCTGCGGGAAAAGCTGGCCGAACACTACGGCATAAAAATGGAAAACGTCTTTCTGGCCAACGGCTCCGATGAACTGCTGAACTTCTTCTTTATGACCTTCTGCGACGGAGAAAAACCGGTAGCCTATCCCGCTGTCAGCTACGGATTCTATCCGGTTTACGCCAACCTCTACCATCTCCCCCGTACGGAGGTCCCCCTGCGGGAGGATTTCCGTCTGGAACCGAATGACTACTGCGGCATCGGCAAGAACATCGTCATCGCCAACCCCAACGCCCCCACCGGACGGGCCATCGCAGTGAGCGATATCGAGCGCATTGTAAAAAGCAATCCGGGCCATGTAGTGATGATCGACGAGGCCTATATCGATTTCGGCGGCGAGAGCTGCCTGCCGCTGACAGGCAAATATGAGAATCTCCTGGTGTGCCAGACCTTCTCCAAGTTCCGTTCTCTGGCAGGAGGCCGGCTGGGCTTCGCCATCGGCAGTCCGGCGTTGATCGAGGACCTGGACAAGATCAAATACTCCACCAACTCCTACAACATCAACCGCCTCACCATGGCGGCGGCCATCGCCACCATGGAGAGCCACGAGTATTATGCAAATAACAGCAAACGCATCCAATCCAACCGGGCCTATACTGCGGCGGAGCTGGAGAAGCTGGGTTTCAAAACCCTGCCCAGCAAGGCCAACTTTATCTTCACCCGCTGCCCAAAGGTGGACGGTGGGACACTCTACCGGAAGCTGAAAGCCCGGGGCGTACTGGTGCGGCACTGGGATAAACCTGAGATCGCGGACTGGTGCCGGGTCACCATTGGCTCCCGGGAACAGATGGACGTTTTCCTGGAGAAGGTCCGCGAGATTATTAAGGAGGCGGAATAATGCGCAAAGCCGAGATCTTCCGCCAGACGGCGGAGACGGATATCCAGCTTTCTCTGAATCTGGACGGGACCGGGAGCAGCCAAATCGATACCGGCTGCGGCTTCCTGGACCACATGCTGACCCTGTTCGCCCGTCACGGGCGGTTCGATCTGTCCGTTCGGTGCAAGGGCGATACCTGCGTGGACGACCATCACACCGTGGAGGACATCGGTATCTGCCTGGGGGACGCCTTCGCCCAGGCTCTGGGGGATAAGCGAGGTGTGACCCGCTACGGCTCCATGCTGCTGCCCATGGACGAAGCCCTGATCCTCACCGCCGTGGACCTCTCCGGCCGGGGGATGCTGTGCTATGACCTCCAGGTCCCCACCCAGAAGGTCGGGACCTTCGACACCGAGCTGGTGGAGGAGTTCCTCATCGCCCTGGCCCGCCGGGGGGATATGAGCATCCACGTCCGCCAGCTGGCGGGGAACAACAGCCACCACATTATAGAGGGAGCCTTCAAGAGTCTGGCACGTTCCCTGGCGGCGGCAGCGGCTGTCGATCCCAGGTTTTCCCAGGAAATACCGTCCACCAAGGGGGTGCTGTAGTGATTGCCATCATCGACTATGGCGTGGGAAATCTGTTTTCGCTGAAAAGCTCCTTCGCCGCTATCGGAGCGGATACCGTGGTCACTGGAGACCCCTCTATCATCCGCAGCGCGGAAAAGCTGGTTCTCCCCGGCGTAGGGGCTTTCGGAGACGCGGCGGCGCTGCTCAAGCAGAACAGCCTGGATAAATTAGTCAAAGAAGAAGCTCTGAACGGAAAGCCCCTGCTGGGCATCTGCTTGGGGATGCAGCTGCTGTTCGACTACAGTCTGGAATACGGACAGCACGAGGGTCTAGGCCTGATCCCCGGTTCCGTGCGGCCCATCGGGGACTATATTCCCCAGGGGTACAAGATCCCCCACATCGGCTGGAATGCCCTCCACTTCCCTGCCGGGAAGCCGGTGAGCCCTCTGTTCCGGCACATCCGCGAGGGGGACTGTGTGTACTTCGTCCACTCCTTCTGCGGCGCAGAGTGTCAGGAGAGCGTCATCGCTTCAGCAGAATACGGGACCGGGCTGACGGCGGCTGCAGCGCATGAGAATGTGTACGGCGTACAGTTCCATCCGGAGAAAAGCGGGGATGTGGGGCTGAACATCCTGCGGGCTTTCTGTGCGCTTTAGGGAGGGATAGGACATGTTGATTTTTCCCGCAATCGATCTGAAAGACGGCAAAGCTGTCCGTCTCTATAAGGGCCGCTTTGACACGATCCACCAGGTAGCGGACGACCCGGCGGAGACCGCAAGGACTTTCTACACCGCCGGAGCCCGGTATCTTCATATGGTGGATCTGGACGGTGCCCGTGACGGCAAACGGAAAAACAGCGCCATCGTCCAGGCCGTGTCAGAGGTCGGACTGCGTATCGAGCTGGGCGGCGGCATCCGCTCCATGGCAGACCTTGAGGCGGTGTTTGACCTGGGCGTCTGGCGGGCGGTGATCGGCTCCTCCGCCGTGTCCGACCCGGAATTTGTCCGACAGGCAGTGGAACAATACGGCCCGGAGCGCATTGCTGTGGGCATTGATGCCAAGGACGGTCTGGTCCACACCTCCGGCTGGGAGGAAAACGCCGGATTGGACTACATATCCTTTGCAAAGCAAATGAATTCAATTGGTATAAAGTATATTATCTTTACAGATATAGAGACCGATGGGACCCTCTCCGGCCCCTCTTTTCACCGACTGGAAGCCCTGCAAAAGGCGGTCTCCTGCTCCATCACCGCCTCCGGCGGCGTGTCCTCCAATGAGGACCTGCGGCAGCTGCGGGACCGTGGCCTCTATGCCGCCATCGTCGGTAAGGCGTGGTACGCCGGAGCCGTGGATTTGGCATTGGCAGTACGGGAAGGAGGTCCACAGTGATTACCAAGCGCATCATCCCCTGTCTGGACGTGAAGGACGGACGGGTGGTCAAGGGCGTCAACTTTCTGGGGCTGGCGGATGTCAGCTCCCCGGTAAAACTGGCAAAGTTCTATTCCGGCTGCGGGGCAGACGAGCTGGTATTTTACGACATCACCGCCTCCGCCGAGGGCCGGGCGCTGTTCACGGACATCCTGACGGAGGTGGCCTCCACCATCTTCATCCCCCTCACCGTGGGAGGCGGCATCAATACGGTAGACGATTTCGACCGGGTTCTGAAATGCGGCGCGGACAAGGTCAGCGTCAACTCCGGGGCCCTCCGGGACCCCTCCCTCATTTCGGCAGCGGCAAAAAAGTACGGCAATCAGTGTGTGGTCCTGTCCGTGGACGCCAAGCGGGTGGACGGGCAATTCCGGGTCTTCGCCAAGGGAGGCCGGGAGGACACCGGGCTGGACGCTATCGAGTGGATCAAGTCCGGTGTCGCCAACGGAGCTGGAGAAATCGTTCTCAACAGCATCGATACCGACGGCGTAAAGGCCGGATTCGATCTGGAGATGCTGAAAGCGGTGTGCGATGTGGTGGACGTGCCGGTGATCGCCTCCGGCGGGGCCGGGTGCATCGAACACTTCAAGACGCTCTTCCACTCCCTGCCCAAGGTGGACGCGGGACTGGCGGCCTCTATCTTCCACTTTGGCGAGGTCTCCATCCCGGACCTCAAGCGGGAGCTGGCGGCGGACGGCATTACTATGAGACTGTAAGGAGACACATATGTTCAACATCAACGAACTGAAATTTGACGCCCAGGGTTTGATCCCCGCCGTCGTGGTGGACGCGGCCAGCAAGAAGGTGCTGACCCTGGCCTATATGAACCGGGAGAGTCTGGAAATCTCCATGAAGGAAGGGCGGACCTGCTTCTGGTCCCGCTCCCGGCAGGAGCTGTGGCGGAAGGGCGAGACCAGCGGGAACGTCCAGCACATCGTGGACATCACCGCCGACTGCGACTGGGACGCCCTGGTGGTCACGGTGAATAAGGAGGGCCCCGCCTGCCATCTGGGGACCGACTCCTGCTTCAACGACAAGGTCTTTCAGGGAGACCAGCCCGCCCCCTTCTCGATAGAGGGGCTGTACGCCCTGCTGCAAGGCCGGAAGGAGACACTGCCGGAGGGCTCCTACACCACTTACCTGTTCCAGAAGGGGCTGGACAAAATTCTGAAAAAGGTGGGCGAGGAGTCCACCGAGGTCATCATCGCCGGGAAGGCCAACGACAAGCCGGAGACTGTCTACGAGATCGCCGATTTAATGTATCATGTGATGGTTTTGATGGTGGAGATGGGAATTTCTGTGGAGGACGTCACCGCAGAACTGGCCTCCCGCCATGTCATCGACCATAAAGTGAAGCAGGAGCGGGCTACCGGGGTGTAACTTCTTGCGCAGAAATCAGTAGACATTTTTTACCTTTTGCAGTATACTGCTGACAATCCCTACCATGCAGGAGGATTCCCCTATGAAGAAGCCAACTCTGGGACAGACCCGGTTCCTGATGTCCGTTTCAGCGGCGCTGTCGCTGATCTTACTCCCTGTCAGCAGTGTGCTGGACAGCGCGGTACTTCTCTACCTGGCTCTGGGCAGCTTTATCTTCTCTGCTGTTATCTGGCTCCGCTTCTATCGCTGCCCCCATTGCAGGAAGCGTCTGAAGGAGTCCTCCATCCGTACATGTCCCTACTGCGGAAAACACCTGTAAGAACGCATCGCTCATAGCGCGGGCTACCGGTATATGACGGAGAAAAAGAGGGAAATGCAGTGGACATTTCCCTCTTTTTGCGCTATACTGTTAGGTAGACTGGCTTCTTCGGGCAGAGAAGCCGGACATCGCTTCCCCCAATCCCGCGCCGGTGCGGACCCCCAGCAGGAAAGCGTGCCCGGCGTAAAATTCCAGCGTCCGATGGTATTCTTTTTTCAGCGCGTCGTCCAGGCCTCCCTCCAGCAGGGACAGCGGCGTCTCATAGCCGGTGGCGTCCTGGGCCTTGATGTGGGGCCGGATGTAGTTGGCGTACAGCCAGCGAGTAAAATCTGTCATATGTATTCTCCCTTCCAGCTTAGATGTTCACATATATTTTGGCGTATCTGTATACTAGCACACATATTTTGGCGTGTCAAGGGGTAACTATGGAATTTAGAGATTTCTTCAAAGGCAGATTGCGTGATTTGCGGAACGAATGTGGTGAAACACAGCAACAGGTTGCCGATGGTCTGGGCATCCCATCACGCCATTACCAAAAATTTGAGTATGGAGCCATCTTGCCCAGCCTGGAGAATTTTATTGCCCTGGCGGACCACTTCGGCGTGTCGCTGGACTATCTGGCAGGACGGTCGGAAGATCGGAGGAGCAGCCCATGAACTATACGGAATCCGCCTACGCAAAACTGAACCTTGCCCTGGACATCCTGGGCCGCCGTCCCGATGGCTACCACGATATGCGGATGGTCATGCAGTCCATCGACCTTGCGGACCAGGTGACCCTCTCCCCCAGATCGGAGCCGGGAATATCGGTAAGCACCGACCTCCCCTACCTCCCCAAGGGCGATGGAAATATTGCCGCCAAGGCGGCGGCCCGCTTTTTCGAGGCCACCGGACTGCCCTTCCCGGGGTTCGACATCGACATTTTCAAGCAGATCCCCGTGTGCGCCGGTATGGCCGGAGGCAGCAGCGACGGCGCCGCCGTACTGCGGATCCTGCGCCGCCTCTACGCGCCGGATATGACGGAAGAACGGCTGGAGGAGATCGGCGCGCTGGTGGGCAGCGACGTGCCCTACTGCGTCCGGGGCGGCACCGTTCTGGCGGAGGGCCGTGGGGAACGGCTGTCGGCGCTCCCGCCCCTTCCTCCCTGCTGGCTGGTGGTGTGCAAGCCCGCCTGCTCCATCTCCACGCCGGAGCTGTTCGCCCAGGTACGGGTAAAGAAGCTCTGCTGCCACCCGGACATCCCGGGCATGACGGCGGCACTGGAGCAGGGGGATCTGGAGGGCGTTGCCCGGCGGTTATACAACGTCTTCGAGGACGTACTGCCCCGGCGGTACAGCCAGGTGTTCGAGGTAAAGAGCAGCCTGCTGGAACTTGGCGCCATGGCGGCCTCTATGACCGGCAGCGGACCATCCGTCTTCGGCATCTTCCGGGAGGAGGACCCCGCCGCCCGGGCCGTAGATGCCCTGTTGCCCCTGGGCGTATCCGCCTTTTTATGCCGGACGGCGTAGCCCCGGCCGTAGCGAAAATTTTTCCAGGAAAATGGTATATTGCTATAAGATTCCGTCCATAATGGAACCAACAACTCCATTAAGGACGGAATTTTACGATGAAATTACGATATAAGCTGCTCATATCTGTTTTGGCGGGCCTGCTGGCCATGACGCTCTACAGTGCGCCGATGTGGTGGGGCGTTCTCTTCTCCCCCCTCTCCCAGCCATTGACCACTGCCGGGATAACCGAGGATGCCGAAGGCGTTTGCTGGGAGTCCGACGGCGTGGTTTACCGCTTCAAAACTCTGGACATGCTCTTCTCCTTCCTCCATCTTTCTTAATATGGGAGGCCCCCGCCCGGTCTGCACCGGACGGGGGCTTCTCATGCTTACAGCTCTTCGTAAGCTACCAAATTGTCCATGGGGACCCGCGTCTTATCATGGCGGTCCGGGCTGGCGGGCGTGCCGGAGGCGTAGCCCACCGCCAGAATATTCACCGGCTCCAGATGCTCCGGCAGGGAGAATTCCTCCCGAAGCACATCGGGCTTGAAGAAGCAGATCCACACGCTGCCCAGCCCCAGCTCCGTGGCCTCCAGCATCATGTGGTCGGTGAGGATGGACGCGTCGATGTCCGTGGAGCGCTTCCCGTCAAAGGGGCGGGTCCACGCCCGCTGGTGGTCGGCGCAGACGATGATGGCCAGAGGCGCACCGTAGATATTGGCGGCCTTCCCCACCTTCTCCAGCCCCTCCCCGCTCTGTACCGCCAGCAGCTTCACCGGCTGGAGGTTCTTCGCCGTAGGCGCGATCCGCGCGGCCTCCAGAATCCGCTCCAGCTTCTCGGGCTCCACCTTCCGGTCCTCGTAGGCGCGGACGGAACAGCGCCTTTTTGCCAGTTCTATGAAATCCATAGGTATATCTCCTTTATATGAATTGGTTTCCCGGGTAGTTTCATTGTACCATATCCGGAAATATTCGCAAGAGGGCACTTTCGGGATAGGTGCTTTCTCAAAAGATAGTGCTTCCCAGTGAGACGGAATCCTGCTATAATAGGGGAAACCGGCAGATGAAGGGGGAAGTTTTATGCAGCATCCAGAGTTTACATGCCCGATGGAGGCCACACTGTCCCTCATAGGCGGGAAGTACAAGACACTGCTCCTGTGGCATCTCAAAGACGGCCCCCGGCGGTACATGGCCCTCCAGCGGCTGCTCCCCCGGGCGACGCCCAAGATGCTGACACAGCAGCTCCGCGCGCTGGAGGAGGCGGGGATGATCCGCCGGGAGGTCATCCCGGCGCGGCCTCCGAAGACGGTGTATTCCCTGACCCCTTTCGGGGAGAGCCTGGTGCCGGTGCTGGACGCCATGTGCCGGTGGGGCCGGGATCATCTGGACGGACAGGGCGTCCCGCGTCCCTGCGGCAAAGTATGAAGCATCCCGTCCGGAAAACCGGGCGGGATGCTTCCATATACAGGTTCTTACTTTCTCAGCCGCCGCTCGCTGTCGAAATACTCCCGGGTCATCTTGAAGACCACCGGGCACAAAAGGAGCAGTCCGATCAGGTTGGGGATTGCCATGAGGCCGTTGAGTGTATCGGCAATGGCCCAGGCCAGGGACAGGTCCATGGTGGCGCTGATGATGACCACCAGAGTGAAGATGATCTGATAAGGCTTTACGGCCTTCTCACCCAGAAGATACTCCCAGCAGCGGGTACCGTAGAGCCCCCAGCTCAGGACGGTGGACAGGGCAAAGAGGCTCAGTCCGATGGCGATAATCAGCGCGCCGGCCTTGTTGCCGAACACGGTGCCCAGCGCCAGAGCGTTCAGAGAGGTCGTGCCCTCTACGCCGTAATTCAGAGTGCTGCCGTCCAGCGCCAGCAGCAGGGTCAGCCCGGACAGGGTGCAGATGACGATGGTGTCCATGAACACCTCGAAGATGCCATAGAGGCCCTGCTTCACTGGGTTGGTCTCGGAGGTAGCGGCGTGGGCGATGGGCGCGGAGCCCAGACCGGCCTCGTTGGAGAACACGCCCCGCTTGACGCCCCAGGTAATGCACATCTTGACGCCGACGCCCGCCGCGCCGCCGGTGACAGCGGCAGGGCTGAAAGCGCCCTGGAAGATCATACCGAACACGGCGGGAACCCTGGTAATGTTCACCACGATCACGGCCAGGCAGGCCGCGATATAGATGACGGACATGACGGGCACCATGAACTCGGTGACCTCGCCGATGCGCTTGATGCCGCCCACCAGCACCACACCGATGATAGCCATGAGGATCACCGCCAAAACGATGTTGATGACCATCTCATGCTCTGCGGCGGCGGGGGCGAACTGCTGAATGGCGTTGTTGATGGAGCTTGTGATATTGCCCACCTGCACCGCGTTGCCGATGCCGAAGGAGGCCAGACCGCCAAAGACGCAGAACACCGCGCCCAGCCACTTCCAGTTCTTACCCAGGCCGTTCTTGATATAATACATGGGGCCGCCCACCCAGTCGCCCAGGACGTTGCGCTCCCGGAACTTTACGGACAGCAACACCTCAGAGTACTTGGTAGCCATACCCAGCAGGGCGGACACCCACAGCCAGAAGATAGAGCCCGCGCCGCCCAGTGTGATGGCGGTGGTGATACCAGCGATGTTGCCGGTGCCCACGGTAGCCGCCAGAGCGGTGGTCAGGGCCTGGAGGGGAGTGACTTCACCAGCCTTGGCGGTCTGCCTTTTGAACATCTTGCCCACGGTGTTCTTCATGGCGTAGCCGAACTTCCGGAACTGGAAGCCCTTCAGCCCCACAGTCAGGATGATGCCTGCGGCCATCAGCAGCACCAGGGCGGGGATCCCCCACACAATGTTGTTCAGCCAGCCGTTTCCTTTTTCGATCGCCTCATAAATTTGTTCCATACGCTCTCTCCTTTTCCTTTTCCCAATCCGCATATCGAAGCAAAACGAGGGAGGCGCGGTACGCCTCCCTCTGCTCAAACAGAAAATGATAATACTTCCCCCCGGGGTCTCCCTTCCGGGACAGTATATCCCAATTCCGTCCTTTTGCCTGAGAGATTACGGCCCGGCCGCTTGCACCTTCGGCATCCGCCCATTCGCGGAGTTCTCCAGAATCTCGTCCGCCCGCAGTCCCGCCTTACGGCACCTGCGCGATTTACGCCTTCGGTGGGGGGCGCTTCCCTTCTCAAGGGCCCCCGCTCTCCTGCGGACATCCTCCGATATGTAATTGATACAGTATATTGTACCAGACCCCGCCTCATGACACAAGTATGATTTTACAAAAACTTCACACTTTTTCTCTTGACATCCCTGTTCATTCGCACAAAAATAGAGGATGAACTAAAATTTTTCTCTCGCGGTGCATATCGCGGAAGGGAGGACATATGACACTGTCCGATGCCGTTTTTACCCGGTCGTCCTGCCGGGACTTTTCCCCCGCTCCCCTCTCCCCCATCCAGCGGCGGCAGCTGGAAAAGGCGGCGGAGATCTGCAGCCAGCGCTCTGGGCTCCGGTTACAGCTGGTGTGTGACGAACCGGAGCCCTTCTCTTCCCTCCTGAAGGGCTGGGGGCGCATCAAGGGGGCACGCAATTATTTCCTCCTCACGGGTCCCTCCGGAGATCAGGATCTGGAAGAAAAATGCGGCTTCTACGGCGAGGAGCTGGTCCTCACCGCCCGGACTATGGGATTGGCGACCTGCTGGGTAGGCGGCACCTATGACAAAAAGTGCTGCGCCGCCCGTCTCGCCCCGGAGGAAGAACTGGTATGCGTCATCGCCGTAGGCTCCCCCGCCCATCCGGAGAGCCCGGCAGCGGGCCGTCCCCTGAAGCCTCTGGAGGAGCTGGCCCCGGAATCGGAAAACGTCCCGGACTGGTTCCAGGCCGGGATGGAGGCCGTCCGGCGGGCCCCTTCCGCCATGAACCGGCAGGGCTACCGGTTTGCCTGCCGTCCGGACGGCACCGTCCGGGTGCGGCTCAGCGGCACGGGGTCCTTCGCCCTGGTGGATCTGGGCATTGCCAAGCGGCACTTCGACCTGGGCGCCCACGGCGGGGAGTGGACCTGGGGAGACGGCGGCGTCTTCCGGAAGGCTCTGGAAGAAAAATCCTGCGGCGCGGTAATCTGGCGGCGAGAGGCCGGAGAGCGGCAATATCTTCTGGTCCGGCACAACGGCGGACACTGGAGCTTTCCCAAGGGCCACGTGGAGGGAGATGAAACGGAAGCGGAGACCGCCGCCCGGGAAATTCTGGAGGAGACCGGACTGACCGCGGATATTTGCACGGATTTCCGGCAGCAAGTCACCTACTCCCCCAAGCCGGGGACCGTCAAGGACGTGATCTTCTTCACCGCCGTCTCCACCGGCGGACGGGAGCATCCTCAGGAATCAGAAATATCCCAGCTGGGCTGGTTCTCCTTCTCCGAGGCGGCCCGGCGGGTCACTTACGCCAGCGACGAGGAGGTCCTGCTGGCGGCGGAGGCGTATCTGAACGAAAATTGAGGAAAGAGAGGCGATTTCGCCTCTCTTTTCCATTTCCCTCTTGACAGCTCCGGCTGTGCGTGGTATGCTCTGGTTAGCTACTGTTCAGTAAACAGTAGTATCACACAGTAGAGAGGATGAGAGATATGTTTGCATTCGGAAAGTCCCCCCTTACCCGCCAGAAATGGCTGGAGGACCTGGGGCGGCGGCTGGCCTGGTCCTTCCCGGAGCCCCAGGCCAAAGAGATCCTGACGGATCTCCAGGCGCAGTTCGAGGCGGGCCGGGAACACGGGAAGTCCGACGCGGAGATCATCGATGCTCTGGGGACGCCCCGGGAGGCAGTAGCGCAGCTACTTGAGGAGGAGCCCGCCGCGCGGACGGAACAGCTTCGCTATACCCTGCTGTGGCTGGCGGCAGCGGCGGTATGCTGGGCTTTTGGATGGCTCTGCCTGTATTCGTACTTCAACTTCTTTTTGATGGTGGGGTTCTGCGCCTTTGTCCCCATGACGGCCTCCACACTGTTTATGCTCCTGCGCGGCCCTGCCAGAATTGCGCTGGAACGGCTGGTCCCGCCGGAAAAAACCGCCTCCCGGACGGTAACTTTCCTGCTCCCGGCGGCAGCAATGCTGGCCTGCACCACCTTACAGGAGATCGCCATTATCACCGTCATGCGGCTGCATATCATTTTGATAATAAATATCGGAGCCGCCATTACCACATTTTTGCTTATCTTCATCATTGCCATGCTGGTGCTGGCGGCATGGTTCCTGCTGCGGAGCGTGACACGGTCCATCCGGTATTTTCCCGGCGTGGTCCACGCTTTGGGAGGCGCGGCAGGGTCGGCGCTGTTTATGACGAGATACTATAAAATTATGGATGTAGACCCCCTCGCCGTGCCGCCGGAGTTGGAGATACTGGTCCGCCTGCTGCCCTATTTTACGGGTCTGTTCACCGCGCTGGCGTTCCAGCGGTGGGTTGACGGGCGGAAACCGCTGCCCCTCTGTTTCCAGGCAAAAGCGGTGACGTGGACGGATTGGCGGCACCATTTAGGGGTAAACCTGCTGGGCTGGTACGACCCGGAACAGGCGGCGGAGATTGTCGCGGACTATCAGGAGCAGTACGAGCTGGGCCAGGAGCGGGGGCGCAGTGTGGCCGGTCTGCTCTCCGAGTTTGGCCGTCCCACCGCCGTAACCCGCGCCCTGCTGCAGGAGGACCGGAAGGCCCGTCTGCGCAGCAGGAAGAACCGGCTGTGGGCCATTCCGTTTCTAGCGTCCCTCCTACTGTTGTATCGGATGATACTGAGCTTCAACTTCGGCAGTATTTTCTTCGATGCGGCATTGGAACAGGTCGTAGGGTGCCTGTTCCTGCTGCTGGGGTCCATCTCCCTGTTCATGTTGCTCCACGGCCGGGGGCGGGCGGCGCTGGAGGAGCGGTTCCCTGCGAACAAGCAGCCTACTGTCTGGGTATATCTGCTGCCGCTGCTGTGCATGACGGCGGTCATGGGATGGATGGTATACTCTTTCTGCCATCCTGAGCTGGAGATCATCGGGCACGCAATCCCCTGGCTTCTGCTTGAGCTGATCCGGTTTTTCATATTAGTGATGTTCCTTCTGCAGCTGTGGACGCTGTCACGGTGTGTTTCCGGAGCCATCAGGTACTTTCCCGCCGCCGTCCATACCGCCGGAAGCATAGCGGGGATGCTGGCAATGGGGACGATCCTTTACAGCCTGGACATAGAGTATTCCCTCTCAGAGTGGGCAAGCGCTTTTCCCTCCGTCGAGATGTTTCAAGTCGTTCTCTCCCTCCCCTATCTGCTGGGGGTCCTGCTGGCGGCGATTTTCTGGCTGGTCCTCCGCGCCGCCGGGAAGCCTTGCAAGGAGGGCTGACCATGGACGCCCAACTGAAAAAAGGCGTGCTGGAGCTGTGCCTGCTCCAGTGCCTCTCCGGCGAGCCCAAGTACGGCTACGACGTCATCCAGACCATGCGGGACTGCTTCCCGGATGTGACGGAAAGCACCTTCTACGCCATCCTCCGCCGTCTGGCCAAGGAGGGCGCGGCGGACACCTTCCAGGGCCGCGAGTCCAACGGCCCCGTGCGGAAGTATTACCGCCTCACCCCCGAGGGCCGGGAAAGGCTGACGAGCATGGCCGGGGACTGGCGGAACCTTCAGGTCATCATGCGGAAGTTTGGCATCGAATAGAGAGACCGGCGCGGGCAGATTCCCCGCGCCGGTCTCTTCACCATTTCTCGAACAGCTTCCGGGAGCATACCCCCAGCGCGAATATGGCGGCTCCGCTGGCTGACAGCACCGCCCATCCCGGGGAGGCGTCGAACCACAGGCCATAGAGCATCTGCCCAAGGGGCTGGGCGCACATGGAGATAGTGGAGACGCAGGCCATGACCTTCCCGGTCATATGCTCCGGCGTCCTCTGCTGGATGGCGGAGACGGCGAAGATGGAGAAGGTACAGGCCATCGCCTGCCCTACGCAGAACAGCAGCACCAGCGCCCCGTACTGTCCCATGGCCCCCACCGGCAGCAGCAGGGCCCCGCCTCCCAGCAGGCAGCATCCTCCCACCACCGTTACCAGCCGGTTGAGCCGCCGGAAGGGCAGGCGCGCCGCCAGCGCTCCCGCCGCCAGTCCGCCCAGCAGGGCGGCCAGCCCCATAGCGCTCTCCGCCGCGCCGTAGAGCCGGGCGGAGAGGCCCAAACTGGTACGGATGAGATACGGCAGTCCCACAATAGCCGCGCCGGAAATCAACGCCCCCACTGCGGCGGCGAACAGCAGCAGATCCAACACCTCCCGCCGCTCCCGGGCCAGGAACCGGGCGCTGCCCAGCAGGTCCTCCCGGAGGATATCCCTCAGCCGCTGTCCCCGGACCCGGGGACTCTCCGGCAGTCGGATGAAGCACTCCAGCCCCGCTGTCAGCAGGAAGCACGCCCCCGCTCCCGCCAGCACCGGACGGACGCCGAAGGCGGTGTAGAGCAGGCTCCCCAAAAAGGGCGTCACTAGTCCGGAAACGGCGGCCACCTGATTTACCGCCGCGTTGCCCCGCAGGATGTTCTCCCCATGGAGCATCTGAGGGACGCAGGCCTGGACCGTGGGGGACTCAAAGGCCCCCAGCACGGACAGGACGATCAGCAGCGCCGCCGTCACGGCCAGCCCCCTGCCATCCGCGAAGGCCGCGGCCGCCGCCAGCACCGCCGCTCCGGAAGCCAGGTCAAGCCCCACCATGATGACCCGCCGGTCCATCCGATCCGCCAGCACCCCGCCGAAGGGGGTCAGCAAAATCGTAGGCACCATGCTCACCGCCAGCAGCGTGCCGAACACCGCCGCCGAGCCGGTCTTCTCCAGCACGTACATTGACAGCGCAAACCGCAGTGCCCCGTTGCCCAGCAGGGAAAATACCTGCCCCAGGAGCAGAAGGGTGAAATTTCGGGTAAACAGCTTTTCTTTCATCGTCCATTCCTCCTTTTACATACCTCCCAAAGGTATGTATCTTAACAAAAGTTTTGGCGCTTCTGCGCCGCTTGCATACCAACCAAACGAATGTATATCCCCCGGTAAAAAGCCGCTTGGAAAGCGGCTTTTATAAGAGCTCCGGCGGAAGCAACTGGAAGTACTTATCCGCCAGCTCCAGCATTTCCTCGTCGATGAGCGGAACGCCCAGATTGGCGAAGATCTCTCCCGCGCAGCGGAACTTGTGCAGCACCTCTTCCCGGGTAGCCGGGAAAATCGTGGGAGCCATCCAGAGGGTATCCAACAGCGTCAGCAGCTCCGCCGCCTCCCGGGGGTACTCCGTGCGGATAGAGCCGTCCGCCATCCCCTCCTCGATCAGCTCCAGCCAAAGGGGCGTGGCGATGGTCCGGTTCTCCTCGATGATCGTGGCCAGCATATGAGGATTCTTCAGCAGCGGCAGGCTCTGGCGGCTGAGGCTGGACCACTCCGGCTCCTGGGTCAGGCGGACGACCTCCTTCATTTTCTCCAGGCCGGTGAGGTCCTCCCTCCCCCGGACCTTCTCGAAGGGGTTGTCGTCAAAGAACATTTTTGTGGTGAGGGCGTTCATGATCTCCTCTTTGGACTTGAAGTGGTGGTATACCGCTCCTTTGGTCAGCCCTCCCAGCTGGTCCACGATGTCCTGGATGGTAGTCTTTTCATACCCCTTCTCCAGAAACAGCCGCCGGGCCGCCGTCAGGATCTTCTCCACCGTTTCCTCCGGGTACTTGTTCCGCGCCATGGTCCCACCTCCTTCGGGGTAAAATACATTCTCTTGGTATGTCTGCAGTATAGCAGACCTTCCGCCTGTTGTCAAGAGGCCCCGGCGGCTGTGCCGCCGGGGTTGCACCCTCGTCACTGGAATCACCCCGGAGGCCAGGTCATATCCCGCCCTGCCAGCACATGAAAATGCAGGTGCGGCACGGTCTGCTGGCCAGCCTCGCCGATGTTTGATACCACACGGTAGCCGGGACCGGCAAAGCCCAGTTCCTCGGCCAGCTTCGCAATGACGGCGAAGATATGGCCCACGATAGGCGCGTTCTCCTCCGTTACAGCGGACACAGACTGGATATGAGCCTTCGGCACCACCAGGAAATGTGTGGGTGCCTGAGGATTGATGTCATAAAAAACATAGCACAGATCGTCCTCATAGACCTTTTTGCTCGGAATTTCTCCGGCAATAATCTTGCAGAATAAGCAGTCAGACATGGAATCCCTCCTTTTCATTGAAACGACACGACGGCGAAAAACTCCAGCATCGCGTCGCTGTCGTTGATTAAACTGTGGCTGTGCCCCTTGGGGCAGTAGTGGCAGTCCCCGGCGGTCAGGGACTCGTACTCCCCGTCGTAAAGCACCTTCCCCTTCCCCGACAGGATACAGATGATCTCGCTGCTGGTGTCGTGGGTGTGCAGTCCGATGGAAGAACCGGGCTCCAGCGCGGCGCGCATGATCTTGCCCAGATCATCCACCCGCATCCGGGTATGGAATGTACCCTCTCCGCCCAGGAAGCCGGGGATGACCTGTTCCTCCATGTTGGAAAAATCGATCAGCATAGGTTTATCTCCTTAACACGAAACTTAAGTTACTGTTTATTGCAAATTGGCACAATATGCATTGCCATCATTATCAAGAAAATAGGTCTCTGCCTTTGTTTGGCCTTGGAATGCATAGTCTATGGCTACATACATATCGTCTGACTTTTCGCCGCTGACCAACAAATCAATCAAATCGCTAACTTCCTGCATCTTTGTATCGTATTTATCGCAGACAAACTTATCAAATTTTTTCAGGACACTATCCTTCTCCGCTTTGAGTTGTCCCCTTAACTCCCCTAAAACAGACTGCAAATGGCCATTACTCTTATTCACAAAAATACTCATATCATTCTTTTGATATTTGTAATATGATACATCAAAATTTTGTGAATAGTAGGCCTCAAGTATTCCACACATGACGTATAGTTGCAAAGAAAGATCCAAGCATCTTTTACAATCGAATACCATATTGGAGCGGCTAAGTGCATCTTTCCCCCTTTTCTTGTCAACAATGGAATTTAAGTCTCTCAAATAGAACTCTATATCTTTTATAGCTACTTTCCTAGCCTCCTGCAAGCTGGCTATCATGGCTGTTTGCTGCTGCTCATGCATCATAATAGAGCTATAGTTTTGATAGGCATATTGGGTGAAGCTAATTTCGGAAAGCAACTCCGCTTTTTTATCACCATACAAGAATTCCAATATAGTATCTATTTTCTGGTTTATCTCTCTTAAATTACCATTAATCTGTTTGAGAAAATACTGTCCGGTAGCCGCTGACATCGCAGTAAATACACCCATAACTGCTGCTTGTGCAGACATGGAGTAAAACGATGCACTCCCAACAAAAGAACCACTGCCACCATGAATCATTGAGCCAAATCCTCCCTGTTTCAGAGCAGTAAGCGTATGCGGCAATCCTTCTGGAAATCTCACGGTATAGGCTTGTGCCATCATTCCTGCCGTTGCTGCCTGGGGAAGATGCTGCAATAAGCCGCTGATTTGAATTTTCTGTGCGGCTGTAAGTTCCAGTTTCCTATAGGAACTTTTATCCTCCAAATTCATTTCTTTTTTGCAAAGGGAAATTTCAAAATCGCCGATTTTCGCTATCTGCTTAAATAGCTGTATATCTGCTGGGACTTGATTGATCTGTTCTGTTCTGATCTGCTGTTCCATGCTCTTCCTCCTCAATCAATTCCTACTCCCGCTCGATGCCGAGCGTATCGTAGTATTCATCGGAAAATCGTAAGACACTGGGATCGAAGGCCCCTTGCAGGGCCTTGACCCTCGCGTAGGGCTCTATGGGAGCGATGCCGAACGCCTCCGCGATCTTCGCCAGAGCGGCGTCCTTCGCCTCGAACAGTTCCTCCAGCTCTCCGCTCCCCCTTGCTTCGGCCTCGTCAGCCGCAAACGTCTGAAAACGTTCCTCTGACAGGAAATATATCTGGCTCAGGGGGTTCGCATCATGGCAGTAGAGGACGAAGGATAAAAATTCACGGAGATCACTGCCTACCGGCAGCACATAAGTCCCTATCTCCCCCATGGACGGGTCCACGCAGTACACCGCCTCATCCCCCGGCAGGAGGATGAACTGGATGCCGTCGCAGCCGATGGAGCCCACCTCCTCCGCACCCACCGGGGTACAGAAATAGGGGACAGCTCCTGCGTTCGGCTCCAGGCCGATGCTGTCAAAGTCGATATCCAGCGCCCGGAAAACCTTCAGATCGTCCCTTGTCACTGCTCTTTCGCCTTCTCGTTCACGAAATCATCCAGGGCCGCCAGGGCATCGTCCAGCTTCAGCAGGTCGCTGCCGCCGCCCATTGCGCTGTCGGGCTTGCCGCCGCCCTTGCCGCCGCAGATGGGGGCGATGGTCTTAATAATATCCCCCGCCTTGACGCCCTTGGCCACAGCCTCCTTGCCGCAGACGGCCAAAAACGTAATCTTCTCCTCATTGACGCTGGCCATCAGGGCAACCACCGTTGCATCCTTGTCCCGGAGGAAATCGCCCATCTTCCGCATATCGTCCGCGGACATACCGCTGCGGGACATGGAGAACACCCGCAGACCCTTCACCTGCTTGGCACTCATGAGGAACTGGTCCGCCTCGGAGACAAATTCTTTGGCTTTCAGCTTCTCGATGGTCTGGCGCAGCTCGCGGGTCTCGGCCACCATCTGCCCCGCTTTTTCCTTCAGATCAATAGGCTTCACCTTCAGCGCGGCGGCGGCCTGGAAGAGCATATCCTGGAACCGGTTCATCTCCTCCAGAGCGCGCTTGCCGGTGACGGCCTCAATACGCCGTACGCCGGAGGCCACAGAGAATTCACTCTCGATATGGAACAGTCCCGCCTTGGCGGAATTATCCAGGTGTGTGCCGCCGCAGAACTCCACGGAGTACCCGCCGCCCACGTTCACCACCCGGACCACGTCGCCATACTTCTCGCTGAACAGGGCGATGGCCCCGGTCTTCTTGGCCTCCTCAATGGGCATCTCCTTCGCCTCCACGGCGAGGCCTTCCAGAATGGCCCGGTTGACCTCCTGGGAAACCCGGCTGAGTTCCTCAGCGGTCATGGCAGTGAAGTGGGTGAAGTCGAAGCGCAGATAATCCTCCTCCACCAAAGACCCCGCCTGATGGACGTGATCCCCCAAGACGGTGCGCAGGGCCTTGTCAAGAAGGTGGGTGGCGGTATGGGCCCTCATGATGGCCTTGCGGCGTCCGGCGTCAATCCGGGCGCTGACAGCATCGCCCACCTTCAGCGTCCCCTCGGTCATCTTGCCGTAGTGCATATATTTTCCGCCCTTGTTCTTCTGGACGTCCGTGACCTCGAAGTCCACCCCGGCGGCAAAAATCGTGCCGTGGTCGGCCACCTGCCCGCCCATTTCGGCATAGAAGGGGGTCTTATCCAGCACCACAATGCCCTCCACACCGGGCATCATGGCCTCCGCCAGCTCGTTCTCAACAACCAGGGCGACAACCTTCGCCCCTTCCACCAACTCCGCATCATACCCGACAAACTCGGTAGACGGCACGTCCTTGCCGAACTCCACGCCGGCCCACCCCAGATCGCCCAAAGCCTCCCGGGCTTTCCGAGCCCGGACCCGCTGTTCTTCCATAAGAGCCTTGAACTCGTCCTGGTTGACACCCATCCCTTCTTCCTCCACCATCTCCGCAGTCAGGTCGATGGGGAAGCCGTAGGTGTCATAGAGCTTAAAGGCATCCGCGCCGGAGAACGTCTTCTCCCCCTTCTCCTTGTGGCCGTCCAGCATCTCGGTGAAGATCTTCATGCCGCCGTCTATGGTCTTGGCAAAGCTCTCCTCCTCCATGCGGATGACGCGGGTGATATAGCTCTCCTTCTCCCGCAGGTCGGGATAAGCCTTCTCGTTCTCCCGGATGACCGTAGCGCAGACCTCGTACAGGAAGGGACGGTCCACGCCCAGCAGCTTCCCATGGCGGGCGGCCCGGCGGAGTAGGCGGCGCAGCACGTAGCCTCTTCCCTCATTGGAGGGCAGTACGCCGTCGCAGATCATCATGGTAGCGGAGCGGATGTGGTCGGTGATGACCCGCAGGCTCACATCCGTCTTGTGGCTCTGCTCGTACTTGGCGCCGGTGATCTCACTCACCTTGTTGGTGATATTCATCACCGTGTCCACGTCAAAGAGAGATTCAACATTCTGGCTCACGCAGGCCAGACGCTCCAGTCCCGCACCCACATCGATGTTCTTCTGCTTCAGCTCGGTGTAGTGGCCCTGTCCATCGTTGTCGAACTGTGAAAATACGTTATTCCATATCTCAATATACCGGTCGCAGTCGCATCCCACCGTACAGCCGGGCTTGCCGCAGCCGTGTTCCTCTCCCCGGTCGTAGTAAATCTCGGAGCAGGGACCGCAGGGGCCGGAGCCATGCTCCCAGAAGTTGTCCGCCTTGCCAAACTTGAAAATCCGCTCTGCGGGGATGCCGATCTCCTTGTTCCAGATCTCGAAAGCCTCATCATCAGCAGGCGTGGTCTCGCTGCCGCCGAAAACGGAAGGATACAACCGGTCCGCCTCCAGCCCCAGCCACTCGGGGCTGGTCAGAAACTCCCAGCACCAGTGGATCGTCTCCCGCTTGAAGTAATCCCCAAAGGAGAAGTTGCCCAGCATCTCAAAGTAGGTGCCGTGGCGGGAGGTCTTGCCGATGTTTTCGATATCGCCGGTACGGATGCACTTCTGGCAGGTGCAGACCCGGTGGCGGGGGGGCTCCACCTCGCCGGTGAAATAGGGCTTCATGGGGGCCATACCGGAGTTGATGAGCAGGAGGCTGGCATCGTTCTGGGGGATCAGGGAAAAGCTGGGAAGGCGGAGGTGTTCCTTACTCTCGAAAAATTTCAGGAACATCTCTCTGATTTCGTTCAGACCATAAGACTTGTGCATAGCTTTGTTTTCTCCTAGTTATATAAATTTTTCTCTGCCGCCCATCGAGCGGCACGGGAATTGGTTCTTGTATCCGATTCAGGCTCCCGCCAGGAGGGAGCCTTTTCCTGTGTCCCTACAAGGTACGCCTGTCGTCAGACCTGCCCAGCAGATAGTCGGTAGAGACCCCGAAATAATCCGCCAACCTGGCTAATGTCAGCGAGGGAATGTTGACCTCTCCCCGCTCAACTTTTTGATAATGACGCAGAATATATCCCAGAAATTCTGCCATTTCTGCCTGCTTAAGCCCTTTTTCTTGACGAAGCTCCTTTAGCCGTATCGAAAAATCAGGCATCTTTATTTCCATATTTCTTCCTCCAGCCCTTGACATGTTATTAAATGACGTATATAATAAGAGCGTAGCACGTCATTAAATAACGCACAGAGGTACTTTCTCCTGCGGATGCGCCCTGTTGTCAGGCGAAACAGCGGGGCTCTGCGGTTCCATCCTCGCCTCTATAAAGTCCGACGGTCATCGCTCCTGCCCAGCAGATAGTCGGTAGAGACCCCGAAATAATCCGCCAACGCCTCCAACGTCAAGGATGGGATGTTGATATTTCCATATTCTATTTGTTGATAATGTGCCTCTGTATAGCCAAAAAGATCTGCCATATCCTTCTGTTTCACACCTTTTTCTTTCCTTAATTCCTTTAATCGGGTGGAAAATTTTGGCATCTTTGGTGATTTCATAGAAACCCCATTTTCCTCTTGGCACTTGATTACAAATAGTGTAAGATAAGACTAGATTAAAAACAGTGTAAGGAGTACATACCATGTCCGATCCATACAATGAACATTTCAGCGTCTATGTCAACGATGTGCAGCGGTATCTCAAAGCAGCGGAGCAAGAGACCTGCGATCAGCTCGTCCAGACAACCCCCATGTCGGATGAACACAAGATCGACCTGGCCGACCAGCTCACCACCCTGCGGCATCGCTGCTGTGAGGAGAGTTTCATTCCGGGCATCGAGACCGGCCTTCGAATCAGCCGGGAAATCATGGTATTCTGACCTCCATCCCGATCAGCTCGTAACTGGTATCAAAGGCCAGGCGGAACATGACGTTCTTTTTGGAGTAGTTGCAGTAAAACACCGCCACGCCGTAGCGCTCCCCATTGGAGGACTGGCCCGTTGCCATCCAGCTCTCAATCTGTTTATAGGTCCCCGCGCCGTCCGTCTGCTTGAGGACCAGCTGTTGAATTCTCTCTGCCGTCACTTCTGCGGCCACATCCTCCCGCATCATGCCGTGGACCTCATCATAACGTCCCGAAGCCAGCAAAGCCACGGCCTCCCTGCCGTTTTGCAGCAGCGTTTCCTCGTCCATCCCCTCCGGCAGGGGCCTGCCCTGACAGCCGCACAGCAGCAGGACCAGCAGGGCCAGCGCAGCGAAAGACCGTGTTTTTTGTTTCAACTTCCCCCCACTTCCTTTCAGGCAAAAAGAAAAACCCACGCCACCACATAGGGGCGAAGGTCTCGCGGTACCACCCTAATTGATCCCAAAACAGGATATCTCGTCAGCCCGGTAACGGGGGCAAAACCGTGCGGCTCATCGCCGCCCGCTCGGAAGTGGCCGCGCCAAGTGCTTTGCCGCAGGGCTCCCACTCTCCCCCGCTCGCTTGGGCCGCGCCATGGCGCTCGTTTCCTCATTGCTTTTGCTCTGGAGCTATTATATCACGTTTTCCTCGCTTGTCAATGCCAGGACAGAGGAAATCACGGAAAAAATGTAGGAAAATCTGTGGAAATTCCCCGTCGGACACTCTCCCTACCGGGACGTGAGAGCCGATGGTTTCTTCCCCAAAAGCGGGGCCCCGGCGGCATTTCCCGACCGCCGGGGCTTCCCGTATGCTCTCATTCAGCGCACGCTTTCCAGCAGCCTGCGGCGGGGCGCCGTTTCCTCCAGCAGACACAGCACATCCTCCGGAATCCGGTCGCTGTAGCTGACCTCCATGAGGATGCGGCCCTCCTGCCCCACCATGTCCCGCTCCAGCTGTTGCGGGTCCAGAAAATCCATATGCTGCAGGGACGCCCGGATATTGGTATCCAGCGCCACCCAGAGGTCCAGCCCGTCGGCGGTATAGATCTCCCGGTGGAAGGTCAGCATCATCTGAGGCAGCAGCATCCGCTCCGTCAAGGCATCATAAAAGTCCCGGAACAGCGGGTCATGGCGGTTGAGCAGCCAATCCGTCTCTCCGGCCAGCAGGGCACGGCATTCCGCCTCTGTCACCATGGCGCTGGTACGCTGCCCGTCCAGCTGGCGCTCCAGGCGCAGATAGGTGGGATCATTGTCGTAATAGTGCAGGGCAAACTGCGCCCCGGCTTGTCCCGGGACGGCCATCTCGCTGCCGTCCTGTATCCAGTCCAGATAACTGACAAAAAACATGGTGTGAACATTCCCCGCCCTCTCAGCCTCCGATCTGGCTGAGAGGCAGGCGCGCAAAGCCGTATAATCCTCCGGCGTAATCTGATACTGCATCTGGCGTGTGCGGATGTGATTTGTCGTCATGTGGCATCCTCCTTTGGTAAGGTTAATATAACCAAAGAAAAAGAACTTGTTATGACGGAAATTTGAACAATCTGTTAATGACGCATCCCGCCGCCGGAAATGGATTTCCGGCCCCTGCGGTTTCTTTTCTTGACACAGGCAGGTTTGCCCTGTAATATAATGAAAGAGCAGCCCTGGGCGGCATTCCCCTTTCCCCGCCTTTTCGGGACGCAAGATCAAACGAATCATCAGAGGAACCCCCTATGTTAATGGAAACCCTGTCCGCCTATCAGAGGCGGGACCCTGCCGCCCGGGGAAAATTTGAGATTTTCCTCCTTTACGCCGGCGTACACGCTACCGTTTATTATCGTCTCGCCCACTGGCTCTACCTCCATCATTTCTGCTTTCTTGCCCGATGTATTTCCCAGTGGGCCCGGTTCTGGACTGGCATTGAGATCCACCCCGGCGCCACCATCGGCAGGAGGCTGGTCATCGACCACGGCGCGGGCATCGTCATCGGCGAGACCACCGAGATCGGCGATGACGTGCTGCTCTATCAGGGCGTCACTCTGGGGGGCACCGGCAAGGACGTGGGCAAACGCCACCCCACCCTGGGCAACAACGTCATGGTAGGCTCCGGAGCCCGGGTCCTTGGGCCCATCACCATCAACGACAACGCCCGCATCGCCGCCGGAGCGGTGGTTCTCCAGGATGTGCCCGCCAACGCCACCGCCGTGGGCGTTCCCGCCCAGATTGTCCGCATCAACGGCGAGAAGGTCCGCCGCTACGCCGACGAGGTGGACCAGACCAATGTGGTCAACCCCACCCTCCAGAAGATCGAGGCCCTGACCCGCCGGGTGGAGGAGCTGGAGAAAAAGCTGGAAGAAGCTGAAAATAAAAATCCTGATTGAAGGAGATCATCAATATGTATCTGTACAATTCCGTTACCCGCCGCAAGGAGGAGTTCGTTCCCAACCATCCCGACATCGTGAAGATGTACACCTGCGGCCCCACGGTGTACCATTTTGCCCATATTGGCAATCTGCGCAGCTATATCATGGAGGATGCCCTGGAGAAATTCCTGCGCTACGAGGGCTACAATGTTAAGCGGGTCATGAACATCACCGACGTAGGCCATCTCTCCAGCGATGCGGATACCGGCGAGGACAAAATGCTGAAAGGGGCCAAGCGGGAACACAAGTCCGTTATGGACATCGCCCGCTTCTATACGGACGCCTTTTTCACCGACTGCGCCAAACTGAACATCAAGCGCCCAGACGTGGTGGAGCCCGCCACTAATTGCATCAGCGAATATATCCAGCTTATCACGAGGCTGATCGACACCGGCTACGCCTATCAGGCTGGCGGCAACGTCTATTTTGACACCAGCAAACTGGACCGTTACTATATTTTTAATGACCACGATGCCGAGGACCTTGCGGTAGGCGTTCGGGAGGGTGTGGAGGAGGACGCAAACAAGCGGAATAAAAACGACTTCGTCCTCTGGTTCACGCAGTCCAAGTTTGAGGATCAGGCCCTCAAGTGGGACTCCCCTTGGGGCGTCGGCTATCCGGGCTGGCATATCGAGTGTTCCGCTATCTCCATGAAACACCTGGGCGAGGACTTGGACATCCACTGCGGCGGCATCGACAACGCTTTCCCCCACCATACCAATGAGATCGCTCAGAGCGAGGCATATCTGGGCCACAAGTGGTGCAGCTGGTGGATGCACGTACTTCATCTGAATACCAATTCCGGAAAGATGAGCAAGAGCAAGGGCGAGTTCCTCACTGTCTCCCTGCTGGAGGAAAAGGGCTACGATCCCCTGGCCTACCGCCTCTTCTGCCTCCAGAGCCACTACCGCAAGTCTCTGGTGTTCTCCTGGGAGAACCTGGACAACGCCCAGGGGGCGTACAATAAGCTCATCGCCCGCATTGCCGCCCTCAAGCCGGGGGACGGGGAAGTCGATCAGACTGTCTTTGACCAGCAGAAGGAGAAATTCCGCAAGGCCATGGGCAACGACCTGAATACCTCCCTGGGCGTCACCGCCCTCTACGATGCTTTGAAGGTGAACGCCAACGACGCCACCAGACTGGCCCTGCTGGCGGACTTTGATCAGGTCCTGGGCCTGAGCCTCCTGGAGAAGGCCGCCGCCAAGCGGGAGGCGGACGCCAAGGCCCAGTCCTCCGCCTCCGCCTCAGCCTCCGGCGGCATCACCATCACCGGCGAGGGCGACCCGGATATCGACGCGCTGGTCCTCCGGCGCGCCGAGGCGAAGAAGGCGAAGAATTTCGCCGAAGCCGACCGCATCCGGGATGAACTGAAGGCCCAGGGCATCGAGGTCACCGACACCAAGGACGGCGCGAGCTGGAAACGGCTTTAATGACCATACGGCGGGACGGCACTCCACTCCGGAGCCGTCCCGCCGCATGTTATTCTTCTGCTTTTTCTGCGTCCAGACCGCGAAGATATTCGTTCAACACCCAGCGGATATAGCCGGCCAATGTGCGCTCCTCCGCGTTTGCCAGCTCCAGAAGCCGGTCGTGCGCCTCTACTTTTAAGGTCAAAGTTACCTGCGTTTTCCCTTTTGCTGCCCGCATCATTTACCCCACCTTTCATGAAAATAGTAGCACACAATCGCTCAATTGTCAACATATGTTACTATAGAGTTATGAAACATATACTACACTCAGGCTATAGGAGGTGTAGTATATTGTTTCAACCACAATTAGACCCAATCATTGTTGGACGAGTCATAGCAAAGTTCAGAGTAAAAAAGGGAATGACACAGGAAGTCCTGAGCGGATTTGCGGATATTGCCCGGGGACATTTGGCAATGATCGAGCGCGGAGAGCGCAAACCTACATTAGAAACACTGTACAGGATCAGCTGCGCTCTGGAGGTCAAAATGAGTGCGATCATCATGGACATTGAGAAAGAGCTGGAGCAAAAGGACTAAATCTGGCTGTTCGTGTAGCCAGACTCTGCAAACTGTTTTGCGAAATAGGTGTAAACCATCCTCATAGATGCTTGACAAAGCCGGAACGGACGGTTATAATAAACACAGAAAGGGCGGCTGGACATGACGGTCAGCCTTTATCAGTCAGATGTAAGCAAAAGCCTACGTTGACCGCTTGGGGGCCATCCGAGCGGTCAACAAGCTTTTGTGGTCAGTAAAACCAACATCAGCACTGTCCAGAACAGGGTCAAAAGCGCTTTCATCAGTTTTTGTTTCCACATCAGCCATCCCCCTTTTCCATGAGAGGAATCGCTGACCGCCAATATGTACCAGCCGCCCGCCGGAGCAGACCGCCCCGGCAGCGAAGCCGCTTTTCCGTCCGCCCTGGGTGGGCGGCTTTTTTATTATACCGCATTATGGCGTATTTTGTCAAAGGGTACCGCAGACTTTTTCCCTTCCCCTCTTGCAATTTCCCTCCGAATATCCTACAATATGAAAAAAAGCAGCCGGAGGAACGCCATGACGCCGCAGCGCAAAAACGACTTCTCTCAGGGCAGCATCGCCAAAAACATTCTGTCGCTGGCCATTCCTCTGACGGTGGCCCAGCTGACGGTCGTATTGTATAACGTAGTGGACCGGGCCTTCATCGGCCACATCGACGCCGTGGGCCGGGACGCCTTTACCGGCATCGGTCTGGTGATGCCCGCCACCTATATCATCACCGCTTTCGCCAACCTCTGCGGCACCGGCGGCGCGCCCCTGTTCTCCATTGCCCGGGGGCAGGGCCGGGACAGGCGGGCCGCCCGGATCATGGGGGTCAGCTTCACCCTTCTGCTCCTGCTGGGCGCGGTGCTGACCATCGGATTTTATCTCTTTCAGACCCCCTTTCTCTATCTGGTGGGCGGCAGTGCCGAGACGGTGGTCCACGCCCGGGATTATCTGCAAATTTATCTCATCGGCGTCATCCCGGTCATGATCGGCCTGGGCATGAATCCCTTCATCAACGCCCAAGGCTTCGGCAAGGTGGGCATGACCACCACCCTGCTGGGCGCGGTCATCAACCTGATCTTGGACCCGATATTCATCTTCGTCCTGCATATGGGCGTCCAGGGGGCGGCTTTAGCCACGGTCATCGCCCAGACCTGTTCCGCGGTATGGGTCCTGCTGTTCCTGACGGGAAGAAAAGCCGTCCTGCGGCTGGACCGGGAAAGTCTGGGGCTGGACGGTCCCATCCTCCGCCGGGTCTGCGGCCTGGGGTTGACAGGCTTCACCTTCTCCATCACCAACAGTCTGGTGCAGGCCCTGGGCAACGCCCAGCTGCAGGCCTATGGCGGGGCCTCCGGCGGCGACCTCTACGTGGCGGCCATGACAGCCATCATCTCCGTCCGGGAGATTGTCTTTCAGCCCATCCGCGGCCTGACCCAGGGCGCCCAGCCGGTCATTGGCTACAACTACGGCGCCGGCCGGTACAGCCGGGTCCGGGAGAGCGTCCGTTTCCTCACGGCGGCCTGTCTGGGCTATAACGTGCTGGTCTGGGCGCTGCTGCTGGCCTTCCCCCGGGCGTTCATTTTGCTGTTCAACGACGATCCCGGCCTGCTGGCCGTGGGCGTGCCCGCCATGCGGGTCTACTACGCCGCCTATGTGATGATGAGCTTCCAAATGATCGGACAGAATACCTTCGTAGCCCTGGGACGGGCAAAGAGCGCCGTTTTCTTCTCCCTGTTCCGCAAGGTGATCCTGGTAACGCCCCTGCTTCTCCTTCTGCCCCGCCTGTGGGGACTGGGGGCCTACGGCGTGTTCGCCGCCGAGCCGGTAAGCGACGTCATCGGCGGCGCAGCCTGCTTTATCACCATGATGTGTACCGTCTGGCGGGAGATGAAGCGCCCGGACGAACCGGCCCCGGCATCCCTGCAGGAATGACCTGACGCCCCATCCAGAGAAAGCCTGTCCAGGCTGATCCGGTTACTGCTGTTGTAAAGCCGGCATAACGCCTTCAAAAAAATAAACTGCGGCGGGGATAAGGCTCCGCCACGAAGAAAGGAACCTCTCACATGATGAAAGCAAAAAAATGGATGATCCTGCTCCTCAGTCTGCTCCTCGCCTCCGGCATCCTGTCCGGATGCTCCAATGATGACGCAACCACCGGCTCCTTCTCCTCCTTCACAGGCTACACTCTGGATGGAGAGACCTTCACGCAGGATGACATCAAGTCCAAAGACCTCACGATCATCAACTACTGGGGCATGTTCTGCGGCCCCTGCCGCGCTGAGATGCCCGACCTGGCCGCTTATGAGAAGGCGCTACCGGAAAATGTCCAGTTGATTACCATCTGCATCGACGCCGGGAACGATCTGGAGGGCACCAGAGACTTCCTGACCTCCTGCGGCTACGAGGGCGTCACCCTCATCAGCGGAGACGAGGCTCTGGCTTCCGTGGTCAACACGGTGCAGTCCTTCCCCACCACAGTCTTTGTCAACAGCAGGGGCGAGGTCAAGGGCACGCCCATCATTGGTATGCAGCCAGACCTGTCCGAGGCCTACACAACAGCGGCCAACAAGGTCCTGTCGGAGGAAGGAAAGGCGGAGATCAGCCTTGCGGACTAAGATACGCTGGTCCTCCCTGGGGATGCTGGCGGCGGCTCTGGCGTTCATCGCCATCGGAGTTCTCAACGGCGAATATCAGGAGGTTCTGGGAAAGGCGGTGCGGATATGTCTGGAATGCATCGGGATAGGATGAAGGGGCCGAAAAAGCCCCGTCTCTCCTTCCAGCGCACCATCCAGCTGCTGGCCGCCGTCCTCTTCAACGGCTATGCCATCGGCTTCTGGAAGGGGCGCATCTTCACCGGTGGCAGCAAGGCTTTCTGCGTACCGGTGCTGAACTGCTACTCCTGCCCGGGGGCCCTGGGGGCCTGCCCCATCGGCTCCTTGCAGTCCGTCCTGGGGGACCGGCGCAGCGGCTTCCCTTTCTACGTACTGGGGACGCTGATGCTCTTCGGCGTGGTGCTGGGGAGGGCGGTGTGCGGACTGCTGTGCCCCTTCGGACTGGTCCAGGACCTTCTCCATAAGATCCCCGTGAAAAAGGTGAAGGTCCCCACCCTTATCGACCGGCCCGCCCGGTATACGAAATACGTGATCCTGCTGGTGATGGTGATCCTCCTTCCGGCCTTTGCGCCCACGGAGACCGGCATCGTGTCCCCGTATTTCTGCAAGTACATCTGCCCCGCCGGGACCCTGGGCGGCGGCATCCCCCTGCTCCTGTCCAACCCCAGCCTGCGGCAGGCGGCAGGGCTGCTGTTTGGCTGGAAGACACTGGTGCTGGCGGCGATCCTGATTGCCTCCATGGTGATTCACCGGCCCTTCTGCAAATACCTCTGCCCCCTGGGAGCCTTTTACGCCCTGTTCAACCGCTTCAGCTTCTACCAGATGCACCTGGACGGAAGCAGATGCGTAGACTGCAAGCAGTGTGAACGGGCATGTCCCATGGATGTGGAGGTCACCAGAAACATCAACAGTCCCGAGTGCATCCGCTGCGGGAAGTGCAAAAGCGTGTGTCCGACCGGAGCAATCTCCTGCGGGTTCACATGCCATACAAAGGAAGCGGGTAAGGCGCGGTCCGGTGAGAGCTGACCGCGCCCCTTCTTTACCGGTGCATATCTTTTCAAAAACGCGGCACAACTATAGTCATCCCAGAAAACAGGAGCGTTTTGAAATGAATGTAAACCCGAGAAAAGCGGCCGTCATCGGCTGCGGTTTTGTAGGCGCGTCCATCGCCTTCCGGTTCCTCCAGCAGGGACTGTTCTCCCATCTGGTACTTCTGGACGCTAATCAGGCCAAGGCGGAGGGCGAGGCCATGGACCTCAGCGACGGCCTCCCCTACGGCGCGGCCATGGAGATCACGGCGGGCACCTATGACGACATCACGGACTGCTCCCTGGTGGTCATTACCGCCGGGGCCAATCAGAAGCCGGGTGAAACCCGGCTGGACCTTATCGGCAAAAATATTGCCATCATGGAGTCCATCATCAGGGAAATCACCGCCAGAGACTTCGGCGGCATCCTCCTCATCGTCTCCAACCCGGTGGACGTACTGACCTACGCGGCTTGGAAGATGTCAGGCTATCCCAGAGAGCGGGTCATCGGCTCCGGCACCGTGCTGGACACCGGGCGGCTCAAGCAGCTGCTGGGCGAGGAGCTGCGGGTGGACAGCCGGAACATCCACGCTTTCATCATCGGTGAACACGGGGACAGCGAACTTGCGGTTTGGAGCGAGGCCAATGTCTCCGGTCTGGCATTGGAAGATTTCTGCCGCATTCGCGGCCAGGCCCTCAGCCGGGTGGATATGGACCGGCTCTACCGTCAGGTCCGGGACAGCGCCTATGAGATCATCCGGCGCAAGGGAGTCACCTGCTACGGCATCGCCATGGGCGTTGGCCGCATCGCTGCCTCCATCATCCGGGATGAACACGCCGTACTGCCCATCTCCGTTGTGCTGGACGGACAATATGGTCTGGACGGTCTGGCGCTCAGCATCCCGTCTATTGTGGGCCGGGGCGGGCTGGAGGATATCCTGGAGATTCCCCTCAGCGGCGAGGAAGAGAGCGCTCTGCGGAACTCCGCACGGCAGATGCACGAGGTCATTTCCACACTGAAGCTGAGCCGGGAACCGGCGTATTCCAAAATTTTTTAACGCGGCAGTGGGTAAAAACCACGGCCATGCGGCGTTCAACGCCTGTGAATACAGGTTCTACGAGATATACCCGAAGAGCGGTCCTGTGAAAACATCTCACAGGGCCGCTCAATCTGTCAAAAAACCACCGCAAACCAGTGGGATACAGTCAACGCAGCTGCATGTGCCGCTGCGTTGACTCTTTTTCAGCCGCTTCGGCCATACATATAAGCCGCACCATGTAGAACACTCAGGCCAGACCTCTGTGCTGTCCGGGCTCGCCATTCGTCTCCAGGAATTTTTTCAGGAAAAGCATGTTAGAGCCTGTTTACGATCTCCCCGCGCAGGTCTTGACTGTGGATATTCCGCCCAGACTTCGCTAAAAACCCTTGCAATCCGTCAGGATTGCTGCGTCTTTTTACCTCCCTGGGCAAAAAATCCCATCTCCAATCCCCACACGTTGAGATAGTAAACAGGCTCTTAAAGAAATCTTATAGATTTCCCATCTTTCAATTTAATCCAAAGTCTAGTAGAATAGCATCCAGAAAATCTCCCAAGGAAAGGACGCCGCCATGAGCGATCACCGCAGCTTTACAGAAAAACAAAAAAAATGGATCGCCGGAATTGGAATTTTCCTGTTTCTCCTGCTCTCCACGCTGGTCTTCTTTTTTGCCGGAAAGCCCCTCATACAATTCGCCCAGGAGCCGGAACGGTTCCGGGCCTGGGTGGATGAGCAGGGCGTCCTGGCCCCCATCGCGTTTCTGGGGATGCTGATTCTTCAGATCGTGGTAGCCGCCATCCCCGGCGAGCCGCTGGAGATCGCGGCAGGCTACGCCTTCGGCGCGCTGGAGGGGACGCTGCTGTGCATGTTCGGCGCTTTTATCGGACGGGTGGCTGTGTTCCTTCTGGTACGGCGCTTCGGCACCAAAGCGGTCGAGGTGTTCTTCCCACTGGAAAAGCTCAACACGCTGTCCTTCCTGCAAAACAGGAGGAAGCTCACCGCGTGGGTCTTTTTCCTGTTCTTCCTGCCGGGAACGCCGAAGGATCTGCTCTGCTACGTGGTTGGGCTGACTGATCTGCCGCTGAAAACCTGGCTGATTGTCAGTGCCATCGCCCCCTTCCCTTCCATCGTCACCTCCACCATCGGCGGAGATGCGCTGGGCATGGGAAATTATACGTTTGCCCTGCTGGTATTCGTTGCTACAATGGTTATCAGCGGCGGCGGTCTGCTGGTCTATCGCGCCATCTGTCAGGCGCGGGAAAGGAGTGAATCATGAGTGCATTGATGGTTCTGGAAAATGTAAACAGGGTGATCGGCATCCTGTTCCTGACGTGTTATTTCTATCAGCTGCTGTATGTACCGGTGGCACTGTGGCGCAGGCACCGGGTAACGGAGAGCGCACCCCTGCGCCGCTACGCCGTGCTGATCTCTGCACGGAATGAGGAGGCGGTGATCGCCCAGCTGGTAGACAGCCTCAAGCGGCAGGACTACCCCGCCGAATATCTGGACGTCTATGTGGTAGCCGACAACTGCACCGATAACACCGCCCAGGCGGCCGGCGACGCGGGCGCGATCGTCTACCAGCGCAATGACACCCGCCATGTAGGCAAGGGCTACGCCCTGAACTTCCTCCTCTCCCATATCCGCGAGGAGCGGGGCGACCATTACTACGACGGCTACTTTGTCTTCGACGCCGACAACCTTCTGGCCTCCGACTACGTCTCCCGGATGAACGAGGTCTTCTCCCCGGAATGCCCCATTGTCACCAGCTACCGCAACTCCAAGAACTACGGTGACAACTGGATCTCCGCCGGATACGGCCTGTGGTTCCTGCGGGACGCGGCCTTCCTCAACGAGCCCCGCACCCGTCTGGGTCTGAGCGCGGTGGTGTCCGGTACCGGATACGTGTTCAGCCGGGAGATCATGCTCCGGTGCGGCGGCTGGCCCTTCCACTCCCTCAGCGAGGACACGGAGTTCACCGTCCACTGCATTCTGGAGGGCGAGAAGATCGGCTACTGCGGAGAAGCGGAGCTGTATGACGAGCAGCCCACCCAGCTGGGCCAGTCCATCCGCCAGCGGATGCGCTGGGTCCGGGGCAACATGATGGTACTTCTCCGCCAGGGCGGACACCTGGCCGGACACCTGGGTCAGAAAAACGGACTGAGCTGTCTGGACCTGCTGCTGTCCATGGTACCTGCTATCGTGCTGACCATCTTCGGCGTAGCGGGCGGCGTGCTGGCCACGGTGCTGGAGCTGTTGGCCGGAGGACGGATCCTGCCCATGCTGGGAGCCATGGCTATGAGCTTTCTGGTCCCCTATCTGCTGCTGTTCGTGGCAGGAGCCATCACCACCATTACCCAGTGGAAGAAAATCCGCACCTCTTCCTGGAAAAAGATCCTCTATACCCTGACCTTCCCCATCTTCATGGCGACTTACGTGCCTATCACGGTCTGCGCCCTGTTCGGCAAGGTGGAGTGGAAGCCCATCAAGCACCGGGCGGTGATGTCCGTACAGGAATTGAAATAATTTTTACCGCAGTGCAAAGGCGGCCCCTACGGGGCCGCCTCCACTTTTATCCATTCGACAGCCCGGGGCTTGCGCAGCCCCGGACCCTGCGGTTCCTTTTGCTCCGCGGCAAAAGGAACCAAAAACGCGCTTAAGGAACTACGTTCCTTAAGGATCCTCCTTCATTACGGGGGTGTTTTGTTTTGCGCCCGAGGCACAAGTCAGTTTGGTCTACCGTACTGCCGTCCGCTTCAGGCAACTTCAGTTTCTATTTTAGCGTGGTTACCGGTGGCCCCTACCGTGTAAACTGAGCAGACTCCCCGGGGTACAGGTTTGCAAGATGTTCTGTCAGACCGCGTGCCCCTTGCACCGCAGTCTCTCTTTGAAAAGGCGACAGCCGGAGTTCTACAAGTACCAGAGCGGCAGAAGAAGGACTGGAAATTCAGATGCTTCGCCTCTCAGGAACCCCTCCGCACAGCCCTTTACTCCCCCGCCGAGGTCCCGCCGAATAGGCGGGTCCGAGAAAGGGATTCTTAAACCGCAGGTTTAAGTGACTTTTTGGGTACTTTTTGTTCACACAAAAAGTACCCGAGGAGTCCGGGGGCGAGAAGCCCCCGGGATAACGAAAAGAACGATCTACCGTCCCATGAAAACAGCATCCAGATCCTTCACAAAATTCTCCACACTGTAGCAGACAAAGATCCGGTCCATGCCGTTCTCCCTGGCGTACTCCACCACAGAGGTACGGTAATACCGCAGATCGACCAGGTGTATCTCCGCAAAATACTGGCTCAAAAACGGTGCCATGGCATCACTGTAGCTGTCCCTGACGACCAGAAGCTTCTCCTCAGAGGCAGCCTCCGGATTCCGAATGATATACAGCGGCGTGTTGCCCCCAAGGAAGGAGGCATACTTGTCCTTCTCCCCCAGAAAGCTGTCCACATACAGCCCATGGGTCTCTCCTTTCTCGAAGTTCTCCACGGTAACGCTTTCCCCGGAGACATAACGCTCAATGGTGTCCGGCGCAAGCCAGTGGACGCCTGAGGAGGAATAGAGCGTGCCGTAGAAATTCTCAGATACGGTCTCCGGCGTTCCCAGAGGCTCGAAAGGCTCCCCCATGGCCTCCATCAGGGCCGCGTACCCGTGCCACGCGCCGGCGCTGGTCCAGTGGTGGTCCGTGCGGTAGAACAGAGATACGCCGGACGCGCCGTCCATCCATTTCTCCATATCCACCCAGACGGCGTCCGGGACGCTCTCCCGGACCTTCTTCAGATAAGCCGCCTGATCGAAATTCTCCGCCCCGGCGGGCAGCTGGTCCCGATAGACCTCCGCCGCCGTGGGGATCAGTCCCAGATAAACCGGGATATCCGTTAATTCCGTCAGCTTCTGAAGATAGGCGATATTCTGCTCCGCCCGGCTGGCGTCCTCAATCTTGTGGATCAGCCTGTCCCCACAGAGATACACCCCATGAAACTCCCGCTTGCCCAGCAGATACTCGTACCGGTTTTTCAGCCCCATCCAGCCGTCCCGGAGGGGGAACTGGTCCTCCAGATATTTCTCCAACCTGGAAGTATAGCTGCCGTCCACCAAGGCGGACCAGGAGAAGTCCGGCATACTGGACAAGGTACGATTCTCCACTGGAGAGAAGGTCCGGTCCGGCAGAAGGATGTGCAGCAGACCGAAGCCCGCCAGAAAAGCACAGAACAGAACGGCTGTGACAACCTGGGATATCCTGGCAATTTTTCTGTTATCCTGCTTCATAAATACATCTCCCCCTCTCAAAACCGGAAGTACAGGAACGGGTTATACCCCGCGTCCACCAGAGACGCGGTACAGAGGATCAGCGCCCCCAGTACCAGCAGGGGCTGCAAAACCGCGCGGGTCCTCTCCCCCAGCCTGTCCCACAGCTTCCCCATCAGGGGCGTGGAGCCGACGATCAGGATCACCAGCGTAGGCAGATACGTCCGCAGCCGGTAGCCGTCCACGGCGCTGAACCAGCCTCCGCCGCCGAAGAGGGAGCTGAAATAGGCCCCCAGCCGCCCCATATCCTCCACAGCGAACAGGGCCCAGCCAATGAGGACGATGAACATGGTGTAGATATGCCGGACCGCCCCGGGCAGCTTCTCCAGCCACTTCCCCAGAAACAGCCGTTCCGCCAGCATCCACGCCCCGTAGTACAGGCCCCACAGCAGGAAATTCCATCCCGCGCCGTGCCAGATGCCGGTGAGGGTCCAGACGATCAGGATATTCCGGATCCATTTCCATTTCGGGACCCGGTTGCCTCCCAGAGGAAAGTACACATACTCCCTGAACCAGGTGGTCAGAGAGATATGCCACCGCTTCCAGAATTCCACCACAGACCTGGAGATATAGGGATAGTTGAAGTTCTCCAGAAATTCGAACCCGAACATCCGCCCCAGACCGATAGCCATGTCGCTGTAGCCGGAAAAGTCAAAGTAGATCTGAAAAGCATAAGCCGCCAGCCCCAGCCACGCCCCGACAGCCGTCAGATTCTGGGATGCCAGGGATTGATCCCACAGTTGGCCAATAGCGTTGGCAAGAAGGACCTTCTTCGCCGCGCCCACGGTGAAGCGCCGGACGCCGGAGACGAATTTGTCCAGATCCTCCCTCCGCTCCTCCAGCTGATCCGCCACGGATTTATAGCGTACAATGGGACCCGCGATGAGCTGGGGAAACAGCGTTACATACGCACCAAAGGCGATGGGATTCTTCTGCACTGGCGCATCCTGACGGTAGACGTCGATGGTGTAGCTCATAGTCTGGAAGGTGTAGAAGCTGATGCCGATAGGCAGAGGCAGCCCCAGCACCGGCAGCTGCAGCCCCGTCAGAGCGTTTAAGTTGCCGGCGATAAAGTCCCAGTATTTGAAAAACACCAGTATGGCCAGATTGAAGAACACCGAGGACGCCACAGCCCGCCGGGCCTTCCGGTCATCCTCCCGCCAGCGCTCCACCAGCATCCCGTGGACGTAGTCCACCACGATGGACAGCAGCATGATAATGATGTAGACCGGTTCTCCCCAGCCATAGAAAAAGAGGCTCACCACCAGCAGGATGAGATTGCGCAGCTTCAATGGCGAGAGCTTGTAGACGGCCAGCACGGCCACGAGATAGAAAAACAGAAAGGGCAGACTGGAAAAGATCATATTGCTTCTCTCTCCTGTAAAAGAGGGCATACACGCGCTCCCGCATGTATGCCCCCGTTATTCCTTACGCAAACAGCGCGTTGAACGCATCCACCGCCTGATCCTGACTCCCCTGGGCGACGATAAGGGCGACCACGTTCCCCTGGGTAACAATCTCGGCCTGCTCCCAGCCCTCCAGCGTCATGGGATAGAACGCCCCGTTCTCGATCTGGTAGTCGATCCTGGCCTGGAAGATGTCCGCCACCGCCTTCGCATCGGCCTCGTTCTCCAGCTCCACCAGAGCGAACTCAAAGGCCACGGCGGAGATCATCGCCATCTTCAGCACAGCCTGCTTTGTAGCGTAGTTCTCCAGGCCAGGATAAACAGCGGCGAGCTGCTCCCCCTCCACATCTCCCATGGCGGGCTGATTGTCCGCGCCAAGGGATGCCATGAAGTCCTCATAGTACTGGTTCAGGTCGGGGGCTTCCTTATTCTGCCCGCCGTTCCCTCCGCCGCCGCAGGCAGCCAGGGTCAGGATCAGGGTCATGCTCAGCAAAATACTCGTCAGTTTTTTCATGTGTACCTCCATAGGTCTTTTTCATTCGTCCGTCAATCGGACTGCCTGTTAGACGGACAGATAATGAAATTGTTCCCCGGATTTGAAAAAACTTTCAATTACAATTTGGCAATCTCCTCCAGCAGGGCGTCCACCAGCCTGTCCTGAGGCACCTTCCGGAGGATCTCCCCCTTGCGGAACAGGAGCCCCTCCCCATTTCCGCCGGCGATGCCCACGTCGGCGGCGGAAGCCTCGCCGGGTCCGTTCACCGCGCAGCCCATCACCGCCACGGTAATGGGCTTTGTGCAGCCCGCCAGACGGCGCTCCACCTCCTCCGCCATGGGGATGAGGTCGATATTGGTCCGACCGCAGGTGGGACAGGCAATGATATTCGGTCCCTCCTGCCGCAGCCCGGCGGCCAGGAGGATCTTTTTCGCGGCATAGACCTCCTCCGCCGGGTCCGCCGTCAGGGTCACCCGGAGGGTATCCCCCACACCCAGACACAGCAGCCCGCCGATGCCCATGGCGGACTTTACCATGCCCATATCCGGCGTCCCCGCCTCGGTGACTCCCAGATGCAGAGGATAGGGGCATTTCTCACTGAGCAGCCGGTAAGCTCCCATGGTCACCGGGACAGAGGAGCATTTGACGGAGATGCAGATATCTGTAAAGTCGAACTTCTCCAGCAGGGCGGCGTGACCCAGTGCGCTCTCCACCAGAGCCTCCGGCGTAGCGCCGCCGTACTTTTTCAAAAGCTCCTTTTCCAGCGATCCGCCGTTGACGCCGATGCGGATAGGGATGTGCCCCTCCCGGCAGGCGTCCGCCACCGCCTTCACCCGATCCTCCCCGCCGATGTTGCCGGGATTGATCCGGATCTTGTCGATCCCCTGAGCGGCGCACTCCAGAGCCAACCTGTAGTCAAAGTGGATGTCCGCAACCAGTGGGACATGGATTCGGCTTTTGATGGCCCCGATGGCTTTCGCCGCCGCCATATCCGGCACCGCCACCCGAACAATCTCGCACCCCGCCGCCTCCAGATGATGAATCTGGTCCACGGTGGCGGGAACGTCATGGGTCTTAGTATTGCACATGGACTGGATAGAGACGGCTGCGCCGCCGCCCACCGGGACACTGCCCACCATGATCTGCTTTGTCATGACGGCGTACCTCCGCCCCCGACCAGCTTCATCACATCGTTGAAGGTGACGAACAGCATCAGACCCATAAGCAGGAACAGGAACACCATATTGATGGCCGCCTCATACTTCATGGGAATCTTTTTCCTGAACAGCTTCTCAGAGACGGTGGACACCACCAGAAACAGGATATGCCCTCCGTCCAGAGCAGGGATGGGCAGCAGGTTCATTACCGCCAGGTTGACGGAGATAAACGCGCCGAAATAGACGATGTTCAGCAGCGCGTCGGCCACGCTGGCGCTCTGGTTGCCCACATCGTTGATGGTGGATACGATACCCACTGGGCCGTTCAGGTCCGACACCCCCGCACTGCCGCTCAGCAGCATTTGCAAGCTGAACCAGACGGTGCGGACAAAATCCACCGTATTGTACCAGGTATATTGCAGCCGCGTACCGAAGGTGGCCTCCTTTACCTTCGCGGTGCGGTAGAAGCCGTACCCTTCATAACTCCCACCCTCGCTGTCGCTGAAGGTCCCTACCTTCAGTCCGGAAAAGGACACCTTCTCCCCGTCCCGCAGCACCACCAGATCGATGGGCTCCCGGTTGGCAACCATCAGCAGCAGATCGATATCACTAGGCAGATATACCCGGGAACCGTTGATGGAGTAAAATTCGTCCCCCTCCAGCAGCGCCCCGCCGTTCACCGCCTCGAACTCCGGAGCGCACCCCGCCACCGTAGGCACCGCGAAAGCTGCCGCCTGAAAATTGAGGATCAGGATGATGAGCATCCCCACCAGCAGATTCATCATGGCCCCGGCGGCAAAGACCAGGACTTTTTTCCAGAAGCCCTGCCGGGAAAGGCTGTGGGGGTCGTCAGAGTCCTCCTCCTCGCCCTCCATGGAGCAGAAGCCCCCGATAGGCAGAGCGCGGAGGGAAAATTTTGTCCCCTTTTTCCCATCCTTATGCCAGACCTGCGGTCCCATACCGATGGCAAACTCGTGGACGGTAACGCCGCACAGCCGTGCGGCTATGAAGTGGCCCCACTCGTGGGCGGCGATCAAAATTCCGAAAAGAAGAATGGCTAACACAATATACATAGTTTCACCTCGCCGGGTCGTTTTTCTTGCGGCCCTTCCGGCCGCCGGGAATGGTTTTCATAATAATCCTTCAAAGGCCGGTCCCCGCAGCGCTGACGCCGCACGGTGAAATATCATCCGGCCCACGCGCTCCGCCGGACCCACCGGACCGATTCCCTCAACCCCTCAACAGTCTTGGTTTCCAGGACAGCCCGGCCCTTTTGTGCCTCCGCCAGAGCAAAATATTTCTCCAGATCGATCTCCCCCGCGCCCAGCGGAAGGTGGTTCTTCTTCCCCAGCGCGTCGTGAAAATGGAAGTGGCTCAGCCGCTCCCGCCGCCGGAGGATCACAGCCTCGTCCCGGCCCCCGATACCGTGGTCGTGCCCGATATCGAAGGTCAGCGCAAACACGGGGCTCTCCAGCAGCAGATCTAATGCCTCCATGTGAAAGTCTGTAAATCCGCTGCTGTTTTCCACACAGATCTTAACCGCCGCCGGCCCAATGGCCTCCTCGCAGCGGTCCCGGAAATTCCTCATCGCCGCCAGATACCTCTCCCGGCAGGTGTCGAAGAGAAAAATCTTTTTCTCCGGCATGGTAAAGTATACGCCCCGGGACAAGTGCATATTCAGCACCGGGATATCCACCTGCTTTGCAAGCGCAATGGCATCCTCCGCCGTCCGAAGGTATGCCTGGGCGATAAAGTGGTTAAAATCCGCCGGATTCAGGTTCTCATCCAGATGGATGGTAAAATATATGCCGTACTCCTCACGAATCTTTCTCAGGCGGTCCTTGTCGATCCGGTCCGGCTGGTACTGGGGCAGATTCATATTCAGCTCAACAAACTGCAGTCCCAGCTCCTGGCACAGCGCCCCACAGTCCTCCGGTTCCGGCAGCTCGATTAATACAGGCATTCCCAGGTCTATCATTTTGCAGCCTCTCTCACACATTCCCGGGCTGACCGGTCCGCATCCAGAATGTCCTCCATGGCGGGATGGCTGCGGCTGGGGATCTTATCCAGCGCCCCTGCCACCAGTTCAGGGATCTGCCCGAAAGCGATACGCTCCTGCCGGAACAGCTCCACCGCCGCCTCATTGGCTCCATTCAGCACCGCGCAGCTGGTCCCGCCGGTCCGGGCGCAGTCCATGGCCATTTTCAGACACGGGAACGCCTCCAGATCCGGCGGCGCGAAGGTCAGCGGCGGACAGCTCAACAGATCCAGCCCCGGCAGCTCCGACTGCATCCGGTCCGGATAGGTCAGCGCATACCGGATAGGCAGGCGCATGTCCGGCGTACCCATCTGGGCGAGGACCGCGCCGTCCCGGAACTCCACCATGGAGTGTATGATGCTCTGCCGGTGGATCACCACATCCACCTCATCCGGCGTCACGCGGAACAGAAGCATGGCCTCGATAAATTCAAGTCCTTTATTCATCAGCGTGGCGCAGTCGATGGTGATCTTCTCCCCCATGCTCCAGTTGGGATGGCGGAGGGCGTCGGCCTTAGTTTTCCCGGCAACCTCCTCCCGGCTCAAACCAAAAAACGGCCCGCCGGAGCAGGTCAGGATCAGACGCCTGATCTCTCCACGGTCCCGGCTGCCCTGAAGGCACTGGAAAATGGCGGAGTGTTCACTGTCCACAGGGATGATCTCCGCCCCATAGCGCTTTGCAGCCTCCATCACCAGCTCGCCGGCGCATACCAGCGTCTCCTTGTTGGCGAAGGCTACCCGCTTGCCCGCTTCTATAGCGGCCATAGTGGGCCACAGCGCCGCCATGCCCACCACGGCGGTCACCACCGCCTCGCTCTCCGGCAGCGATGCCGCCCGCCGCAGGCCGTCCAGCCCGTAGGCCACCTCGATGTCCAGCCCCGCCAGCCGCCGGGCCAGCTCCAGGGCGGGCTCCAGATCCGTCACCGCCACCAGCCGGGGACGAAACGCCCGTGCCTGCTCCTCCAGCAGATCAAGACTGTTTCTTGCCGTCAAAGCGGCGACCCGGATGCCCTGCTCCCGGCAGACGTCCAGCGTCTGCCGCCCGATGGAGCCGGTGGAACCCAGAAGAGAGATCGTCTGTACCATATGTTCTCCTTACCGGTCAAAATTTCTTAAAAAGCCGTGCACTCCAGAATTCCATGCCCAGCTCGTCGATGTAGAAATGGAGGATCGCCCGGAAATTTTTCGTGGCCGTGCCAAGCGTGACAAACTCCGCCTCTCCACGGACAGCCTCCTCCGCATACCGGAACAGCGCCGATCCCACGCCCTGAGAGCGGCAGGCGGGCTTCACATAAAGCTCCTCCACCTCAAAGCAGGCAGTCCCCTCCGGCATGACAGAGCTTGCCTGCTTTGCTTTTTCCAGCTTTCCGAAGAGATAACCGGCGATCTCACCCTTTTCCTCCGCAAGAAAAACGCGGTTTCCCTCCAGGTCCTCAATCCCATTCCGCCGGTAGCCGTGGGAGCTGTTCTCCGCCGCCCAGTCCGCGGACAGCGCGATCAGTTCCTCTGCCACGCGGTCATTGAGCGCAGCTTCTTTGATATCCAGATCTATTCAGCTCCTTCCTGATAAAGCCGTATCCCCATCATGGTCGCGGGAATACGGTACCCGGGGGCCGTGTTAGACAGGATCACCACCGCCGTCCCCTCCTCCGGGTCAAAGCAGAGGTAGCTGTTGTAGTCCCCTGTGCCCCCGTTGTGCCACCAGATGCCCAGCGCCCCATCATAGATCCAGTTGACACCGACGGCGTCCATCCTCACGCCGTTTTGCGTGATGTGGAGTTCCCGCAGAGGCTGATGGCCCAGCGCCAGGTACTCCGGGTCCTCCTCCATCTGCAGGGAAGCCCATTGCAGCATATCCTCAACAATAGAGCAAAAGGCATTTCTCCCGGAGAGGAAATTCCCGGCCATCTCCCATTCAAAATAGTACTCCGGATATCCGGAGGTATGAGTGACCAGTTGGACGATGGTGGGATCGCGGGTACCCTCCGGCAGGGGGATATAGCGGCTGACGGGCGCGTCCAGCTCCATCCGTCCCTCGCTGACGGCCCTGCAGATCAGCGCGCCGGTGACCGTCTTGGTCAGGGAACCGATCTCATATTCATAGACCGTGTCCGGCAGGACTTCCCCGGCTCTTCCGTAGACGGTGTATTCGGCTTTCCCGTCCCGGATGGTCCCGACGGTGATGCGGATATCGTCCCGCCCCTCCGCAGTATAGCGGAGCATATCCCGGAAGGACATCGACTCCAGCTGCGCCATCCGCTCTTTGTGCCGAAGGCCAAAAACCGCCGCAGCAGCCAGCAAGGACGCCAGCTCGATCGCCGCAGCGATCAGGAGCCTCCTCCGGTTCCCTGCTTTTTCTGTCATAAGCCCAGCCTCAGGATATGCATCAGCGCCGCCAGAACAGGCGCCACGAACAGCACGCTGTCGAACCGGTCCAGCACGCCGCCATGGGCGAAGAATATCTTGCCGTAATCCTTCACCCCAAATTCCCGCTTGATAAGGGAGAAGCTGAGATCGCCCACCTGGGCCACCGCGCCGCAGAACAGAGCCAGCACCGCCATCGCGCCATAAGGCACGTTCCCGCTGAACCAGCGGTTCATGACCCATGCGAAGGCCAGTCCGCACAGCACGTTGCCCACCAGTCCGCCGATGGAGCCCTCCACCGTCTTTTTCGGGCTGACCCTGGGCGCCAGCTTATGCCGTCCCATGGCAAGGCCGGTGAAGTAGGCGAAGGTGTCGCACCCGAAGCTCAGGATAAAGGGCAGCAGCAGATATCCCCGGCTGACGCCGGAGCCATAGATCTGTATGAACGAAGAAAACGCGTATCCGATGGCGACGCCCCCAAACAGCACCGCGGCGATCTGCTGAAAGCGCACCGCACCGCCCCTGCAGATCGCGTAGGTAAAGACGGCCAGGGTGGACAGGATAAACCAGCCGCCCACATACTGAGGCATGCTGTAGTACCACCCCACCGTCATGCAGGGGATGAACACAGCGGCGACCGCCAGAAAGGGGTCCCGTTCACCGCCTGCGCAGTGATACAGCTCCCCGCCGCCGATGCCCGCCAGCAGCGCCAGCGCCGCCAGCATCAGCAGGGGCGGTCCCCACAGCACCACATACAGCAGGGCAGGCACGCCCACCGCAGCCACCAAAAGTCTCGATCTCATGTCGTCCCCTCCCTCAGTCCGCCGTACCGGCGGCTGCGATGCTGGTAGGACGCAATAGCCCGATACAGTTCCTCCCTGGTAAATTCGGGCCACAGTACGTCCGTTGTGTAAAATTCGCTGTAAGCGCACTGCCACAGCAGGAAATTGCTCAGCCGAAGCTCTCCGCCGGGCCGGATCAGCAGATCCGGGTCCGGTATCCCCGCGGAATAGAGGTAGCCCGCCAGCATATCCTCTGTCAATTCATTCGGCTTTACAAGTCCCACCCGGCAGTCCTCCGCAAAGCGCGAAGCGGCATGGACCAGCTCCGCCCGCCCTCCGTAGTTGATGCAGATGCTGCAAAGGCATCCCGTCAGCCGGTCAGAGATGGCATTGCACCGGTCCACCAATTCTTTCAGCTCGCCGCTGAGTGGCGTCATGTCCCCCATGAAGCGCAGGCGCACATTATCCCGCTCCATGGTCTCGATGGCCTCCAGCAAATACCGCTTCAGCAGCTCCATGATGGTGTCCACCTCCTCCTGCGGCCGCTTCCAGTTCTCGGTGGAGAAGGCGTAGACCGTCAGGTAGCCGATGCCGATGTCCCGGCAGTAGGTGGCGATGGTGCGGAAGGTCTCCGCTCCCACCTTATGTCCGGCGGTGCGGGGCAGTCCCCTGCGCTTGGCCCAGCGGCCGTTGCCGTCCAGTATAATGGCGATATGGCGGGGCAGACGGCTGAAATCCACCTGCCCCGCCGTATCCGCTTTCTTTTTACCAAAAGAAAAGATCATAAACTTCCCCGCCTGGAAATGAGTTTTGTGACCAAAGCGTCCAGAGGCCGCCAGACCAGAGGTCCGGTTACACCGCCAGCAGCTCCTTTTCCTTCTTGGCCAGCAGCTCGTCGATTTCCTTGCACATGTCGTCGGTGAGCTTCTGGATCTCCTTCTCCGCAATCTTCATATCGTCCTCGGTGATCTCACTGGCCTTCTTCTGTGCCTTGAAGTCCTCCACGGCGTCCCGGCGGATGTTGCGCACGGCCACCTTGCCGCCCTCGGCGTACTTGGCGATCTGCTTGACCAGGTCCTTACGCCGCTCCTCCGTGAGCTGTGGGAAAGCCAGACGGATGACCTTGCCGTCATTCTGGGGGTTGATGCCCAGGTCGGACTCCTGGATGGCCTTGCAGATGAGCTTCACCGCGCCGGCGTCCCAGGGCTGGATGGTCAGGGTCCGGGGATCCGGAGATCCGATGGACGCGATCTGGTGAATGGGGGTGGGGGTGCCATAGTAGTCCACCATAATCCGGTCCAGCACGGACGCATTGGCGCGGCCCGCACGGACGGCGGCAAAGTCCGCCGCCACGGAAGCCACAGACTTCTTCATACGCTCTTCATATGCTTTATATTCGGCTTTCATTTGGTTGTATCCTCCTTCACAATCGTTCCTATCTTCTCGCCCTTCAGGGCGCGGATGATGTTCATGGGGTCCTTCAGGGCAAACAGCAGCACAGGGATATGGTTGTCCATAGCCAGAGAGGAGGCTGTGGAATCCATGACGGCCAGCCGCTGAGCCAGGACCTCATCGTAGGTGATAACGTCGTACTTCACGGCGGCGGGATCCTTCGCCGGGTCGGCGCTGTAGACACCGTCCACGTTCTTGGCCAGCAGGATCACATCCGCCCCGATCTCGGCGGCCCGCAGCACGGCGGCGGTATCCGTGGAGAAAAAGGGATTGCCGGTGCCGCAGCCGAAGACCACGACCCTGCCCTTCTCCAGATGATGAATGGCCCGTCCCCGGACATAGGGCTCCGCCACGGAGCGGATCTCCAGAGCGGTCTGGACCCGAGCGGGCACGCCCTTCTGCTCCAGCACGTCCGCTACGGCCAGACAGTTCATAGCGGTGCCCAGCATCCCCATGTGGTCGGCCCGGGTGCGCTCCATACGGCCGCCGCCGTCCTTGGCGCCCCGCCAGAAGTTGCCCGCGCCGATGACCACGCCCACCTGGACGCCCATGGCCACGGCCTCCCTGATGGCGTCGCAGACCTGACCTACCACCTCGAAATCCAGTCCGGTATGACGCTCTCCCGCCAAAGCCTCGCCGCTGATCTTCAGCAGGACCCGCTTATATTTTACTTCCTCCATAGGCGTTTTCCTCTACTTTCTTCTTCGGTTGGGAATCTTCGGTTTTGCACTGGTGTCTATTCTAATATATTTTCAGCCGTTTGAAAAGTAGTAATTGTAAATTTTTTCGGGAAAAGGAGAAGTCCCCCTCCGGCAGGCGGCAAAAAATGCTTTCAAATCCCCCTCAGGCCAAGAAAGAAGTTGAAAACCCCTCTGAGATACGGTATAATGAAAATGAGTAATCTTGAGGGAGGTCTTGTTTACGAAATACCTGCTGATTATCGGGGACGGCATGGCCGACGACCCCGTGCCCAGTCTGGGCGGTAAAACGCCTCTGCAAGCCGCGCCCACCCCCGTCATCGACCGCATGGCCGCCCGGGGGCTGGTCGGCAGCGTGGTCAACTGCCCCCCGCCGCTTCCGGCGGGCAGCGAGACCGCCATATTGTCTATTTTCGGGTGTGACCCCCTGCGTTATTTTACTGGACGCTCCCCTATGGAGGCCGCCGCAGCGGGCATCGCCATGGCCCCCGGAGACGCTGCTTTCCGGTGCAACCTGGTTGCACTGGAGGATGGGGAGATGCCCCTGGCGGAAAAACGGATTCTCTCCCACTCCGCCGGGTCCATTGACGGCCCCTCAGCTCTGGAGACCGTGGGAATCCTGCTGGACGACTCCCGTTTTGCCCAGGCGCTGAAAGAAGTGCGGATGGACATTCACCCTTTCCCCGCTTTCCGGCAGCTGGCAGTCCAGCATGACAGCGACATCTCCGGTATTCGCTTCACTCCGCCCCACGATCATCTTGGAGAGCCCTGCGGTCCCCTGTTCCCGGCAGGGAACGAGCGGGCGGCGGTCTTCGCCCGTCTCATGACTCTGGCCCATGAGATACTGGACCATCATCCGGCGGCGGAAAAGCGGCGGGCGGCGGGCCTGCTTCCCGCCAACGGCATCTGGTTCTGGGCAGAGGGCACGGCGGCGGCGCTGCCCTCTTTCCGGGAGCAGTACGGTCTGGATGGCGCGGTGGTGAGCGCCGTGCCCCTGTGCCACGGCATCGGAGCCCTGCGGGGTCTGGAGATGGTGGAGGTGGAGGGCGCTACCGGCGAACTGGACACCAATTTCGAGGGAAAGCTGGAGGCCGCCTGGACCAAGCTCCGGCAGTACGACTTCGTCTGCCTCCATCTGGAGGCCCCTGATGAGTGTACCCATAATGGGGACCTGCCGGGCAAGCTGCAGGCGATCAAATGGCTGGACAGCCGTCTGGCGGGACCGCTGGTCTCCCGTCTGGAGGCGGCGGGGCTGGATCACCGGGTTTTGCTGCTCAGCGACCATAAGACCCTGACCGCCACCCGGGGCCACGGCGCGGACCCGGTGCCCTTCCTGCTCTACGACAGCCGCCGGGATACGGGCCGGGGCGGCGTCTACGACGAACCCGCCGGAAATGCCGGTCCCTTCGTGAAGGAGGGCTGTGTTCTGCTGGACCTGCTGTTTGAGAAGAAAGAATTGTGATCCTGCCGGACGTATGGCATTGCGGAAAACCGCCGCCGGCTCTCCGGCGGGCTGCCAAAGCCGGAAAAAGCAAAGTAATCCGCCGTTTCCCGACAGCGCGCTGACACAACACATATTTGAAGGAGGAGCAACTATGGACAAGCGTTTTGAGGAGCTGGGCATCCGCCCGGCAGACATTCTGCTGCCCGGAACCGGCACGGACATGAGCCGGTGGGCGGTAGTTGCCTGCGACCAATTCACCAGCCAGCCGGAATACTGGGAGGAAGCGGACCGAATCGCCGGCGACGCCCCTTCCGCCCTGCGGCTGATCCTGCCGGAGAGCAAGCTGAATGACAGCAATGTGGACAAACACATCCAGGCCATCAACCACGCTATGGCGGACTACCTGGCCCGGGACATCTTCACTGTCCACCCGGAGTCCATCATCTACATCGAGCGCACCCAGTCCGATGGAACGGTGCGCCCGGGCCTGGTGGCGGCGGTGGACCTGGAAAAGTATGACTACACCCCCGGCTCCGGATCACTGATCCGGGCTACGGAAGGCACCGTTCTGGAGCGCATCCCGCCCCGGGTCCGGGTGCGTCAGGACGCGCCTGTCGAGCTTCCCCATGTGATGCTCCTTGTTGACGACCCGAAGAAAATCTGTGTGGAGCCCATTGCCGCCGCCCGGGACTCCATGGAAATGCTTTACGACTTTGATCTGATGCTGGGCGGAGGCCATCTCCGGGGCTGGAAGCTGTCGCCGGAGCAGGTGGACGCCCTGGCGGCGGCATTGAGCCGTCTGGCCAGCAGTGAGGCGATGGAGATCAAATACGGCCTTTCCGGAGTAGCCCCCCTGCTGTTTGCCGTGGGTGACGGCAACCACAGCCTTGCAACCGCCAAGACCTGCTACGAAAACCTGAAAAAGGTCACTCCCGAGGAGAAGTGGGCCAGCCTCCCCGCCCGGTACGCCCTGGTGGAAATTGAAAACCTCCACGATGACTCGCTGAAATTTGAAGCGATCCACCGGGTCGTGTTCGGTGTGGAGCCGCTGAAGCTGATCGAGGCTTTCCTGGAGTTCTACCCCAATGCCCACGAAGGACAGGGCGTTGGCCACACCATCGCCTATACCCACGCCGGCGGAACCGGGTACCTCACCGTTCCCAATCCCCGGGTCCAGCTGGCGGTTGGCACACTGCAGAATTTTCTGGACGCCTATCTCCGGGAACACGGCGGCGAGGTGGACTACATCCACGGCGAGGCCGTTACCGACGAGCTGGGCCGGAAGCCGGGAAACATCGGCTTCAAGCTCCCCGCCATGGGCAAGGAACAGCTTTTCAAGACCGTCATTGCCGACGGCGTGCTGCCCCGGAAGACCTTCTCCATGGGCCACGCGGAGGATAAGCGGTACTACGTGGAGGGGCGGAAAATCAGATGAGCTTCCCCCAGAATCTCCATACGCATACCGTCTTCAGCGATGGAAAAAACACTCCGGAGGAGATGGTCCTGGGGGCTCTCCAGGCAGGATGCGCCTCCCTGGCCTTCTCGGACCACAGCCCCATGTCCCCCGCCGCCGACCCGGACGGCTGGTCCATGAAGCCGGAAAAGGTCCCCGCCTACCGGGCCGAAATCATTCGCCTGCGGGAGGCTTACGCCGGAAAGCTGGAGATTTTTCTGGGTCTGGAGCAGGATATTGACTCCCCGCCGCCTGCGGAAGAGTGGGACTGTCTCATCGGCTCCGTCCACGGCGTATGGGCCGGCGGATGCTATCTTCCAGTGGATGAGAGTGCGGATGCCTTTGACCGGGCGGTGCGGGAGTATTTCAGCGGGGACTGCCTGGCCTTCGCCCGGGCCTACTACCGCCGGGAGGCGGAAGCCGCCGGGAAAACCGGGTGTGATATCGTGGGCCATTTTGACCTCATCACCAAGTTCAACGAAAACGGATGCCGCTTTGACGAGAGCGATCCCCGCTACCGCTCCGCCGCTCTGGAGGCACTGGAAGCGCTTATGGAGAAGGATGTGATCTTTGAGATCAACACCGGCGCCATCTCCCGGGGCTGCCGCACCACCCCCTACCCCGCCCCCTTCCTTCTGGATGCCATCCGGCAAAAGGGCGGACGGGTATGTATCACCAGCGACAGCCACCGCGCGGACACCATTGTCCATGCTTTCCCCCAGGCGGCGGCTCTGGCCGGTTCCTGCGGTTTCCGGGAGGCATGGATACTGGCAAAGAACGGTTTCCAGCCGGTTGGCCTGCCGGCCTGGAATCCATAGGAATCACGAATACTGTCAGAGAGGGGAACGGCACATGCGCCGTTCCCCTCTCTGACAGTCAAAAAAGCCCTCTGCAAGAGTTTTCCGCCCGCAGGCGGCAAATAAAATCCAATAGTTTTTCCCGCAGCGTGTACGTGGGAAAAACACTTTGCGCGGAACGATCGTCGAATTGTGCGCTTTTGGCGCACAACCGAGGTGCAGAGCGAAGCGGGGCGGCCTTTGGGCCGCCGGGCCGGTCCTTCGGCATCAGCCGAATGACGGCCCTTCACACAAAAAAGTGGCTTCGCCACTTTTTTGTGATATATTACAGCTTCTCGTAGCCGTACTTGTCAATCATGGCGTCCATCTCCCTGCCCTGCCTGCACAGAGGGCAGTCCTGGGGAGCGTAGCTGGCGTAATCCGGTAAATCGGCTGTGTTGAAGAGGGATACCACCGGCACCCCCTCCACCTCATTGAGGTGGCTGTAGACGGCGGACACACCGGAAACGCTGCCGCCGTAATACTGGACACAGCGCATCCCCTTCCCCACCGTACTGCCGGTAGTAATGGAGGCCAGCAGGAGCAGCACGTTCTTTCCCTCCAGCATGAAGCGGGCGTTATCCCGGAAAATCAGCTTGCCGTTGGAGCTGACATTCTCCCGGAGAAGGTAAATCTCCTTCCCCGCATTGACGGAGAGGCCGCCCTCCTGGGTCAGCTGGCGGGCCAGACAGGTACCGATGACCCGGGTACCGTCCATGCAGAGGATGGTGTCCACCATCGTGTTGGCCTGCAGCCGCTGAGCCAGCTGCTGGGCCACCGCCTCCGCCTCCTGAAGGCAGGATTGCTGGCGGGTAACATCGATAAAATAGTTGATATGGCTGTGGCGGGTTGCAAAGTGGCCCTTGGCCACCCGCAGCGTCACATCGCCTACGCAGACGGGGATCTTAAAAAACTTAGGCTCCATAGTCTGACCTCCTTTTCTGTTCACCGGGGGTGGAACTCCTGCAACTCGTTCATTATACCATATCCCCCCGTTTCTGTCCAGGTATATTTTGTCTATTTTGCCAATTTCTGCCAAATTTTTTTGCCAAAGTCCTTTTGTGAAAACCGGCCGCTTCCCCATTTGACAGTCCCGGTAATCCATGGTATGATGCCACTATGAAAATTGGGGAAGCATTCGTCCGTTGGAAAGGGGGACGGCCTGTGAAGCGCCGCAGAATTCGCGTGGGACTGCGCACGGTGAAAACCGCCGTTGCCATCATCATCGCCATGGTTCTGGTAGAACCCTATGGAGCCACCAGCTCCCGGCTCATTCTGGCCATGCTGGGCGCCATGGCGGCGGTCCAGCCCACCTTCAAGGAATCTCTGGAGGCCTGTGTGACCCAGACGGTCGGGGTCCTCTTCGGTGCGGCGGCAGGCGTTTTGCTGGCGGCGCTGCCCATGGGGCCGCTGACCTCGGTTCTGCTGGGCATCATTTTTGTCATCACTGTCTATAACCTGCTGCCCGATGCCTTCTCCCCCTCCCTGCCCTGTTTCATTCTGGTCATGATCTGCACCGATGCGGAAATGGCCCCCATTCCCTATGCCCTGGGCCGGATCTGGGACACAGCCATCGGCCTGGGGGTGGGAATGCTCATCAACTCCCTGGTGTTTCCCTATGACAACAGCCGGCAGATCCGCGAAACGGCGGACGGGCTGGACCGGGACCTGCTGCTGTTTCTGGAAGACATGTTCGACGGGAATTCCAGCCTGCCGGACACGGATGCCATGAACAGGCGCATTGCCACGCTGGAGGGCCAGCTGTCCGTCTTTGCCAACCAGCGCCTGCTGCTCCACATGCGGCGGCGGAAGCGGGAGCTGACCCGCTACAAGACCTGTGAGCGCAAGGCGCGGGAGCTGGTGAGCCACCTGGAGGTCCTCTCCCAGCTGGACCGCCCCGGGCGGCTGAGCGAGGACAACCGCCGCCGTCTGGCCGCCTGCGGCGCCAGAGTGGAGGACGCCCGGGCACTGGACTCGGTGATGGAAAAGGATGTGGTGACCAATTTCCACGTCGCCCAGATCCTCACCCTCCGTCATGAGCTTCTGGAAACCCTGTCCGGTCACTGACACTATAGATACCGATACTATTGACAATAAGGAGCGCATCCAATGACGGTTGAAGTAAAAGACACCTTTTATCTGGACGGCAGTCCGTTCCAGATCATATCCGGCGCAATCCACTATTTCCGGGTGATCCCGTCCTGCTGGCGGGACCGGCTGGAGAAGCTGAAAGCCATGGGCTGCAACACCGTAGAAACATACATTCCCTGGAACCTCCACGAGCCGGAAAAGGGCGTATTCTGCTTTGACGGAATGGCGGACGTGGAGCGTTTCATCCGTCTGGCACAGGAGCTGGGGCTGTACGTTATCCTGCGCCCCTCCCCCTATATCTGCGCAGAGTGGGAGCTGGGAGGACTTCCGGCCTGGCTGCTGGCAGAGGAGGATATGCGTTTCCGGGTCTCCTGTCCGGCCTTTCAAAGCCATGTGGAGGCATATTACCGCGTCCTGATGCCGAAGCTGACGCCTCTGCAGGCGGACCGGGGAGGCCCCGTGATCCTCATGCAGCTGGAAAACGAGTACGGCTCTTATGGCAACGACAGGACCTATCTGCGCTGGCTGAGGGACCTGATGCGGGCAGAGGGTGTCACAGTCCCCCTGGCCACCTCCGACGGGCCTGTCCCGGAGTCCCTGGAAGGAGGAACCGTAGAAGACGTGCTTCCCACCGTCAATTTCGGTTCCCAGGCGGAGCGGCATTTTCAGGTCCTCTCTCAGTGCCGCCCCGGCGGCCCGCTGATGTGCATGGAGTTCTGGATCGGCTGGTTTGATTACTGGGGCAGCGGCCGCCACGCCACGGGCAGCCTGGAGGAAGCAGCGGAAAACCTGGATAAAATCCTCTCTATGGGACACGTGAACCTCTATATGTTCCAAGGCGGCACCAACTTCGGCTTTATGAACGGTGCCAACTATGCGGACTGCCTGACGCCGGACGTGACCAGCTACGACTACGACGCGGTATTGACGGAGGACGGCCTCCTTACGGAGAAATACCGGCGCTTCCGGGAGATCATCGGCAAATACCGGGAGATTCCGGAAGTGACGCTGTCCCCCGCCGTTCCCCGCATGGCCTGCGGACGGGTGGCGGTGTCGGAAAAGGTGAGCCTCTTCTCTGTCCTGGAGGATCTGAGTGCGCCGGTTCCCGGCGTCTCTCCCCGGTCCATGGAGCGGCTGGGGCAGAATTACGGCTATATTCTCTACCGCACCAGCCTGGGCACGGAGGAGCGCCTCCAGCGGCTGCGGCTGTGGAAGGCCAACGACCGCGCCCAGGTGTTTGTGGACGGCGTCCCCGCTGCCACGCTTTACGACCGGGAGCTTCTGGAGGAACGGGAGCTGGACATCTCCTTCTCCAAGGGCGCCTCCATGGATATCCTGGTGGAAAACATGGGCCGGGTCAACTACGGCCCCCGGCTGGAGGACCAGCGCAAGGGCATCGACGGGGGCGTGACCGTAAACGGACACTGGCACAGCCACTGGCTGCACTATCCCCTGCCCCTGGACAATCTGGACCGACTCGATTTTACAAAAGAGTACCGTGAGGGACTGCCGGGGTTCTACCGTTTTGTCTTCCAGGTGGAGGAGCCCGGGGATACCTTCCTGGACTTTTCAGGCTGGGGAAAGGGCTGCGCCTTTCTCAACGGGTTCCACCTGGGCCGTTTCTGGGAGCTGGGTCCCCAGCGCCGGCTCTACATACCCGCCCCGCTCCTGAAAGCAGGCGGCAACGAACTGATCCTCTTTGAAACCGAGGGCAAAACCGGGGACGCCGTCTGTCTGTGCGGCGAGCCGGACCTCGGCTGAGAACATCCGCCGACGGAGAGGAGCCATTTCATGAAACGTCTGACGAAATATCTGCGGGCGGTGGTCTGGTGCCTGCCGTTCCTCCTGCTGCTGCCGCCCTCCGCCAGTGCCGGGGAGGCCGGTACGCTGCGCTTCCCTGAGGATGGGAAGCTGAAAATCGCCGTATTTTCCGATCTCCAGACCACCCAGAACGTGCCCCGGAATCTGCTGGAGGACCTGTGTGCGGTGCTGGACGCGGAGGAGCCGGATCTGGTTGTCTTTCTGGGGGACCAGGTAGAGGGAAAGCATCCCTGGGTCCACCTGGGAGACAACGAGGCCAATGTAAAGCGGATCATCGATCAAATCCTCGCGCCGGTAACGGAGCGAAACATTCCCTTCGCCGTGGTTTTCGGCAACCACGACGCCCAGGATGCCGGAGTGGACAAAGAAACCCAGATGGCCTATTACCGCACCTTTCCCGGCTGTCTGGCGGAGGACGAGGGAGACTCCCTTCCGGGCTGCGGCACCTACCATCTGCTCTACTATACCGCCGACGGCTCCCGTCCGGCGCTGAATCTGTACTTTGTGGATTCCCTGGAGTACGGCCCGGGCGGCGGTTACGGCTGTGTCACCGAAGAGCAGGCCGCCTGGTGCCGCACCGTGGGAGAGTCCCTGTCGGCATCCAACGGCGGAACGCCTGTGCCCGCGTTGGTTTTTCAGCACATTATCGTCCCGGAGATTTACAGTGTCTTCACCCGGGTGCAGGGCAAAAATGAGGATGGCGCTTTCGCCGGGAAGGGCATAGGTCAAGGCAGCTGGTACACCGCGCCCGCCGGCATGGAAGGCCTGGAGGAAGCCCCCTGTCCGCCGGAGTCCTCCAACGGCCAATTTGCCGCCTGGAGAGAAGCCGGGGACGTGATAGCCGCCTTTTTCGGCCATGACCACGTCAATTCCTTCACGGCCTGCCTGGACGGTATCCGCCTCACCGCCTGCCCGGGGGCCACCTGGACCAGCTACAACTCCGGGAGCCAGCGCGGGGTACGGATCATCGAAATAGACCAGGATCATATTGCCGGAGGCCGGTATGAAACGTATGCCGTCCGGTTCAAGGACCTCTGTCCGTCCGGCTTTCCGGCCTCTATCAGGCGGTTTTTCGGAAGCAGTCATATGTGGGAGATGGAAGTTCCGGCTCTGCTGGCCGCCCTCACTCTGACGGGCGGGGTTACCGGCGTCCTGCTCACGCACCGGCGGCGGAAGCGGGAACAGGCCTGCGCCGCCGGAAAACCAGGGGGGCGCCGCAGCAGCGTGAAATAGATTTCTCCGCGCCGTTGCTTTCGCTCTTGCATTTTGGCGGCGTTTCGTATATAGTATAGACAGAGAAACCTCCGCAGTTACAGAAAGGGGAAGTCACATGTACTTCATTTCGGGTGGGATCGGTTTTCTTGCCTGTCTCGTCTTTATGATTCTCATTATCCTGTTTGCTCTCCGGGGAAAGCCGTGTACCGTCCCGCTGATCGCGCTGTTCCTGTCGGTACTCCTGTTCCTCGGCAGCGGTTTTTTGTATACCAGAACGGATGCCAGCATCGGGGGCATTGACTTTTTGAGGTTCCTGGTCCGTGACCGGACCGTCCCCCCCGACCTGGACGGGGAGTGGCGGGAACAGAACGGCTCCGACGACTCCTTTCACGGCATTCTCATTTCCGGGGATACCATTGAGATTTACTGGGTCTCCGAGGGTGGGAACGCCACCTCTCTATACTGGGCGGGCAGCTATGTTCCCCCGCCCGACGGCAAGGAGCCGTATACCTGGGTCTCTGAAAATGATGTGACCCGCACCTCCGCCGCCCAACTGGCATCAGGCGAGAGTACCAAGACCTTTACTTATCAGAACGGCATCCTCTCATACTCCGCCAGCGTTCTGGGCGTAACGACCACCATTGAGACAAAAAAGCATCCCTGGCAGCCTGTTGCGGACGAGGAGGGCAACCTGGTAACCCCGCCTGCGGATGACGGTGAGGAAGAAGTTCCTCCGCCCTCTGCCGGGGATCTGGGAGACTACCACGCATCTATCAGGAGCGCCAGCCTATCCAGCGACAGCGAAGGAAACCCCGCCATCGTGATTACCTACTCCTGGACCAACAACAGCGAGGAAGCCACCAGTCCCATGATGAAAATGCTGGAAAAGGCCTTTCAGAACGGGGTACAGCTGAATGCCGCCGTTATGGGCGAGGACTCCGGCTACAGCATTGAAGCACGCACCCAGGAGGTGTCTCCCGGAGTCACCGTGGATGTTCCCTGCGCGTTCACTCTGGACAGCGACAAGGCTCCGGTGGACTTTGAGCTGTCGGCCCTCCTCAGTCTTTCCGACGATGCCTTGGTTAAAACTTTTGACCTGTCCGGCCTGAGCGGATTGGATGAATAGAAATGAGCGCCGCCCCCTCCGGGGCGGCGCTCATTTCTGCGGTATCCGTTATTTCGCCATCAGCTGCTCAATTTCCGCAATATCCAGCAGCCGGTTCCCGATCAGGTCCTCGGGCTCACCGCCGGTCACTAGAATATCGTTCTCCAGACGGATACCAATCCCCTCCTCCGCCACATAAAGCCCCGGCTCGCAGGTGATGACCATGCCGGACTCGTAGACCGTGCGGTCACAGGGGTCGTGGGTGTCCAGACCCAGAGAGTGCGACACGCCGTGGTAGTAGTATTTCCGCACGTCGCTGTCATCATTGATGAGCTTGGCCGTCCGCAGGGCCTTCTTGTAGAAGTCTACCACCGCCTGATTGGACTCTTTGGTTTCAATGCCCGGACGCATCTTGTCCCGGGCCATGTCCATGGCGTCCCGGACGATGGTGAACAGTTCCTTCTGCCGGTCCGTGAACCTGCCGCCCACGGGGAAGGTCCGGGAGACGTCCGCAGAGTAATACCGGTACTCCGCCCCCAGGTCAACCAGCAGCAGATCGCCGTCTTTGGTGACGCAGTCGTTATCGGAGTAGTGGAGCATCACCGCGTTCCCGCCGGAGGCGGCGATGGTCTCAAAACCGTGGCGCAAGCCATTGCGGGCGACATGGTACTCATAATCGGCGGCCCACTGGTACTCATATTCGCCGGGACGGGCGGTCTCCAGCATCCGCTTCAGCGCCTCGATGGTCACATCTCCCGCCTTGCGGATGCACTCGATTTCCTCCGGGGTCTTGATGGCCCGCAGGGAAGAGATCAGCGGCGCAATGTTCTTGATCTGCGCCATGGGGAACTTCTCGCGGATGGTTCGGGCAAATTCCTCCGCCCGGGTGGGCGGGGCGAGCATGGACCGGCGGTCAAAGGAGAAGTAAACATCCGTCAGGCCGTTGGAGAGATACATGGCGGTATACCGCTCAAGATCCTGCATGTAGATGATGTTGTCGCTTTTGATGCCGCTGCGCTCGGAGGCCCGCTCCCTGGTCAGCATCTTGCCGTTCCACTTGATGATCTCCTCGTCCGGTTCGTCGATGAACAGCCAGGTCCGCGCTCCTTTCTTTGTTTTGGCCAGCAGCAGCCATACGTTCTGAGTGTCGATGCCGGTAAGATAGTAGAAATTGCGGTTCACGGAAAAAGGGGACATATCCTGGTCGTTGCTCTTCACCGGGGCCTTCCCGGAGTAGAGCAGGATCACGCCGGTCCCCTCCAGCTTGTCCAGCAGCTTCTGCCGGTTGTTGGTGTAAAATTCTGCCGTCATAATATTACGCCTCCATCTTTTTGATCCGGCCCGCCCTGCGGCGGACCGCATATCGGACTGTGCATATTGTACCACACTGGCAGAAAAGTGCAATAGGCGTTTTAGCGCCTGTCCAGTATCTCAGCATGGGCGGATTGACGAGGGGATTTTTGCCCAACAAGGTAAAAGGCGGGCGGTAAATCCGCTGTCATGACCTGGGCAGGGAGTTTTATGGAGCAGTCTCTTGGAATAAGCAAATCGGGCCCCCGCAGGCGTTTTCCCGCAGGGGCCCGAATCATTTCAGCACTTTACGCGCTGTTACCGTTCAGCGGCAGCAGCCGCAGTGCTGCTTGGCGCCCTCGTAGTCACAGGAGTTGTTCAAGCTGTTGGGGGGAAAGAACTCATCGACGGGGAAGCTGATGTTCTGGAACAACTCGCAGGGATCCTCGCTGGCACAGCCGCCGCAGGAGCAGTCCTTGTCGGGCATGCAGTAGTCGTACACGGGGATCAGCAGCTGGGTATCCCGCTCCAGACGGATGATGGAGAACTGGCCCAGCGTGACGAAGGCGCGGCGGTACTCGTCGCCCATGGTCAGCTCGCAGCCGAAGCACTGGCATACGCAGGAGGGAATCTCGCACACGTCGCAGTCACAGCAGCGGTTCTCGCAGCACTCCACCAGCTTGGCGTCCAGGACGATGGGATCAACAGTCTCTACAACGGCGGTGGGCAGATTGCTCTGCTCCAGCAGCTGCCGGTCCATGCAGTCTACCCGCATCTCGGAGGAGAAAATCTTGGCATTGCCCTCGCTGCCGAAGAGGATGACCCGCTTGTCGAAGACGCACAGGCCCTCTACCTCCACCGGACGGGGGCAGGAGCAGTACGCGTTCAGGGTCACGCGGTAGAAAAAGCGCATATCCACTGTATAGAAGCCGCGGTTGAACACCACCGGCTCTACGTCAATGTACGTATAGAGCAGCTCCGCCTTGCCGCCCTTTACGGTCTGGGCGCGGCTGAGTACATCCTGCCCCGCCATCGTCGGGTAGAAGCGCAGATCTTCAATGCAGTCCTTATCCCGGCAGCTATCAAAGATCTTCTTGGTATGGATACAAACGGCCTCACAGTTATCCCTCATACCGGAAACGGGGCCGGGAGCCATGCGTTCAGGCATAATAAACCTCCTAAATCGAAACCTTGGTTTCTCTGTTGTTGGGAAGGCGTCCGCCTTCATTCCAGTCTATGCGCCCCGGGCCGGGTGGTGAAAATTCGGACTATACAAATTTCCCCGGAGCATGTATAATAGTCCTATGGCTATTGTACGGCAGGGGCACCCAATTTGTTCCCCCCTGCCGGGAACTGGAAAATTTGGCATTTACGATACCATTTTACTCTGCCATATGGTATAATGGGACGTAGACGGCAACCTTGAGGAGGCGTGATATGGCTTCATTCGGTTTTATCAGCGGCAAGCTGGAAATCAAATTCCTAATCCTCTATATCGCGTCCCGGGTGGTGAAGCCGGTCCCCTTTGAGACACTCCAGGAGCTTTCTATGTGCGATGGCGGCGTGGATTACTTCGGCTTTTCCGAGTGCCTGGCGGACCTGGTGCGTACGGAACACCTCACCCTGGCAGAGGGGCTGTACGCCATTACGGACAAGGGCAGGCGCAACAGCGCCGTATGCGAGAGCAGCCTCCCTTACTCCGTACGGATGGAGGCAGAGCAGAAGCTGGCCGGATGCAACGAACAGCTGAAGCGCCGCGCCCTGGTCAAGTCCTCTGTCCATCCCCGGGACAAGGGCGGATATGAGGTATCCCTGTCCCTCAGCGACGAGCTGGACGAGCTGATGAATCTCCGCCTGCTGGTCACCCGGCAGGACATGGCCCTGGAGCTGCAAAAGCGCTTCCGGGAGAGCGCGGAGAAACTCTATTCCAAAATCCTGTCGGACCTCTATGGCGGGGAACTATAAGAGCCTGTTTCCTATCTCCCCGCACACATCATAACAGCTGATTTTCCGCATTCCCAACAAGTTGAGATGCAAAACAGGCTCTGAGGAGGGAACCGGCATTGGACGATAAAAACCGTCTCTTTCAGGAGGTCTGTCTCCGGCAGATCCAGCTTATTCTCACCGTGGCCCTGGGTGTGTCCGAAATCCGATGGGCCCGCCTTCTGGACGGCGGACTGTTCAACACCGGCCTGTGGGAGGGCAACGTACTTCTGGACCAGGACACCCACGCCATCCTTGCGCTGATTGACGGCGACCGGGCGGTCTACGGGGACCCGGACTTCGAATTCGCCAGCTCCTGGATGGACGTCCCCGCCCTGCTGGCGGAATTGAACGACCTCTAACCCCTACAGCAGAAACCATACAAAGGAGGGAGAACATACCATGAAACTCGCCGAAGCGCTCCAGCTCCGTGCGGACCTGCAAAAGCGGATGGCGCAGCTGGCCGACCGCCTGTACGACAACGCCACCGTCCAGGAGGGCGAGCAGCCCGCCGAGGACCCCACAGAGCTGCTGGCAGAATACGAGGACTGCGCCGTCCAACTGGAGGACCTGATGGCCCGGATCAACCGGACCAATTGCGGGACCCGGACGCCCCACGGCACCCTGACTGAGCTTCTGGCCCGCCGGGACTGCCTGAAAATGCGGGTGGAGACCTGGCGGAACTTCCTGACCTCCGCCAGCAGCCTCACCCGCCGGGCCACCCGGTCGGAGATCAAAATCATGAGCGCTGTGTCTGTCCCGGAATACCGGAAAAAAGCGGACGCTCTGGCCCAGAATCTGCGGGAGACGGACAACGTCATCCAGTCCGCCAACTGGACCACCGAGCTGCTGTAACACGGCAGGATCTGTCAGGCCGGTAGCCATACCGGGGCGAATGCGGCCTCTCCCGGACGAGAATGGAGCCGGGCGCAATCCTGTAAGGGATCAATAAGTGGACGCGGGCCGGGACGCCTGCGGGGCGGGGTTCAAATCCCCGTTTCACAACGTATGTCCAGCACGGTAACAGCCGCATCACTTCTGCATACAACGCACGACCACGCATAGACCGGCACGGCGAGGGCGGGAACGGGGACACGGACCTGTCCCCCGGAATGGAGCGCAGGTCCCGGCTTGACAGACCGCGAAAAGACGGATACAATAGATGACCAGTGAGCGACCCATATTTGAATCAATTCAGGAGAGAAAGACTATGGCTAAGGATCAAAGACAGGTGGACGCCATCACCGCCCGGGATGTGGACTTCACCCAATGGTTCACCGACGTGTGCAAAAAGGCGGAGCTTATTGACTACTCCAGCGTAAAGGGCATGTTCATCTACCGTCCCTATGGCTACGCCATCTGGGAGAACATGCAGAAGGAGCTGGACCGGCAGTTCAAAGCCACGGGCCACGAGAACGTTGCCATGCCCATGCTCATTCCCGAGAGCCTGCTGCAAAAGGAGAAGGACCACGTGGAGGGCTTCGCCCCCGAGTGCGCCTGGGTCACTTATGGCGGCAGTGAGAAGCTGGAGGAACGCTACTGCATCCGCCCCACCAGCGAGACCTTGTTCTGCGAACACTACAAAAACATCATCCACTCCCACCGGGACCTGCCCAAGCTATACAACCAGTGGTGCAGCGTCCTGCGCTGGGAGAAGACCAGCCGTCCCTTCCTGCGCCACCGGGAGTTCCTGTGGCAGGAGGGCCACACAATGCACGCCACCGCTCAGGAGGCCGTTGAGGAGACCGTGCGGATGCTGAACGTCTACGCGGACTTCTGCGAGAATTACCTCGCCATGCCCGTGACCCGCGGCCGGAAGACCGACAAGGAGAAGTTCTCCGGAGCCGAAGATACCTACTGCGTGGAGTGCATGATGCACGACCGCAAGGCCCTTCAGGCCGGCACCAGCCACTACTTCGGCGACGGCTTCGCCAAGGCCTTCGACATCACCTTCACCGGCGCGGACAACCAGCTCCACCACCCCCATCAGACCAGCTGGGGCGTCAGCACCCGTCTCATCGGCGGTATCATCATGACCCACGGCGACGACAACGGTCTGGTGCTGCCCCCCCGTGTGGCGCCCATTCAGGTGGTTGTCCTGCCCATCGCCCAGCACAAGCCCGGCGTCATCGAAGCCGCCCAGGGCCTGAAGGACCGTCTGGAAAAGGCAGGCGTCCGCGTAAAGCTGGACGACAGCGACAAGGCTCCCGGCTGGAAGTTCGCGGAGTATGAGATGCGGGGCGTGCCTCTCCGTGTGGAGATCGGCCCCAAGGACATGGAAAAGGAGCAGTGCTGCATCGCCCGCCGGGATACCGGCGAGAAGGCATTTGTTCCCCTTGCGGAGCTGGAGAGTACCGTGGCAAAGCTCCTGGACGAGATCCACGACAACATGTTCGCTATGGCGAAAAAGAATCTGGAGGACAACACCTTCTTCGCGGACACCTGGGAAGAGGTCAGGGCGCTGGTGGAGAAGAACAGCGGCGGCTTCGTCCATACCAAGTGGTGCGGCTCTCTGGACTGCGAGCTGGCCATGAAGGAGAAGGTGGGCGTCACCTCCCGCTGTATGCCTCTGGACCAGTCCGGCGCCGCCGGCAAGTGCCCGGTGTGCGGCAAGGAGTGTACCACCGACATCATCTGGGGCGTAGCGTATTAAGAACTGAGGGCGGGCCTGACGGCCCGCCCTTTTGCTGTCAATATTTCCGGATCTCCAGCGACTCGTCGTCTTCCCCTTTTTCGATGGAGCGGATCACCATGTCATACTGCACATCGTCGCTGACCTTCACGTGGACCCGGTCCCCCGCCTTCCTGCCCAGTATGGCCTTCCCCACGGGAGACTCCTTACTGATGAGCCCCTTCCCCGCGTCGGAGCGAAGGGTGGTAACGATCCGCAGGGTCATCTCCCGCCCCAGCTTCTCATGGAAGGCGACCACCTTATCAAACAGCCCCACCGTGTCCTCTCCGGAAGCCGTGGAGATCACCTTTGCGGTGCTGACCATCCTTTGCAGATAGCGGATACGGCTGTCGTTTCGGTTTTTCTCCTGCTTGGCACACTTGTACTCAAAATTTTCGCTCAGGTCTCCAAATGCCCGGGCAGTCTGGACGTCCTCGATCAACCTGGGCCGCAGGACACGGACCCGGTAGTCGATCTCTTCCTTCATTTTCTTAATATCGACCTCAGTCAGTTCATCATACATAGGGATACCTCTCTTCTCCTGTCTGGTTGCTCTATTATAGCACAACGGGGAGGAAATAGCCAGCCGTTTCTTTGCGGCGTACCCCAGACTATAATGTTCATATTCCAACGGTACATCCAGCAAACCAGCACCCCGGGGAGTCTGCCCCGCTACACGGTAGGGGGCACCGATGACCACGTTAAAATAGACGCAGAAGTTTCCCGAAGCGGACAGCAGAAAGTTTAGACAAAACCGGCTGTGCCTCGGGCGCAAAACAAATTACCCCCGTAATACAGGAGGATCCTTAAGGAACGTAGTTCCTTAAGCACGTTTTTGCCTACTTTTGGCGTGTGCCAAAAGTAGGCGAGGAGTCCGGGGGCGAGAAGCCTCCGGGCTATCGGGCAGAAACCGCTCCCCCGCCGCCGGAGGCGGCAAAGAAGAAACCGCGGCGCTGTGCGCCGCGGCTCCCGAATCTTTTATTTAGAGAAAATGATCTTCTCGCTGTTAAACATCCGCGCCAGAACAACTACTCCAACCAGCGTCACCACAACATTCACCCCAACGGTAGCCGCCACGCCCAGCGGCAGCACGGAGAAGGAAAACACTCCCACCATACACTGCACGCTGTTATACAGCGGGATGCAGTATTCCGCCAGTTCCTGAGACGCGCCGCCGCCGAACATGCCAACGATCCCCAGTCCCATGACCACCAGCATCACGGGCATCACATAAGTCTGCGCCTCCTTGATGGTCTTGGCAAAAGCGGAAAGGATAGAGATCACCGTTACCAGCACCAGCACCGTGGAGAAAATAACCGCCGCCAGCAGCAGATAGTCCTGAACGCTGTAAATATCCGCACTAACCTCGTCCGACATGCCGCCCATCATCTTGGGCAGCGACAACACGGTACCTACCGTGCTGGATACAGCAGAGATCATGGAAATCAGAGCCAGCGCCAGAATTTTCCCCAGCGCCACGTCGCTGCGGCGGATCGGCGTGATGAGCATGGTGGCGATGGTGCCCCGCTCCTTCTCACCGGCGATGGACTCCGGGGCCACCGCCGCGCAGCCGGAATACAGGAAGACCATCAGCAGCAGAGGCATCATCATAGCGAAGAAGCTCCCGGTGGTATCCTCCGCCGTGGCCAGATCGTACCCCTCTCCCCCGGCGTTGACGTCAAACTTGTTGACCATCCGCCCCTCGTAGGCATCCAGCAGCCCTACCACCGTCTGATAGGCAAAGGTGGAATTGGTGGAAGCGGAGTTATAATAGATCTCCACATTGGGAGCCACCGCACCGGAGGACACTTCGTAAGCCGCGACACCGGCGTCAAATCCCTCCGGGAATACCAGCAGAAGGTCCAGCTCCTGAGCGGTCACCGCCGCCCGGGCCGCCGCCTCGTCCGTACCGGCAGTCATGGCAAATCCCGTCTCCGGCAGCAGCGTCTCCATAGATCCTGGCAGATTCACCGCCTGCAAAGTGGGCGTATAATCCTCGTCCACGCCAAAGGCGTCGCCCATGGCGGTCCCCATAAAGCTGTACATGATGTAGAGCAGAACACCAGGCATAAGAATGCTGACCACCATCCGCCTGTCGCCGAAAAAGCGGGCCAGCTCCTTTTTCATAATGGTAATGATACCGTTTCTCATTCTCCGTCACCTGCCGTTTCCTTGTAGATCTCGAAAAACCGGTCCTCCAGATTTTTGCCGCCGCAGACCCGTTCCAGTGTGTCGCAGACGGTCATCCGTCCGTTGACGATGACCCCCACCCGGTCGCACAGCTTCTCAATGAGGCTGAAAATGTGGGTGGAGACGATGATGGTCTTCCCCTCTCCCCGCAATTCCTGCAGGAAGTCCGTCACCACCTTGGCCGTCAGTACGTCCAGCCCGTTGGTGGGTTCGTCAAAGATGATGATGTCCGGATCGTGGACGATGGACACCACCAGAGACACCTTCTGCTTCATGCCCGTGGACAGATTCGCCACCTTCACCTCCGCGAACCGGTCGATGCCGAAGCGCTCGAACAATATCTTTCTCCGCCGGTCCCGCACGACCGGGTCCACCTTGTGCAGACCCGCGAAGAAGTCGAATAAGTAGTTGGGGGTAAAGCAATCCTCCAGCTTCAGCTCGCTGGTGAGAAACCCGATCCGGCTGCGCACCTGGTCCGGCTGCCGGACCACGCTGACGCCGTCCACGACGGCATCCCCGCTGTCGGGACGGATCAGTGTCGCCAGCAGGCGCAGGGTCGTGGTCTTCCCCGCCCCGTTGGGACCCAGCAGGCCGAAAATTTCTCCCTCATACGCACTGAAGCTGAGGTTATCCACCGCCACCCGCACCTTTTCCTTGGTCCGTTCCAGCTTCTGCTGCTTGGCGGACAGCCGGAAGGTCTTGGTGAGGCCTTGTACTTGCAAAATCTCGCGCATAGCTCCTCCTTTTCAGGCCGCAGGCCTGCGGCCTGTTTGTCTCTATATCTCTCCTGATATATCGCCTAACGACATGTTTTAATATATCACCAATCGATAGGTTTGTCAAGAGGGTCTTGAAATTTCTCGACAGACAAAGTATAACAGCGGCAAAACAAAAAGTCAACTCAAAAGGGGTAATCATTCTGCATAAAAACGGGTAGGCTCAAATTATCTCTTTTGGGTTAGGATGTGAAAAAATGAACGATACCCATACCGTTGTACGCGCCCGTATCCTGGAACTGTGCGCCCAGAGGGAGATCACGATCAACCGGCTGGCTACCCTCAGCGGCGTGACCCAGTCCACGCTGAACAACATCGTCAGCGGCCGCAACAACAGCACCACCGTCTCCACCATCAAGAAGCTGTGCGACGGACTGGACATCTCCCTGCGGGCGTTTTTTGACACGCCCGCCTTCGACGAGCTGGAGCAGGAACTCAAATAAGGAGGCGCGCCGGGATCACTTCCGGCGCGCCTCCGATTTTATTTCGCTCCCTGCGGCTCCCGCTTTTCCAGACGCCAGCGGGCGTCCTTGATGGTGAGGACCCGCTGCTTCTTCTTGCTGCTGGCCATCCGCTCCTTGACGGCACGGCCCGTAGGCGTGGCGGCCAAGCCGCCCAAGGCGGTCTCCCGCAGTTCCATGGGCAGGCGGCGGCCCACCTCCCCCATGGCGTCGATAACCTCGTCCGCCGGGATGCGGCTCTCGATGCCCGCCAGGGCCATGTCGGCGGCAGCCACGGCGTTCACCGCGCCCACCACGTTCCGCTTGATGCAGGGCACCTCCACCAGACCCGCCACCGGGTCGCAGGCCAGGCCCATCAGGTTCTTCAGGGCCATCGCCACCGCATGACAGATTTGACTCTCCGTACCGCCCCGCAGATGGACCAAGGCCGCCGCCGCCATAGCGGAGGCGCTTCCGATCTCCGCCTGACAGCCGCCCGCCGCGCCGGAGATGCAGGCCCGGTAGGCGATCACCGCCCCCACGCCGCTGGCGGTAAACATGGCCTCCAGCATCTTCTCCTCCAGCAGGTTCTCCCGCCAGTAGAGGGGGATCAGCACCGCCGGCAGCACCCCGCAGGCCCCCGCCGTCGGCGCGGCCACCACACGGCGCATACAGGCATTGCTCTCCCCCATGGCCAGAGCCTCGGCAACGACCTGGGCCATAAATTCCCCGCCGATGGGGGTCTTGGCGGCGTAATCGTGCATCAGCTTGCCCTGGCCCCCGGACAGTCCGCTGAGACTGCGCCGGTCGCCGGTGTATACCTCGCTGGCCTCCTTCATGGTGTGCCAGTTCTTAGCCATCTTGTCCAGGGACTCCCCACGGGATACTCCCCGGTTCTCCATATCCGTCTCCAGGATGATCTCCCAGAACCGCTTTCCCTCCCGCCGGGCGGCGGCCACAATCTCCTGCATGGAATCCAGGTTCATGGTCAATCCTCCTTTACATAGTGGATGACCTGCAGGATACCCGGCTGCTTTTCAATAAGCTCCACAATATAGCCGGGCACCGGGTCGTCCGTTTCAATAATCATCATCACGTTGCCGCCCTTTGCGCTGCGGTGCATACTCATGTTGGCCACGTTCACCCGCGCCAGGGACAGGGCGGTTGACACGTCGGACAGGTTGCTCTGGTTGTCCAGATTCTGAATAATCAGCGTGTGATAATCGCCGGAAAAGCTGACGTCCACCCCGTCCAGCTTATCCACCATGATCCGGCCGCCGCCAATGGAACTGGCCTGCATTTTCATCTTCCTGCCAGACTCTCCGGTGAGTACCAGCTTTACGCTGTTGGGGTGGGCGTCCCGCAGCTCGGTTTCCTCGAAGGAAAATTTCAGTTTCCGCCGTCCGGCGATCTCAAAGCTGTTGGGGATGTCCAGATCGTCGGTGGCCATCCCCAGCAGTCCGGCGATGAGGGCCTTGTCCGTCCCGTGGCCCACGCCGGTCTCCGCGAAGGAGCCGTGGAGATAAACCTCCGCCTTCACCGGCTTCTCTCCCAGCAGCGTCCGGGCCATGCGGCCGATGCGCACGGCCCCTGCGGTATGGGAACTGGAGGGACCCACCATGATGGGGCCCATGATGTCGAATACGTCGATCACGACCGTGTCTCCTTTCTCCTCCGTCTCTGTCCTCTCGCGATCCGCTCAGCGCCGGACCACCCGGCTGCACCCCACGGCCATGGAGCCCGCGCCGATATGGCAGGCCACGCTCAGGGACAGCCGGTCCATATGAATCTCATAGCCGGGGAACCGGGCCTCCAGCTCTCCCCTCCACTCCCTGGCCTCCTCATCGGTGCAGGTGTAGGCGGCGGCAAGATGAATCTCCTGACCGGCAAAGCGCTGGGCAATGTCCCGCTCCATGGCGTCCAGCATGATCTTTTTCGCACTCTTCCAGCCCCGCGCCTTGGCAAAAGCATCCAGCTTCGCCCCCTGGATGGTCAAAACCGGCTTGATGTTCAGCACAGTGCCGATAGCGGCTCCGGCGGCGGTGACCCGCCCACCCTTTTTCAGATATTTCAAGGTGTCCACCGTGATGTAAATGCTGGACTCCAGCCGCTCCCGCACCAGCACGTCATGAATGGCCTGCCCGTCCATACCGGCCCGGGCCATCTCCAGAGCGTCCAGGACGCTCTGCCGCTGGGTGATGGAAATACGCTGGTTGTCCACCACGAAAACCCGCCCCCGGTAGTCGGAGGAGAGCATCAGCGCCGTCTCGCAGGAGGCGGACAGTCCGCTGGACATGGGGATATAGACCACCTGGTCATGACTCTCCAGCAGCTGCTCCCACAGATCGGTGACGTCCCCCGGAGAGGGCTGGGAGGTGGAGATGTCCGCGTCCTCCGCCAGGCGGCAGTAAAACGCCTCCTGGGTGAGGGTCACGTCCTCAAAAAACAGTTCTTCATTGATGTAGAAGGGCATGGGCAGCACCCGGATGCCCAGTGTCTGAGCCTCCGCTTGGGTGATGCCGCTGTTGCTGTCAGTTGCAATCGCTACTTTTTTCATGAAAAAACTCCTCTTGACCGCAGTGGCGGCTTTCTTAAAATCAGTTTTGGCACACGTCCGGCGCGCTTTATCGCGGCTCCAGCGCCGTATGCAGCTTATCGGTAATAGCGCCCTGGAACAGGGGCGTGGAGTGCCCGTGCAGCGTCTCCAGCCCGCCGGCGGCCATCCGGGGATCGATCTGCCCGCCCATAAAAAGGTCCATATCCAGAATGAATTTTACCTCCGGGTCCTGGGGGGCATTGGGCACATTCTGCTTGACCATGCCGGGACTGGCGTGGAGCTTGACCCGGCAGGTGCTGTCCAGATTCATCTCCACGTCCACCGAACACTTCCGGGCGGCGGACTCATCCACATCCTCCTCGGCCAGGATTCCCAGATAAGGCGCGGCAATCAGTTCCCGCCAGGGCTCTCCCTCCAGCTCCAGGGCCCGCCGGGAGAAGATATTCACGTACCGCAAGCCGATGCGCTCAAAGAAAGCGGGCTGGTAGATCCTGATGAACTGGGCCAGGGGCAGATCAAAGCGCTGGCCGAACCCCTCCCAGCCGGGATAGGCTACCGTACTCAAAGAAATAAAACCGTGGGTCAGGTTCAGCTTCCAGTGGCCGTCGGCGGAGATAAAGCTGTGGTTCACCACCGGCCGGGGCGCCTCTGTTCTGGCGCCGGGGGCGGCAGGCGGAACAGCGGACTGCTCCTGCTTGACGGCATACCGGGGAAACATCCCCCGAACGGCCTCCTGAAAATCCACCGGCTCCCTGGAGCCAATGGACAGAATCGCGGGAAAACGGAGCTGGCAGATGACCTCGGCCAACTGCGGCTTGTCATAATGGACACGGGCATGATCGGAATAGAGCATGGAGCAATCCCCCTCACAGGCGTTTTTCTATATTGTATCCCGAACGGAAGAAAAAGTCAAACAAAATTGCCCTCCGGAAGAATTTCCGGAGGGCAATTTCGCCACAGTCTACTGATAAAACCTGTGACAGCCGATGGTCATGCGGTATGTGCGGTTGGCCCGCACCCAGCTCCCCTGAGACAGAGCGGGGTTGAAAAAGTAGAGACTCTCCCCCGCCACGTCCACCCCGGCCAGCACCAGACGGGCCGCCAGGACGCTCTGCTCCGTGGGCTCGTCGTAGATGGTCCGGTTGGAGACCGGCTCAAACTGGACGCCGTTCTTCCTGTCGAAGACCACGCCCTTCACCGTGTCGGGGAACTCCTCCGAAGCCACCCGGTTGCAGATCACGTTGCCGACGGCGATCTGGCCCGCCAGGCTCTCCCCCCGGCTCTCGGCGCTGATGATCCGGCTGAGCCAGTGGAGGTCCTCCTCTGTCCAGCTCTGCTCCACTCCGTCACACACCGTTACGGAATTGTCCCAATCCACGAACTCCACCTCTGCTCCCAGCAGGTTGGCCACACTGCGCAGGGGCACGTATGTACGCTCTTTGTGCAGCAGATTCCCGCTGCTCACCCCGTAGAGATATCCGTTGGCCAGTACGTAATCGCGCCGGACGGGCACGTCCAGAGTGAACAGGTCCGTCTCTGCTGAGGCGGTGTAGGCATCGTGGTCCCACCGGGTCTCCCATCCGCCCAAATGCTCCAGGAAGGGCGTGAGCTGGACGTAGGTCACGCCCTCCTCCACGAAGGCAGGGACCGAGCTGCCCTCCACCGTTACCGTGATGTCCGCTGCCCGGGCTGTGGAACCCAGCAGCAGGCCCGCCAGAAGCAGGCCCAGTATTCGCTTTCCTTTCATGCCGCAGCTTGCTCCTTTCTTCTTAACTGTTCTGATGGCATCACACTATCTCAGCGGCTTCGCCGCCGGGCCCCATTCTGCGGCCCAATAAAAGAAGTTCATTCTTTTACTGAGAATGAGTATAAAAACGGGAGGCCGTCCTCCCCTACGACAGTATACCGGAGAGATCCCCCCGGGACAAGGCGTAAATCCTGGTAATTTTCCTCCCAAGGAATGAACTCCCCAGCAATTTTTTCCAAAACCCTTGAAAAATCGTGCAATCCATGGTATTCTGGCGCTACATGCTTAAGAGAGGTGCGCACTTATGATCTATACCATCACAACCAACCCCTCCCTGGACTATACGGTGGAGGCGGAATTGCTTCCTGGACAGATCAACCGCGCCAAGAGCGAGGCCATCTATCCCGGCGGCAAGGGGATCAATGTCTCCCTCTTCCTCCAGCGCCTTGGTGAGGAGACCCGCGCCCTGGGGTTCGCCGCCGGCCGCATCGGCCAGACCATCCGGGATCTGCTGGATGACCTGCACTGTCCCCACACGCTGCTGGAGCTGAACGGCGGCGGGCAGAGCCGCATTAACGTGAAGATCTGCGGTCCCACGGAGACGGCGGTCAACGGGCGGGGACCGGAGCTGGGCGCCGGAGACCTGGTACGCCTGCTGGAGCAGCTGCAGGACGTCCGGCGGGACGATGCGGTGGTCATTTCCGGCTGGGCGCAGAATATTTCCTTTTATGTCTCCATCCTGGAACAGCTGTCGGGTACCGGCTGCATGACGGTACTGGACTGCGGAGGAGAAGCCCTGTGGCAGTGCCTGGGGTGCCACCCCTTTCTCATCAAGCCCAATCTGACAGAGCTGGGAACCCTGTTCGGCGTGGAGGACCTTGAGTATGCCGAGGGCGTGGAGCTGGCCCACCAGCTCCAGCTGGAGGGCGCGCGCAATGTCATCGTATCCATGGGAAATGAGGGTGCGTTTTTGCTGACCGAGAGCCGGGAGCTGTATGTGGCCGCCGCCTGTCCGGGGCAGACGGTCAATACTGTGGGCGCAGGTGATTCTCTGATAGCCGGGTTCCTGACGGGACTGCGGCAGACAGGTGATTTTGGCAAGGCCCTGCAAATGGGCGTGGCCGCAGGATGCGCCACGGCTTTCAGCGGATGGCTGGGGACCAGGGAGCTGACCATGGAACTGCTGGAGCAGATCCATGTGGAAAAACGCCTGCTGTAAAACGAGCGCAAAGCGGCACGCCGTTCCTGATTCGGAACGGCGTGCCGCTTTTTTGTCTCATGACCGTCTTTTCATCGCCAGCCGGACCGTTGTGAACACGAACACCGGCAGCGTTATCAGAAGCACGACGCCCAGAATCCGTACCACCGCGTCCGGTACGCCGGCCCACAGCAGACGGGTCAGGCCCAACAGCACGGCCGCCGCGCCAAGGGCGGTCAGGCAGACCGCCCAGATCTGTTTTTCCTTCATCCTTATGCCTCCCTACCGGCTCTGCCGTTCCAGCTCGCGTATTCGCCAGGAGCATCGCCAGACAGCACGCAGCATGACGGCGAGGATCACAATGTAGGTCCCCACAAGCCCTCTGGAAAATATATCCTCCGGATACTGGAACAGCAGGACCCATGCGTTGAAGGAACACAGGAAAATCATCATAAAGGCCCAGAGGAACATCCGCCGTATCCGGCGGTACAGGGCTATTCTGGATTCCGCGTCGGTGTAGACCTCGAAGGGGCCGTCCCCGGCCCGCTTGCGGAGGTACACCCACCGCCCCCAGCGCTGGAGGACCTCCACGCCCATCTCGTCCATGAAGATAACGTAGCCCTCGTAGTCCTCGGCCAGGAGCCCCTTCCCCGGCAGGAGGTCGATCTGGTAGATGTACTCCCCCGGCTGGCAGGGGACGAAGGTGACCACCCCCAGCCAAAACTTGGTCATGGCCCAGCCCTGCCGGGCGTATTCGTTGAGCCAGTCCTGTTCCTCATCCTTGTCATAGGTAAACTTCCAGCGGATCATGTCTCGTCCTCCATTTTCTCCCCGTTGCGCACCAGCTCCCGCAGACGGGCCATTTCGGCGTCGAAGGCCGACCGCCCGGCGGGGGTGATGACATACTCCTTCTTCTTCCGGGAGCCCAGCTCCGCGCTGTAGAGGACGATCCATCCCCGCTCCAGCAGTGTGTTGATGGCCCCGTACAGAGTTCCGGGCCCCAGGGTGACCCGTCCGCTGGTCATCTCCTCCACCTCCAGGATGATGCCGTAGCCGTGGACCGGCCTGCGGACCGCCAGCAGGATATAAAAGAGAGCTTCGGTCAGCGGTTGATTCTTATTCTCCACGGCGCTTCCACTTTCTCAGTCTCCGCCAGCCCTCCCCGGGCAGCAAGCCCAAAAGCAGGAGCACCATCCCCAGCCCCAGAAGCAGGCCCAGCAGAAAGTCCGGAAAGGCGGGCAGCAAATCATTGAGCGCCAGATATACCGCGCTCAGCAGGCCTCCCGCCAGGGCAAATCGTCTCTGTACCGCTGTTTTCATTCTCCACGCTCCTATCCGCCATGATATATCGTCTATCGATGGGTCAAATATATCACAGGCCGATAGGTTTGTCAAGCGGGACGGCGAAAAAATCCGGGACGGATCGCTCCGCCCCGGACCGTGTTACTGCTCCGCCCCTGTGATATAGGCGTCAAACAGCTTTTTCAGTTCTTCCTGGGTATAGGTTTTGCCGGGGGCTTCCTCAATGATACGCATCAGGTCATAGATCGTTGCTTTCTGAACAATAAGGCTCCAGTCATCTGACGGCATGTTATTGGCCTCCTTCACTTGGTGCCATTTCTTTACAACAATTTCTCGTTGTTTACAATCTTTTTTTACCCCGCCCGGACCGTTGTTTCATCAGAGGACAGCCTGCAGCATCCCCAGCAGCAACAAATGGGTGGGATAATAAAGGTAAAAGAACCACTTGGAAAGTTTACCTCCGCCGCGCCTTCCGTTATACTGCGAGAGAAGGATCACTGGTAAAAATGCACCCAAATTTTCCGCCGAGTACATGAAATACTCAAGGTCAATCTGAAATACATGGTCATAAAAAAGTCCGAAAAACGGGCGGGTTATCAAGGAGAGTACTCCCATGTCAAGCAAAACGACCATGCAGTATGCAAATGCCTGATTCCTGAAATCGCCGTAAAACCAGTCAAATACCAGGATCATGATGATCCCTGTGCAGCCCCAGTCTGCCGGAACGCAGAGTATGACAAGCACCAGAATCAAACTGGCCCTGATTGCCGGATTTCTGATTCGCTCACTTCTTCGAATTTTTATGGCCAGAACACCCATAAATATTGTATAGATCACATTCGGGCGCATAAATGCCATTTCGGACAAATCTCCTCCATAGCAGAAGTACAGAAACGGAAACCAGCTTATCGCGGCAAAAGCCGCCAACCGAAACAGGTACCGGTTTAGATTTCGTGTGTGGTGGTATCCCTCAACGGCGGAAAAGAACATAACGGGACCTGTTATTCTTCCGAAAAAGTGCATTACAAGGGCAAGCACTGTCCCATTGGGGACAAACGCGTAAGCAATGTGGTCCACTGTCATTGCCGCGATCGCCGCGTATTTCAGGCTATTGAGCGCCGTTCCCCTATGCATATCCTCTGAAATAGGAACTTCTGCCATCAGTCAGCCTCTTTTAACGGGGTTACTTCCGCGCTCAACCCGGTCAGCTTCCCATCCTGGTCATACTGCGCGGTCACCGTCAGTCCTGTTTCCGCGTAGGGGTCCTCATAGCTGAACGCGCCGCCGTCGGGCTTCTGATCCGCGAAGGAGCGCACAGGCTGGCCGTTGAGGGTCAGCGCCCCCATGCCGCTCTCCCGGGGATGATAGGTCAGGCCGTAGTCCGCGTACCGGGCAAAGATCTCCTCGAAGGTCTTCCCTCCCCTGCCGCTGCTCCCTTCGGCATAAGCTGTCTGGGTGCCTGAGACAGGCTCCGCACCGTTCTGGTCCTGAACGGGAGAAACGTCATCGGTATAGGCTGCCTGGGGTCCGGAAAATGTTGCGGCCTCGATCAGCTCCGGGTCAAACCCTTGGTCTCCCTTCGCCGCCACGCCGATGAGGTCTCCCATGGTGTCATAGGAACCGTCCGGGTTGTAGATGACGGAGCGCAGGGTGTGGACGTCTACCGTACCCGCGTTGTTGGTGTAGACATACTGGACAGAGTACCCGTCGTCCCCTACCGGCGCGCCGTCCACGAAGTGACGGATCAGCTGGCCGTTGTAGGTCATCAGATTGGCATTGCCGCCGATGCCGAAGGCCTTCAGCTCCTCCGCCAGGGCCGCCTCGTCCAGATCCTTGGGCGCGGTGAGGGTACCCTTGCCCTCTTCAAAGGTGGACGCAATCACAAAGCCGTCAGACCCGAGGGCTACGTCCTCCACCTCCCTGCCGTTCTTGTCGATGATGGTCTTGGAGTGCAGGGCGCCGTTCTTGATGTCCTCCAGGATGCTCTCATACAGAGCGATGGCCTCGTCCACCTTCTTCTGGTCCCAGATGAACCAGCCGTCCGTGCCGTTGTAGCCCTGCTCGCCGATCATGCTTTGCAGGACCGCCTTCTCCTCCTCCAGCCAGGCCTTGTAGTCCTCGTAGGTCCACCATTCCACCTGCCAGTCGTCGCCCCAGCTGCCGTACTCGGCATGGTAGCGCTCCTCGGTCATCCAGGTCTTGCCGTCATCTGTGGAGTACAGCTTCTCGCCGTTCTCTCCGCCCTTGGACATGATGGACACGCCGTTGTCCTCCACAATTCCAAGATGGTCATAGACATAGCCGGTCTCCGGCGCGTTCTGATGCTGGTCCTCCCTGTCCTCCGGCGCGGCGGAGGCGAAAACGGTAGTGGTGACGCACATCACCACCAGCACCGCCACAAGAGCGGTGATCGAAATATGCTTGCGTTTCATGATTGCTTTGATCCTTTCCTCCAGCGCGTGACCGCTGAAATGACTGCCGGAGGGACTCCAGCGGCCACGCCGCTCCTCCAGTCCCAGCAGGGCCAGAGCGTACCGCTCCCGGTCCGCTCCGCCCCGCAGCACCGCCTCATCGCAGGCCAGCTCGATGTCCCGGTTGGACAGGGCATACATGACCCACACAAGGGGGTTGAACCAGTGGATGCACAGCACGGCGGCCAGAAAGACCTTCCGCAGCGCGTCAAAACGCCGGATATGAGTGTGTTCATGGGCCAGGACGCAGGACAGAGTCTCCCTGTCCTCCCAGTCCATCCTCGCGGGCAGCAAAATCACGGGATACAATACGCCGTAGGTCAGCGGCGCGGCGATCCGGTCGCTGATCCGGGCCTGCACCGGACGGCGCAGGGGATGGTCCGCCAGCCAGTCCAGGATAAATCCATCCCGGCAGGGCAGCGAGGCGTTATAGACCCGGCGGCTGCGCAGGTGGCTCCAGAGGAATCCTCCAGCCAGCAGCAGGGCGACGCCCAGCCACAGTGCGCACAGGACCGTCCACCAGCCCGGGGACACCGGGGTCTGGGCCGTTCCGATGCAGGCCCCGGTGTCCTCCAGCAGGAACGTCTGGGAGGTCCATTCCCCCCTCGGTACCATCCCAATATCCGTCACAACGGCATCCAGCGCCTGAGCCTCCCGGAAGACAGCGGTCTCCGCCGCCGGTCCCGGCATCCACCGCCGGACGCTCACCGGCGAGGGCAGCGCCCCCAGCACCAGCAGACGGACCAGCACCATATCCCACAGCAGGCAGAAAGCCCTTCTGGGCGTCCGGTCCTGGAACCAGGCGCGGAGGACCAGCACCGCGAGGATCATCACCCCGGCGGACAGGGACGCCTCCCCCGCCGCTCTCAGTACGTTCTCCATCATTTCAGTTCCTCCACCAGACGCCGCAGCCGGTCGATCTCCTCGCCGGAGAGGGCCTTGCCATCCAGCAGGGACGCCACCAGCCGGTCGGCGGAGCCGCCGTACATCCGGTCGATGAGCCCCCGGGTCTCCTGCTGCCTGACCTCCTCCCGGCTCACCAGGGCCCGGCACCGGAAGCCCGGATCCGTCCGCTCCACAAGGCCCTTCTCCACGCACTTTTTCAGTACGGTGTAGGTGGTGGTCTTGCTCCAGCCCACCAGCTCCGCAGCCCGGAGAGCCACGTCCTTGGCGGATGCTTCCCCGCCCTCCCAGAGGATCTCCAGGATCTTCAGCTCGCTGTCAAATATCTTGTATTCCATAGTCTGCCGCTCCTTTGCGTTTATTCTATCGCGATAGAACAACGTCATTCTACTCCGATAGAATTGCTTTGTCAAGGGGTTCACAAAAAATTAACAGGAGCCGTTTCAGACGGCTCCTGCATGTATTCTTATTACGCAAACAGAACCGGCAGGCAAGCGGTCAGCCCACCGCCTGCTCCGCCTTTTCCCGGCTTTTGCGGCGGTTTCCCTCCTGGAGCTTCCGCACGGTCTTCCGGTACCGCTCGGCGATGGGACCGGCCTCCTTATAAATAGCCGCCTTGGCGGCCCACTGCCTGCCGTCCTTCTCCACCGTCACCGCCATATACAGCCTCCGGTGTTCCAGGCACTTGCAGCGCAGCACCTGTTCCGTGGGAGTGGTGCGCACCCACCGTCCTGCGGACAGGGTCTGACCGCAGATCGGGCATACCGGCTGGGCGACCTCCCGCCGGTTCTTGCAGGCCCAGCGGGTATCGTAGCTGCCCAGCTCCAGCTCCCACAGCGGGGGTACGCCCTTGTGCTTGGGAGGCCGGTGGAACATGGACATGTCCTCAAACCGGTCCAGCATGGCCTGATAGACCATGATCGTATAATAGGTGTCGTTCCATGCGGAATGGAAGTCCAGGTCCGTCTCGATGCCCAGCTCCGTCACCGCCTTTTCCAGGGAGGGCTGACACCCCAGACTGCCCTCAATGAGCTTCTGATACATGTACTGGAGGTCAAAATACTCGCATTTCCAGTCCTCGTCAAAGGATAGCCGGTGGAAGGCAAAATTGGCCAGCAGCACCTCCACGTCGTTGTTCCCCCACTCCACAAACACAGGGCAGGGGCCGCACCAGCGCAGGAAGGACGGCCCCAGGTCCAGGAACCCCGGGGCATCGGCCAGCAGGGCGCGCAGCTCCTCCCGCTCATAGGGCAGAAGACGGTACGTGCGGCTCTCCAGCTTGCGGCTGGCCTTGGGATGAATGTAGCTGTGGAAGGAATCCAGCATAGCGCCGGTATCCTGCTCCACTTTCATAGCGGCTACCTCGATCAGCTCATGGAAGGGAACCCTCTCCCCGGATTTGTTGCGGTAGAATGTGGTGTTCCACTCCAGATCCAGAAAAATCAACTCTGCCATTGCTATCTCGCTCCGTTTGTTGTTGATGTCACATTGGGCGGCTCTCCCCCGGCCTCCTACCGCATCATGAGCCGCGCCATATCCTCCGGCAGCGGGGCCTCCAGCGCCAGCGCCTCCCCTGTCAGCGGGTGGGCCAGCTCCAGCCGGGCGGCATGGAGGGCGGGCCGTGGGATGAGCGCCCGGTCCTCCGTCCCATAGAGCCAGTCCCCTGCCAGGGGACAGCCCAGGGCGGCCATATGGACCCGCAGCTGGTGAGTCCGCCCGGTGCGGGGCGACAGCTCCACAAGGGAAAAGCCGCCTCTCCGCTCCAGAACCCGATAGGCGGTCTCCGCCGCCTTTCCCGCCGGATCCACCTGCCGCCGGATGGCGGAGGCCGGATCGCGTCCGATGGGCAGGCGGATCTCCCCCGCCTCCCTTTCCGGGCCGCCCATACAGACAGCCAGATAGGTCCTGCGGAACGCCCCGGTGTGGAGCCTCTCCCGCAGGAGGTTGTGGACGTAGGCGGTCTTTGCCGCCGCCATCGCCCCTGTGGTGCCCCGGTCCAGCCGGTTGACCAGGTGGAGGGAAGCCCCCTCCCCCAGATGGTGCAGCAGCCCGGCGGCCAGTGTAAGCTCTCCCGGCGCCAGGGAGGACGGGATGCAGGCCAGAGGCGCCGGCTTGTTCACCACCAGCAGATGTTCATCCTCAAAGAGGATATCCAGCGCCATGGACACAGGCTCCACCCTTGCGGACCGCTCCGCGGCGTCCAGGTCCACCGCCAGCCGGTCCCCCTCCCGGAGGACGGCATTGGTAAACACCCTTGTCCCGTTGACGGTAAGGCCGGTCCCGGTCCGCTTCAGCCGGCCCATAAGGGCAGTGGAAATACCCAGTTCCCCGCGCAGCAGGCTTTTCACCGTACGCCCGGCCTGCTCCCGGGTCACCACAAGCTCCAGTCCCGCCATACGCGCCCCCCAGCTCTCAGATACGGCAGTAGTATACAATATCCGCTTTTGATTTTCAATAGGCTAACTGCTGGAAAATAGGGAAAAACGTCGAATCGGACGCGGCAATATATAGTCGAAGCAGTTGAGAATCGGTAAAAAGGAGGCGAGGGAAAACCGGGAGTGGCGAGGCGGAGGACGCAGGCGGGCTGACGCCCGCCAAGGACGACAACGAAGTCCACACCCTGTTTTGACCGCCGAACTTTACCGATTTTCATCTGCTTCGACTATAAAAGGAGGTCCCGCGCCGCTGCGGGGCCTCCCGGCAAAAATATGCTCCTACTCCGCCTCCTGCGGGTATGTATCCACCAGCTTTCCCTGGACCACCCAGCGCGTCGCGTGGCCGGTTCCTGTGCAGGTGGAGAGGGTCAGCAGCCGGTCCTCCGGGCCGGGGACCACCCCCGTTTCAATAACGGACGAGGACAGACATGCCTCGATCATCTCCCGGCGTACCTCCTCGCTGTCCAGCTCCCTGGCGTAGACCGGACTGGTCACTTCCGGTTCCCAGGCGGCGAACACCGCATAGCGGTATACCTGCGTCCCGTCCGTCACATAGATGTCCGGATGTTCCGCCCAGTAGTCCTGCTCCGCGTAGCGCCGCAGGGGGGCGAACATGGTGCCGTTGCGCATCCGGTGGCCGTAGACCAGGGTGTGAAAGTCCCCGAAGTCCCCGCTGTTCCGGCAGTCCAGGAAGATGGACCCGCCCCCGTTCCACTTCTTCTCCCAGGTGTGGTGGAGGTAGTAGTCGTTGTCCTCCCCCTGGAGTACCGGGTAGGAGATATCCCCTCCGGGGATGGTGATCCACCCCACTACATCAGGGTTGACCGCCCGCAGGGCGGCAATATCCATGGTCTTCAGCTCCTTTACCAATGGGTCCGTTTCAACGGACCCATTGGCCGGTCCCGGGACCGGCGGCTCTTCCGCCGGAATCGCCGCAGGCTTGGAATCGTGAGCGGGGACGGCATGGACGATCTCCGATGCCCTTTCCGCCGACGCGGCGCTGTCGCGCCACTGGAGCTGCTGGCGCAGCAGCATCCCGGCCCCGGCCAGGGCCGCCAGGATGAGAACAATATTCAGAATGGTGCGAAGCCGTTTGTTCATGGGTTCCTCCTGTGAAAACGGCGGCCCGGTGTCCCGGGCCGCCTCAGACTGTCAAAAAAGCCCTCTGCAAGAGTTTGCCGTCCGCAGGCGGCAAATAAAATCCAATCGCTTTTCCCGCGGCGTGTACGTGGGAAAAACACTTTGCGCGAAGTGAGCGTCGAATTGTGCGCCATGGGCGCACAACCGAGGCGCAGAGCGAAGCGGGGCGGCCCTTGGGCCGCCGGGCCGGTCCTTCGGCATCAGCCGAATGACGGCCCTTCACTCAAAAAAGTGGCTGCGCCACTTTTTTGACACACAGCGGCGGCCCGGTGTCCCGGGCCGCCTGGGTCATTACGCGTTTTCCTTGCGCTTGCCGGTGTTCAGATAGACCAGACCCATGCCGGAGGCCAGCAGGACCGCCAGCCACACCACGGTGGATGCCTCGCCGGTCTGGGGCACGTCGCTCAGAGGAACATCGCCGTCCTCAATCGTGGTCAGATCCTCCTCAGGCATATCGGACAGAGGTACTTCCGGGTCCTCGATCTCGGTCAGTTCCTCGGGCATATCAGACAGAGGAACTTCCTGCTCCTCAATCTCGGTCAGATCTCCCTCGGGCATATCGGCCAGAGGAACATCCGGGTCCTCGATTGTCACATCGCCGCCAGCGTCATTATTGCCGCCCGGGGTCGGGGTGGGCGTAGGAGTGGGCCTGGGCGTGGGTGTGGGAGTAGGCGTGGGGTCCGGGTCCACGGGGTCAACCGGGTCCACAGGATCAACAGGGTCCACGGGATCAACGGGGTCCACGGGATCAACGGGGTCCACGGGATCAACGGGGTCCACGGGATCAACGG
>ERZ779621.66-NODE-66-length-82998-cov-37.408003_pt1 | contig 82998 bp, 81 predicted proteins | sample MGYA00514215_ERZ779621 | MGnify/ENA primary metagenome ERZ779621 (study PRJEB29562, sample SAMEA4376715) | mouse gut metagenome | isolation source: Cecum | study: EMG produced TPA metagenomics assembly of the A DSS colitis mouse model was used to assess the...
TTACGTCTCGAGATCCGCTTCGCGGACTCGGGATATGCGGGAGGTTTGCATTTCCTTCGGAATTTACGTCTCGAGATCCGCTTCGCGGACTCGGGATATGCGGGAGGTTTGCATTTCCCAAAAAGAAAAGGCCCTGAGATAACTTTCTTTGGTTATTTCAGGGCTTTAATATTTAAAGTGTCACAATTATGCCGCCGTCATTGGCATACATACTGCTGATACCGGCTGTATCCATGATGACCACTTCTTTAAAGGAAGCTCTTTTCTCCATCAGCCGGCGCATATACTGCGCGCGTTCGGGACAGTTGCAGTGGGTAATCATCAATGTCCTTTTCTGTGAATCCGGCACATCAGCTATAAGGCCATCCGCCATCTTAGCCAATGCCTTATTGATTCCGATAGCCTGGCCTTTTTGTTCGATTACACCCAGATTTCCTATCATGACAGGCTTTATATTCAAGGTGGAAGCCACCAGAGCCTTGACGCTGCTAAGGCGTCCGTTCTTGCGCAGTGTCTCCAGATTATCCAGCACAAAATAAGTACGCATCTGTCTCTTGAAAGTCTCTACCTGCTCCACCGTCGCTTCAAAAGACAACCCTGCCTCCTTACATTCAACTATCTTCATTGCAATCTGGGTCTCTCCACAGCTGGCAGACTCTGAATCCACTACATGTATCTTTTTATTGCCGTATTTTTCCTCATAGAGGCTTTTCCCAAGTTCTGCACTATTATAACTGCCGCTTAAATGGGAAGACAGTGTCACCACATAGACTTCTTCGGCCTCATCATGATACGCTTCCCTGTATTTTTCCGGGGAAGGACAGGATGACTTAGGGCAAAGTGGATAAGCTGCCACCCGCTGTAAAAAATCTTTCTGATCAAAGGTCTCGTCATCCGCTATCTCATAGTCTCCAATTTCCAAAGTGAGCGGGATACTCTGGAAACGACTATCTTTTCGATACTGTATCGGCAGTTCACAACAACTGTCTACTACAATCTTATAACTCATAAAGCCTCCGCAACCATTCCACATAGTTTTCATTACCACTTATGATAACATGGATTGCTATTTGTTGTAAATAGGATTTTAGGTTTTTTCTGATCGTGTAAAGCAATTTCCTATGCTTCATAATATATCTGTGATATACTTAATCAAATGATTGAGAAAAGAAAGGTATCTTTTATGATCGCGCTGAAAATTACCAACATTAAACAATTTATGGCCAAACTTCTTGGTGGAGAGGATTTTGACTCTTTTCTCCTGGAAGAAGCCTCTATCAGTACTTATAATACCTTCATGATAGATGGTCACCAAAACAGGGATTTTTATTCCTCGGAAGAATGGGAAGATAAAGAACTGCGTCCTTATGAGTTATCCACTTGGAAAAAGCTTCGGCCCATCTGTTTTGACCTGATCAAAGGCAAACACACGCCTACGGCTTTTCGATTCGTGCTCCATCTGATTCCCGAACAAATGGCTTCCATTCTGCAACAGGGCGACACGGCAGTGACTCCGCAACAGGTACGGGCCTTTGCCCTCAATATCAAATATGACGGCACCACCCTTATGCTTATCACTGGCACCTCTTTCCACACATTTCTTATGGATAAGACGCCGGACGCACTCTGGGACAATGCCGTCAGACAATTTCTTGCAAAACATGATATTTCATATGATGAGCTGTAGTAAATTCCTTCGGAATTTACTACGATTTTTTAAATCCAGATACCGCCATGCATCATGGCATAATCCACTGCCGCCAGCATCATGGCAAATAACAGCAGAATTACCAGCATGAGTACCGCGGGGAAATCATACACAAATCTGTACCCGTCATGATTGCTCTTATGATTTTCCACCAGAATCTCTACCCCTAGCAGGACAAAGACGATTGGCCACAGACGGAATATGATATAATACCCAAATGCCGGTATCACGATATGTAACAGGAACATAACGCCAAAGCAGATCAAGGTCAGACCAAAGGTCACGGAACCCACCCGTCTGGTTCGTATCTCCTTGCTGTTTTCTTCCTTTCTTATCTCTGTTCTCTCTGTCTCCATGCTCATATATGTTCCTCCGGATTGGCGTCGTCCTTCTGCGTAATCTGTTTCATCTGTTCATTTCTGTTATCGTCTGTCACTTCAGTTACGCCCTTCTTTCCACGAAGCAGTACTGTCCCGAACCAGATGATGGCGATGGCGATCACGACTCTGGGTACATCGTCCCTCATGATATAATACACTGCCTTAAGAACCGGATTCTCCCATCCAAGGAATCCGCGCAATACTTCAAAAGCCACATTCCACAGCATATACAGACCAATGACGATAAACACCACTGCCACTGCTTTCTTGCCCTTCTGGTCTATCTTCACCTGTCGGTTTCCAATCCCATCGAGTCCAAAAAGGTACACATCCTCCATAGCTGCAAAGCTTTCGTCATCCAGCCCGCCAATATTATTGGCATGGAAAAAGCTGTAAATATACAAGGTGAATGGCAAAACGCCAAAGGCCCCGATACCTGTGATGGAAACAATCATGATAAGCAGCATAAATCCAAGCGTCAGACTGAGTCCCATCTTCATAAAGCCCATATACATATGTCCTGCTCCCGGCCACAGAGAAAAAATAAATAGCCAAAATCTGTTTTTCTTTTTCTTCATCGTTTCATTCCTCCCATTTTATGATACATACCAGAAAATATTGTTCCGTAGATCTTTGATCTTATTTCCGATGCCATTCAAATAAGCTTTCCTGGCATCCTGCCTTTCCTGATCTTCCTGATATCTCTGCCAGGTTTGCTCTATCTTATTCTGTCTGTCCAAGGCTCCCTGTTTTATAGCGTCTGTCTCTTCCTGCTCCTGTTGGAAGATTCTCTGAAAACCGCTGCTTTGTGATGGCATATGTGTCTCTCCCTCTCCAACCGGCACCAGAAAAAGCACCGCCAGGGCTGCCGCCATACCCACTAGTACCTTGGCCCGATAAGAAAAAAGCTGTAATTTCTGTGCCGCCTGTCTCTGTTTCCTGATCTGGACAAACACATTTTCTTTTAGATGTACGGGAGCATGCAGCATCTCCCGCTCCTCCACCTGCTCGATCAGCTTCGCAAGTTCCTCCTCCGTAAGCATACCGAGGGCAGGGGACTGACGTTCATACAATTTATGTTTTTCTTCTATATTATGTATCATGCGCCTTTCTCCTTTATATACATCTTGCGTAACATGGCTCTTGCCCGATAAACCTGCGTCTGTACTGTTTTTAATTTGGCACCCCGTTTTGCGGCAATCTCAGCCATGTCCATTTCCTCGTAATAATAAGCCCTGGCAATCTCATCATAAGGCGGTTTCAGAGACAGACATCTGGCCAGCAGTGTTTCCCTTACTTCCTTTTCCAGACAGATGCTCTCCGGTGTCTGCCGCACTGCGCGTTCATCCTGGCTGCCTTGTATCACACGCCTGTTTCCACCGGTATCCGGCCCCCGCACATCCTCCATTCCCACATCTGCCATGGGAATACTGCGTCTGCCTGCGCTCTGCATGTAATCCAGACACTTGTTCGTGGCAATCCTGCAAATCCATGCTTTCTCGTACTTACCATCAAATTCTGCCAGATGCTTATAGGCGGAAAGAAAAGTGTCCTGGGTCAGATCCTCGGAGGCAAAATAGTCCGATGTCATCTTATAACAAATAGAAAAAACAAGATGTTGGTAGGAATCAATCAGCGCTGATAATTGTTCTTCCCGTCCGATACTATCTACCTCCTTCCCCCATGTCTCTGTCTATTATAACGAATCTGTGCATCAAATACCTTCAACTTTTTTAAATTATTTTTTGGGCTTTGGTTTAAACACCACACTTGCCAGATATCCAAATACAAGTGCTGCCGAACAGCCCACGGCGCCGGTCTTGAATCCTCCCTGGAAAAGACCGATAAAACCGCTCTGATCCACAGCCTCTCTCACGCCCTTCATCAGAATATTCCCGTAACCAAGCAATGGCACACTGGCTCCTGCACCCGCAAATCCCACGAAAGGTTCATACCACCCAAAAAAACTGATTACGGCTCCTGTACAGACTAACAGTACCATAATACGTCCCGGCAGAAGCTTTGTCTTTTCCATCAGAATCTGCACCAAGGCACAGATCACGCCGCCCACCCAGAAAGCATTGAAATAATCCATCATATTCCATTCCTCCACAAGTATTATTTTACTGTTAGTCTTTGTTATATTTAAAAAAATATGCAAAAAAGGAATGTATCCCCAGGACACACTCCTTTGTTTGTATATTTATACAGGATATCCCTACTGTATTACTTTCTCAAAATCCGAGGCCTGATGTTTGCACAGCGGACAGATATAATCAGCGGGCAGTTCCTCTCCCTCGTAAACATAACCGCAGACCGTACAGCGCCACACCGTCTTTCCGGTCTGGGCCGTCTGCGCCGGCTTAGGTTTAATGGATGACTGGTAATACTCATAGGTAGCCGATGCCGTATCGGAAAGCACCTCCATATCCTCCACGGAAGCGATAAACAGCGTATGGCTTTCTAAATCCACTTCCTGTTCCACCGCAGCGCTGATATAGCTGTTGGTTCCGGCAGTGATATAATAAAGTCCATTGGCACTGCGCTTACATTCCGTATAGCCTGAAAATTTATCAACCTCTCGTCCTGACTGGAACCCAAAATGTTTAAACAAATCAAAGGAGGCAGCCTCACTTATGGTAGAAATATTAAAGCGGCCGCTTTCTTTCACCAGGTCATGGGTAAAATTCGCCTTATTTACCGCAATACTGATCCTGTTGGGATCAGAAGTAACCTGTTGCGCCGTATTGATGATACAGCCGCTGTCTTTTCCATCCACACCGGATGTAAGAACAAACAGTCCATAGGATAACTTATACATTGCTTTTTTGTCCATTTTCCAAACATGCTCCTCTCTGCATATATTTTTCATATTACACCATTTACATCAAAAAGTCCATTTCCCACATCCGACTTAAAGCAGCGTTACAATTCTCTCCACAATCTCCCGGATGGAAAGCCCCTCACACTCCACCGTGATATGGGCATACTTTTCATAGAGCGGCACCCGTTCCTCGTACAGGGCTGCCAGATCCTGCCCTTCCCGCAGTGTCACGCCCCGCTCATTCAAATCTCCCAGACGCAGTCTGATTTCCTCCAAAGGAAGCGACAGATATACGATCTTTCCCATTTCCTGATAATGGGCCATGGCCCTGCGTCCGTAGACGGCACTGCCCCCGGTGGCTATGACCGTCCGGTCAGCCTGGATAGATGCGTTCACTGACTCTTCTACCTGCCAGAATCCTTCCACGCCTCTTTGGGCGATGATTTCATGTAAAAGCCTGGCCTCTTTCGCCTGAATCACCAGATCTGCATCCACAAAGGCATAGCACAGTTTCTTGGCAAGTACCACACCCACGGTACTCTTTCCTGCGCCAGGCATCCCGATCAAAATTACGTTCTGCATATATTATGTAAACCAGTTATCCTTCCTATTTCAGATATGCTGTCACTTCCACCTCACACAACACATTCTTGGGCAGCTGCTTGACAGCCACACAGCTGCGCGCCGGTTTCTCGGTAAAATACTTCTCATACACAGCGTTAAAGGCTGCAAAATCCGCCATTTCCGCCAGGAAACAGATTGTCTTTACTACCTTCGTATAATCGGTTCCTGCTTCTGCAAGGATTGCCCCCACATTCTTCATGGCCTGTTCGGCCTGCTCCGTCACATCCTTGCCTGTAATCTCCCCGGTCGCCGGGTCAATCGGAATCTGCCCGGAAGCAAACAGAAAATCTCCCGCAATAATTCCCTGGGAATAGGGCCCGATGGCCGCCGGTGCCTTGTTAGTTGCTACTTTAGTTAACATAATATTTATCCTCTCTTTCTTTTCCTGTCTTTTAGATACTTTATCAGTCCCCAAACCTTACTTTTACATAAAATCCTCTGGCATTTTCGATAATCTCCGTCACTACGCCCTCCCGTTCAAGCAGCCTCTCCCGGAAAGGAAAGTTGCCGGACATCGCCAGAGCAGGATCTATCGTATAATAATAATTGCTGGGAAGAACTCCCTCTGTCACCGTGACCCTGTCCCCCTTCTGCAAAAGGCCGGGCCGCTCCATCTTAAACTCCATTTCCCGCATCTTGTTTACCTCATTGTTTATAAAAAGAAATTGCTTTCCTCACAGATAATATCTTATCCCGAACGCAGCATTTTTTCAAGAATAAGATAATATATTAGTCATTTCGGTCATACTTACTATTACTTTACAAGTTTACTGAAAACTTTTTCTATAATTGCAAAAGTTTTCAGTTGAAGTGAAAACTTTGTTTGACACACACAAAAGTTTTCAGTATAATTTGTTTACAAACACAGATAATGTCATCCATTGCTGCAAAAAGAGGTGTTATCATGATTTACAGAGAGCATTATATTAAACCGGTACGGGATTTTTACGAATCTGACCTGATCAAAATCATTACGGGGATACGCCGCTGTGGTAAATCTGTTATTTTAGAACAGATTATGCAGGAAATCAAAGAAAAAACTGACAATATTATTTACCTCAATTTTGAGGACAAACGTATATCTTCCAATATAACAGATGAAAGTTCTCTGATTTCCTATGTGGAAAGCCATCGAAAAGCCGGGAAATGTTATTTGTTCTTTGATGAAATACAAACGTTAGAAGGCTGGCAGAATGTGTGTAAGACTCTGCGGCTTTACGACTATTCACTGTTTATCACAGGTTCCAACTCCAAACTGCTTTCCGGCGAATTCACAAAAGAACTCAGTGGAAGATACATCGCTTTCCGTGTTCGTCCGTTTGTTTACAAAGAGATTGCAGAGTATGCCAAAGAACTCAAAAAGGAAGTTTCTGTCACGGATTATCTGATCTGGGGTGGATTTCCCAAACGCTTTGAGTTCGACAACGCTGCGGCACAACGCAGATATCTGAATGACCTGGATGATACAATCATCATCAATGACTTGTTGCACAGATATAGAATCCGCAAAGAAAATCTGTTCAAAAAGCTGGTAAACTATGTACTGCGCTCCAACAGCAGAATCTTTTCCGCAAAATCCATTCACGACTATATCAAAAGAGAACACGAACCCTGTTCTGTGAACACTATTATGAAGTATCTCGACTACCTTGAAGAGGCATATATTATCGAATCGGTCAGGCAGTATTCTGCCAAAACGAAAAAAGCACTGAGTTTCTATATAAAAATATACAATGCTGATGTTTCTTTTAATTCACTCCGCTGCCCGGACAACCGTTTTGACCTTACACACAATCTGGAAAACATTATTTATCTTGAACTAATCTATATGGGATACGATATTCAGGTATATAATCATAACGGAAAAGAAATTGATTTTCTGGCCACGCATGATAATAAAAAATATTTCATTCAGGCCGCCTACAGCGTAGCGGATGACAAAGCATACACAAGGAAATTTGCTGCCTTTAAAAATATTGACAATCTGTCCCAGAAGATTCTGATAACCAATGATGATATTGACTATTCCACAAGCACGGTGCGTCATATCCAGCTCAAGGATTTTTTACGGATGGAAAATCTGAAGCAAACATGAAGATGCACAAAAGGCGCATGGTATGTTCCCAAAATCCCATGCACCTCTTTCTTTCCTTTTATCCCTCATAATGCTCCAGAATCACAGCATGGGCAATACCGGGTATGGTCTGGCCTTCATTGAAACTTGTTTTGCTGAGAAGCGCCCCCGTAGGCACAAAAAGGACTCTCTTCCAGACGCCTTCCTCCAGTTTCTTTAAGATATAGGCCGACAGCACCACCGCGCTGCACCCACAGCCGGAACCGCCCGCATCCGTATGCTGCCTCTCACTCTCATAAATCTCTATACCGCAGTCCATATGCTGTCTGGTAATATCAATCTGCACCTCCGAAAGCAGGTCAAAGAGAAGCTTCTGTCCCACCATTCCCAGATCACCGGTGATAATCTTATCATAATCCCTGGGCGCCCTGCCGAAATCTTCCAGACTCTGTCTGATGGTATCCGCCGCCGCGGGGGCCATACAGGCTCCCATGTTCATGGAATCCTTGATACCGTAATCCACGATCTTACCGATGGTAACTCCCTCCATCACCGCCCGTACTTTCTCACCGGGCTGCGCCGACAAAATAAAGGCACCGCTTCCCGTCACCGTCCAGGTCGCCGATTTGGGTCTTTGATTGCCATAGGCCAGCGGAAAGCGAAATTCTTTCTCCGCGCTGGCAAAATGACTGGATGTGATACAGGCTGCCTTCTGGGCAAAGGCACCCGCCACCGCCATGCCGCCCATGGCAAGGGACAGCCCGCAGGTAGAACAGGCCCCATAAAGGCCCACATGCGGCACCTGATAACCAGAAAGTCCAAAGCTGCTGGCAATGGACTGCCCTAACAGGTCGCCTGCAAAAACCAGCTGTAAATTATCTTTTGCCAGTTTTGCCTTGCCAAGTGCAATTTCCAGCGCCTCTTTTTGCAGACTGCTCTCCGCATCTTCCCAGTTCTGTGCCCCGAACATATCGTCATACCCTGCTTTATCAAACAGTTTGCCCATGGGACCGTCTGCTTCCTTGCTGCCTACAATGGACGCGCTGCTGATAATATAAGGTTTACAAGTAAACTGAAAACTTTGTTTTCCTAACATGCCGCTATCTCCTTTACTCACACCGGACAGCGTATGCAACCGCCGTCACGCCGATTTTTCCTAGTGATAGTATGCATGTTTTTCGCATCCTTTATTCCGGCGTTTTCCAAGGGATTGTTTCCTGCTAATATCCTTCCACCGGGATCATATCATACGCGATATCCTGATTTTCCTGACAGCAGACCGCCACGCAATAATCCTCAATCTCTTCATACTCTTTCATATAATAGTATTTGGCATCCACCTTATGCCGCACCCGGATTCTCTCACTTTCCTCATCCACATGGATTGTAAAATCTGAAAGCGGCAGTGACATGCCTCTGCCGGTAACTTTCAGAAAACTCTCTTTCATCGTCCAGATGCGAAACATTCTCTGGGTCTGCTCCTGCTCCTTATCCACCGCATACAGCCAGTCCTGCTCCTCCCTGGCAAAAAAACGGTCTGCCACCTTAAGGCGGCCCTGTTTCACATACTCAATATCATTCCCTACAGGCTTATCCCCTATACTGCAAATGGCATAGTTTCCCGAATGAGACAGGGAAAAATGAATTTCCGGATGATACTTTAAGACCGGCTTGCCCCACTTTCCAATCTCATACTCGGTACTGCGCTCCCGCAGTCCGTATACCGACAGCGCATGATCTAACAGAATCCCTGCTCCCAGACTCCTGTTCTTATCTTTCTCATGCTTTAAAAGTGCCACCTTCTGCTGCCGGTACGGCGACAGAAGCTTAAGCTTCTCCTGAAACAAGGTCTCGTTATCCAAACAACGCACATCCATATAGTACGTGTAAACCATGATTATTTCCTTCCTATCCTGCCATAACAGCGCTCACAGACCGGATACGCATAATCCCACATGAGCGGTCTGCCGCAGATACGGCACCTCTTCTCAAACTGTCCTTTATCTTCTTTGAGCATCTCCCCGATCTCATGCTGGGCCCATTCTCTGTTAGCCGCCACTTCCTCCTTATCGACAACCCAGGCCATTCTGGCAGAAAACTGCGTATACAGATCAAGCTGCTTATAATAAGATTCCAATCCTTCCAGGGAAAAATCCTTGGGCAGCATCGGACAGTTCTGCTGTTTTTCCGGTCTCTCACAATAACGCAGCCATAGTTGCAGCACATCTCTGTCCTTCACATCAAAAGGACAGGTGATTAATGTAAGCACCAGCTTCCTGTCATCCATGAAAGGAATTTTCTTTCTGTAATTCTTAAGATACCTGTATTTGTTAATACTCTCCGCCATGGAGATCTTATCATACATGGGCAGATTCCTGGTCTTCTCCCAAGCCGCTATGACCTCATCCAGTTCCAGGTCTATGTCCAACAGCACTTCCGGGAACCCGACCCTGGCCCGCTTCAGCGGATAAAAGGGTTCGGCCAGCTTCTTGCCCACATATTCCATATCCATGGCAGACTGCACATAGCCCACATCATAATACCCATATCTGCCGGCCCGGCCCGCAATCTGTCTGATTTCCTCCGAAAGCAGCCTGCGCATACCCACCCCGTCAAATTTGGTGGTGCTCATAAAGATGACCCGTCTGATGGGCAGGTTGATCCCCATACCGATGGCATCCGTGGCCACCACCACCTTATTGTAGCCCTCCGTAAAGAGCTTCACCTGCTCCTGTCTGGTCTGGGGAGGCAGGTTCCCGTAAATGACACTGGCCTTGATTCCCCGGCTTTCCAGTTCGGCGGCAATGGCCAGTACATTTTTCTTGGAAAAGGCAATCAGGGCGTCCCCCTTCTCCACATCCTTTTCAATATCATAGCGCTGGGGAATAAACTCCAGTCTGGTGTTGCGTTCATGCATGACAATCTCATAAGTGTCGCCGCAGCGTTCTATCATCCTGACCAGCAGTTCCTGGGCCGTCCCGGAGCTGCATACATGAATCTCCTGGGCCCGGATGCCGAGAATCGCTCTCGTCCAATAACTGCCCCGGTTCTCGTCCGCCATCATCTGTGCCTCGTCGATTACGGCAATATCATAGACTTCCCGGATATTCAGGATTTCCACCGTGGATGCCTGCACAAAGCTTCCGGGTGTGAGAATCGTCTCCTCACCGGTTATCATATTGCAGGGAATACCGGAGGTCATCATACGGTCATACACCTCCAACGCCAGAAGCCGCAACGGCCCCAGATAAATTCCCCGATATGCCTGCCTGAGTCTTTGCAGGGCCTGGTAAGTCTTCCCGCTGTTGGTGGGGCCGATATGCAGGATGAAATGCCGCTTCATACCCCGTGCTTCCGGATACTGCTTCTCCGGCTCCGCCTCCATCAGCTCTTCAATCCTCTGGCCCACAAGATACTGCATATAATCTTCTTTATAGATTTCATAGAGAGACTTCTTCTTTAGAAGTACCACCGTCTTCTCCATGGCCGCAATATCCTCCGCCACGGCGCCGGGCGCCATTTTCTTTAAGAAAGAAATATCCAATCTGGCCAACATCCTGACGATGCGCCGATACCTTTTGAGCCATGCCACATCACGCTGTACTACCGTATAACCCACCTGCTCCGTCTTCTTATGCAATTCTTTCATATCTGCCAGTACCTGGTGGGTCTCCTGCTTTTTCTTGCGGGCAATGCGGCGCTCCAGCTGCCCCAGCTGTTTCTCCGTACCCCTGGTCAGCCGGCGTTCCGGCTCTTTAACCGGCTGTAAGAAAGCTTTCTCATAGACGGCCCATACCTGCTGTGATATCTCATCCTGAATTCTGGCTGAAGTATCCTGTGTTCTCACACTGCCCTGCACAGCTTGTTCCATTCCCTGTCCGGTCTGAGTATTTTCTTTCTTATTCCTGCGCCTGCGTCTTTTTCGCTTTGCCTGTTGTAGATTCTTTGCATCTGTCTCCACAGTGTTTATCCGGCCGCCGGCTTTCCCGCCCTGTTCATCCCTGCTATTCTTTTCTTCTATCGTCTTTTGCCTATCCTGCATAATCACACTCTTTTACTATCAGAAAAACATCATTACGTTTTCACTAATTCTTTCCAAATCCAAATCCAGAAAATCCGAAAGGCTGTCCGGCACATAATAAACGACTGCCTTCGACATGATGAAGCCGCAAATGATCACAAAAACCAGAATCAGGATACTCACAATCAGCGGGAAAATATCCTGCCTTTTATCCGGAATATATGCCGCCATTGCCGTTGCCATAGTCAGAAATCCCCAGATATTCCCAAACACAAACAGGGAAAATCCAATGCCGGGGCTTACTACAAATAATATAATTGACACTAAAATCGTCGGAATCATCACAGCGCTTCTGATGGCAGCCGCCGACATCATCTTCGGATAAGTAGTCCCGCATTGCATAAGCGCATGTCCGCCCCACAACAGCAATGCCAGAATACAGGATTGTAACACAGATACAATCACTGTCACAATCAGCGCTCTAAAATATGGGAAGTTAATCGTTCCTCCTCCCAGATATGCCAAACCCGAATTGGCCGCTGTAAATAGAGAATGACCCACGACCATGGCAAACAATGCACTCGCAATTCCCTGAAGGGCAAAGAAAATAAACGCCGTCTTTAAATCTGCTACAGCAATTGCCTCACTTCCCATGGTCACCGGTCTTTTCAAAATTCCCAGGAGATTTCCTGTTATCTGATCAGCCTTTCCTCCGGTGCCCTGCCGACCGGATGCAGACTGTCCTGTTGTCTGCTGCAACGGCGGCATCTGGTATCCCATCTGCGGCTGTACCGGCGGAATCTGATACCCCATCTGTGACTGCGATGCTGACGCCTGCACTTGTCCCTGCTGTCCTCCATAAAACGTGTTCTGTGTCATACAATTGCAGACTTCTCCTCCCTGTAAGGGACGCCCGCACCGCGCGCAAAAATTACCCATTTTCTTTCCTCCTTAATACGCTTTGGTATTTTCTATATATCGCTTCACAGAATAAATATGCATTTAAATCTTACATCGGAAGTTTGGGGTTGTCAAATCGACACCTTCTGCATATTCCTTGCCCTGCATCCTATTCCATCCCATACAACAGCGCATTACAGACTGCCGCCGCCACATTACTGCCGCCCTTACGTCCTCTCGCCACGATATAGGGCACCGGCGCCTGCATGATCAGTTCCTTGGCCTCCACCACATGGACAAATCCCACCGGTACACCGATGATCAGTCTGGGTGACAGCCTTCCCTCTGCAATCAGATCATACAACTTAAGCAGAGCTGTAGGCGCATTTCCAATAGCATAAATATAATTCTCTCCCATTATGGCAGACTTTTCCATACTGACAGCTGCTCTGGTAATTCCTCTCTCCTTTGCCTGGGCCGCCACATCCGTATCCGCCATAAAACAGTGTACCTTTCCCCCATAAATTGAAAGCTTCTCTTTATTGATACCTGCCTTTGCCATATTGGTATCGGTGACGATACTGCACCCTTCCCGGATGGCCTGTCTCGCACACTCTATGGCACCATCCGAAAAACACAGGCTGTCCACATAAGAAAAATCTGCCGTCGTGTGAATCACCCGCTTGATAATGGGTGCCTGCAACGCATCCAGCGGATGCGGCAGTTCCTGTTCGATGATTTCAAAGCTCCTGCGCTCAATCTCTGCGGGCGGCAGTATCTTATCACGCTCTGTCAATGATTTCATATATTTTCTCCATATCCAGATGCTTCCGCACCGCATCCGCCAGCATGTCATACTGGGTTTCCTTAAACTCCCGATAGGACTGTGCCGTATCCGCCGGATACAGTATTTCCGGTGTAAGCCCTCTGTCTTCACATACCAGCGTAAGCAGTACCCTGGTAAATTCCATATTTTCAAAAATTCCGTGCAGATAGGTACCCATCACCCGGCCGCATACACAGCCGTCCACCCGGCCATCCTCCAGCCTGCAAAAAGGCGTTCCGGCTCCGGTTGGCACACTTTCCCCCATATGAATCTCATACCCTTCCACGGTCAGACCATCAAATGCCCCTTCTTCCAGGCCAAAGCTTATCCTGCCCCTGATACGGGTTCTTTTCTTCTCCTGCCCAAAGACTGTTTTCACCGGCAAAAGCCCCATACCGCGCATCCTGCCGCCGCCTTCCACCCCGGAGGCATCCGTAATCTCCTCCCCCAGCATCTGGTAACCGCCGCAGATTCCCAGGATCCGGCATCCCTTTGCCGCACACTGTAAGACGGCCGCCTCCATACCGCTCTCCCGCAAATGCTTTAAGTCCTGCATGGTGTTCTTACTGCCCGGCAGAATCAGCAGATCCGGTTTCCCTATCCGCTCCAACTGTTCCGCCCGCTCCACATACTGTAACGACACAGACGCAAACCTGGCCAGCGGATTAAAATCTGTAAAATTGGACAGATGGGGCAGTCTGACCACCGCTATCTGTATGAGTTTATCCTCTCCCGTATAGACAAGCTGTTCCGACAGACTGTCCTCATCCTCAATCCGAAGAGACAGATAGGGCAAGATTCCAAGTGTCTTTATCCCGCATCTTTGGTATAGCATCTCCGGGCCCGGTGCCAGCAGTCCGGCATCTCCTCTGAATTTGTTGATGATAAACCCCTTGATCCGTTCCCGTTCCTGTTCTTCCAATAATAACACAGTTCCCAGAAGCTGTGCAAATACCCCGCCCCTGTCGATGTCTCCCACCAACAGCACCGGTGCATCCACGAGTTCGGCCAGGCCCATATTCACAATATCGTCCGCTTTCAGGTTAATCTCCGCAGGACTCCCTGCTCCCTCAATCACAATGATATCCGCCTCTTCCTCCAGCCTGTGATACGCTTCCATGACCTGTGGAATCAGCGTCTTCTTCAACTGAAAATATTCCAGGGCGCTGTAATTGCCCAATACCCTGCCGTTTACAATGACCTGGGAACCCACATCGCTGGTGGGCTTTAGCAGAATCGGATTCATGCATACTCTGGGGGCAATCCCGGCCGCCTCCGCCTGCACCACCTGGGCCCGGCCCATCTCCAGTCCCTCCGCTGTGATATAGGAATTAAGCGCCATATTCTGGGACTTAAAAGGTGCCGCACGATAGCCGTCCTGCTTCAGCACTCTCAAGATTCCCGCTGCCATAAGGCTCTTACCCGCATTGGACATGGTGCCCTGTATCATCAGATTTTTCGCCATAACCCCCTCCCCGACGCAACCGTCGTGAAATCGATTTGTAATCTTTCGTTCCTCTTCACTTCAAAACCCCAAATACCACACCGGCCAGCACTCCCATACATAAGAGCCACATCAACAAAGACGTCATATACAACAGCCTGTTGGCCCGCCGGATATCCGCCGCCTCCACAGGCCGTAAATCATCCCCAATATAAGGTTTCTCCACCCTGCGCCCAAAATACCAGGCGTCTCCCGCAAGCCGAAGCCCCAGGGCCCCCGCGCAGGCCGCCTCCGTCTGGGCGGAATTGGGACTGGCATGTTTCCGGCAGTCCCGGCGATAGATTCTGAGAGCACGACCGGGATGATATAACAGGGCATCTTTTCGCTCTTCTTTATTGCTTATTAGTTTACATAACACCGTTCCCGCAATCATCAGCCAGGCTGCCAGCCTGCTGGGAATAAAGTTCACTGCATCATCCAGCCTGGCCGCACATCTGCCAAAGTCAAGATAGCGGTCACTCTTATAACCGATCATGGAATCCATGGTATTGACTGTCTTATATAATACTCCAAGAACGCCTCCGCCCAGGGTAAGGTACAACAGGGGCGCAATGACGCCGTCCGAAGTATTCTCCGCCACCGTCTCCACTGCCGCCCTGGCAATACCGTCCTTATCCAGGCGGGCCGTATCCCTCCCCACAATCATGGACACGGCCTGCCTGGCCTGTTCCACATCTTCTGCCTCCAGCGCCTGACAGACTTTCATGCTCTCTGTTTTCAGGTCTTTCATGGACAACATCTGATAAAAAACAATGCTCTCTACGGCAATTCCCAGAACGATATGTATATGATACACCGCAGCAAGTCCTATAAATGTCACTCCACCGCATAAAAAAAGCATCACCACGACCAGAAGCTGACCCCTGCGCCGCTTGCGCCTTCCGTCGTCCGCCTCCTGTAAGAATCTTTTTTCCAGACCGGAGCACAGCCTCCCAATCAGGCGGATCAGATGAGGCCATCCATGAGGATCTCCCAGGATAAGGTCAAGCAATGCCCCGATTACCAGACACCATATTCTGCTTTGCAGCATCTCCATCTGCTCCACCACCCTTCCACTATCATAACATATAATTAAGAATACTATATCTTCGCCTGAAAAAAAAGTACATGGCAAACGAAACAGGCCGGCAAACGCCGGCCCAGTCATCAGGTTTTATTCCTTTCCTATCCATCTTAAACAAGTGTCTAAAGCACTCTCTCCTGTACCGCTTACAATATCCGGGGTTGTACCATATTCCTCGCTGCCGGTTCCATCCGCCGTCACACTCACCGCCAGGACAAGCCCTGCCGTCAATATGCTTCTCTTCCTCATGACAGTTCTTCCTCCTCAGCTAAAACAACACTCTCCGCCTTCTGAAAAGATACTGTCACCGTAAACAAATCTGCATCTGTCTCCACCACAAGACTGCCGCCGCAGGCCTGGGTAAAGCTTTTGGCAATGGACAGGCCCAGGCCGCTGCCGCCGTCCGTGCGGCTCTCATCACCGCGCACAAAGCGTTCCGTAAAATCTTTCGTATCCGTCAATTCCACACTGGAGGTATTCTTCATCCGAACAACAATCTGTCCCGCCTCTTCTGTAAGCGTCAGGAAGATTCTGGATCCCTCCAGAGAATACCGCAGAGCGTTCTGTAACAGATTCTGGAACACCCGGTAGAGTCTCTGGCCGTCCGCCATCACCGGCATCGGCGTCTCCGGAATCGTAAACTTCATCGTAAAGCTGCTCTGTGCAATCTGCACATTCATATCCGCCAGGGTCTGCCGCAACAGTTTCCCCATATCCAGAATTTCCATCTTCACAGGCAGCTGTCCCGAGGTTGCCTTACTTATCTCAAATACATCCTGCACAATATTCCTTAATCGTTCGGACTTTTCTCCCAGAATCTGGATAAATTCCTTCACATGCTCCGGCAGATCCTGCTCCTGCCTAAGCAGCTCCACATAACTGACTATAGAAGTCAATGGAGTCTTGATATCATGGGACACATTGGTTACCAGATCCACCTTCATCCGCTCACTCTTCATCTGTTCCCGAAGCGCCGTCTCCATCCCCTTTTGAATCTCATTCAGATTCCTGGCCGCCTCCTGCAAATCCGTATCCCCTTCCATGTGCAGATCCTCGGTCAGGTTGCCTTCCCGCACCGCCTGAATCTGATCCGATAAAGCACCGATATCCTCAGCCAGCTTCCGGTTTCTGCGCAGCATACAGATATCAACCGCCATAAAGGCAGCGGGCACACCAAGCACTATTACCACAAAAATCAGGACTAGCATACCCAAACCATACAGTTCGCCGCCCAAAGTCCAACCATATCCCCATTCAACCCATTCCCAGCTTTCATAACCCAGATAATCTGCTGTCATTCCATAGAGCAGACACAGCACGGACAAAAAGATACCGGCAATCATTAATATAATAACCTCTATGATTACAGCTATCCGCTGTCTGCGTACCAGTCTCTTCTGAAGGGGATATTTGAAGTCCTTGGTTCGGAGCATCCTTATAAGCGGCTTTTTCTGTTTCTGTCGGTTCCCTTTCCAGTCTAAGAACACCAGATAGAAGAACCAGTAAAAAGCTGCCAGATAACCGCCGGCCTTCATCATACGGGCAATTTCATAAGCAATATCACCGCTCCAGCTACAATAATAAGAACCGCCATTGCTGATTTTCCATACCATCGCCGTCAGCACACCCGCACTCTTTCCTACAAGAAATAAAAAGATAAACAGGCAGAGCGGAATCTTGATTTCCAGACAGATCTTTCCTAATATGTCTGCGATTTTCTGATCAGCCACTCTCTTACTCTTATGCAGAAGCACCCCAAATATTATTAGTATAGCAGATGCTATCAAATAACTGCATCTTTTCTCAAACTCTCTGTTCAATACCACGACAGACTGTCTCATACGATAGAGTCTGCCCCCATACTGATCCAGACCATAGCCGGAATAATCCCCTACCAGGTATAACTGCGGTTCCTTGGCGGCAGCAAGAAAGATAACCGCATCTTTGGCTGACTCCCCCAGAGTATAATTTGCGTACCCAGGCACACGCCAGAGACTGTCATCCCCATAAATGCCATCGCCGTACACATCCACCTCCAGACCGTCCTTCACAATCTGCACCTTGCCGTCACCCTGTCTGTTATACCAGAGGGTAAAATTATACGCTTCCCGCGAAAGCACATCGTAAAAGTCCGTTCCGTTCCAGGCTTCCCCGGTCTGTCCCTCATAATCCTCTATATTCGTATAAAGCAGTTTGTCCTGATAAACTATAGCATAACGGATGTTTTTATTATGCGCCATCTCCGCCATATATTCGTCCAGGGTCCATCCGGAGGCATAGGTATAGGCGTATCCATAGCCATTATCATAATCATAACTGTTGAAATACCGGTCCAGTGCCTCTCCGTCCGCGTCCATCCCCATTTCAATGAGCTGATTCACATAGGCCTCATATACTTCATCCTGATGTCTTAGCCAATCTTCCTGCGCTTCCCAATAATCATCCGGTGCAGACTCTGATGCAGACTGCTCTGTCACTGCATCTTCGGTCACAGTCACCTCATTGAATGCCCGGCCAAGCCATCCTCCAAATCCTTCTGCACTGCCTTCATAACACCCGTAATCTGTCGTGGGAGATACCCCTGTTTCATCATTTCCCCAGCTCTTCCCGCCTGTGGCCACACCGAGAAGCTCTTCCAGCCGGCCGCTGATCAGATTTCTGAACTCCCAGCTTTCCTGATAGTCCACCTGCTGCTGAAACACCCTGCCCTCCAGTGCCAGGAATATCCCCAGTGCCGGAACCAGGTTCACTATCAACATGGTCACACCGATGGCAAATACCATAAAACTGCATATCACTTTACCTTTTTTCCATTTTGTATCCAATGCCCCACACCACCTTTATATATTCTGGCTCTTTCGGGTTCAGCTCGATTTTCTCCCTGATGTGACGAATATGCACCATCACCGTGTTTTCCGGTGCAAAGGAAGGTTCTTCCCAGACTCTCTCATAGATTTCTTCCGCCGGAAAGATCCGGCCCTGGTTGCGCATCAGAAGTTCCATGATCTTTGTCTCCGTGGCCGTCAGCTTCACCGGCTCCCCGTCCGCATAGAGTGTCCGCTCCTGCATGCGGTAACACAGTCTGCCGTTTACAATCTCGTCCTCTTCATGCTGGGCATGGATGCCGCCAAGCATCGTATATCTGCGAAGCTGGCTCCTGACTCTGGCCGCCAGTTCCTGGGGATGAAAGGGCTTGGACACATAATCGTCCGCTCCCATGGACAAGCCCAGAATCTTATCGGTGTCCTCCGTCTTGGCGCTTAAGACGATGATGGGCAGGTTCTTCCGTTCCCTGATCTTCAGCATGGCCGACAGGCCGTCTAATTTCGGCATCATCACATCCATGATAATCAGCTGCACGGACTGTTCCCCCAGGATCCTAAGCGCTTCCATGCCATCGTAAGCCCGGAGTACGCGATATCCCTCTTTCTCCAGAAGAAGGGCTATGGCCCGCACAATCTCCCTGTCATCATCCACCACCAGTACACATTCATTCATCTTACGAAAACCTCGCCTTTCCTTAAGCCTGCTGTCATCATAAAGGACGTTCCTTACAAAATCCCATGGGATTTCTTATAAAATTCTTAAAATACACCGCATCTGGTACAAGGCCATATTCCCCGTCAATTCCAGTCTGCACAGATATCCTTCCGCATTTGCACACTGACAGGCATAATACTCTTCTTTTGGTGTGACAAAGCTACTCATAATACTCATGATCGTCCCGCCATGCACAACCAGGGCCGTATGCCTGCTTCGTGCCAGCATGGGCAGTAACTTCTCAAAGGCCGCAGCACAGCGCCTTCTCATCTGCTCCAGGGATTCTCCTTCCGGAAAAGGGGTTTTACCCTCCCCGTCTATCCAGGCCTGGTAAAGCGGCGCCAGTTTCTTATCCTGCATCAGCTCCTCATAGTTTTTCCCCTCAAAGAGACCAAAATCCGTCTCTGTGAACTCTTTTATAATTACAGGCGTTATATCAGGATATAAAATCTTCGCCGTCTCCACACAACGTCTCATGGGACTTGTGACCACCGCCTCCACCGGCAGGACGCCGCTTTCTTTTACACAATAGACACCCTGTCCTTTTCTCTCTTGCAGTTCTTCCCTGCCCTTATCACACAGAAGTTCATCTGTTCTCCCTACATATCTCCCCTCCAGATTTCCTGCCGTGCTTCCATGGCGGATTAAACTTATGTAAACTGTTTGTTTGATTACCTGCCCGATACCGCAGTGTACCCGCTCCACCGTATCAGCCTCTTTTGCCAGTTCACACAGAATCCTGCCCGCGCACTCCCTGTACTCCCGTTCCCCTTTCTCCATAGGTACAATGCCGCATCCCACTTCGTCGGCTATTATAATAATATCTGGTATTTTATTAATCAATCCTCTGACATATGCTAGAATTTCCTGCTGTGATTCTTGATATACATTACTTTGTAATGTTTGTCTAATTATATTATGTAAACCATTTATGCACTGCCACTCTCCATCCGGCACAGGATATCCACCCTGCCAGATTCGGGCTTCCTCAATATGGTATTTGTTCCGGACATACTCCTTCTTGCCCTGGTACGCACCGCCTATAATCAGCTTCATGATTGTCACACTTCCTCTTCTTCTCCGCGCGTACTCTGCTCCAGATACGCAGCCACCTCCCTGGAGATTCCGTCCAGGAGATAATTTCTGTCTCCTGTCAGTGGTTCCTGTCTATCAATATATTCCTGCCGCAGCTCCTCGGATGCCATAAGCACTTCTTCCTGTAGTTCCCTTGCGGAAACCCTGACAGCTCCGGCGCCCATGATAATAAGCTGCTCCAGACCGTCTGAGGTGGCCACCCGCACACGGTATTTCCGATTCATCTGGTGCGCAACTTTCTCGATATACTGATCGGCCGTCTCGGCTTCTTTGGTATAGACTACATCAATATTATGATACCGTACAACACTTCCCGGATTTCCTTTTACCTTATAGGCATCAAACACCAGGATCAGATGCATCCTGCGATAGGCCTGGTAATTGCTCAGAATTTCCATCAGCCTGCCTCTGGCACCGTCCAGACTGGTTTTCGCCAGCTCATTCAACTCCTCCCAGGCAAAGATGATATTATAACCATCCACCAGCAGATATTCCTCCTGGGGTTTGCTCTCTCCTTTGTATTTACCGTCGGAGGAGACATCTGCGCGGATTGTCCTGGCCCATCCCTGTTTTTTTCGTTCCCGGGAACCATAGGTACGGTTAAAAATCTCTTCAATCTCCTCCTGCCCGATAAAGTCCTCAGCAGTACTTGCTGTGTTAGTGCCGGCCCTTCTGGCATAACGGGATGCAAAGTTGCCTTGCTCCTCATTCTCTTGACTGTTCAAGTCAACATCCATGCCGTATACTGTACCGTCCTGTAGCTTCCAGCCATCTGCCAGTACCGGCTCCAGGTGCATATACTCCTGTACCCGGTTCCATTCCACCACAAAGCCGGCCCCATGCGCACAGAATACGGAACCACAGGGATTGTCCGTATCATGCTCCGCTTCATAACCGGTCTTCTCTATGATTTCCTCCGTATTATGGCAGGGTTCATAGCCTTTTAATACAGTAGTCAGACGACCCTTCCCGCCGGAATAGGCAAGCAGCTTCGCCTGGTAACCGCCCATCTCGGACACCGGCACCGTTCCCGTAAGCACTGCATATTCTCCCTCTGTCTGCGGCGGCTCAAAACGGCCTGCCCTGGCCTGTATATCCGTCATCGCCCGTCCGATCATATCCGCCGGAACTTCTATCCGGAACGCATAAACCGGCTCCAACAGGATGTTCTTCGCCTGGCAGAGTCCCTGTCTGAGCGCCCGGTAAGTAGCCTGTCTGAAATCACCGCCCTCGGTATGCTTTACATGGGCCCTGCCTGCTGCCAGCGTAATCCGCATATCCGTAATCGGTGCCCCCACAAGCACCCCCGGATGTTCCTTTTCCTCCAAATGCGTGAGAATCAGCCTCTGCCAGTTTCTGTCCAGCTTATCCTCGCTGCAACGGCTGGAAAACTGGAGACCGCTTCCCCTCTCCCCAGGCTCCAGGATCAGATGCACCTCCGCATAATGCCTGAGCGGCTCAAAATGCCCCACACCTTCCACCACATCGGCAATGGTTTCTTTATAGACGATGCTTCCCTCGTCAAAATCCGCCTCCACACCAAACCGTTCCTGAATCAGAGTCCGAAGAATCTCAATCTGCACCTCCCCCATCAGCTGTGCATGGATTTCCCCCACCTGCTCTTTCCAGACAATATGAAGCTGCGGTTCCTCCTCTTCAAGTTGACATAACATATTATACATACGGTGTACATCACTGCCGGACGGAAGCACAATCCGGTACGTCATAACCGGTTCCAGCAAAGGTATGGTATCTGTTGTCTCTGCACCGATTCCCTGGCCGCAGAATGTCTGTGCCGGCCCCGCCAGCGCACAGATACTCCCCGCTCCCACTTCCTGTTCCACTCTGTACTTCTCCCCGGAATACAGTCGTATCTGATCTATCTTCTCTTCCGTGCAGGACGCCCCGTCTGCTGACTGGACGCCATGCCGGGTGATGACGCTTATCATCTGCTTGACTCTCAGCCTGCCGCCGGTGACCTTAACATGTGTCAGTCTGACCCCTTGGGCATCCCTGGTAATCTTAAATACGCGGGCTCCAAATGCTTCCCGGTAAGAGGGCATACGTGTATAATGATAAAGCCCCTCCAACAGTTCTTCCACGCCCTCCCCTTTCAAGGCAGAACCAAAGAAACAGGGAAACAGCTTCCTGCCTGCAATCAGATCTGCAATTTCCTGCTCACTGACAGGCGGTTTGCTCTCCTGTATCCCGGGCTGTTCTTCCAGATACAGGTATCTCTCCAGCAGCTCTTCGTCGCAGACAGCAATGTTCTCATAGAAATCATCCGGCTCATCCCCTCCCGGACGCACAAAAGATACGCACCGCTCATCCAGACTTTTCTGAAGCTCTCCAAGCAGTGCGTCCGCATCCGTGCCGGGTTGATCCATCTTATTGATAAAAAGAAATACCGGGACCTGGTAACGTTCCAACAGCTTCCAAAGGGTCAGCGTGTGTCCCTGCACGCCGTCCGCTCCGCTGATGATGAGCACCGCATAATCAAGCACCTGCAAAGTCCGCTCCATCTCCGCCGCAAAATCCACATGTCCCGGCGTATCCAGAAGCGTAACCTCCATATCCCGCCAGGTAAATCCCGCCTGCTTGGCAAATATCGTAATGCCGCGCTCCCGTTCCTGCCTGTCCGTATCCAGGAAAGCGTCCTTGTGGTCTACCCGCCCTCTTGTGCGTATCATACCGCTGGCATAGAGAATCCCTTCCGCCAACGTCGTCTTTCCTGCATCCACATGGGCCAGCACACCCAGTACTAACTTCTTATTCTCCATATCCAATCACAGCACCCTTCCCATAAAACCGATGATCAACACGCTGGACAGCTCACACAGGCTTAAGAAATATCCTGCCAGATCTCCTGTGATACCGCCGAACAGCTTTCTGGACATATAATAATAATACGTCCAGACCCACATGGCTGCCAACGCCATCACCGCGCCAATAACAGGTGATATTAATATCAGACTGATAAAACATCCCCCCAGAATGAGTACCAGTACCACCCGCACCGTCTGCTTATGTGCCGTCGAGGAAAAGGTATATAAAAGTCCGTCTTTTCTGGCACTACGAAACCACACCAGGGACAGACCGCTTAAACACCTGGAAATCACAAAACCAAAGGCTAACAGCAACAGATGATCCGTCTTCCAGATCTGCGTTAAACCCGCTGCATACAGGATGCAGTATCCCACCAGAGCCATCACCGCAAAAGCACCCACATGCGGGTCTTTCAATATTTCCAGCTTCTTTTCTTTCCCCTCATAAGAATGGAGTGCATCGGCCGTATCCATCAGACCGTCCAGATGAATCCCGCCCGTAATGATCATGGGAATCACCGTTCCCACCAGAGCAAAACACACCTGTCCGAAACCGCAGGCCATACAGACTCTGCCCCAGAGATAGATCAGTGCTCCGATCACCGCACCCACCACCGGGAAAAAGCACAGCGAATATTTCATGTTCTTCTGGCTCCATGTAATCTTAGGCATGGGAATCCTGGAATACATGGCGATGGCAATGATGAAACTATTGATAACCGACTTCATAGATACTTTCCTCCGCTTTCCTTCCTTTGATCCTCACCGGAATCGTATATACAATCTCCACTGCCTCGTCTGACAGCTCCACAAGACTGCGGTTTATCTGCGCAAGCCGCTTCTTATACTGTTCTGTCTCCGGAGCATAGCAGATTCCGTCCGCAAACACTTCATTGGTCACAAGAATCAAATGCTTACATTGTCCTGCAAGGCCGGATATCTCTGACAACAGACGATTTTGCAGCCCGGCTTCCTCTGACTGCTGCCCGTTGCCAAACATCTCATTGGCCAGAAGATTTGACATACATTCCACAAGCACCGTCGCCTTCTTACAGGATGCCGCCCCGATTGTCTCAGGTATCTGTCCGATATTCGTATAACACTCTATGGTTTCAAAGCCTTTGCCGGCCCGCAGTGCACGATGCCGCCTGATTCTTTCCTGTCCTTCTTCCCCGCAGGGCTGCATGGCTGCCACATAATACAATGCCTGACCTTTGGCAAGGCGCACTGCCAGATTTTCTGCGTATTCCGATTTCCCACTGCCGCTTCCGCCCGTGACAATATACAACACGGCCTGCCTCCTTTCCTGCCCCCTGTCAGTCACACACCTGTCCAAATCAATCCAGTTCCCCTGCCAGGCCCAGTTTAACAAAGCATTTGTAATGGGTCTTTTTGAACATCGTCCGGTAAATCCTGTCCACAGCAGACAGGGAGGGCGTCTCTGATGAGGCGCCAAGCCCACAGTATAGAATACTGTAGTCCACACCGAACAATCTGGATTCCAATTCCGTCATCCCACAGCCGCAGGACTGATAGAAGGTTATCCGCCTGCTGCGAACCGTTCTCTCTTTTTCATTCCTGGCCTTATTGATACGCTCTGCCTCAATGTAAATGCCTCTTACTTCTGGCAGGTTTTCCTCAAAATATGCTTTCAGAAGCCGGAAAGCCTCATGGCCCACACCCTTACCGCGTTTTGCTTCCACCACTGCAAAATAATCCAGCAGGGCGCAGTCCTCTGTCACAATGAATACAGCGTATCCCATCAGATCCTGTGCTTCATAGATTCCCAGACTAAATCCATATCCCTGCTCCATGCTTTTCAGAATATGGCTGAGGGGTTTTAATTCCTGTGCCGGAAAATCCTGCGTCATATAGGTTTTATAAATATGACTGACTTCTTCCTGATGCATTCTCCTGACAATATACTCCATGCTATCCTATTCCTCACTCTCTTCATATCTCTCATATGCCCCAATCTGCATCTGGTCGAAGGAATCATTCAGACGATACACGGTAAGCGCCATATCCAGAAGCGGGAACAGCATCGCCGCCCCGGTTCCCTCCCCCAGGGCAAGGTCTGCGCAGATAACGGGATGGAGCCCCAGTTCCTCCATAATCTTAACCGTGATCGGTTCCCTGCTTAAATGAGAGGCAATCATATATTCCCTGACGCCCGGCAAAAGCCTCTCCGCCACAAGTGCCGCCACTGCCGTGATCATACCGTCTAAAACAACGGGAACATGATGCAGCGCCCCGCCGATAAAGATTCCGGCAAGCCCTGCTATATCCAGCCCGCCCACCGTGGATAAAACCGTCAGGGCATCCCGGCCGTACAGGTCATATTGAGAAAGAGCCCGGGCAATCACCTCTTTCTTTCGCCGAAACCCTGTATCATCCAGACCGGCACCCCTTCCTGTCACCGCCTCGGGAGAAAGGCCAAGCAGGGCACAGCCTGTGGCTGTAGCCGTGGTGGTATTGCCAATTCCCATCTCCCCTGTGCCCAGGATCTGCCAGCCCTTCTCTTTACATTCCTTTACCCAGAGGATACCCTCCTCCACGGCCTGTAAAGCCTCTCCCGGCATCATAGCCGGTTCCCGGATGAAATCTGCCGTGCCATAGCGCACCTTACGCTGACGCAGTCCCTCACAGGCCATATCTTTGGCAATACCGATATCCGTGACAAACACCTGTGTACCGCCCGCTGCGGCCATCCGGTTGACACTGGAACGGCCCGCAGCCATATTGGCAGACACAATGGCCGTCACCTCACTGGATGTCTGGGTCACGCCCTCCGCCACGATTCCATTATCCGCACACATGGCCAGAATAGCCCTCGGGGATGCCTGTACATCAATCCTTCTCTGAATCCCTGCCATCTGGACAATCAGCCGCTCAAACTGCCCCAGACCGTCCAGCGGTTTGGCAATCGCATCCAGCCGTTCTTTGGCCTGTCTCATAACCTGTTCATCCAGGGGATCTATTTTTAGTTTACATAATATATCTCTTTCCATACCGTATTTCACAAACTCCATTTTATCCAGCAAAGATACCTGGCTCCGTTACTGCTTCCATCCGGCAAACATATCCGGCCATCTGTCCTTCGATACCAGCGCCGCCTTACAAAACATCAGGGAAATCCCCCAGTCCCATTTAAACTTTTCCAGAAAAGACATGCCTGTGGTCTGTCTTTTCTTAAAAGCATAATACTTGCATATCATCATCATCGTCCACAGGAGAATCACCACAATTCCTGCCCCGATACATAAGTCCGGAAAATCAAAGGTACCCTGTCCACGGATATAGAGATAATCCAGGGTATAGGGACTGTAAAGCTTTGAAAAGAGCCGGTAAACCATAACCGCCGCCTCCATATCCACCGCATACAGCCACCAGGCACCATTCCTGATCCGAAAGAAGAGATTGAAACTTTCCATAAAACGAAACAAGTATACTGCCATACATAAAACCACGATCCATTCCAGGCACAACAAGGGCACGTTATAACCAATACCCCATTTACCGTGCAGCCAGCTGCCATCCGTATTATAGACAGGCGCAACGGCCATATAATCATTTAAGATAACAGGTGCTTTTATCAAATGGTCATACTGTGTATAGACCGTCCTCTCCAGGAGAACCGCTATCAGAATCACCAGGCCGCCAATCAACAAGTGCGTACTTATTTTTCCGCTGTTATTGATATCCCGATATTCATGTTCCTTTACTGCCTCCCTGTTCCGTAACATACCGATACCCTTTCTTTTATCCTCTCATACGAAATAAATATCATTTGTTATTGTATGTTTGCGCCGCCTCAAGGAAAGATTCCCCCACGCCGGGACTTCCATAGAAATACAAATGTGGAAACCCTGCATAGAGTGTCCGGCTGCAAAATCCTTCCTCCCAGACTGCCCCATTCCCGGGTTTCACCACCCGGATATCCGCACGTGTCATCGTAGACTGCCAATAGTGAAATTCATGGGCCCTGAAAGACGTCCCCTTCTTGCCTAAGAGACAATCTGTCGGCAGCTGTGCCTGAATGTAACCAAAATGTCCTTTGCGGCTCCCTGACAGGGCATCCGCTTCTATAACACCCGTCATCTTATAAAACCTTCCGCTTGTCTCGAGCTGCTCATGCAGATATAGAAAACCGCCGCACTCAGCGATACAGGGCAGTCCGGCACCAATCCTGCGCCTGATATCCTCCCGCATGGGGACATTCTCTTCCAGCTGCCCGGCATACAGTTCCGGATAACCGCCGCTCAGATACAGACCGTCACATTCCTTTGGCAGTGCCCGGTCATGAAGGGGACTAAAAAAGATAATATGTGCTCCCCGCTCCCGCAGGAAGTTCAGGTTATCTTCATACAGGAAACAAAAAGCCTGATCCTTAGCCACTGCAATACAAGGGCCGCCCTCTGCCTGTGGTGTGGCTGTGTTCCATGACACCGGCCTGGTATGCCTTCCATCATTGTCCCACGGAATCTCCTCCACACACGCCGCCTCTGCCGCCAGCTGCACAATCCCGTCCACATCCACCGTCTCTTCTATGGCCTGCGCTATTTCATCTACCTTGACAGCAAAGTCTGTCACTTCCTCCGCCATCACCAGTCCCAAATGTCTGCTCTTAAGCTGCATCGCCAGCCGGTCCGGCAGATACCCATAAGACCGTATTCCCAGCTCTTCCGCCGCCTGATTTGCTTTCTCATACAGAGCGGGGGCAAGCCGGTTAAAAATCACACCCCGGATTCTACTGGGATTTCGATGGTTCAGAAAGCCTTCTGCCACTGCCATCACAGAACTGCCCATGCCCCGGCAGTCCACCAGCAGGATAACCGGCATCCGAAGGGCACAGGCTGTTTGGTAAGTACTGGCCTCATGACCAAATCCCAGGCCGTCATAGTAGCCCATAACCCCCTCCACCACGCTGATATCCCCGGTCTGGCTGTGCCGTGCATACAGCAGCCGCAACGTCTCCTCTTCCGTAAAAAACGGATCCAGATTATAACCGGGTACCCCCAGTACCCTGGCGTGAAAAGAGGGATCAATATAATCCGGCCCGCACTTAAAGGCGCAGGGCCTGCTTCCCCGCCGCATCAAAGCACGCAGAAAGCCGCAGGTAAAGGTGGTCTTGCCACAGCCGCTGCCGGTGCCGGCTATCAGAATACCGCCGCTCACGTTTCCTCTCCTCTCTGGTCCCGTGCACCATTTCCCCGGGCCGCAAATACCGTCACCGGGTTCTCTGCCCGCATCATATGACTTGTTCCCACCTTATGGGCACGGCCTATCTGCATCTGCACAGCTTCCATATCACAGAATTTCCCCGAATCAAGCAGGGCAAATGCCCGGCTCGTATTCTCCGCCGTAACCGTATTGACCACCAGACGGATGCCCGGATTTTTCTGTAAAAGAGCCGCCACTACCGACTCCATCCGCCCCTTGCTGCCGCCGATAAAGGCTGCATCCGGCCTTGGAAGCTCCTCAAACGCTTCCGGTGCCATTCCCTCAATATATTCAATATTATGTAAATCAAATCGTTTTGCATTAAGTTTACATAACTCCAATGCTTCTTCTGATGTATCAATCGCATATACCGTTCCCTTTCGAGCAGACAACGCCATCTCCACCGAGACTGACCCGGTGCCTGCTCCGATATCATAGACGATATCTCCCGGCCGTATCCGCAGTTTACTCATGACCACCGCCCGCACTTCCGCCTTGGTCATGGGCACATTGCCCCGCAGAAAACTATCATCAGGCAGACCGGACAGGTTCTCTCCCACCGCCGCCGGATTTTCCAGATACAGTACCGCCAAGCCATCGTAAGTTCCCCGGGCCAGTTGTGCCACACTGCCCTGGGTAATCTTTTCTTCCCCATAGGAGAGCCTTTCACCCACATAGCCGTACACATGACCGCCAAGCCCCCTGTCCGCAAGCTGCCGCAGATGTTCCTCTATCCCACCGCCGGTAACGGCAAAGACCCGTTCATGTGTCAGCACCGCCGGCCACAGGCTTTCCCTGGTGCCATGCAGATTGACAATCGCCGCATCCTCCCAGGCTTTCCCGATTCTGGCACTGAAATAAGAAAGGGAAGAGATTCCCGGCAGCACCGTCACGCGCTCGGCTGTCCGCTCTATACCCCAGCGTGCCCGTAAAGCGGCAAGAAGCCTGCCTGCCCCACTGTAAAACCCGCTGTCACCGGACATCAGTACGGCAATCTTGTGCTTATCCCCGATTTTCTGTTCTATACAGGCCACAATTTCTTCTGTCTTATAGGATACAAAGCACTCTTTCCTTCCCTGATAAGGCGCAAGCATCCGCTCCGCTCCGATCAACAATGACGCCTCTTCTATCTTTTGGGAAGCTTCCGCCGTCCTGTTCTCCGGCGCGCCCATACCAATTCCTATTATATATATATCCACGCCAATCCTCCATTTCAGTCCATCTGTCGAGATTGCATCATTTCTCCTGCAATGATTCCTCCTGCGATTCCCTGCTATGACTCTCCCGGTTTCCTGTCATATGCCTGCACATACACAAACTGCTCATTCTCTCTTTCCATACAATAATCTTTGTTAAGAACCGCTTCCACAAAGTCCTGTCCTCCGGACTCAACCGGCACCACCTGTAATCCCAGCGCTTTCTCCACCTCTGCCACCGTCACATCGTCCAGAAAAATCTGTTCCCCGCTGCGCAGCATATTGGCCGGAATCAAAAGAGCTTCTCCCAAATCCTCTCCCGTCCGCTGTCTTTTTCCAAGCTGCGCAATCAGATCCTGTCCCGTCACCAGCCCGGAGACCGTAATGGTCTCCCCAAAAAAGTCATTGCGGATGGCACAGACATGTATAACAAGCCCGGGATATGCTTCCATCAGTTTCCGGGCAAATTCTTCCAGGGTAGAACAGGCAAGCTGTCCCGTGGCCACTGTCAGCGTCCGTTTCAGCGCCTGTCTTCTCTCATGATACCCGGCATCCTCAACAGCTGCCTGATAAGCCTGGGCAAACTCCTCCATCAGAAGCCGCATCATCCCCACGCCGTTCTCCAGCTGTATATACCCGTCATAACGCTCTTCCTCCGGGAATTCCCGTCCCGCCAGAATATAGAACTCATCACTGGCATGAACGAAATGCAGTCCATACTCATCAAAGCAAGTCTGCTGATACCTCTCAATCATATCAATAATCTGTTCTGCTTCCTCTTTCACAAACAATTCGATCGGATACAGTCCCTCTCTGAATCTGCTGATGCCTGCCGGCACCACCGACACACTGCGCATAAAAGGCAGATACGCCATCAGATCCATGACACTGCGGCGAAGCTCCTCCCCGTCATTGACTCCCTTGCAGCACACGATCTGTCCGTTCATCTCCACATGCCCTTCATAAAACATTTGCAGGAATTGCAGTTTTTCTCCTGCGAAACGATTGTGCAGCATCATACACCGCAGTTTGGGATTTGTGGTCTGCACAGAGATATTGATGGGCGTAAGCTGCATCTTGATAATCCGCTCCACATCCTTCTTCGACATATTGGTCAGTGTAATATAATTGCCCTGTAAAAAGGAAAGTCTCGAATCATCATCCTTAAAATACAAGGTCTCCCGCATCCCCGGCGGCATCTGATCGATAAAGCAGAAAATACACTTGTTGCTGCAGGAACGATAGTCGCTCATCAGTCCATTCTCAAATTCTATCCCCAGATCGTCATCATAGTCTTTCTCTATCTCCAAAAGCCACTCTTCGCCATCCGGTTTACGCACAAGTACCTCTATATACTCGTCTTTTATCAGATAGCGGTAGTCGAACACATCTTCAATTTCTTTGTCGTTAATCGCAAGAAGTACATCTCCGGGCGCAATCTCCATCTCCTGTGCGATAGAGCCGGGCATCACTTCCATGACTATATGCTCTGTCTTCTTCACTGTCTTCTCCTTATGCTCCTTACCCGGCCGCACCCGCCGTCACAGCCTCTTTCAAAATCTCTTTCATCGCTTCCACACTCACCCCATTGGTCTCCTGCGGCGGCAGAATCACCACCGGCTTAACGCCGCACCGTCCGGCAGCCGTAATCTTCTGTGGATAGCCTCCCGTCCTGCCGGATTGCTTCGTCAATATATAACATATGTTATATTCCTGTAACACCGCTACATTCATCTCTTCTGAAAAGGGCCCCTGCATACAGATCACATGCCCTGCCTGAAACCCATTGTCCAGACATTCCTGTAACACGGCCGGATTGGGAAGAACCCGCAGATAAACTCTGTCGGCATAATCCATTAGTTTACATAACTCTTTCAGTTTCTTACTGCCTGTGGTAACCAGGATATTTCCTGTGGTACGATTCAGATATGCCACCGCCTGCTCCATATCAGGGCAATACATAACATCTGCTTTTCCCTGTGCCGCATCTTCCTCTGCCCTGTCTTCCGCTTCCGACAGACTCCGCAGTACCCTGTAGTATACGCGCGCCTGTATCTGTTCATCCTGCCGGTACCGTTCTGCGGCCTTTCTGATATGGTCTGTCACTTCCACCGCGTAGGGATGGGTGGCGTCTATGATCAAGACCGGCTTTTTCTCCCTGAAAAGGGCAAGCATTTCCACCTCCTCCATCCGTCCTGTCCGAATGACAGGACCGGAAGCTTCTGCCCCGCACAGCACCTGTCTGCCGTATTCGGTAGCCACACAAAAGATTGCCCTGATTCCGCTTTTTGCACAAAATTCATAGAGAAACCGTCCCTCACTGGTTCCCGCAAATACTATGATACCGTTTCCTGCCGGTTTTACCATTGCAGCCTGCCCACACTTTCCCATGTTATCGTCAGTTCTCACATCTGCCAGCGGGCACCTTCCGATAACCCCTGGACGTCACCATCCGTTCTCCAATTCGTCTGGTCATACGGCTGCCGATATACACCGTGGTAAACATATCCGCCTCGTATTCCCGCAGCCCGGCTAAAGTCATCACCTGACGGCTTTGTCCTTCCCTGCCGATATTATGCACTACGCCGCAGATTCTATCTTCCTCCATCCCGGATGCCAGCAGGATATCGCAGGCTCTTCGCAGATGATCCGGCCTTCCCTTGCTGGCCGGATTATAGAGACAGATTACAAAATCCCCGGCAGCTGCTGCCGCCAGCCTTCTCTCAATCTGCTCCCAAGGCGTGAGCCTGTCGCTTAGACTGATCACCGCAAAATCATGGGCAAGCGGCGCTCCCAGCACAGCAGCACCGCTGCAGGCCGCCGTCACGCCCGGCAGAATCTCCAGCGCTGTCCGGTCCCCTGCCAGTTCACAGACAAGTCCCGCCATACCATAAACACCGCTGTCCCCACTGCACACCAAAGCCACTTCCCTGCCTGCATCCGCCTGCTCTATCGCCCATAGACAACGCTCCACTTCCTGGGTCATAGGAGTGGTGTAATACTCCTTATCCGGGAAAATTACGCGCACCAGGTCCGCATACACATGATAACCCACAATACAATCACATCGTTCCAGGCATTGATAAGCTTCCAGGGTCATTCCTCCCGGTTCACCGGGTCCAATACCGACTATGGTTAACATAACTATTCCTCCTGCGTCCTCGGCACATACTGCCTGACACTCTGCACACCTGTGCGGAATCCTTCCTGCACAGTCATTCCCACACAAATTCCACAACCGCAAGCGTGATTCCAGCCCCGGCCTGCTTCTCTACTGCCAGACGATAGTCCGCCTTCTCCCAGGAAATCCGAAACCCCTCTGCCTCTGCCGGCGTTATCTTCTCTGTCTCTGCTTCCCGGCCTTTTCCCAAGCCCAACGTGTGACGTCTTCCTGTCCACTCCTCTGCCAACGCATAGGCACTGCGCTCACAGACATTATCCGTACCCAGGGTCTGTCTTACAAACGCCGAGGATGTCACCTTTTCCTCCACCTGCATAAGCCTGTCTGCGGAAAACACCTCATAGGGCACACATAATCGGCGGGACAGTTCCCAGATACCGCTCTCCTCCCGCTTTCTGTCCACGGAAGCAATCGCGGCAATCTCTCTCTGATCAATGCACTCCCGGACACAGACTTCTTCCAGAAATGCCTCCAGCTCATCCGCCGTCTTACCCCTTTTACATCCAATCCCGACAATATATCGGCCCGTCATAAAAACACACATGTTATCTATGCCGTATAGATCAAAAAGGCTGGTTTGTCCCTGCCTGGGAGGCCCCACACAGACAGCCAGCTGCGCCCTCTCAGAATCTTCCTGCGGACACAGACACATCCCCGCCGGCACCGCTCCCGCTGTGGGCAGACTGCTCCAGAAATCCACCTGCTGTCCCCTCAGCAATGCAGCAGATATCTTTCGCATCTGCTGCCGGTTCTCCACACGAAGATGATTGGCACCGGCAAACACATCCGCCGCAAACAGGCCCTCCACATCCGTACCGGTAGTAATCACCGGGCAGGCTCCCAGTCCTGCCGCCAGTTCCCTGGCCAGAGCCACACCGCCCCCGATATGTCCGGACAGCACCGGAATCACAAACTGCCCCTTCTCATCCGCCACCAGCACCGCAGGGTCCTGTAATTTATCCATAATATAACATGCGATATGTCTTACGGCAATTCCCATTGCCCCAATAAAGACAAAGGCACTGCTGCGCCTCCACTCCTGCCGGAGCACCTCATCGGTTTCCCTGAAGTTTTCTCCGTAATGAAAGGGAACCGCCACATCTCCCTGCATGGTTACATATTCGGACATCCTGGTATTCATCTGCTTTCCCTTTTCCGTGTAGGAAATTAAGATAATCCTGCGCATGTCCAGATTTTCTCTCTGCCGATTTCCCCGATGGAGTAAGCCCCGCACATTTCCATGGTATCCCGCAGTTCCCCGGCTATCTTGTCCACATACACCTGTACACCCTGGGCACCGGCTCCATATACAGCCGTCACAAAGGGTCTGGCAATCAGTACACCGTCCGCCCCCATGGCTAACGCCTTAAACACATCCACGCCGGACCGGATACCGCCGTCCACCAGTATCTTCATGGAACCTCCCACAGCATCCACAATATTTTCCAGCACCTCCGCCGTAGCCGGGCACTGATCTAACACCCTGCCGCCGTGATTGGAGACAACAATTGCCGCCGCTCCCGCCTTCTTCGCTTTCACAGCCCCCTTTACCGTCATGATTCCTTTGATGATAAAGGGCAGCCCTGCTTCCCTGATAATCTGACTCATCTGTTCCACGGATTTGGCACCTGCCGGCGGTTCCATATTCTTCAGGAAAGGAAGACCGGCGGCATCAATATCCATGGCTGCTGCATAGGCCCCCGCCGCCTTCACCAGGGCCAGTTTCTCCTGTATGGTTTCATAATTCCAGGGTTTGATGGTAGGGATGCCCGCACCGCCCTGCTCTCTGATTGCCGCAGCAGCAGCCTTCACCACTTCCGGGCTTGTCCCGTCTCCCGTAAATGCTGCAATACCTACCTGGGCACAAGCCGCCACCAGCACATCGTTGTAGGTCATATCATTGTATTTGTCGCCATAATGCAGATTAACTGCTCCCACCGGCCCTGCAAAAAAAGGATACTGAAACGTCTTTCCAAACAACTGTATGGAGGTATCCACCGGATGTTTCTTTGTCAGAGTATCCATGTTGACTCTGATTTTCTGCCATGCCTCATAGTTGCGTATGGCCACATCTCCCGTCCCCTTAGCTCCCGGTCCGGGAATCCTGTTCCCGCAGGCTCTGCCGTTACACACCGCACATGCTTTACAAACCTGCCCCATATTGGGCCTCGCCGCCTCCAGTACTTCCTGATAGTTCATATTTCTGCTCCTTTCCTGCCCTTATTCCTTAGGCAATTGCGAAACTCTTCTCAACGCTGTAATTATTGTGCAAATAGCATAAACATAAGCAGACCCTTGGAAAACGCCGGTACTTGGCGCGGTACTTTCAAGCCTAGTACCGTTGCGTTTGGAACGGAGCGAAAGCGCGTCTGCGTTGGTTATGCTATTTGTGCAACTCTAACAAGCCTGAAGGAGTTTCTCAACTACCTACTTTATTCCCATCTTTTATCTGCTCACAGTTCCCCAAAAGGAACCATCGCCGGCATCTTCTCCGGATGGGGGCCAATCTGTTTCTCCATCCAGACCATATGATACCAACGCCCAAATTTATAGGCACACTGATGAAACTGCCCCACCATCCTGTAACCTAGCTTTTCATGAAAACGGACACTGTCCTTTGTCAAATAGGCATCTTCCTCCTCCGGATAGGCAATGCAGGCCGCCACATTGACTATTCCCTGCCGCAGCAATATCCGCTCCAGCTCCCCGTACAGCGCACAGCCGATTCCTCTGCCTCTTTGATCCATCCGCACATAGATGGAAGTCTCCACCGACCAGTCATAAGCAGGTCTTTCATGAAGAGGCCCTGCGTAAACATACCCCAGGATGCCGGTGTCATCCTCCGCCGCCAGATAAGGATACCTCTCCAGCGTATGCGCAACCCGTCCTGCAAAAGCTTCCACGGAAGGCACCTCATATTCAAAGGTAACAGCTGTTTTCAATATGTAAGGTGCATAAATGTCAAGGAGTGCCCGGGCATCCTCCGGAGTCACCGGGCGGATTATAATATCCCGCCTTTCATGATCGCTTACCCCCGCTCTATACCCTGTCTCAAAATGTTTGTCATACAACTTTGACAGCTCATAATCGTCTCCCAGCACATCACCCACCACAATAAGAGCTGTCCTGGTAATCCGATTCTCCTCTGCAAGTTTACATAACTCTCCAAGTCTCCCACGAACCACTTTTTCATCTTCCCAGGTGGCCTTATAGACAATGGCGCAGGGTGTTTCCTGCGTGTAACCTCCACGCAGAAGTTCTTCCTGTACCTGGGCCGTCATGCCGCTGCTTAGGAAAAGCACCATGGTAGCCCCATGTACTGCCAGAAGATGCAGTTGCTCCCGCTCCGGTACCGGCGTCCTGCCTTCCATCCGGGTAATGATCACACTCTGGCTCACACCGGGCAGCGTATATTCGGCACGAAGCGCCGCCGCTGCGCCGCAGAAGCTGCTCACCCCGGGACAGACATTATAAGAAATGCCTCTCTTCTCCAGGGCATCCATCTGTTCCCTGACAGCCCCGTAAAGGGAAGGATCCCCGGTATGCAGCCTGACCGTATGCTTTCCCGCTGCTTCCATCTCTTCCATGACTCTGAGCACCTGTTCCAAATGCATTGTGGCACTGTTATAAATCATACAATCTTTTTTCGTATAGGTTAAAAGTTCAGGATTTACCAGGGAACCTGCATAAATCACACAATCCGCCTCCTGCAACAGCTTCCTTCCACGCACCGTGATCAGATCTGCTGCCCCTGGCCCTGCTCCCACAAAATCTACCATTTTATTTTCCTTCTCTGCCCTGCCTTGATATCTTATTTGCAACCAATCGTTATTTTATAGCCATTTCCGGTGCAGCATAATCAGTTCTTCTGCCCCCGGCGTCTTACCAAGCACCCCGTACCGGTTGGAAAACACTACCGCCTCAATGTCCATATCCTCGCCGGCACGACTTTTGAGGGCACTGTCAATCCTACGCATAAGCTGTTCCATGGCCGGCTGTAAGAAAGCCGTTACCCACAGAACCTCCACCGCATCGTCCGTGGTATTACAGTTCAGAATCCTGCGGGACAGATCCGCATCTCCTCCCGCCAGAAGAACACAGCTTGCCAATGTCTCCATCCTGCCGTCCGCCTGCCTGGAATGAGTATTCATAATACCGCTTCCCAGCTTTACCAGCTTCCCAAGATGTCCTATCAGAAGCAGGCTGGACATTCCGAACCCGCAGGCCATATCTATGGTCTCACCGATAAAATTGCTGCATTTCACCGTATGTTCCAGATCCAGGTTCAGTTTATCTGTCAGAAATCCTTCCCCGTAATTACCGGGCGTAATGATCAGATCCTTCTGCCCCTGGGCATGGTACATGGATAATTCCGCCCGGATCGTATCCACAAGCGCAGCCTCACTCATCGGCTCCACGATTCCGGATGTCCCCAGAATGGAAATGCCGCCCATGATGCCCAGTTTTTCATTTAATGTACGCTTCGCCATAGCCACGCCCTCCGGCACCGAGACAACAGCCTTAAGGCCGCCCTCATACCCATAGTTATCCGCCTCTTCCATCATCAGTTCCACCATCATCCTGCGGGGTGTGGAATTGATGGCCGCACTGCCTACCGGCTGGTCTAAGCCCGGCCTCGTCACTCTGCCGATCCCCTCGCCGCCGTCCGTCTCAAATCCCTGCGCAATCTTACTCACAGTGACATAAACATAGGCACCGTCCGTCACATCATAATCGTCTCCCGCATCCTTCTTTACCGCACAGGTAACAGATTCCTGCGACATGTTGATATGCTCCACGGGCAGCTTTAAAGGAATCCCTTTGGGCGTCACCAGTTCCACCCATTCCACCGCTTCCCCGCCAAGAAGCATCCCTGCCGCCGCTTTCGCCGCCGCTGCCGCACAAGTACCCGTGGTGTAACCCAGTCTTAATTTTCTATGATCCTTATAGACATATTCTTCCATCTCATCCTCACCCACAATATCTCTACAATATTATAGGGGAAAAAACTGCAAACAGCAACCTGCATTGTGAACTGCTCCTTTATATGCTATAATAGCCGCAGACTGCAAAAGATTACCGTTGAGGAGACATACTATGCCAGCTATCTTCTATGCCGTGGGCGTGGGCCCCGGCGATCCGGAACTGATTACCTTAAAAGCCCTGCGGATTCTTCGGGAATGTGATGTGATCGGCGTGCCCGCAGACAGTCCTTCTGCTTCCCATGCCTATCGGATTCTCCTGGAAGCGGCACCGGAACTTGCCTCTAAACCGCTTCTTTTACTGCCCACCCCCATGACCAGAGATTCTGCTGTTCTGGAACAGTCTTACACAGACAACGCGGCGCGTGTCGTTTCCACACTTACACAAGACTCCTCTGTGGCCGCAATCACCATCGGAGACCCTTCCGTCTATGCGGCAATTCACACCCTGCTTGTGAAAATCAGGGCGCTCGGTTATACCACACAGATGATTCCCGGCATACCCTCTTTCTGCGCAGCCGCCTGTACCCTACAGGAAAGCCTGGGCACACGAAACGAGGCCATCCACATTCTGCCGGGTTCCTATCCGGTGGAAGAATCGCTGGGCCTTTCCGGCACCAAAGTAATCCTGAAATCTGCCGAAAGTTATCCCCGGATCCGCAGACTGCTTGACGAGAACAATCTCCAATCCAGACTCGTGATCCGATGCGGCTGTCCGGAGGAAAAAATATACACCGATATTAAGGATTTTCCCGACAGGACGGAGTATCTGTCGCTGATTATTGCCAGATGATTACCGGGAATGGTAAATATAAAGTAATTAGATGCAAGCTGTCAAACACCACTTTATTACAATGGAGGAATGAACAATGCACAGCCTGCGAACCAAATTTATTATCATCATCTGCATTATCTCTATGATCTGCATCGGCCTGACAGCCGGGATCAGTTATGGTCTTGCTTCTTCCATCATGATGGATTCCAGCGTGACAAACGAAAATCTCACTTCCCAAAAAGCTGCCCAGGAAATCGAAAGCTGGATGGCAGTCAAGGGTGAATTCTTAAATACAGTCAAAGCTGATTTGGAAATCAACAAAACCACGGATTATGAACAGCTGCGGGCGCAGATGAAACAACTCCTGGATAATTACAATGCGGATGACTGCATCTACGATATCTATTTTACCTATCCAGGCAGCCGGCGTACTGACCGAAGACATCTTTGCCGATAAGCTGATCGAAATTACCAACAATGTGGAAGTACCGGCAAACAGCTATGCCATGCTGACGGACAACCAAAACGGCGTGGTAGTCCATCCCCATGAGGGTTACGGCTATGTCAATGACGAACCCGTCAATCTGACTGATCTGTCCGCAGAAATCCCGGTAAACGGCAACGATGAGATTGCCAGACTGGCACATGGCTTTCACAACATGGGGCGTAAACTGTCCGGCGTATTACAGGCAGGAACCGACACCGTACAGAATGTGGAAAACTCGGCACAGACCTTTTCAACACGGACAGGACAGCCTGTCCCAGATGATACTGGTTGATTACGGATATCTCTGAACAGACGAACCTGCTCGCACCGAACGCGACCAGCGCTGTCTCCGGCGATATCATCGAAATTGTTAACAACATCTGCATGGGAATCGAAAAAGCCGTGGAAGAAGAACTGTCCAAATCCGTGGAGAAATTTGTTGAAGGTAAAACAGTCATGAACCAGGCTTTCAGACAGATCATGAAGACCAGTACAGAATGTCTGGATATCAGCTATAAGGCAAAAGACATTTCCATGGAACAGAGTAAGGCAGTGGAAGAACTGACGCAATGGTCTGCCAACCTGAACGCCCTCTCCGAGAAATTACAGCAGCAAACTTACGAGTTTACGCATTAGGTATAAGACTTCCTGAGACACTTTATATAACCTCCCCATACACCTGGGGAGGTTTATTTTATAAATAAATGAATAAAACCAACGCATCGCCGCATACTAGGGATAACAAAATCCTCGGAGTAAACAAGTTATGTCAACTAACAATGCGACCATTTATCTGAAAGCCGAACAAAACGTAGAACTGCAATCCCAGGATGTGTATGTCAAGGACATAGGCAGTCTCACCTGCTCTGATCCTCATGTTCTTGCCAAAGTCAAAGCCATCAGGCTTTACCATTTCAAGAAAGACGAAGCGAAACGTCAGGTCATCAGCATCCTGAAAATCATCGAAGAAATCGGGAAAGTCTGTCCCGGCGCCACCGTTGAAAGCCTGGGGGAACCGGATATCCTGATAGAATATATCAATGTGAACAGACACAAAGGATTCCTGCAATGGATCAAACTTGTGTTTGTAGCATTTGTCAGTTTCTTCGGTACTGCCTTTACCATTATGGCGTTCCACAATGATATCGGCATCAATGACGTCTTTACCAAAGTATATGAAATGGTGACGGGACTTCCGGGAGATGGTTACGGCATTTTGGAGTTATCCTATTCCGCCGGCCTTGCTTTGGGAATCATTGTCTTCTTTAACCACATTGGCGGCAGACGGATTACAAAGGATCCCACGCCGATAGAGGTGGAAATGCGTGTCTATGAGCAGGATGTGAACAAATCCCTGATTGAGACAGCCGAAAGAGAGGGAAAGACAATTGATGTTTCTTAAACAGATACTGCTTGCAGTCATCGGCGTCAGTGCCGGACTGATCGTTTCCGCCGGCGTGTTTACGGTTCTGATCTCGGTGGGTCTGATTCCCCGCTTTGCCGGCAAAATGCATGTGGCACACAAGATATTCGTGTTGGAGGAAATGGTTGTATTCGGCACTCTGGCCGGAGGATTTTTCAGTATTTTCAGCAACTGGGGAATGATTGGCAGCTATATAAGACAAAGGCAGCTTTTCGGCCCTGGTACTACCGATGGCATCTGGAATTTCATCAGTACCCTGTTCCTGATTCTCTTCGGTCTGTTCGCCGGCATCTTTGTGGGATGTCTGGCACTGGCCATTGCAGAGATGCTGAACACCATCCCGGTCTTTGCAAGGAGAATCGGCTTCCGCCATGGTCTGGGTATCGCCATCCTGGCCGTAGCGCTGGGGAAATTTATGGGAAGTCTGATTTATTTTACGCAACGTGTCTTCCTGCGCGGGGTACCGTAACACGTATGCCGTATAGATATCCCGGGAAAAGAATACTTTGACACACAGAAAGGAGCTCAATCATATGGCAGAGACGCAAAACCAGAAACCGCAGACAATGCAGGAGAAAAAAGAACAGGCATACCGGCAGCACGTGGAACAGACCACGCCCAAATACAGCCTGCCCCTTCGTATGGGCAAGGCGTTTCTCATCGGCGGCCTGATCTGCCTGATCGGACAGATAATCTTAAATTATGCCACAAATTCCATGGGACTTGACAAGGATACCGCCGGTTCCTGGTGTTCCATGCTGCTGGTGCTCATCAGTGTACTGCTCACCGGTCTCAATCTCTATCCCAGGCTGGTAGAATGGGGCGGTGCCGGCGCACTTGTGCCCATCACAGGCTTTGCCAACTCCATCGCCTCAGCGGCAATCGAATACCAGAAAGAAGGACAGGTCTTTGGTATCGGCTGTAAGATCTTCACCATCGCCGGTCCTGTGATTCTCTATGGTATCTTTACCAGCTGGTGTCTGGGCTTACTCTACTGGGCCCTGCGTCTTCTGGGCATCCTGTAACCTGTCCCACCCGCAAAAGGCCAGAATCCGACAGGCTTTCTACTGCCTTTTAATCCGACAGAATCCGATATTCCAACATCTCATACAGAAGCTTCGTCCCCTCCATGATCTCCGGGGGCAGAAGCGCTCTGGCCACCAGTTTCAACTCATCACTTTCCACATCAATTCTTTTCAGGTTCGCATAATCTCCATCTATGCTGGCTACCTGATATTGAAATGTATTCATCCTATGCACCTTACCTTTCTGTTTCCGGTTTTATTCCCGATTTATTCCGGTCTTTAGTCTAACACACTTCCTCCCGCAGATGCAACAGGATCCTCTTTTCCATACGACTCACCTGTACCTGGCTGATTCCCAGGCATCTGGCCACTTCCACCTGCGTTTTATCCTGAAAATACCGCATATCGATCAATTGTCTTTCCGTCTCTCCCAGCTTGCCTAACAGTTCCTCCAGCAGCATATGGTTCAGAATCTTTTCTTTCTCCACATCCTCACAGGCGCCACTTGCGTTGAGACCGCTTAGTCCTGCGGCGCAGCCCACGCCTGCCCTGCCGCCTACCACCTGGTCTACCAGATATATCTCGTTTCCATCAGACTGAAAGACTGATTTATAAATGGATTCCACCTCCACATTGGCATCCAGAGCCATCACAATATCTTCCACACTCAGTGCGGTTGCCTCTGCCAGTTCCTGCATGGTTGCCTCCCTGCCAAGATTCTGGGAAAGCCGCTGCGCTGCCTGTTTCACCTTCCACCCATTCTCCTTCAATGTCCGGCTGACCTTGACCATCCCGTCATCTCTGAGAAAGCGCTTAATCTCACCCTGGATCATGGGTACTGCATAGGTGGAGAAACGCACCTCAAATTGCAGGTCAAATTTATCTATGGCTTTCATCAGACCGATACAGCCGATCTGGAACAGATCTTCCGCATCATATCCTCTGCCGATAAATCGCTTAACAATGTGCCTCACCAGCCCCAGGTTTTCCTCTATCAGTTTCTCTCTTGCCTCTTTATCTCCTGCCTGTGATCGTTCAATTAATGCGGCAGTCTCTTCCATAGGCTACTCCTCACCAACAATCCAGGGACCCATGCCGATCTTCTTACACATCCGCACCACCGTGCCCTGTCCCGGCTCCGACCGGACTTCCAGATCATCCATAAAAGCTTCCATAAAAGCAAACCCCATACCGGATCTTTCCATCTCCGGTCTGGTGGTAAACAACGGCTCCATGGCTCTGCGGATATCCTCGATTCCCACACCACGGTCTATGATCTCCACCTCCAGCATGTCCCTTTTCAGTTCACAGTTCATATAAATACGATCTGTGACATGCCCCCTGTTTTCATATCCATGGATAATCGCATTGGTCACTGCCTCAGACACGGCTGTCTTAACGTCCGACACTTCCTCCAGCGTGGGATTTAAGGGTGTGATAAAAGCTGACACCGCCATCCGCGCAAAGGACTCATTGTCCGACACCGCCGCAAATTCCAGGTGGATTTCATTCGTAATCTTCCTGTAATCTTTCTTGTCTATGATCTCTATCATGTTATTACCCTCCCTTTTACTCCATGATCTCCACAATATTCTCCACACCGGCAAGCAGAAGAATCCGCCTGATCCTGCTGTCGGTGTGCACCGCATATACCTTACCGCCAAAGCAGGATATTTTCTTATACCGGCCCACAATAATCCCAATCCCCGAACTGTCCATAAATGTGGTATGTTCAAAATCAAACACCACGTTCTCCACCTTTTTGGAAAGAATATATCTGTCTGCCCTGGCACTGATATTTACCGACTTATGATGGTCTATCTCCGTGGGCATCCTTATCATAAGATAATTGTCAACAATTCTGAATTCTTCATCCATTTTATGTAAACCTCCTTCTTTTACGGCTCTCTGCAACCGGAATATTTTCCCTGCAAGGGAATACAAATAAAAAAAGAACGTAATGTGATATCTCACTACGTTCTCTTTCGTATCGTATCTGTTCCTTTATCTTCCGGCATCCTGCCCGCCGTTCACCGGCATAAGCCCGCCTAATCCTGTATCTCGTTCTCCATTTCCTCTAAGAATGTCTCAGACTTGCTTGCCTTCTCCGTTCCCGGGAATAACTGGATAATCTGTAAATAAGTCTCTCTGGCCTTCTCCATATCTCCTACACGGTAATAGGCATTGGCAAGATTGTACAGTGCCTCGCCGTTAGTCGCATCATACTGGAAGGCTTTCTCGAGATTCGGGATGGCGTCCTCATAATTCTCCTGTCTGTAGGCTTCATAGCCGTCATTATAGTATGATTCGGCGATACCCGGCCCCACCAGGGCAAGTAATGTATTATACAGGCTCTCGAAGGCCTCTGAATTATCGCTCTCACTCTCAGCCGCATCTGCCTCAATCTCCTCCAGGTAATCCGCCACCACTGTGACTTCCTCCGGATTCGTCAGATAAGTGTCAGCAGCTTTCATCAGGCTGTCCACAGACCGCAGGGTACCGTCTGTACCCATATAGGCCGACAAATCCTGCTCCAGATTACTGTTCGCTTCTGTCAGCTCATTTAGCTGCTGCTGCAACTCATCTATGGTCGCCGTCTTGGCATCGGACTGCTCGCTGACTTTGCGGAGTTCTTCATCAATATTGGCTTTGGCCGACTGTATCCTGGCCGGCAGAATCAGGAAAAAGGCAATGGCTATACCGATGGCAAGTCCGATTCCCAGATTCAAGAGCGATGTGACCCCCTTGCCCTCCTTCATATTGACAGGCTGAATGATGGTCTCATTTCCGCTCTGATATTTAACGATTTCCTCCGACTTTTTCTGTTTCTTCGTGGTAGTTTTGACACCCTCCTCGGGCATCAGCATCTCATCCACTTCCTTCAGATAGCGGAGTGTTGCCGTATTGTTGGTGTCAATCTCCAGACACTTGGACAATTCCCTTTTGGCCCGTTCCCACTCCTCACTGTTAATATATAAGAGCGCCAGAAGCTGGTGTGCCCTGATAAATTTAGGATTTAAGGAAAGCACCTTCTTCAGCTGGATCACGGCCAGATCCAGGCTGTCCTGGTTACAGTAAGTGAGTGCCTGGTTATATTTCTTGATTGTCTGATTGATGGTGTCCAGACGGTTCTGGTTGGTCTGGATCATATCAATATAATCGTCGGCAATATTTTTCTTAGGGCGCAGATTCTTACTGATAACCCATTCGCTTAAGGCCGCCACCACCTCACCCGTCTCAAAGTATACAAGCCCCAGAAGATTACGGGCTTCTACATTATTCTTGTCAAATTTCAAACTCTGTCTCAAACTGGTAATAGCGCCTGTCAGATCCCTGACACTCGCCCGCTCTAGTCCATCATTATAAAAACGGTTCGATATATATATGATCCTTTTATAAAGGGCTACATCGGCACCACAGTTCGTACAGAAATTGTGTTCTGACAAAGTACATCCACACTGATAACAGATCATCTATGCCAATCCCCTATTCTTCTTCCACTTTCTTAGCGTCTTTGACTATCTTCACCATCAGATCCGCCATATCGGTAAGATCCTGATTATAGATTGCTTCCTCTGCATCCTCAACTTCCAGGCTGGGATGGAATTTCTTTAACTCTTCTTCAAAATTAATCATGCCCGGATCTCCTTATAAGGGCTTTGACCTCGCCCACCAAATATAATGAACCGACAATATACACTTTATCCTTATCAGACCTGTGCGATACCATTCCGGTAAATGCAGCCTCCAGCGTATCATAGGCCCTGACTGTGACCCCTGTATACTGTCTAAAAGAATCTTCCAATGTCTGAAGGGGCAGTGCACGCTCTCCTGAAATTGCCGCCACGCCGATCTCATCAAATAATCCGGAACCGGCCAGCACCTGCGCTGCTTCCCTGTATTGCTTGTCCTTGACAGCCGAAAAGAGCAATTTACGCTTTCCGCTGCAAGCATGGACTTTCACTGTCTCCAAAAAGGCCTGAATCCCATCTATATTATGGGCACCGTCCAGATATACGCCTGGAAATACTTCCTCCATCCTGCCTTCCCAGAATGTTTCCCTGATGCCGTCTTGAAGGATATCGGCCGTAATGCGGGAATCTGCCAGCAAATCCAGCGCCGTCACCGCCAGTGAAACATTCTCAATCTGATAGACCGCAGAGGTGGACACAGTAAAACCAATATAATCATAATAGTTTAAATGGAGAGAAAAATCAATTGTTTTATCCAGAATCTTTATTTCTTTTATCGCAGCTTTCTCTACGGGAACGGTTTTGGCTCCAATCTTTGCCGCACATTCCTCTATCACCTGTGCCACACCATGCTGCTTATAGGGATAGACTACCGGCACGCCACTGCGCAGGATACCGGCCTTCTCCCTGGCAATATCCGTAAGTTCATCTCCCAGATACTCCATATGATCATAGCCTATGGAAGTGAGGATACACAGTTTTTTATCCTTTACCACATTGGTGGCATCCAGCCTGCCCCCAAGCCCGGTCTCCAGAATCACATACTCCACGCCCCGCTTTTCAAAGAGCAGCATGGCCATAAAGAACAACCATTCAAAAAACGTGGGATGATAGGATATCTTCTGCAATTCCTGCGGAAGATCGTCCAGACAGTCCTTCACCCTGCAAAAGGCTTCCACAAACTCTTCCTCGGTTACTATTTCTCCTTCTATCACAAACCGTTCCCGCATGGTCACAAGATGCGGAGAGACAAACATGCCGCAGGAAATGCCTGCTTTCTTTAAAACGGTAGATAAATAAGCACAAACGGAACCCTTTCCGTTTGTGCCCGCTATGTGAAGTATCTTACAATTCTGCGCCGGCCATCCCAGATGCGCCAGGAATCTCCCGGTGTTCTCCATACTGTTTTTCCTGGTAAATTTCGGGGTGGCACTGATATACTCCTGTGCCGCCCCGTAAGAAACAATTTCTTCTGTCATTCTCCTGCTGCTCCCACCGCTAGTTGTGTATGATCACCGTTCCCTCAATGATCCCCTTTTCTGCGGTATATTTCATATAACAGGTGTTTCTGTCCATAATCATCCGTTCCGCATTGATACTGATGACCACATTCCGATAGAGATTGCCGTCTACTTTGATGTAGGAATCCCTGCCCTCTTCCATGGTCTCCTCCAACTCTTCCCGCTCCTTGCCAATCTTATCGAGTTCTGCAAAGTATTCGTCTTTTAAGCGGTTCCAATCAGAAAGATTGGCCTCCGACGTCGTCTTGACGGCATTGATCGTCCGTCTCCGCTTCTCACGCAGCGCCTCCGTCATGGTATCCACCAGTTTTGCAAGCTTCTCTTTAATCTCTGCCTCTTTATGCCTGATCTCCAGCAGCATATCGAAAGCCTCCGGCTGATAACCGCAGTGCAGCACCGTCTTTACTTCCACATCGTTGCCGGCCGACATAGCCTCTATACTCTTAAGCGCGTGCACCTGTCCGCCGATGATTGCTCCCTTCTTGCCGTTGGTAATCACCTTATCCCTGGCCGACACTTTCGCATTTAAGATAACATTGGACTGGACAATACCGCCCGCATCCACTGTGGTATTCTCAATAAATTCTGCAAACACATTACCCCTGGCCGATATTTTGCCTCCCCCCTGTATACCGCGGGAAAGAAGCACATCTCCGCCCGCAAAAAGGGAAGCCCCGCCTGTAGTGCCATGGATTTCAATATTACGCCCGGCACGGATCGTAACGCCGCCCTCCACGTTGCCGTTGATAATGACATCGCCAAAAAACTCTATCTTACCGATAATCGCATCCACATCCCCGATAATCTCATGGACATTCTGGATGTCAATCTTACCGTCCTTTACTTCTATTTTGCCGTCATTTTGCGCATAATATACACCATTCTCCCTGGTGATACCTTTGCCTCGCATGGGCGGAAGATCCCTGGCCGGCGCCGCTTTCAGTTCATTGTCCAGCACCGTATACCCATCCACACCCTGCTCTGCGTAATGGTAAATCGCCACCTTATCGCCCTTATGTACATTTTGCAGCGCACTCATACTGGAATAATCTACTGAACCATCTTCTCGGATAGTAGGCCCTATATGCTCTTCCGGTGAAAAAAGATATTCAAAATAACCGTCTTTCCCAGGTTTGGACGCCTGCCCCTGGGCAACCAGAATCTCTCTTTCATAAACTTTCTTCTTTACCATTGCGGAGAGGTTGGAGCTGTGATACCCTCTGACCACCCCGTGCTGCTCCAGATAACTTTCCAGTTCGTGCTTGGTATATACCTGTCCCTCCGCCGGTGGCGTCAGGTAGAGCCACGCCGTCATCTCATCTTCTTCCACACGCAGATAGGTTCCTTCTGTCAGATTTGTTTCGACAGCAGGCTTTTGTTCCTCCCCGGGCTGTTGCGGTTCTGCTGTCTGTAATGCCTCACCCGCCTTCTGTTCCGCTGCGGGTGCTGCCGGGGAAAGCCCCTTTGCTCTGGCCATTGCTGCCTTCAGTTTATCTAACTGCGCTGATGAAAGATTTGTTTCGGCCACGCGACTCACCCCACTTTCCTCATGACACTTACGTCACCTATTGTACATTCCAAAATTTATAACGAAAAAACCCTTATATATAACTTTACACCAAATCGCAGCACTTTTCCATACCCAAAAGAAAATTCCTGACGGAATTTTCTTTACGAGATTTGCTTCGCAAACTCGGACTCTCTCCTCTGTCAGCGAAGCTGGGAGAGGCGTTCTTCTACCTGCGCCATCATCTGGGTATATTTTTCCAGTTTGGCACGTTCTTCGGCCACTTTCTGTTCCGGGGCTTTGGACATGAACTTCTCATTGCCAAGCATCCCCTTTACCCTGGCAAGCTCACCCTCAAGACGTTTCTGCTCTTTCTCAAGCCGCTCAATCTCCTGGGCAATATCCACCAGTTCCTCGAAAGGTATATAAACTGTGGCATTGGGAATCACCACAGATACGGCACTGTCTGCAATGCCGCTCTTATCTGTCTGGATAGTCACTTCGGAAGCTGCCGCCAGCGCTGTGAAGAACTGTCTGCCCTCCGCAAAGATCTGCCGTACCTCCTCCTTATCACTGACCACATACACTGCCGCTTTCCTGCCCGGCGCCACATTCATCTGTGTTCTCACGTTACGGATCCCGCGCACAGCCTCCTTCATCAGCTCAATGGCTGTCTCTTCTCCGGTATACTGTCTGGCATCGCTAAAGATAGGCCATCTGGAAATCATAATGGACTCCTCTGCCCCCTGCAACGTACAGAAGATTTCCTCCGTGATAAACGGCATGTAAGGATGCAGAAGCTTCAGGGCATCAATCAGCACATTCTGTAAGGTCCATAGAGCCGCCTGCTTTCCTGCCTCCTCACCGGCTGCGGTGCTGTAGAGTCTGGGCTTCACCATCTCGATATACCAGTCGCAGAATTCATCCCAGATAAAGTCATAGACTTTCTGCACGGCGATACCCAGTTCAAAACTGTCCATGTTGTCTGTCACTTCCTTAACAAGCGTATTCAGTTTGGAAAGGATCCACTTATCCACCGGATACAGACTGTCTTTGATCTCCTCATAGGATACTTCCCAGCCGCGCCTGCCAGACTTTGCCTCCTCCTGATCCATATTCATCATAATGAAACGGGAAGCGTTCCAGACCTTATTGGCAAAGTTACGGCTTGCCTCCACTCTTTCATAGTAGAAACGCATATCATTACCGGGAGCATTGCCTGTAATCAACGTCAGCCTGAGCGCGTCCGCCCCGTACTGGTCGATGATCTCCAGAGGATCAATACCATTCCCCAGAGATTTACTCATCTTCCGTCCCTGGGAATCTCTCACCAGGCCGTGGAACAGCACCGTCTTAAAAGGCTTCTCGCCCATCTGCTCATACCCTGAGAAAATCATGCGGATAACCCAGAAGAAAATGATATCATAACCGGTCACCAGCACATCTGTGGGATAGAAATAGTCAAGATCCTCCGTATGCTCAGGCCATCCCAGTGTGGAAAAAGGCCACAGTGCAGAAGAGAACCAGGTATCCAGGGTATCGGGATCCTGGGTAAAGTGCGTATCGCCGCATTTCGGACATATGCAGGGCTCTTTATCCGCCACTACGATTTCACCGCACTTATCGCAGTAATAAGCGGGGATTCTGTGTCCCCACCAGAGCTGACGGCTGATACACCAGTCGCGGATATTGTCCGTCCAGTTATAGTAAATTTTCTCCATACGCTCCGGAATCAGCCTGATCTCACCATTTTTCACTGCTTCCACCGCCGGCCTTATCAGTTCATCCATCTTCACAAACCACTGTTTCTTAATCAACGGCTCAATCGTTGTCTTACAGCGGTCATGGGTTCCCACATTATGGGTATAGTCTTCGATACGTACCAGAAGCCCTTCCTGCTCCAGCTCTTCCACAATCTTCTTCCTTGCCTCATAGCGGTCTAATCCCTCATATTTACCGCCGTTGGCATTGATGGTAGCATCATCATTCATTATATTCACTTCCGGCAGGTTATGACGCTTGCCCACCTCAAAGTCATTGGGGTCATGGGCCGGCGTGATCTTCACGACACCGGTTCCGAACTCCATGTCCACATAATCGTCTTCCACCACCGGAATGGCCTTGTTGACAATCGGCAGCCAGACCTTCCTTCCTTTTAAATAGGTATATCTCTCATCGTTGGGATTCACTGCCACCGCAGTATCACCCAGCATGGTTTCCGGACGGGTGGTTGCAAACTCCAGAAATTCCGTCTTGCTGGGCTGTCCGTCTGCATCAACCAGCGGATACTTGATATGCCAGAAATGTCCCGCCTGCTCCTCATACTCCACCTCTGCATCAGAAATGGAAGTATTACATACCGGACACCAGTTGATGATACGGCTTCCTTTATAGATCCAGCCCTTCTGGTGCATCTTGCAGAATACTTCCGTAACCGCCTTGTTGCAGCCTTCGTCCATGGTAAAACGCTCTCTGTCCCAGTCGCAGGAAGATCCCAGCTTCTTAAGCTGGGAAACGATTCTGCCGCCATACTCTTTCTTCCATTCCCAGGCTCTCTCCAGAAACCCTTCCCTGCCAAGGTCGTTCTTATCGATGCCTTCCTCTTTCAGCTTCTCGATAATCTTTACCTCCGTGGCAATGGAGGCATGATCGGTACCCGGCTGCCAGAGCGCATTATATCCCTGCATCCTCTTATAACGGATCAGAATATCCTGCATGGTATTATCCAGGGCATGTCCCATATGCAGCTGCCCCGTAATGTTCGGCGGGGGAATGACAATGGTAAAAGGTGTCTTAGTCTTATCCACCTCGGCCTGGAAATATTTCTTGTCCATCCACTTCTGATACAATCTCTCCTCTATGCCCTTGGGGTCATAGGTTTTGGCCAGTTCTCTGCTCATGTTACATCCTCCTTTTTGCTTGCATGATTCATCAGAAATACAAAAACGCCCTCTGCCATACTCTGACAAAGGGCGTAGATACGCGGTACCACCTTTATTTATCGCTCATTGGTTCCGACTGGTCCACAAAAGGCCATCCGGTTCCTATCCGTTAACGGGGATAAATCGTGTGCGCTTACTGCCGTCTGTATCCCTACAGACACTTCTGCCCACCGGCTTAAGAGCCACGTTCCACAATTCCTCTCCGAAAAGACCTTTCAGCTTCCGGTCTTTCTCTCTGGCGGCGGAGATTGTGTACTCTTCTCTGTCATCGCCTTTATGCTCTTACAATTATTAATACTATAGACAATTGCTGCGGTTTTGTCAATTCTATTTTCTCATGACACCTTCTGCTCTCCCAGCACCTCCAGAAACACATCCACCAGATGCGGATCAAACTGCGCCCCGGAACACCGCCGCAATTCCTCCTCCGCCGCCTCATCACTCATGGCTTTATGGTAAGGTCTGTCATGTACCATCACATCATGAGAATCCACCACCGTGATAATCCTGGAAAGAAGGGGAATCTCTTCCCTGGCAAGACCGCCGGGATATCCCCCGCCGTCCCATCTTTCATGATGATGGAGGATAAATTCTCCGATCGGCTGTAATTCCTTGGACGCACTGGCAATCCGATACCCCTTCTCTGTGTGGGTCTTCATAACCTCCCACTCCGCCTCTGTCAGTTTGCCCGGTTTGGACAGAATCGTGTGTGGAATCGCAATCTTGCCAATATCATGCAGCACTGCCAGGAGTGCCAGCTTGCCCAGTTCCACATCTGAAAGATTCAAAGCCCGGCCAAGCCTTGTAGCCATTTCTTTGGTACGCTCCACGTGTTCCTCTGTCTCATAGTCACTTTCTGTCAGAGTCTGGGTCAGTGAATCCAATAAGGAACTCTTCTGGGAAGACTGGTTCATCAGTTTCTTTGTACGCATACTCTCCCCTGCTTCCCTGATGGCTTCTTCAATGCTCTTGGTATTATCCCGGATCACGGCAATCCCATATTCCAAATCCGTATTAATACCGGTATCATTATCTCTGCGGTACTGTTCCCTGATATTCTCGAAAAGCCGGACTGCATACTCCTGCTCTGCCTCCATAAGTCCGGCTGCCATGTCTCCGTCTTCCAGTCTGGCAAGAATCGCTTCCCTGGGCATATTTTCCCGCAGAAGATCGGCCGCCTTCTTCAACATTTTATTGCCCTTGGCCCAACCGTAAACATCATTGACCAGACCGATTCCGTTGGCATTACAGACCACCACTGTAACCGGGTATATGCCACAGGACTGTACCTTCTCCATCCTGCTGTAAAAACTGTTCCGGGAATACAGCTGCGTCAGCATATCCAGCTCCACTTCTTTATTTCTCAGGATCAACAGATTACCGATACTGCGTCCCTTTTCATCCCTCAGACAGCTGAAATCACATTGATACGCCCTGGCGCCTGTCTCTCCCGGATTGTCCCACGCAAATGTCTGATTGGTATTGGTATTTTGCAGTTCCCTGAAGGCACCAATCTGAATAAAATCCATCATACTGATCCTGCGTTCCCGATTATTGAGAACAGGGAACAGATCCCGCATATCCTTATTGGTATCCGCCACATACCCCTCATAATCAAAAAGAATCATGGGACTGCCTATATATTCCAGAATCATCTTACGAGTCGTATTCAACATACCCTTGGAATCATAATCGAAAGTATTCATATAAACAAAAGGACAACTGAAGCCATATACCAGCACCGCCACATCCACACTGATATTCAGCCATCCTGTCATATACGCAAAGAGAAGCGCCACCACTGCTAACATCCACAAAAGACTGTTCCTGTACCTGGCCCGATACATTCTGGGAATACTGAAATTCTTATAAATAAGTACGAAAACCACAACGCCAAGCAGCAGACATACCAGACTGGTATGAAAATAAAATGCCGGCTTCGCTTCATACATATATTGAATGGCATATATACTGTCAGCATGATATTGATAGCGAAGTAAAATCTCATGAAAAACATTGATAATCAGACAGGCTGCGTCGATTGCTGCCAAAGTGCCTGTGAGCAGGTAGAACGTCTTTTTATACCTTATCACCTCCATCTTCGGCTGTGTAAATTCCACCACATAGCAGACCATGAAGAATATCAGAATATCCAGACATACAAAATAGATACTGGTAGCCATTGAAGCAGCAAAATATGTCTCGGCATCAATTCTTGCAAGATAAGACAGATTGACCACCCCTGCCACTGTAAACATAGTGCCTGTAATCAATCCCATGCGGTTCTTACGCCTGTACGTTATCACAGCACAGATAAAGGCGCAGACAGCCGCCAGACTATACCCTATTAAATACCCCAGCATAAGTAACCCTTTCTATTATTTTATGCTCCCAAACACAGAACCTCTCAAAACAATATCCTGCGGCACAGCCCCTTCTTGCATATGCCTGCATGACCCTTCCAAATTAATGAAAATTTTGTCAGATTCTGCCTGTTTCTATAATGATAACATAAAAAATACAGCAGTTCAATAATAAGTAATCCCCCGTCCCATATGGGGAATAATCGCACTGTAAGCAGCATCTGTCATAAAAATAACCAGTATGGTCAATATTACCCATATTCTGATCTTCATAGATATTCTTCTGTAAAGCGAATGGAGCAGCGGTGCCGCCACACATACGAGAAACGCACCACCCAATCCAAACAGAAGACTGCTGGCAAAACAGATTCTCCCATGCAGATTCCAGTTCATCTGACTGTAATCCCACCATTTGACTCCCCAGGTCAATTCAAGATACCAGCCTGCCAGATACTCCAGCACCGTACATAAAAGCATGGATGACAAAAACGTCAGGAAAGTTCTGTCCCGCCATCTGTGGAACAGGATTTCCAGCATAACCGCACCTGCTCCATAGATAGGAAGCCACGGACCGGTAAGAAAACCTCGATTGACATAACCGTCATCTTTAAAGAAATAAAGACATCCTTCCCACAGCCATCCAAAGACCGCTGCTATAAAAAAGAGATACAGATAAAATATAAAATCCCATTTCTCCGGTTCTGCGCCTGTTGGTTTCATGCCATTGACTCCTTCGGTAAATATCATTAGTTTTTACCATTTTATGCCGGCTTATACAATCTTTGGATATCTGGTATGGTCAAAAAATCTTAATTTGGCACTTTTAAGAATTCCATTTCTCCCTATAATAGAAGTAAATTCCTGCGGAATTAACTTCTCGAGTTCCGCTTCGCGGACTCGGTTAAAAGAAACGAGGTTTATCATGAAAAACGAAAAATTACTGAAAGTTGTCTTTACCGGTATCTTTGCCGCTCTGTCTTATGTGGTGTTTACCTTTTTGCAGATTAAGATTCCTCTGCCGGGCGGAGACGCCACTTCCATCCATTTAGGCAATGCTGTGTGTGTCCTGGGTGCGTTGCTCTTAGGCGGCGTCTATGGCGGTCTTGGCGGAGCCATCGGCATGACCATCGGCGATCTTCTGGATCCGGTCTATGTAGTCTATGCACCCAAGACCCTGTTTTTAAAATTCTGTATTGGCTTTATCACCGGTTTGATCGCACACAGACTGGGACATGTCAGCACGCAGACCGATAACAAAAAGGTCTTAAAATGGACCATCGCCGCTGCCGTCAGCGGACTTTTGTTTAACGTGATCTTCGATCCGCTCATCGGTTATTTTTATAAACTGGTCATCCTGGGCAAACCGGCCGCGGAACTGACCCTGGCCTGGAATGTGGCCTCCACCTCCATCAACGCGGTGACCTCTGCGATCGTATCCGTCCTGGTGTATATGGCTCTGCGTCCCGCCTTAAAGAAATCAGGATTATTCTTTACCATCTCCTGATTCTTCGTTGACAGCTGATTATCGGTTCCACAACTGCAAAAACAGCTAAGAGGCTGTGTTTATCACACGGTTACCTCTTAGCTGTTTATTTTGTTCTGCTCCTTATTCTTCCGGCATCACCACAGCCGCCACAATATAGACCACCAGGCCCGTGCCGCAGCTTGCCAGAGAACACACAAGCCACAGAAGCCGCACCACGGTGGGATCTAAGCTTAAATATTCTCCGATACCGCCGCAGACACCACAGATCATTCTGTTTGTCCTGGAACGCATCAGTTTTCTGTAATCATTATTCATACGCTTCTCCTTTTCTGCGCCGTTTTCTTTCTATTCTTTTATTCCACAAAGGTAATGGTTATATTCCCCATTTCACAGTCAATCTCCATCCGATCCTTCCTGTCGCTGTTCCAGCTTCTGCTGCTGCCAAGGCCGGAATAATGATGACTGCCTACTCTTACATCCCCCATGTCGCAATCCACTTCAAATCCATAATCATCTTCCGAACCCGCCAGATGCATCGTTAAATTTCCCATGCTGCAGTCGGCATCAATCAGTCCTGTGGCCTTCCCGGAAATCTCCGCATTTCCCATGCCCAGTTCCACTTCCATCAGCTCTTTCACATCCAGCCCCTGCACGACTATTTCACCAAGACCAACCTCCAGAACCGCCGTATCCGCTTTTAATCCGTCAGTCTCAATCTGTCCGGCACCCACAAGCAGGTTAATCGTCTCAGCCTCAAATCCCTGCGCCTCACAGACACCTGCACCGACATTAATCTCCAAAATGTCCCCTTTCAGGGGAATAGCTTCCATATAACCGGCGCCCATTTCAATACTGACATAATCCAGATCACACCCTCCTGGCAGATACAGACTGATGGTATCATTAGGACCGTTACGCCAGTTTCCTACCCGGTGATAACCGGCATTTTCTATGGACAGAATGTCTTTGCCCACCGTATCTTTCTCTATTTTATAATAGGTCTTACTCGTATCGCCTTTCACAGAAAGCCAGACATTCTCATCCTCTGACTCTTCTATTATAAAATTACAGTCCGTCACCACCACTTCCAGACTGCGGAGCGTATCCGTCGTCACATTCAGTTTCTGCTTCGTTCCGTCCACATTCGTTTTCTTCCAGTTCTCCTTCTCCCAGAAGGCATCCTCTCTCTCCCATTCGGAGTCAAAAAAGCCAAAATGAAATCCGCCGTCCACCTGCCTGTAAAAACCGAAGGGAATACCCATTACACCGTTTAATGATCCGGATTCAATCTGCCTGAATCCTCCTAAAATGCCGCATACAACACAAATTGCACAGCCTAAGATAAACAGGATTAAAGCCGTAAGCAGACAGCCTTTTGTAAATTTTTTCATACCTGTGCACCTCCTTTATGAAATATCCGCCGGCACAGATTGACGATACCACGGATGAGCGCCGGAATCGCCGTACCAACCACCAACACCATCAGCCACATAAATACCAGTCCCACCGCCATAAGAACCATACCTGTACCAATCAGACACAATCCTCCAAGGGGCGCCCCGAACATGGCCACAATGCCGGTAATGATCAGGGCTATGCCCACCACGATCAACACCACGCCCACGATCAGGAAGGCCAGAAAAACACCGAACAGTCCGGCAATCAGTCCTACGGAGCCGCCAAACAGACCGCCTAAAAGACTTACCCAGACAGGGGATGAAAGAACTGCCAGGATCACAATAAGCGCGATCATGCCTCCCGACAACCCCTCCTTCGGCGGCGGTGTATTTCCGGCCGGCTGGCCATAATGTCCATCCTGACTGCCCGCCGGGCCATATGTGCTGCCTGGACCGCCCGGCCCGCCGTAGGTACTGCCCTGCGAACCGCCGTATGCACTGGTCTGACCGCCTGCTGTGCCGCTGTCAGCAGTCGATTCCTCTCTGGCCTGCATCTGCATAATCTCATTTCTTCTTTGTTCTTCATAGCCGCGAAATCCGGACTCCGTAAATTCTCCCATACTGCCGCCATCCTGAAGGCCTGCCTTGATGGACTTGGCGAGTTCCTCCGGAGAACCCAGAGAAGCAATGACGCCCTGCTCGTTTCCCTCTCCTGCGTCTTCAAAATAATCATTGTAATACTGTATGGCCTCTTCCCGCTCTGCCGGCGGCACATCGTTAAGCAGAGCCGTCAGTCTCCTCATAAATTCTGCTCTATCCATTTTTCAATCCTCCCTCAAAGATACCGTTCAATTTGGCAGAATACCGATACCATTCACTGATATACAGATTAAGCTGTGCCCTTCCTTTCTCCGTGATCCTGTAATAGCGCCTGTTGCGTCCCGCGCACTCCATGTCATACACTTCCAGACACTCGTCTTTCTGTAGCCTGCGAAGAACCGGATATAATGTGGACTCGGAAATTTCGATAACCTGCCGCACTTCCTGGGTAATCTTATATCCGTATGTGCCCTCCGGTTCATGGGATATCACAGCCAGCACTATGGCATCCAACAATGCCGCACCCGTGTTAAAAACCATGCAATATACTCCTTTCCTGCTTTTTACATATCTCATAAGACAATCTCCATATATGGATTATATAATATTGTTATATTATACAATATTATATATCGTATAATATTGTTTCTGCTTATACTATATGGCATATAATATTATTTGTCAACCTATATTTCCTGTTTTTTCCCTTAAAGAACCTTAAGGAAAGCTTAACCAATACCTAAACACAATTTACCACACAAATAGCCGGGACACTCTGTCCCGGCTTTCACACCTTATCATCTCATTATTCTGCTGTCTCTTTAAAACAGATTGACCTTACCCACAACCCCGTCGTTGATCACATAATAAGCCGTAAAATCTTCCGGCTTCACATAAACCTGTATATCTTCTATGGATGCTTCCTTATGCCCTTTCGCCACATAATGGGCCTTGACTCTGGCAACCACATCATCCATATTTACTTCATACTCACGATACTGTAACACTACCTCCGGTACTACTTCATTTCTTTCCTTTTCCATAAGAGTTCTCCCTTTCTTTATCTATCCGTACTATATTACAGTTCTCTTTAATAGTACCACACTCCCCGTTATCCCACAAGAGACAAAATCCGACTATCTCCGAATCCATGTACTCTTGGAAAACAGAATCAGAATCGGGAATATCTCCAGACGTCCGGCCAGCATATCGACAATCAGCAGAGACTTGGATATAAGGCTGTAGCCGCCATAATTGCAGGTAGGTCCCACACTTTCCAGCCCTGGGCCGATATTATTAAAACATGCCAGCACAGCTGAGAAATTGGTCATCGTTGAAAACCCGTCTATGGAAATCACAATAAAGCTGAATACTACGATAAAAGCATAGGCCGCCAGATAAGCGTTCATGTTATCCAACACACCTTCCCGCACCATCTGTCCGTTTACGCGCACCACCTGTACCTTCTGCGGATGCAGGATCTGCCTCACATTGCGCCGCAGGCTCTTGATCAGCAGCAGTGTCCGGCCGCACTTAAAACCGCCCCCGGTACTGCCCGCACAGGCGCCCACAATCATCAGTCCCAGAAGAATTGCCTTGGAAAAGCTGGGCCACAGATCAAAATCCGTGGTGGCAAACCCTGTAGTGGTCATAATGCTCGCCACCTGGAAGGCCGCGTGGCGCAGGGATTCCGCAAAGGAACCGTACATTCTGCTGATGTTCCATGTGATAAGCAGAACACTGCACACCACAACCCCTATATAGAACCGCAGTTCCTCATCCTGAAAGACATTCCGCACCTGCCTGATAAACAACATAAAATAACAGCTGAAGTTCACACCGAAAAGCAGCATGAACACCGTACAGACGTTTTGCAGATAAGGGCTGTAACCGGCAATGCTGTTGTTCATGATGCCGAAGCCGCCGGTTCCCGCCGTACCAAACGCCGTACACACCGCATCAAACAACGGCATACGGCCGATCAATAAAAAGAAGATATTTAAGATGGTCAGAAAGATATAAATAAAATACAGGATTTTAGCCGAATCCCTCATCCTCGGCACCAGTTTCTCCACCTTAGGCCCGGGGCTTTCCGCCCGCAGAAGATGCATGGTATAACCGTCGCTCTTCTCTCTGCCTCGTCCGATGGCCAGCACAAATACCAGTACACCCATGCCGCCCAGCCAGTGTGTGAAACTTCTCCAGTAAAGATTGCCCCTGGAAAGAGCCTCCACATCAGAAAGGATGGACGCTCCCGTGGTGGTAAACCCGGATACGGTCTCAAACAAGGCGTCAATAAAATGCGGAATCTCCCTGGAAAAATAAAATGGAAGACATCCCAGAAGACTCATCACGACCCAGCTGATTCCCACACAGACAAGACCTTCCCTTGCATAAAACCCCCGTTTGGCCTTACGGCAGATAAAAGATAAGATAAATGCCGTAAGCAGTGTAATGACTAGACTGGTCAAAAATCCTTTTATTGTCTGCTCTTCTCCACAATATATACTGATCAGCAGGGCCGGAAGCATAAAGACTGCCTCCACATAAAGAATCCTGCCGATAAATTTTCCCATCATTCGATAATTCATAGCGCACCTTTTCTCATGACTCAAAAATATCGTTGAGCTGATAGATTACTTCATCTCTTCCCGTCACAATAATCACCCTGTCTCCTTTGGAATAGAACGAGTCACCGTTCGCAATCTCAAAGCTGTTGAGTTTATTAATGCCCGCTATACGAATATTTTTCTTCAGTTTTACTTTCTTGAGGGGCTCGTCACAGTGCTTCGTGTTCTCATCCACAATAAACTCTATGGCTTCCGCCTGTCCGTCCGCAATCACATTCACTGCCTGTGCAGCGCCGGTCTGGTTTCTGATGGCCCGCACATACCGTACAATATCGTTACAGCAAAGTTCCTTCGGACTGATCGTGCTGCCCACGGAAAGGGTGTCCAGAATACTGTTATTGCTAAGACGTCCGAGTTTCGTAATAATCTGCGGCACCTGCCGACTGTTACCAAAGAGTGATGTGATAATATTCATTTCATCTACTCCGGTCAACGTAACCAGTGCGTCACAATTGTCGATTCCCTCTCTTTCCAGCAGAAATTCATTGCTGGCATCACCATGCACTACTGTCACTTCCGGAAGCTGATTGGCCAGGGACAGACATCTGTCATGGTTTTGTTCTATAATCTCCACCATAATTCCGTCCCGCACAAGCAGCTGGGCCAGATAATAGCTGAGCCGCCCGCCGCCGCACAGAATAACGCGCTTTGCCTTATGAGTAATGATTCCTATATTTTTCAGAAAGACTGTCAGTTCTCTGGTGGAAGCCGTCACAAAGATACGGTCGCCGGCCTGTAAAACAAAATTACCATCGGGAATAATCGCCTTACCATTCCTTAAAACCGCACAGACCAGAATCTTACATTTCACCACACTGCCTAACCCGTACAGACTCACATCCCGCAGCTTGGAATCTTCCTGAATACGCAGTTCCACAATCTCTACCTTGCCCTTGGCAAAGGTATCCCTCTTTAAGAATCCCGGATATTTGATCAGCCGCTCCATCTCGATAGCCGCCTGTCTCTCCGGATTAATTACCATGGACAGGCCAAACAGGTTCCTCATCTGATAAAGCTGATCCTTATATTCCGGATTCCGGATTCTTGCTATCGTATGCAGCCCCGGATTCATGACATGTGCAATCGCACAGCAGAGCAGATTCACCTCATCCGCACCTGTCATGACAAGCAGGGCATCCGCCTCCTCCACACCGGCTCTTGCCAAAGTGGCCATGGCGGCACAGTTTCCCTGCACCGCCATAACGTCGTAGCGTTCCTCACTTATTTCCAGAACTTCCGCCCTGGAATCAATCAAAGTAATATCATGTCCCTCCGCTACCAGCTGTCTTGTCAGCGTAGACCCGACTTTACCGTCTCCCGCTATTATGATCTTCACTGAAAGTCTCCTCCATTATGTAAGATAATCAAGCAGAATTATAACATATTACTCCTTCGTTCTCAACAGCCGGATATGCTTTGAGTATTATTTTATCTCATCGGATCCCCAACTCCGTATCGGACTCGGTGGTATGGCTGTGTGTCTTGATGTAATCCACAATCTCGTCCAGTTTCGTGAAGGCAAGCCCCACATAACTGTCAGCACAACCGTAGTAGAGGGCAATCTTACCGCTCTCGGAATCATGGATGGTGGCACAGGGGAAACACACATTGGGCACAAATCCTCTCTCCTCATACCACTCTTCCGGCGTCAGCAGGAAATTCTCGCATCGGTACAGTACCTTGGACGGATTGTCGATATCCAGAATAGCACCGCCGATAGAATACACAAGGCCGTTACAGGTTCCTGTCACACCATGGTAGAATAAAAGCCAGCCCTCCGTGGTCTCAATGGGTGCTGCACCGCCGCCGATCTTGACGGATTCCCACCACTCGCTGCTTCTGCCCATCACATGTCTGTGTCTGCCCCAGTACACCATATCGGGACTCTCGCTTAAGAAGATATCACCAAAGGGTGTATGGCCGGAATCAGACGGACGGCTTAAGAGCATATATTTGCCGTTGATCTTTCTCGGAAACAACACTGCATTTCTGTTAAACGGGATAAAGGGATTCTCGATTCTGGTAAAGGTCTTAAAGTCTGTGGTCTTTGCCATACCGATGGATGCCCCGTAAAAATCCTGGCACCAGATAATATAGTAGGTATCCTCCACCTTCACCAGGCGGGGATCATAGGCATAGACCGGCATAAAATCATTACCGTCTTCATCCTTAAAAGGAATCTTCTCCGCCTCAAATTCCCAGTGAATCGCATCTTTGCTGTGCCCCAGATAAATATAGGGTATGCCGTTGGTCTGTTCTCCGCGGAACACACCGATAAATGCATCCCCATAGGGCATCACTGCACTGTTAAAGATTCTGGCAACGCCCTCCACCGGATTTCTGCCGATGATCGGGTTCTCACTGTATCTCCAGATCGGGGCGCCTTTCAGTCCCGCCGGCTTCCCCTGCCAGGGCACATTCTTCACCACCGGGCTGATCATTTTCACTTCGCTCATTTTTCCTCCATTCTGAAGCATCCTGCACTTCTCTACTGTTTACTTAGAAAATCAAGGTTTTTCTGAATCAGATCGCATCTTTGCGCCACACACTCCACGGAACGGAGCGGATCTTTGGGTGTATGGAACACGTAATCTATCAGCCTGTCGATGGTGGTCACTGCCACATGCATCCTGGTATCGCTGGCCGCATAATAAATATATACCTCTCCATTATCCTTTGCGATGGCGCCGTTGGTAAATACCACATTGGACACATCGCCGACCCGCTCCCAGTCCCTGGGGCCGATCAGCATACCAGAAGGCTCTGCAATCACCTTGGAAGGGTCATGCAAATCCGTTGCAAAGGCATAGATCACATAGCGGAGTCCTGCCGCCGTATTCCGCACGCCGTGGGCAATATGAATCCAGCCCTTATCTGTCCTGATGGGCGGCGCGCCTGCACCGTTCTTGGCCTCGGTAATCGTGTGATATCTGCGGATGGAAGTCATCTTCTCTTCATCCACCACCGCATGGGTGATATCGTCACATAATCCAAAACCGATACCGCCGCCTGATCCGGTCTCAATAAAGTCATCCATGGGTCTTGTATAGAACGCATACTTGCCATCCACAAACTCAGGATGCAGTACCACATTCCGCTGCTGCGGGGAACGAAGGGTCACCAGGTTCGGCAGCCGCTCCCAGTCTTTTAAATTCTTAGTCCGCACGATACCTGCCGCCGCCACAGCCGCTGACAGATCGTTGACGGTAGTATCCTTACTCTCAGAGCAGAACACCCCATAGATATAACCGTCCTCATGTTTGGTCAGACGCATATCATACACATTGGTCTCCTCCGGGCAGGTATCCGGCAACAGAATCGGATAATCCCAGAACCGAAAACCGTCTATCCCGTTATCACTCTCCGCCACACCGAAGAAAGACTTCCTGTCATTGCCTTCAATCCTTGCCACCAGATAATACTTGCCGTCCAGTTCAATGGCACCGGAATTCATTACCGCATTGACACCCAGACGCTCCATAAAATAAGGATTGGTCTCCGGATTTAAGTCATACCGCCAGTGCAGCGGAATATGCTCCCTTGTCAGCACAGGGTACTGATACCGGTCATAAATTCCATTGTAGTTGTCAGCTTTCACATTCTTGCGTTCAATCAGCTTATTATACTTCTCCAGTTCTATATAATACTGTTGATGTAACATAATCTCCTCCATTCTCTGTTCTTTACCCTTCGTGTTATCTAACCTCACTGTAGGAATTCCTGCCTTTAGAATTTCCTCCTGCACACCTCGATGCACATCCTCCCATTATGATAGGGACATTTCCAAGGCTCCACAATAGGCTTGCCGCTCACTGCCTGCCCATCTTTATTCACATCCCAGAACCATTCAGAACCCGGTCTTTTATCAATCACATATTCTTTGATAAACTCCCATTGCGCTTTCGCCGCCTCCAGATATTCCTTATGCTCCGGCGCCAGCTGATACCCGTTCAGGAAACCTACCAAAGCTTCTGCCTGTACCCACCAGATACGGTTCTCATCCACAACGCCTTTCTCACATTCATTGGCCAGCGAACGTCCGTCAAAGGCTGTCCGATATACTTGACCAGTTAAGTCAAGTATAATCGGCAGCATTTTATCTTCATATGTTTTCTCCCCTAACACATCTGTGCCTCTGCGGATCAGCCACGCCGTCTCAATATCATGCCCATAGGAATGTAAATCCAGAATAGAATTCATTTCTCTGTCAAAAAACACTTCCTGTCTGTGCAGTTCAGGGTTATATATCTTATCTGCAATGGTGTCGAGAATCCATTCGAGTCTCTTCTTCACCTCGACATTGCCGCTCACCCGGTATAATTCCGTATATGCCTCAAACACATGAAGCAGCGTATTCATGGTCTTATCTGCAATCACGCCATTCTCGGAGAGCTTATCATTCTCAATCTCATGAAACTCCCTGTCAAAGGCCTCTTTATACCCGATCTCGTCCATACAGCGTTCTTCGATGATATGAAAAAGCTCCATGGCAGTCTCAAGGGCGCTTTCATCCTTCGACGCATCATAATAAGAAGAAAGTGCATAGATGGAAAATGCCTGATTGTAAGTATGTTTTGTCGTATCCTCCGGCGTACCGTCATACTGAACCGACCAGTAGACCCCGCCCTTCTCCTTATCTACGCAGTATTTCTGCATAAACTCATAACCGTGCCTGGCCTCTGCAAGCAGGGACTCATCCTGTAACAGCAGGTAGGCATTGGCAAAAAACCATGTGATACGGCTGTTTAAGATACACCCTTTCACTGCTTTTTCGTTCACCGAAAGTTCATAATCCATATACCCGTAATAACCGCCGTTTTCATCATCACGCAGTCTTTTCCAAAAAGGAATGATACCCTGCACAAGATGACTTCTGATTTCTTCCACCATCATAATAAGCGCACCTTTCTTTTCCGTATCCATAACCCGCACAGAATAGTATTTTCCTAGTTATTGTAACATAACCAATGTCTTTTGACGACATATTTTGTAATATACTTTGCAAGATTCTTATATAATTCTTATCCTTTCACCGATCCGGCCGTCATACCGCTGTAAATCTGTTTCTGGAAAAGAATAAACACAATGAGCGCCGGCAGCAGGGAAATGATAACACCTGCGCAGATCAGATTATACTTGCTTCCAAGCGGTCCCACAAAGGTATAGAGTGAGGTGGCCACTGTAGGCAGAGTCTTTTTGTTCTGCAAATACAGATTTGCACAGTAATATTCATTATAAGTACCCACACCTTTTAAGATACATGCCGTCACGATCGCCGGACGAAGCAGGGGCAGAAGGATCTTGTAATAAATCTTAAAATAAGATGCCCCGTCAATAATTGCCGATTCGTCCAGGGACACGCTGATGTTCTCAAAGAACTGAATATAAATATAGATGGCAATGACATCCGTACCGCACATCATGATGATATATCCCATCAGGGAATTGATAAATCCCAGTTTGTACATGATCTCATAGACCGCAATCTGCATGGCAATACCAGGAAGCAGGGTTGCAAACAAAAACAGGTTCCTGATCAGCCCGTTGCCCGGGAATTTAAAACGGTTCAGCACATAGGCTAAGGAGGTACCCACCAGCACACTGACTACCAAAACACTGACCAGAATGATGGTAGAGTTGATAAACGCCCTGCCCATATTTGCTCTCGTAAATGCCTGGGTAAAATTCTCAAAGTTAAGCCAGCTCTCCGGCGGTGTCATAACATTGGTATTCTGATATTCCGTATCTGTCTTAAATGCCGTGATCACGCAGGATACCACAGGAAGCACTGCCACGAAAGCGAAAAATACCAATGATAAATATTTCAAAACAATTGTCAGCACATGTCCGATTTTCTGCAAACCTGTCATTTATCTCCCCGCCTTTCTAGCCGCATATCTTGCCAGCTTTTTGTCTCGCCTTGCCGTGGCGTTCATATCCTCGTCCTCCGCACTTCGGAATACATATTTAAAGAAGAGCTTCTGTAGTATCGTTGCCGCGAAGATGATCAGCAAAAGTACCACCGCCATGGCGGACGCAAGTCCCACCTTCTGCTGAGTATGTGCAATTTCATTCATGACCACAAAATAAGTACCCGTTCCATTCGCACCGCTGGTGATAACATAAGGCGGCTCGAAAGCACTCAGAGACCCGGTAATGGATAAGATCACATTCAAGGTCACGATGGTCTTGATACTTGGCAGGATAATATACCGAAACTGCTGGAACCGATTGGCCCCGTCCAACATGGCCGCCTCATACAGTTCGGAATCCACCGACATGATGGCGCCGATAAACAGTACCATATTCTGTCCGAAATACCGCCATACACTGGTTCCCACAAGAGATATATTGTTAATCCTCTGGTCTTTCAGCCAATAGGGAAGATTGTCTAACTGAAAACCGCACCACTGAAGTACCGTGTCGAACACGAAGCCTCTGGTGTAAAAGAACTTGAAAATAAAACCGATGGCAATACCGTTGATCAGATAAGGGAAAAACATGAATCCCTTAAAGATATTGCCGCCTTTTACTTTAAAACTTAAAACCGTAGCCAGATATAAGGCAAGCGCCAGCTGTACAATGGATCCGCCCATATAATACAGACTCAGCTTTAAGGCCCCGAAACAGTCCTTCCTGCTAAAGACGCTGGCATAGTTCTTCCAGCCCACAAATGTCCTCTTGCCAATATATTTCATCTTAAAAAAGCTGTACCCCACCATCTCACCGAAGGGAAGATATGTAAATGTAAATAACAGTGCCAGCGGAACGATCATAAACGCGATGATGATGATAACCTGCTGACCTCTTCTGCTTCTTGCCCACTGTAGGAATCCTTTTTTTGTTCCCACTGTATTTGCCTGTGCCACCATATACTATCCTCCTGATACATGAGGCTGACACATTTGTGCAGTGTGTCAGCCCCTGTTTACCAATTAACCTTTAAGAAACTTATCTGTCCGGAAATATCTTAGTAGAGAACCTCTACTCCACATTCTTCCTGTGCAGCGTTCCAGGCTGCCGTCCAGTCAGCCATGATATCATCATAGGTTTCTGCACCTGTAGCTGCCGCCTCAACGATTCTCTGTACCTTCGCGTCGCCGCCTGCATTGAAGGAAAGCTCGGATTCCGCGTTCATCTCATTTAAGTAGTCTTCTTCACCCTCTAACGCCGGAATATTTCTCACAATTTCCACTCCATCGAATACAAAGGATGTGGGAGCTGTCTTGGAAATCGGGTAGCCGCCCTCGAAATCACACCAGCCGGATTCTTCCACCAGCCACTTAACAAATACCATGGCAGCTGCCTGGTTATCCTCGGATGCATTTGCATTGATACCAAAGCTGTAGTCAGGACCTGCTGTCGCATACTGCTTGCCGCCTACGGTAATCGGGAAAGGCATATAACCGATGTCATCCGGATTGTCGCCTGCCGCTTTCATCTGTGCAATTGCCCAGGAACCAAGTACCATACAGCCAATCTCACCATTGTTAATCATAGGCTTACAGCCTTCCCAGTCAGTGGTGGTATAGTCGTCCTCAATCAGTCCCTGCTCCACTGCATCATAGAGAATCTTATATAATGCATAAGCGCCTGTGCCGTCACCATTATCCTTGAAAGGTTCTGCCGTGTGCACGAATTTCTGATTCATCCATGTCTCGTCGCCTGTCGTAATGCCGCCTAAGAAAGCATCCCACTGACCGCCCATGGTCCAGCCAGCCGCATAGTTGGTGTAAAGCGGAATCGCATCTGTGTTGTCCTTGATTGCCTGCAATGCTGCTATAAACTCATCTGGAGTCTTGGGCAGCTGTGTGACGCCTGCATCTGCAAATACCTTTTTATTATAGAGAAGTCCCTGTGCATTACCCATGTAGCCGACACCATAGCACATATCGTCATACATCCACTCATCTGCAAAGTTTACAAGCCCGCTCATCTCCGATACAGTGCCATAAGGAATAAAATAGGTAGAAAGTTCTGCTTTGTCAATTGCCGGGATAAACATGATGTCGCCCCAGTCGCCTGTGGAAAGACGAAGCAGGGAATCTTCCTGGTAATCTGTAATACCCTCTGTCTCTACTGTAATATTAGGATATACTTCATTAAATTTGGAAACCAGACTTGCCATGGTGCCATCCTCTTCACGGTCTGTCTTGTGATGGATGAATTTAATGGTGGTCGTCAGATCCTTATAATCCTCACCCAGATTGATGGATGCGTAAGTAACGCCTGCCGCTGCCGGAGCCTCTGCTTCGGGCTCTGCCTCTTCTGCTTCGGGTGCCTGCGCCTCTTCGCTGCCGCCTGTCTCCTGGGTTGTTGCCGGTGCTTCTACTGCACCTTCATCAGAACCGCCGCATGCTGCCAACGAGAAAGTCATTGCTGCTGCCAAAGTAAGTGCTAATACTTTCTTCAGTTTCATAATACTCATATCCTCCTTTTTTATCTGGCTCATCTGCAAACCACTTTTCTATTTATCTTGTTTCGCTTCGAGCCTTTAGTTAGTTGATTAACTTTAATTTAAGTATACACAGCTTTATTTTTTAGTCATTAACCATTTTTGTTAAATATATATTGTTATTGCTGTATTTGTATTTTTCTTCTATTTACACAATTTTTTTATTTATTTTTTGTCTAATTTTCACATAGATATTTGTATATTATATATATTAGAGTTAAATATATAAAATTTTTATCTTTTTATTTATCTATTTTATTTACTTAATTTTTTACTTCTACTTTTTTAATAAAATATGGATTTTAAGAATATAAAATGGAATTTCAAGAAATATGATTGAAGAATTCCTGACATAAACTCAGAAGGGAGGACATATATGACTTTTGCCAGACAGTACGAGCAGGCTCTTACCGTCAAAGCCTCTTCCGGCCAGGAAGCTCTGCCCCTGCCGCAGTATTTTGCCGGCGGTTTCTATGAACTGCTTGACACAACTGCCTGCCATATCCCCACAGTCTTCAGTGGCGGCAGCATAGAGATATCCATGCCCTGCGCCCTCCACTTCACGCCCATGGACTGCCGTATGCTTCTATACACACAGGAAGGCGCGGGAGTTCTGGAAACAGGCGGTTCTTCCCATGCATTACAGGAAGGCTCCCTTCTGTACCTTAACTGTCTGGATTCTTCCTTTATGCTGAGTCCTACAGAGCTTACCTGGCATTTTATCTGTTTTATGTTTGGCGGGGGACATATAGATGTGTATGAGTCTTTGGTACCCTTTGAGACTCTCACCATAGTGAAACCGGGAGATTTCTCTCCGATTTTAAGAGATTTCAAGAGTCTGCTGTCCGGTTCCGGCAGCGCCGTGCTGTCAAACAAACTAAACGATGCAGCTCTTTTGACTTCCATTGTAACAAAACTTTTTATTACCTCATATGATTTAAAAAGCGAAGAGACAAGATGTGCCCCGTATCTCCAGGAACTGAAGCACCTGCTGGACAACCGCTTTACGGAACCCTTTCGTCTCGATGATCTGGAGAAGCGCTATCACATGAGCAAATACCGTATCTGCCACGAATTTTCCAAAGCCTTTGGTACGCCGCCCCTCAAATATCTTAATAAAAAGCGGTTGGAAGCTGCTGTCAGTCTGCTCTTTACCACAGATAAGAAGATTCATGAAATTGCACTGGCAGTAGGATATGAAAACACGAATCACTTTATCACTCTCTTTAAGAAGGAATACGGCACCACACCTCTGGCATACAAAGAGGCGCATCAAAACTGATGCGCCTCTCTGCGTCTGTTAGAGAATCTTTCTGACACTGTCCTTATAAATAATCCTGCCGTTCACAATGGTCACCCCCTGTTTATAGGGTTCCCCGGATATTTTACGGATCATATTCTTGATCGTCCGCTTCGCCATCTCCTGCATATCTACCTCATAGGTTGTAACCCGCACATCACACAGCCCCGGCGGCTGGTAATTGTCATATCCTGCCACAGATATGTCCTGCGGCACCCGATAACCTTCCTGTTCCAGTTTATTCACCAGCATTGCCGCCGCCACATCATTATTACAGACAAAAGCCGTAGGCATCTTAGCCGGAAGCTTCCACTCAAACCCCACATCCGACCTGCCGGTCTGTGGATTCCTGTCATCAAGCACCCATTCCTTGTTCACTTCCATCCCATGCTCGCACAGGGATTTCACATATCCGAAATACCGGTCGGTGATAGAATCCGTAACAAACACACTTCCCACAAACCCGATATCCTTATGACCCATATCAAACAGGTAATTGGTCATCACATACATGCCGAAATAACTGTTGGAAATCACCGCATCATAGGTGCCGTTCCTATCTGCAAAATCCAGAAAAATAATCGGAATATCCACCTGTTCCATCAATCTGTCCAGATACTCCTGCCGAAGCCTTCCAATGATGACCAGCCCTTCCGCTTTCTTCTCATGAAGAAGCTTGGGCATGACAAGCGTTTCCTCATCTTCGGCCTGCAATACCTCCAGCATGGTAAAGCACCCTTTCTGCACTGCCGCCGTAGCCACTTCCTGATACATCCTCCAGTAAAATGACTCATACTTATCCAGGAAACGGTCTGATACAATCACGCCAAAGGTATAACTGACATTCATTCTGGCACGTTCTCTATAAAGCGCAGAAGCAGTCTTATATCCCATCTCCTCCGCCTTGCTTTTGATTCTTGCACGCAGTTCTTCACTGACGCCCTTCTGATTAGACAGGGCCTTAGACACGGTCACCGTGCTGACTCCCATCACTTTGGCGATGTCCGCCATTTTCACTGCTTTTGCCATTCCGATTCACATTCTCCGTTAATTTTTAAGCTACACAGATTAAATTATAAAGTAATTTACATTATTGTCAATATACCAGAAGAAAAACTGGCACATTGTCGTAAATTGTCTGTTTTCTTTGTACAATTTCACAACTTGTTTTTCTTAGGAGGCGCTAAACTGTGCCATGTAGAGTTGGTAGTAAGCACCTTTTCTTGCCATCAGCTGGGCAGCGTTGCCTTCCTCGATGATTCTGCCGTCATCTACCACGAAAATACGGTCCGCCTTCTGGATGGTGGACAGTCTGTGGGCAATGACGAAAGATGTCCTGCCTGCCAGAAGATGCTCGATGCCATCCTGTACAAGCAGTTCTGTCTTGGTATCAATACTGGATGTTGCCTCATCCAGAATCAGGATTTTCGGATCTGAAACCATGGTTCTGGCAAAAGCCAGAAGCTGTTTCTGCCCCACAGACAGGCCGCCGCCACGCTCCGAGAGTTCTGTATCATACCCTTTCTCCAATTTCATAATAAATTCATGGGCATTGACTGCTTGGGCTGCCGCCACTATCTCTTCCTCCGTAGCGTCCAATCTACCGTAGCGGATATTGTCCCGAATGGTTCCGGAGAATAAGAAGTTATCCTGGGTCATAATCCCCATCTGTCTGCGCAGGCTTTCTATGGAAACCTTCTTCACATCATGTCCGTCAATCTTTACCGTACCGCCCTGCACATCGTAGAAGCGGCTGATGAGATTGACGATGGTGGACTTACCGGCTCCCGTGGGGCCAACCAAGGCAATGGTCTCTCCTGGTCTGATGGTAAAGCTCACATCGTCCAGTACTTTTATCTTATTATCATAAGAAAAATCCACCTGGGAAAATACCACTTCTCCTACAATCTCCGGCAACTGTATCACCTCTGACGCATCTGCAATGGCCGGCGGCGTATCCAGGATCTCAAAAATCCGCTCCGCCCCTGCAATGTTTGTCACCAGCTGATTATAGAAATTGCTGATATTATGAATCGGCTGCCAGAACATATTCAGGTAACTGGCAAATGCGATAAAAGTACCCACAGATACCTGATCCACACCCAGAATCACAATCCCGGTAAAATAGAGTAAGATACAACCAATTCCCCAGGATAAATCAATCACTGAACCAAAGGCATCACTTAACCGCACTGCGTCAAAGAACGAGACCCGGTGCTCCGCAATCAGTTCATCAAAAGTATCCTCGGTCTCCCCTTGGGCATGAAAACTCTGAATAATACGGATACCAGCCATATCCTCGTGGATAAAAGCGTTTAAATTGGCAGATTTCTTGCGGAATAACTGCCAGCGGGGGTGTGCCTTGAACTCAATATAACATGTGGCCACAGCCATAAGCGGCAGTGTCAGCAGGGAAGCAAACGCCAGCTTCGGATTCTTCCAGATCATAATCACGATCACTGCAACCACGGTAAGTCCATCCGGAATCAAAGTGGTCACACAGTTAGACAGCACATCTTTCAGGGAATTGATATCCCCAATGATGCGGGAAAGAATCTTCCCCGTGGGCCTGCTGTCAAAGAAATGGAAATCCAGAGTCTGGATATGCGTATACAATTCCTGCCTGATAGTCAGAAGAATCCTGTTACATACCTTCGCCATAATATACATGCGCAGTTTTACAGTCGCCACCAGCACCAGATTGATGACCAGTGCCACAATCAGCAGCCGATAAAGTCCCTTTAAATCTTGTTGACCAATATAGTCATCAATCGCTGACTCCATGATCAGAGGATTCACGAGACTTACTGCCACTCCATATCCCATAATCACCAGCACCAGAAGAATTTGCCATTTATAGGCCAACAAATATCCAAACAGGCGTTTCAGGGTCTGTATCTTACTTTTCTCTACACTTACTTCATCATCTTTATACGAATTGAAGGCCATATGCCCCACCTCCTCTCTGTATCGGCTCTTCCGTCTCAGTATCGGATATCATTCCATACTGGGACTCATAGGTCTCATAGTACAGACCCTTTCTGGCCAGAAGTTCTTCATGAGTGCCCCGCTCAGCAATGGCGCCCCCATCCAGTACCAGAATCTCATCCGCATGACGTACCGCACTGATTCTGTGGGCAATAATAATCTTCGTGGTATGTTCCAGGGTCTGCAATGTCTGCTGGATCAGATGTTCCGTCTCCATATCCAGAGCGGAAGTCGAGTCATCCAGAACCAGGATCGGATCTTTCTTGGCAAGCGCCCTGGCAATGCTGATACGCTGCTTTTGTCCTCCAGAGAGTCCTACACCCCTCTCGCCGATGACGGTATCATACTGCCGGGCCATCCGTTCGATAAATTCACTGGCCTGGGCATCGGTGGAAGCTTTCCGCACCGTATTAAAATCCAGGTATGACTTCTTCCCCAGCTTAATATTCTCATTGATGGTATCCGAAAAGAGAAACACATCCTGCATCACATAACTGACACTGGTGCGAAGCTGTTCCAGCGAAAGCTTCCGAATATCCACATCATCCAGATAGATCGTTCCATCCGTAGCATCATACATACGCTGTAAAAGCTGGATAATAGAAGTTTTGCCTGCTCCGGTAGCACCCATTATGCCCAGTGTCCTGCCTGCCTCCACCGTAAAGGAAATATCGTGCAGAATCTCATACTGATCTGCCTTGTGGAAGGATACATGATCAAAGCACACCTTTCCCTCTACTTTTTCAATTTTGACCGGATTAGTCACATCTGTAATCGTAGGCTTTTCTTCATATATTTTCTTAATCTTCTTGTTGGAAGCCACTGCCGAAGAGAAGCTGTTCGTCAGCCACCCCAGCATTTCCATAGGCCATACAATGTTCATGGAATACTCTACAAAGGCAGTCATCTGCCCCAGCGTCATCTCTCCACGGATAACAAATCCCCCACCGACCAATATGGTCAATAATGGCAGCACTTTGGATACTACTGTAAAAAACGGGTAATATCTGACAAACACCCTGGACTGAGCCATATTCAGATCATAGTAGCGTTTATTGTGGGACAGGAACTTGTCAATCTCAAAAGATTCCCTGGCAAAAGCCTTCACGGTACGCACACCTGCCAGATTCTCTTCCGCCACCGTATTTAATGCCGCGTTCTCCTCACTGATTTCCTCATAAACCGCTCCCAGCTTCCGTTCCATGATCACGGCAATAGAACCGCACAGGAACATGGCCGCTGTGGGAATCAGTGCCAGCTTCCAGTTGAGCATATACATACAGACCAGAATGATACTGGTGTGGTAACATACCTCGATTAAGAGCATCCCCACATAGCCCACCGCATCCCATATATGGTCAATATCCTCCTTGACCCGTGCCATCAGTTCTCCTGTATTCGTCCGATCAAAAAAATCTGCGCTCAAAGACTGGATATGCCGGAATAAATCCCGCCGCATATCTCCTGAAATCCTGGCTCCATTCTTATCGAAGGTATATTCTTTCGTATATTGAAAAATACAACGTCCAAGCCCGATTCCCAGAAACCCCAGCAGAAGGAACTTTAATTCGCCCATATTGCCACCCACGATAACGTCATCCACCACCCTGGCTGTCAGCCGTGGTGCCAGCATATCAAGGGTCACCGCAATCAGAAGCGACAATACCGCCCCCAGATAAGAAAATTTATAATCCCATATGTAACTTGATATTTTTTTCATAGTTTGCTGCCTTTCTGCTTTCTCTTCCCTACATCAGCGCACAAAAAAGGGCCATGGTAAAATTACCATGGCCCTTAAGGTTTGAGGCTACCATTGACTTATTAAGTCAGTATATACTGACACCGCCAAATCTCCTGTCTGTGGAGGTAATTTCACGTATTATGTCCCTGTTTAATTGTGTCTCTTTCCGATACATCTGTTTCATAATCTGATTAAAACGAATTGCTGACATAATCTTACCTCCTTTCCTGATTTTCATGATACTGTTGCTATCTTAATACAAGCTTTCCCGGTTGTCAACAGAATTTTTCCTAATCCCGCAATGCCCTGAGAAGTTCCTCTAAAGTCATTCTACCCTCTATGAACTCATATCCACCTACATCATAAGAGACCGCCTCCTCAGCGGAAACCTCCACACCGTCAATATAACTGACGCTATACATTCCCATCGAATCCATTTCTTCCTCATCCGGGTAACCATTCTGATTTACATCATCAAAGTTAAGGGTCTCAATACATGTCATCACATCCAATGTCTGATGGTTACTGACCGCCATGTAGGTGGTATACAAAATAGCACCGGCATAGTCACTATTGTCATTTCTCACACTGTTTTTACGCTGAGAATAAGCATACCCTGCATTACCCATGGCGCCATATCCCCAGTCATCCATCAACGTATAAACAGTGCCGTCCCAATAACTGTACAGGCTGACTGCATAGCCCCTATGACAGGCCGCAAGCTCCGGGATATCATCCTCATCCACATAAATCAAGTCATAAGCACGGTCTGTTCCCTCCATATCACAAAGTTTCGCCACTGCTTCATAAGCTTCCTGATATCCGCTAAATTCTCCGTTCTTTCTGCCGCCGCTTATATAATTGCGTATTTCCTTAATACTCGGCACTTCCACCCGTTCCGTCAAAGCCGCCGATAAGGGCTCCTGCAGCATAAAATAGACTGAATCATCCGTGCCGGCAGCTCCCACGCCATAATACACCGCTGCGAAAGTAGTGTCTCCATAAGTCTCAATGAGCACAATATCCGTACAGCCGTCATAATTCATATCATAGAAAGACACGGCATCCAGACTGCCGAAAGGTTCTCCCTCCAGGGCACCCGGCACATAACTGTCCAATTCGGTCAAAACCTCCTCACCCTGTATCACCTTAATTTCCAGTCCCTGTCCGGATCTCACCGGCACAAACCAGACTTTCCCCTGATACTCACTAAATTCCACCTCAAAGGTCTGCTCTACAATACAGCCATCGCCAAACCTCTTTGCAATCTCATCCTGGTCTGCCGCGGAGCTTTGGACACTGTCCTTCTCCGTCCCGGTGTTATCCTCCTGTACAGACATTTCTTCCTGATAATCTATATCTTCAATGTTTTGACCATATTGACCATTATGGTCATTAGTGCTCGACTCCTCTTTTTCCGCTTCCTGACCACGCCCGCATGATACAAGAAGTCCGCAAGCAAGCAGACCCGCCGTCAGAACCACAGCCTTCCGTCTGAAACTACGTTTCTTCCCCCACACAGCTCTCACCTCTTTATTTTTCCATCTTCCAGAAAAAGGCACTGTAAGCAGGCAGAAGGCTTCCGCCCCCAAAATCATGCTCTTTCCCGCTGATCAAATCCACTGCCATACCGCAGCCTGCATCAAAATGCGCCGTATAGTCTTCCCCATCGGCATTAATCGCCACAAGCACTCTCTCATCCTCATATTTACGTTCAAAAATACACTGTTTATTCGTCAGCACCACCGACTTAAAATCACCGTAGTTAAGAGCCTTGGATTCCTTTTTCGCCTCCGCAAGTCTACTGATCCACTCGCTCAGTTCATTCCACACCGGCTCTTCAAAGCAGGCTCGAAGCGCAGGATCTCCCTCGCTCTTATTTGCCTTTGCCCCCCACTCACTGCCATAGTACACACAGGGAATCCCCGGCATACCAAAGCACAGTGCATAAATAAGCGGCAGATGCTTCTCATTCGTAAGATTGCTGGCAATCCGGCTCACATCATGGTTATCCACAAAAGAAAGCAAATGCTTACCACGGTACAGGCACCAGTTCTCAGGGCCGAACTGTCTTAAGAGAGAATGGTTGATCTCAAACATGTTCATACTGTTAAAACTGGAATACAGCCCCTTATAGCACTCATAATTGGTGGAAGAATGAAGCATCTGGTCATTGACCATCTGGTTATAATCCCCGTGCAGCATCTCGCCAAGCAGATAAAACTCCGGCTTCAACCCTTCCGTAAAGCTTCTCAGGCGTCTCACAAAATCATGATCCAGACAGTAAGCCACATCCAGTCTCAGACCATCGATATCAAATTCTTCTACCCAGCCTTTGACACTGTCCAGGATATGATTGATTACCTCTTCATGGCGCAGATTTAATTTCACCAGGTCATAATTTCCTTCCCATCCTTCGTACCACAGTCCGTCATTATAATTGGAATTGCCGCCCAGATTAATATGGAACCAGCTAAGGTAAGGGGAATTCTCCCGGTTCTTTAAGACATCCTGAAAAGCCCAGAACCCTCTGCCCACATGGTTGAACACTCCGTCCAGCACCACTTTGATGTCGTTATCATGCAGATTTCTACATACCGTCTTAAAATCTTCATTGGTCCCCAGCCTGCAATCGATGGTATGATAGTCCCTTGTATTGTACCCATGGGTATCCGACTCAAATACAGGTGAAAAATATACTGCATTGATTCCCAGTTTCTTCATATGGGGAATCCAGTCGTTTACTTTTAGGATCCGGTGCTCTGACTGACCATCGTTCTCAAAAGGCGCCCCGCAGAAACCCAAAGGATATATCTGATAAAATACACTTTCAAATGCCCACATTTTCTGTCTCCTCTCCCATTACAAAAAAACACAATATCTTGTAGTCTGCCTGAACCAGTATACCACCATTTTCCATCATCCGTCAAATTTTCATTTACGACACCATATGCCAGAATATTGACCGGTCCAGTTGCTTTTTTATACACTTAAATCCGTGTGTCGACTTTTCCACAGGTTTTCATCCATATTTTTTGAAAAAAGGATTCAATCCGGCAAAGAAATCCCCAATTTCCACAAAGTTATCCACATTGACAGCATTGTCATTTTGTGATGACTTCCGTAACTTTTTGTCAAAATCTGGATGTCATTTGCGGAATTTTCTATCAGACAATTGTCGAATTTTTCTTTTTTGCCACGAAATCGTTTACTTTCCCTGTCGTATCCTGTTCTATACCGGTCAATCCTTCAAGCCCTCTTGACAGGAAAAGTCAATTCTTCATACCGACTTTTCCACCATGAATCTAACAGTTTTAGAAAAAAATCTGGTTTTTTCTTAATTGACTTATTAGAATAATGGCTAAAACGCCGTATTCTACAGCCACTCATCCCAAAATCTCTCCACCTTTCGACCTATCTGGTCAACTGTAACAACCTGATATTCCTGCCACTCCCGCGGAAATAATCTCTGATAAGCCGGTGACAGAAAGCGCTCATCGAGCAGTGCCACGATGCCGAAGTCCTCCGCCGTCCGTATCACCCTTCCTGCCGCCTGCAAAACCTTATTCATCCCCGGATAGCGGTAAGCATAATCAAAACCATTCTCTCCCCATCCGTCAAAATACTTTTTGAGAATTTCCCGTTCATCACATACCTGTGGAAGACCGGTTCCCACAATAACAGCCCCAATCAGACTATCATTTTTTAAGTCGATTCCCTCACTGAATATTCCGCCCATCACACAAAATCCAAGAAGGCTTCTTTCCTCCTCCATCTCGATATCCATTCGGATAAGGGCTTGCAGGTCACAGTCCTCGTTGCCGGTAAAGCGATTCAGGAAAGCTTCCCTGGCCTCCTCATTCATGTAATCTTCCTGTAGAATACATTCCACCGTATCCTCTGCATTAAAATAGGTCTGATAAATCTCATAAATCCGTCGCATAAAAGCATGGGAAGGAAAGAACAACATATAATTGCCGTGCCTCTTCTGAATGATATTATGGATATAAGATGCTATCCGATAATATTCCTCATCCCCCCGGCGGGTATAACGGCTGGTTACGTCCCTGCCGATATACAGCCCCAGCTTCTCCGGCAAAAAAACTGATCTGGCATATACCTCATAATCCCCTTCCTCTGCTCCCAGCAACTTCTTATAATACTGAATCGGCAGAAGCGTTGCCGAAAATAGGATTGTGCTTCTCCCCCGCATCATACAGTTCTTCAGGCTGTCTGACGGGTTTACACAAAACAGTTTGACGATAAAACTGCCATCTTCCTGCATCTGTGTATATGTCACATAATTCTCATCCATCAGCTCATACATTTCCAGAAAATGAGAAACTTCAAAATAAAAAAACAAAATCTCCTTGCGCACCGGACTATCCTCGTGATCTTCCAGATAATCTTCGACTGCTGAACTCAAACGAATCAATGTCCGCACAAATCCCTCTATATTCTCCTCTATCCGATAGGTCTCACATTCCCTTTTCAGGGAAAGCATCTCCCGGTTGCATTTATCCAGATTTCCGGCAATCCTCTCATCGTAAGCTTTGACCGTCCTCTTAAGTTCCAGGAAATCCTCTTTCCGAAGCGCAGCGCTGTACATATCCCGGCCACGCTCCACCAGATTATGTGCCTCGTCTATCAAAAAGACATACTCACCCCGGATCCCCTCGGAAAAAAATCTGCGCAAATAAACATGGGGATCAAATACATAATTATAGTCGCAGATTACCGCATCCGAATATAAACTCATATCCAGACACATCTCGAAAGGGCAGACCTGATGCTTTGCGGCGTATTCTTCTATCTTTTCCCTGGTATAACTATCCTCATGCGTCAGCAGATCATACATGGCATCATTGATTCTGTCATAATGTCCCTTGGCAAAAGGGCAGTATACAGGATTACACTCGCTCTCTTCCATAAAGCAGATTTTATCCCGCGCCGTCAGAATCACGCTCTTTAGTTTCAGCCCTCTTTGTCTTAACAGCGTAAATGTGTCATCCGCCACTGTGCGGGTAATCGTCTTGGCCGTAAGATAAAAGATTCTTTCGCAAAGTTCCTCTCCCATGGCCTTTAATGCGGGAAACACCGTGGAAATAGTCTTACCCACTCCTGTGGGCGCCTCGATAAAAAGCTTTCTTTTATGGTAGATCGTCTGATAAACATAGGTTGCCAGTTCCTTCTGTCCTTCCCGATAGGGGAAAGGGAACTCCATCTGCCTGATGGACTCCTGTCTGGCTTTCTGCCACTTAAAACTATAATCCGCCCATTTGCGGTACTGTGCCAACAACTCTGCAAACCAGACTGACAGCTCATCATAGGTATGATCAAAATGAAAATACCGGATTTCCTCTGTTTCCAGATGGCAATAGGTCATGCGCACTCTTATGCTGTCGAGCTGCTGCTGCTTTGCATAAATGTATGCGTAACACTTTGCCTGCGCCAGATGTACCGGCACCGGCTCCTTCATCTTCTTTAAATCCTGAAAGGTACCTTTAATCTCATCTATGGTCACCGTGACCTGCTGAACGTTCTGCGTCTGTGTGATAATGCCATCGGCACGCCCTTCCACCACGATCTCATATTCCCCCGCATCATACACATGGCGAAGGGATACCTCCGCCTGATACTCCGGCCCCATACGCCTCTGTATCATGCGGTGGATGCGTCCCCCCTCCTGCATGGCCGTGTCGGAAGATACTGTTCTTCGATTGTCGATATTGCCGGAGCGCAGAATAAATTCTACCAGTCCCCGTACAGAGATGCGTACTTCCATCACAGTTTCCTTCCCGTCTGTTCCTTCTGCTCCAAAAAGCAAAAACTCCCTACGTAAGATATTACGCTATCTTACCTAGGGAGTCAATGTGACACGTTCCTGCAACAATCTATACCGCTACTGCAAATCTTCCAAGGAACTCCTCAAATTCTGCATCGTAGCCATTATACGCAACAGTTAAAATCTGATTGAAATTAAGTCCTAACACACCAATAATGGATTTGGCATCCACAATAAAACTGTTGTAGGAAATATCCACATCAAATGCGCATTTACTTGCTGCGGACACGAAGTCCTTTACTTCATTTGGTCTCAATTTGATCTTGTGCTGCATAACTTTCTCCTTCCTTTTTCATTGTATGTATGCAAAAGGCACACATAGAAAAACGTTTTCAGTCTCCTCATTGGAGTAAATTATACACCAATATTCTCTTTTGTAAAGAAGCTTTTTTGTACCTATGAAAATACAATTCCGCCGCTTTTTTGCAATCTTACCAAGATATTTTGAAAACCAAAGCAAATTTGATGACTTATGCCTATAAAGCGCTTCCCTTTCTGAAAGACATAAATACATTTTATTCACTTTTTCTGGAATTCCACCATATAATCTTGGTAACGATAAGCGCACATCTGCCTTTGTAATCGCCTGTTTTCCCGCTCTTTGACGCCGATTGTCTCATGAAACGCCTTGAACAGCTCCTGGTATCCTTCCTCCTTAACCGACCATTTTAATTGCTCTGGTATGAAATCTCCCTGGGCTGACACCAGATACCACTCCTCTTTCGCCGGATGAACCCCAAAAAGCTCCCTGTTCTCATCATAGATCATAAAGTTCTCCGGACATAACCGGTCTGCAAAATGCGGCATAATAAAGGGGATTACATTGTTCTTCGGGCCTATTCTGGAAAAGAGAATCCCTTGTTCCAATTCCTGAAAACGGATAAATTCCGTCTCGAAATGGGCCTCATTCGCCGTATAGCGTGCCAGTTCAAATGCCCTCTGTACATAAGGATTCCTCAGGTTCTCCATTACATGTCTGCCGCTGCCTTGCGTGATAGCATCCACCACCGCTTTATAGACCGCCTCTCCTTTATCCGGATAGCAGGAGGCCGCGGCTCGGCAGAGTCCATGATAGACACTCTCTCCCAGTCTCTCAAGCAATGTCCGTGCCACCTTACCAGTTTTGACAGTATCCGGTGAAATATGCAGATAGACCGCAAATAATCTGTAGTTATCTTCCTCACCGATCTGAATATGCACGTGTTCATGCCCCTCCCGCAAGGCATAAGCCTCATAAATGCCGGTGAAAATTCCTTCCAGAGAGTCCTCGCAGACCAGATATTTTTCTTCCATATATAATAAATTATCCTTTCCCGAACCTGTTAGCGCCTCACGAAAACAAAGACATCTGCTGATATATCGTTCCATCTGTCATAAAGGGAAGCTTTTCTCCCTTTCCCATCTGGTTCTGGTAAGTCAGATTCCGTACAATATAATTTTCCTCAATCTTCGTAGGATACATCATCCTGCCGTTACAGGTGATAAAATACAAGGCCCGTTTTAAGACCACCCCTATCTTCTTTAAATCCTCAAATGTAAGACTGCCAAATCGTCTGGCACTGACAATTCTTCTGGCACTCTTGACTCCCACCCCTGGAATCCTCAGAAGAAGCCGGTAATCCGCACGGTTAATCTCCACCGGAAATAATTCCAGATGCCGCACTGCCCAATCCGCCTTCGGATCAATGGCCGTATTGAAGTTCGGCCTGTCCGCAGTCAGCAGTTCATCCACCTTAAAGTCATAAAACCTTAGCAGCCAGTCAGCCTGATACAGTCTATGCTCCCGCAAGAGCGGCGGTCCGCCTGCAAGCGCCGGCAGGTCCTTATCCTCATTTACATTCACAAAAGCCGAATAATATACTCTTTTTAATGAAAACTTATCATACAGATTCTCCGCTACCGACATGATCTGATAATCACTCTCCGGCAAGGCCCCAATCACCATCTGCGTAGACTGCCCTGCCTCACAAAAATGGGGAGCATGTTTATATAAAGTAAGTTCATGTTTATTCTCCGTAATACCATTCTGAATCTGGCGCATAGGCTTTAAAATATTCCTGCGGTGTTTGTTCGGCGCCATCTCCTTAAGTCCTTCGGCCGTAGCCATCTCCAGATTTACACTCATACGATCTGCCAGATAACCGGCCCGCTGTATTAAAAGCGGATCCGCCCCCGGGATTGCCTTCACATGAATATATCCCTGGAAACGATGCACTGTACGCAGTTTATGCACGGTCTCACAAATCAGTTCCATGGTATAATTAGGGCTGTAAAGGATACCGGAACTTAAAAACAAACCTTCTATATAATTGCGCCTGTAAAATTCCATCGTCAGTTCACACACTTCGTCCGGCGTGAAAGATGCCCTTGGCACATCATTAGAACATCGATTGAGACAATAACGGCAGTCATAGATACACTCATTGGTAAACAAAATCTTCAAAAGAGAGACACATCTGCCGTCTGCTGCAAAGCTGTGACACAGCCCGGCCGCCACCGTATTCCCGATTCCCTGTCCGTCATTCTGCCGGGAAGAACCGCTGGAACTACAGGACACATCATACTTAGCCGCCGCTCCCAATATCTTCAGTTTCTCCATAACCGACATCTGCGGTGAAATTCTGACTTCCATTCCTATAAGCAAACTCCCTGTATCTGTGAAATATCTGTTGATTCATTCTCTGTTCTGTCCTTTTAGAAACAAGAACATACGTTTGTTTTATTATCATATCACCTTTTTATTTTTATTGCAACACGTTTTAGAACATTTGTTCTGCTTTTACTATCCTAAAAAAAGCGCATAGACTATTCCTATACGCTCTGCTCTACAAATTTATGCATTTTAATTACAAAATCAATCCTGACAATGCGTTGTCCTGCAGCTGATAATCTGTTCAATAACAGATACCTCTTCTTCCAGTTCCTCTGCAATCTCAGAAACCGTTTTGCCTTTGGAAAGTTTCTTTTGCACCAGTTCTTTCAGTTTGTCCTCACGCCCCTTCTCCAGCCCCGCTCTCATTCCTTTTTCTATACCTTTTTCTATACCTTTTTCTATACCTTTTTCTATACCTTTTT
>ERZ779621.67-NODE-67-length-81839-cov-13.910300_pt1 | contig 81839 bp, 61 predicted proteins | sample MGYA00514215_ERZ779621 | MGnify/ENA primary metagenome ERZ779621 (study PRJEB29562, sample SAMEA4376715) | mouse gut metagenome | isolation source: Cecum | study: EMG produced TPA metagenomics assembly of the A DSS colitis mouse model was used to assess the...
CGGTGTTCCGGCGGCTCAGGTCGCCCTTGTAGGGGGCGTAGCTGTCGAAGACGGATGCCATGATGCCCTCGCCCCGGGTATCGGTGAGGAACTCGTTGCGGTAGCCGAATAGGCCCCGGGCGGGAACCAGGAACTCCAGCTTCATCCGTTCGCCCACGGGGGTCATCTCCACCAGGTCGCCCTTTCGGGAGCCCATCTTCTCGATGACCGCGCCCACGCTGTCGGAGGGGACATCGGCCACCAGGCGCTCGATGGGCTCGCAGCGGACGCCGTCGATCTCCTGGTAAAGCACACGGGGCGGGGATACCTGGAACTCGTAGCCCTCCCGGCGCATGGTCTCGATGAGGATGGACAGGTGCATCTCGCCCCGGCCGGCTACGTTGAAAGCGTCCATGGCGCCCTCGATCTCCGTGATCCGGAGGGACACATCCTTCAGGGTCTCCCGGAAGAGGCGGTCCCGGATCTGGCGGGAGGTGACGAACTTGCCCTCCCGGCCGCAGAAGGGGGAGTCGTTGACGGAGAAGGTCATCTCCAGCGTGGGGGCGGAGATTTTCACAAAGGGCAGGGCCTCCACGGCGGCGGGGGCGCAGATGGTGTCGCCGATGGTGATGTCGCCGATGCCGCTCATGGCGATGATGTTGCCGGCGGAGGACTCGGTGACGGTCTTCTTGCCCAGGCCGTCGAACTCGTAGATGCTGACGGCCTTGGCCTTCTTGGGGGCGGCGCCGGCGTCGTGGTAGTTGCACACCACGATTTCCTGGTTCTGCTTGATGGTTCCCCGCTCGATGCGCCCCACGGCGATGCGGCCCACGAACTCGTTATAGTCGATGGAGCTGACCAGCATCTGAAAGGGCTGGTCCACGTTGGCCTCGGGGGCGGGAATATAGTTGAGGATGGTCTCGAAGAGGGGCTTCAGGTCCGTGCCCAGGTCCTCGGGATGGTAGGAGCAGATGCCCCGCCGGGCGGAGCAGAAGAGCATGGGGCTGTCCAGCTGCTCGTCGGTGGCGTCCAGGTCGATGAGCAGGTCCCCGCACTCGTTGATGACCTCGTAGATCCGCTGGTCGGGGCGGTCGATCTTGTTGACCACCACGATGACCCGGTGGCCCAGCTCCAGGGCCTTGGAGAGGACAAAGCGGGTCTGGGGCATGGGACCCTCGGCGGCGTCCACCAGAAGGATGACGCCGTTGACCATTTTGAGGATGCGCTCCACCTCGCCGCCGAAGTCGGCGTGGCCCGGAGTGTCCACGATATTGATCTTGGTATCGCCGTACTGGATGGCGGTATTCTTGGCCAGGATGGTGATGCCGCGCTCACGCTCAAGGTCGCCGGAGTCCATGACCCGGTCCACCACCTCCTGATTCTCGCGGTAGACGCCGCCCTGCTTCAGCATCTCGTCCACCAGGGTGGTCTTGCCGTGGTCTACGTGGGCGATGATGGCGACGTTTCTCAGTTTCTCATTTTTCAAGCAAAAAACCTCTCTCTAATGAATTCTTTTTCAGCTTGCTTATTGTATACCATGTATTTTTTGATTTCAACCGCCAATCCATACAAGATTTCTGCTTCTCCGTAGGAATTTCAATGATAATTTGACATTATTTTGGGGGAGAGATGCGGTTTTGCGCCGGATGGGGGCGGGCGGCCCCCGGGGCCGCGCAGAACCGCGCGAAAACCCGGGAAAGATCCGTAAAAATAATCGTTGACAAACCGGAAAGACCATGGTATTATTAGGACTGCGCCTGAAACCGATTGGGAGAGATGTCCGAGCGGTTTAAGGAACCGGTCTTGAAAACCGGCGATGCGCAAGCATCCGTGGGTTCGAATCCCACTCTCTCCGCCATTTTTCAAAACCGGACATGCTGTTTTCGACCCATGCGGAAGTACCCAAGTGGCCGAAGGGGCTCCCCTGCTAAGGGAGTAGACGTCCAAACAACGTGCGAGGGTTCAAATCCCTCCTTCCGCGCCAGCTCTGAAAAAGCCCTGAAGGCGATGGAAAAAGCCTTTAGGGCTTTTTCCATACGCCGGACGGGCTTTTTCTTCGCTTTCAAACACGACCCGCAGTTCGTTCGCCCTGATGGCGAACAAAGTTGGCGGCTGGGCCGCCAACACCTGCTGGGCTCGCGTTTGAGAGACGGGGGCGGAAGTGCGTCCTGCTTTTGGGGAGGGTGCTTTTTGTGAGTTATGGGGTTGGGTAGCTCTATGGCGGCGGCTCCTTCTTCTGGAGCGCGTATCGGTCAGGATTGTCAGATCATTGATGATATATATAAAAGAACTTTCATATAGGAGGAAACCCGCAATGGATTACAACAAGACGATCAATCTTCCAAAGACAGAGTTTCCCATGCGGGCGGGACTGCCGGCAAGGGAACCCGCTATGCTGGAGCGCTGGCAGGAAATGGACCTCTATCATGAGCTTCTGAAAAAGAACGAGGGAAAGCCCCGCTATGCCCTCCATGACGGCCCCCCCTTCTCCAACGGCGCCCTCCATATGGGACACGCCCTCAACAAGTCCATCAAGGACTTTATGGTGCGCTCCGCCGCTATGCGGGGGTACTATACGCCCTATATCCCCGGCTGGGACAACCACGGGATGCCCATTGAGTCCGCCATCATCAAGAAGAACAAGCTCAACAGGAAGAAGATGAGCGTTCCGGAGTTCCGCTCCGCCTGCCATGAGTTCGCCCAGCACTATGTGGACGTGCAGCGGGAGGGCTTCAAGCGCATGGGCGTCATCGGCGACTGGGAGCATCCCTATCTGACCATGGACCCCGGGTTCGAGGCCGAGGAGGTCAAGGTTTTCGGGGCTATGTATAAGAAGGGGGTCATTTACAAGGGCCTCAAGCCTGTTTACTGGTGCCCCCACGATGAGACCGCCCTGGCGGAGGCGGAGATCGAGTATCAGGACGATCCCGTTACCACCGTATATGTAAAGTTCCCCATGCACGACGATCAGGGGAAGCTGGGGGCCTATGACAAGGACAAGCTGTTCTTCGTCATTTGGACCACGACCATCTGGACCCTGCCCGGCAACCTGGCCATCGCGCTCCATCCCCGGGACAGCTATGCCCTGGTGAAGGCGGACGGCGGCGAGGTCTACATCATGGCTGAGGCCCTGGTGGAGAAGGTCATGAAGGTGGGCGGCGTGGAGAACTACGAGATCGTGGAGACCCACCCCGGCAGCTTCTTCGAGAATATGCTGGCGGACCATCCCTTCCTGCCCAAGACCAGCCGGTTGGTGAACGCGGAGTACGTTACCATGGATTCCGGTACGGGCTGCGTTCACACCGCTCCCGGCTTTGGCGCGGACGACTATCAGACCTGCAAGCGCTACGGCATGGAGATGGTGGTGCCCGTGGATGACCGGGGCCGCCACACCGACTACGCCGGGAAGTACGCCGGGATGTCTACCGATGAGAGCAATCCCGTCATTCTGGCCGACATGAAGGAGAGCGGGGCGCTGTTTGCCAGCGAGGACATCGTTCACTCCTATCCCCACTGCTGGCGGTGCAAGCACCCCATCATCTTCCGGGCGACGCCCCAGTGGTTCTGCTCCGTGGACGCCTTCAAGGACGACGCGGTGGCGGCTACGGAGAACGTGCGGTGGATCCCCGGCTGGGGTAAGGACCGGATGATCTCCATGATCCAGGAGCGCGCCGACTGGTGCATCTCCCGGCAGCGCCGGTGGGGTCTGCCCATCCCCGTGTTCTACTGCGAGGACTGCGGCAAACCGGTCTGCGACGACGCGACCATTGAGGCTGTCTCCGGGCTCTTTGCCGCGGAGGGCTCCAACGCCTGGTATGAGAAGGAAGCCGCGGACATCCTGCCCGCCGGGTACAGGTGCCCCCACTGCGGCGGCGTCCACTTCACCAAGGAGGAGGATACTCTGGACGGCTGGTTTGACTCCGGCTCCACCCACTTCGCCTCCATGAAGAAGGACCAGGGCTTCTGGCCTGCCACCGTGTATATGGAGGGCCTGGATCAGTATCGTGGATGGTTCCAGTCCTCCCTGCTCACCGCCGTTGGCGCGATGGGTCAGGGCGCGCCCTTCCAGGAGTGCGTCACCCACGGCTGGACCGTGGACGGCGAGGGCAAGGCCATGCACAAGTCTCTGGGCAACGGCGTGGACCCCGCCGACATTTTCAAGAAGTTCGGCGCGGACATGATCCGTCTGTGGGCCGGTTCCGCTGATTATCACGCGGACGTGCGCTGCTCGGACAACATCTTTAAGCAGCTCAGCCAGAGCTATCTGAAGTTCCGCAACACCGCCCGGTACTGCCTGGGCAACCTGGACGGCTTCAACGCCAACGATCTGGTAAAGCCCCAGGAGATGCTGGAGCTGGACCGCTGGGCGGTGACCCGGCTCAACGCCCTGATCCAGCGGTGCGAGGCCGCCTACCAGAACTACGAGTTCCACGTGGTCAGCCACGCCGTCAACGACTTCTGCGTAGTGGAGCTGTCCAGCTTCTATCTGGACATCATCAAGGACCGGCTCTACTGCGAGGAGACCAACGGTTTGCCCCGGCGCAGCGCCCAGACCGCCCTGTGGCTGATTCTGGACACCATGACTAGGATTTTTGCCCCCATTCTGGCCTTTACCTGTGACGAGATCTGGCAGGCCATGCCCCACTGTGATGGCGACGATCCCCGGAATGTGCTGCTCAACGAGATGAACAGGCCCTTTACGGAGTATGCTCTGGACGAGGACGTTATGGCCGTCTGGGAGGAGCTTGTGAAGGTCCGCGACGCCGTGAACGGCGCGCTGGAGGCCGCCCGGAACGAGAAGAAGATCGGCAAGAGCCTGGAGGCCAGGGTCAAACTGACCGTTCCCCAGGAGCTGGCAAACCAGAAATTTATGGACGCGGACGAGCTGGCGGACCTGCTGATCGTCTCCCAGGTGCGTGTGTCCACCGGGACGGAGATCAATGTCGATGTGGAGCCCGCCCAGGGTGCCAAGTGTGAGCGCTGCTGGAAGATCCTGCCCTCCGTGGGCAAGGACGGCGAGCATCCCGCCCTCTGCGCCCGCTGCGCCGGAGTGGTCCGGAAGCTGGACGTGACGCTATAAATCCTGAAAAATAATAAACCAAGGCCCCCGGTACACATCGTACCGGGGGCCCTGTGGTTTCCTCTGCGGTTCTATTGGCTGGCAGGTCTTAGCCGCCGATGCCGGTGTTCACGGGAACGCTCACGGTCAGCACGCCGTCGGCCTCCACGGTGAGGACGCCCAGAAGGGCAGTCAGGCCCGCAGCGGAAACATAATTGCTGTCGCCCACGTTCACCACGGTGATCTCCTCGGTCTCCTCGCCGACGGTGACGGTGAGGGTGCCGCTCACGGCCTCGCCTTTGGCGGCGGGAGCGGTCTCGGCGGTGTAGTCCGTGCCCTTGACGATGGTGACGCCGGTCTCCGGGGTCCAGGTCACGTCAAAAGCGCCCTTGGTGCCGGCGGCCAGAGCGGCCACCTCGCGGAGGCGGTAGTAGGTCTCGTTGTCCGCACCGGTGACGGTGGCAACGTCTGCGGCATTGCCGTCGAAGATCAGGTTGCCCTGGACCTCGGCGCCGCCCAGGTTATAGGCCTTGTTCTTGGGGGACTCGATCTCGCCGGCATTGATCTTCTTGATGATCTCAGCCCGCTCGGGGTTGTCCGGCTGGAGGTCGATGCCGACGATCTTCCAGTTGTTGTCCACGGTGGGCTCAACGGGGGAATTCTTGGCGAAATACTCCACCAGCATGTCGCGGATGGACTCGGAAGACTCCCACTCCTTTGCCTCGTCACCGGCGGCCAGCATCCCGGACACGGTGGAGGAGAAGCGGTAGTTGTTTACGGCCAGAGTCAGCTGCTGGTCGTCCTTGAGGGGCTCGCCCTTGAAGGTCAGGTTCTTGATGCGCTGGCCTACGGGCTGGCTGATGTCAATCTCGTAATTCACGCCCGCGAACATGTCGTACTTGTAATCACGGAACTCGGGATCGAAGGAGATGTTGATGTCCCCTTCCTTCCAGGTGTTGTAGTATCCGGCGGACCACTCCATGTACTCCTTCAGCTCTGCGCCGGTGATCTTGACCCGGTAAAGGGTGTTGTCGTACTTGTAGATGTCGAAGATGTTGTTGTACTTGATGTCGCCTGCGGGCAGATCGCTCTCATACTTGAAAAGGGCGGCGGCGGAGACGTCCGCGCCGGACTTCTCAAGCTGGACCTTGTTGATGAGGTCCATGACGGCGGTATCCTCGATCCAGCCCTGGGCAATGCTGTTGATCTCATTGTCGGACTGGAAGCGGGCGGTGGTGCTGCCCAGAACGTTGTCATTGATGAAGGAAACGGCCTCCTGCTGGGCATCGGCCACGACCTTCAGATCGCGGATCTCCTGACTGGGTGTCACGTCCTTCATGGGGACGATCTCCACAGTGCTGCCGGTGATCTTCTTGTCCTTGTCCAGGGTCAGGTCGATGCGGGCAACTTCCGCGCAGAGGCTGCGGACCCCGGCCACGGGGACGTCGCCGATCTTCTCGTTGACGGTGGAGTGGGTGTGGCCCACCTGAAGTACGTCCACCTCGGGGTTCACTTCCAGGATCTTTGCGGCGGAATCCCGGCGGTCATCAGCGGCAACGTAATACTCGGCCTCCAGGCCCATGTGGGCGGAGACCATGATAATGTCGGCCTGATCGCCGATCTCGGCGATGGTGCGCTTGACGGCCTCGCTGGCATCCTCATAGGTGCAGGCATCGATGCCGGGCTTGCCGCCGTCCCAGCGGGGGACGCTGGGGGAGGTCACGCCGATGAGGGCGATCTTCACACCGCCCGCCTCCAGCATAGTCCAGTCCTTGCCTACGGCGGTGGCGCCCTGGGCGTCACGGACGTTGGCGCAGAGGACGGGGAACTCCGCCTGGCCCAGAATGGCCTTCATGTTCTCCAGGCCCCAGTTGAACTCGTGGTTGCCCACGGTCATGGCGTCGAACTTCATGAAGTTCATGGCGGCGATGACGGGGTGTACCCGCTCGGGCTTCTTGTTGAAGAGATCGTCGGTCATGATGGTGCCCTGGATGTCGTCGCCGGCATCCAGCAGCAGGGTGTTGGGGTTCTCTGAGCGCACCTGCTGGACGTAGGTGTACAGGCGGGCCATGCCGCCGGCATCGGTTTCTTTATTGCTGGCGTAGTCATAGCCCCAGATGTCGCCGTGCATGTCGGAGGTGCAGAGGATCGTGATATGGGTCTCGCCTTCTGTGGCGGGGGTTTCTCCCTCGGCGGCCAGGGCGGCGGGAATCATGGAAAGCGCCAGTACCAAAGCCAGCAGAACAGAGAGGATTTTTCTTGAATGTCGCATGGGAAGTCCTCCTATGTATAAGATGAGCAAAGTGTACCATAGTTTTCCATAAAAGGCAAGAGAAATTGTTAAAATCAAAAGAAGCCGCCGGAGGCAGGGGCGCGCTTGCTTTTTGGGCGGAAATTTGGTATACTGATGCCAATTTCCGGTACGCTGGTGGGGACCGCCGGGCATACCGGCGGCCCCCTATATAATGCGGCGCGCCGCCGGCGCGGACGGGGGCAGGGGGCGTGGGAAGGTTCGCCCCGCCGGGACGCTGTTGCCGCTTAGGGTATCCTATGAAGCGGGCTTGACCGGGGTGCTTTGCCCCGGGTGCCTCTCCGGCGCCCGTCCCTGCCGGTTTGCCCCCGTAAAAACAATAAAAGGAAGTGCTGCCATGATAAAAATCGCGCCTTCGATTCTCGCTGCCGATTTTGCAAATTTAGAGCGGGACATTCAAAAGGTCCGGAGCGCGGACTATCTCCACGTGGACGTGATGGACGGGCTCTTTGTGCCCAATATCTCCATCGGCCTGCCGGTGGTCCAGTCCATCCGGGCGGTCACGGACATGCCCCTGGACGTCCACCTGATGATCGACCGGCCGGTGCGGTATGCAGAGCGCTTCTGCCGGGCGGGAGCGGATATCGTCACCGTCCACGTGGAGGCCGACAGCGAGGAGAACACCCGCAGGGCCTTGGAGATCATTCGCGCTCAGGGGAAACGGGCCGGGGTGGTACTCAAGCCCGGCACCCCGGCAGAGGGGGTCCTGCCCTTCCTGGAGGAGTGTTCCATGGTACTGGTGATGACCGTCGAGCCGGGCTTCGGGGGACAGAAATTCATGGAGGACATGATGCCTAAGCTGCGTGCCATCCGGGGGTGGATCGACGAGCGGGGACTGGACTGCGAGCTGGAGGTGGACGGGGGCATCGATCCGGTCACCTGCAAAACGGTGACCGCCAGCGGGGCCAACGTCCTGGTAGCGGGCAGCTCGGTCTATAAGGCCGCCGACATTCCCGGAAGGATACAAGAACTGAGAGGGTAACGCATATGGAATATTTTCCCGCGCCGCTGGAGAAGCTGGTGGAGCAATTCGCCCGCCTGCCGGGCATCGGAGGCAAGTCCGCCCAGCGGCTTGCCTTTTACGTGCTGAGCCTTTCTGAACAGGAGGCGGAGGAGTTCGCAGGGGCCATTGTGGACGCCAAGCGGGGCGTCACCTGCTGCCCGGTGTGTCAGAACCTCACCGCCGGAGGGCTGTGTTCCATCTGCGCCTCTCCCAGGCGGGACACGTCCACCATCTGTGTGGTGGCGGACCCCCGGGACGTGGCGGCCATGGAGCGGGCCAGGGAGTACGGCGGCAGCTACCATGTCCTCCACGGGGTGATCTCCCCCCTCAGCCACGTGGGGCCGGACGACCTGCAGATCAAGTCCCTGGTGGACCGGGTGGCCAAGGGGGACGTGAAGGAGGTCATCATGGCCACCAATCCGGACACCGAGGGGGAGGCCACGGCCATGTATATCGCCCGGCTGCTGAAGCCCTTCCAGGTGCGGGTCACCCGGCTGGCCTACGGCATCCCCGTGGGCGGGCATCTGGAGTTTGCCGACGACGCCACGCTGATGCGGGCGCTGGAGGGGAGAAGGGATCTGTAAAATGAGTGACGGCCAAATCATATGCTGCATGATTTTTCTGTCATTGTCCGTCGGCGCGTTTGTTATCAGCGCGCTTCAGTTTCTGGAAAAGGGATATCTCTTTAACAACGCATACCTCTGGGCCTCCCCGGAGGAGCGCGAACAGATGGACAAAAATAAGGAGAGCAAAAGGCCGTATTACCGCCAGTCGGGGGCTGCGTTTATGCTCGTCGGGCTTCTCTTCCTGATAGAGGCTGTCCACATCGCTACCGGATGGATATGGATGCTCGCGGCGTTTATCCTGGCCGTCATCGTTACCGTTGTCTATGCGGTCGTGTCGTCCATCCGGATCGAACGGTGTCAGAGGAAATAATGGCGAGGACCCCGCGCCCTGTGGGCGCGGGGTCCTCGATCTTTTACTTTTGTATGTGCGCCGGATGGTCAGCAGCAGCCGTCGTTGCAGCCGCAGTTGTTGTTGCAGCCACAGTTGCAGTTGCATCCGCAGTTACAGCCGCAGCTGCAATTGTTGTTGCAGCCGCAGTTGCACCCGCCGCCGCATCCGCCGCCGCAGATGCCGCCGTTCCCGTTGCCGCAGCAGCAGCAAAGGAGAATGATGAGGATGATGATCCAGCAGCATCCGCCGCCGCCAAAACCGTTGTTGTTCCACATAAGACAAATACCTCCTGTGAGATGTGAGGCAGGCACGCGCCTCAATTCATCCTATGCGGGTATCTGCCGGTGGTTCCTATCCGTCAGGAAATTCGGGAGAAATTTATCTGGGTGCGGGCGGCCTCCAGCTGGGCCTCCGTCATCCGGCCTGCGGAAATCAAATGCCGGGCCAGGGTCTCCGTGCCGCCGTTCAGAGGCATATCCAGACTGTACCAGGAGACGTAGGCCGCATGAGCCCGGAGGAAGGCAGTCTCCCGCAGCATGGTATACTCGCCCTGAGTCAGCGCCCCCAAGCCCAGGGCACGTTCCAGACTGGTGGTATAGTCATCCACGCCGGCGGTGCTGTATCCCAGGGCGCGGAGCAGGAACTCCTCATACTCTACGGCGGACACCAGCTGATCGGAACCAAAGCGGTCCGCCGCCACGCCGCTGGTGTATCCCCGCTGCCAGGCCCAGGCCACATAGCGGTCCAGCCAGCCGGGCACATCGGTGAAGGGGTGGGCGCCGGTATAAGCCAGGGCGTCCGCCTCCTCCCCAAGCAGCCGGAGAAACATTACAAGGCTCTCTCCCCGGGTGGGGGCAAGATACAGGTCAAAGCCATCGCCCACGCCGGAACCGCTGCCCTGGAAGAGGCCTGCTTCCCGCAGGGCGCAGGCGGCGGAATAGTAGTCCGGGGACAGGGAACGGGTCAGGACGCCGCCCCCCTCATAGGACATCACAGCTGCGGGAGTGGTCACGGTAAAGCTGGCCTGGGAGTTCTCCGCCACGATATAGCGGTGATCCGGCAGCAGCGTGCCGGAGAAGACCTCCGTTCCTCCGGTCACATCCACAACCGCTCCGCCGGACACATCCAGCGTCACGCCGCCGCCCAGGGGGACAACCACCAGCCCGGTGGAGCCGGAGAGAACATCCCCCTCCTTCAGGGTATACTCCTCCAGACCGGCGGGGCCGGTGGGGAGAACAGGCTGCCCCTGCCCCGCGGCGGCGCGGACGGCATCGTCAGAGGCGTCCAGACGGGTACTCACGGCGCTCTCAAGGGATTGGGTGAAGGCGTCTGTCAGATAAGACAGGGAGATGAGAGGATCCCCCTGGGTTCCTCCGGCAGCTGTCAGCGCGGTCAGAGACAGCAGAAGCCCAAGCAGGAGGGCGGCGGTTTTTTTCATAAAGACTCCTTTTTACAAATCGCTATCGCTCCGTGATCCGGTAGCTGAGGGTCAGCAGGCTGTCGGCAAAGTGGACGTCCTCAAACCGGACGTTCTCCGCCTGGCTGGAAAGCTCCACATTGGTAAAATTCCAGAAGCCCCGCACCCCCAGACCGATCAGCCGGTCCGCCATCTGCTGCGCCGCAGACTGGGGCAGGGTAAGTACGGCCACGTCGGGCTTGTGGGCGGGGACGAAACGCTCCAGCTCCGTTACATTCAGCACGGGGACGCCCGCAACCTCCGCGCCCGCCAGGTCGGGGGAGACATCAAAGGCCGCCTCCAGAAGGAAGCCGGCATCGTTGAAGTGGAAATTCTGAATCAGGGCGCGCCCCAGATTGCCCACACCCACCACAATGATCCGGTGGCTCTTATCCACGCCCAGGATGCGTCCAATCTCTCTGCGCAGCTCGTCCACATTATAGCCGTAGCCCTGCTGGCCGAACTCGCCGAAGCAGCTCAGGTCCTGCCGGATCTGGGAGGCGGTAATTCCCATCTTCTCCCCCAGGACGCTGGAGGAGATGCGTACGCTGCCCTTCAGATGCAGATCATCCAGATAGCGGTAGTAGCGGGGAAGGCGCCGGATGACTGCATCGGATACGTTTTGCTTTTTCATAGTATACATTGCACCCTCCAAAACACAGGTATGTTTTTTACATTCTACTACATTGACAATAACTTGTCAATCCGGGGCGGATGGTATTTTCACCCTGGGGTTTTTGAGGGAACCGGGCTTTTCCGGGTAAATTCTTGGCGGCGCTCTTTCCTTCCCGACTTTTTCTGCCGATATAATAAGCAAAGACATGGCGCGGCCAACGGAGGAGCGATATGAAGGATATGAGCGTTAACGGCGTGGCAGCCGCACAGCAGAACTGGTCCAGGGAACAGCAGCAGCAGGCAGAGGCCGCCCCTCCGGCGGAGGGCGCGGGGGAGGATCTGTCTGCCGCCCTCTCCCGGCAGGAGGAGGAGGGGAGGGATCTGCTGGAGATGATCCGGGACGCCCAGGAGAAGGCGGAGGCTCAGCGCGAGGCCATGAAGCTTCCCAAGAGCAGCACCCGCTACGGCGACGCCCCCCTGGAGGCATACGCCCGTCTGGCGCGGGCCAGGAGCCGCATGGAGGTCAGCGCCGCCTCCGGCTACGCCCGCCGCCGTCTGGCCCAGTTCAAGACCGCCCTGCGCACCGACAGCGACAACGCCGCTAAAATCAAGGCCGCCATCAACCAGCTCCAGAAGGCCGTCAACCGGGGGGAACGGAAAAAGCGGGAGCTGGACCGTGAGCATCTGACGGAGGTCCGCCGGAAGAGGGCCGCCAAGGAGGATCTGAAGGAGAAGGAGCGCCGCCTGCGCCAGGAGTTGCTCCGCCGGAAGAGCCAGAGGATCATCCGGGAGTCCGGCTACATGCGGGAGGCGGAGATCTCCGACCGGCTGGCGTCCCAGCTGACCGCTACCCAGATGGAGCTGCGCCAGCAGGCGCAGGATCTGGCAGCGGCTACATCCGCCTCGCTGGAGGCCGCTGTGCAGCAGTACGCCGCAGCAGCCGAGTCGGTTCCCTCCGCCCCGGCAGAGGCCGGATTCAGCGGGCAGGCGTGAAGAGAAGAAAAATTTATGGGGATTTTGAAAACTTGCTCTTGACAAATTGCCGCAGATGTGTATAATAATGACTGTTCATTATGAACACAGCGGGATTGTGTAAAGGTAGCACAGCGGACTCTGACTCCGTATGTGAGGGTTCGAATCCTTCTCCCGCTGCCAAGAGAACAGCCTTGCATCCAGTGGGTGCAAGGCTGTTCTCTTTTTTTCCCGTCTTCCCTTTATTGTAAACACGGTAGACGGGGCGGAAAAGGCTGCCGGCCGGAACAGAGACGGCTGCACACAAGAACGGCCGCAATTCCGTCCATACCGGTGAGCTGCGGAAAAGTATGGGAAGTGAACATCTCCCACACCCGGAGGGTGTGGGAGATGTTCGTATAGCTTAGCGGGTCATGGCCCGGTGCAGAAGAAGTGCCATATCGCCCCGGTTGAGGTTGTTCCGGGGGGAGATGCGGCTGCCGGAGGTGGGCAGCAGGCCCTGCTGGATCAGTCCTGATACGGCTCCCTTGGCATAGTCTGCCACCCGGCCACGGTCACTGTAGGCGGCCAGAGCCGCCGCATTGCCGTCAGGAGCGCTGATACCCGCCTGGTTCAGAGCCCGCTGGACCATCAGGGCGGCGTCCTGCCGGGAGAGGGAGGCGTTGGGGTCAAAGCGCCCGCCGCCTACGCCGGTGACAATGCCCAGAGCGTACAGCTCATTCACCGACTGGGTATAGTAGGCGTCCGCAGGTACGTCGCTGAAGCCCTGAACGGTGCTGCCTACATTGAACTGGAATGCCCGGGAAAGCATTACGCAGAAGTCCCCGCGGCGGATGGAGGCGCCGGGCTCATAGCGCCGCTGTCCGGTGCCCTTGACCACGTCCAGATTATAGAGATAGTCCACGGCGGACTTCATCTGGGCGGAATAGCCGGAGAGATCATCAAAGTTGGCGGAAACTGAGGGCTCCGTCACGGTGATCCGGATGGTCCCGGTATACTGGGTGCCGTCTGTGTTGTTGGCGGTATAGGGGACGTCCACCGTGCCGTAGAAGCCCGCCTTAGGGACAAAGGTCAGGTTGGACACCGAGGGGTCGCCGTAGAGGCTGTAAACCGTGGAGGTGTTGCCCTCCCAGCTGTACCGGGTGGGACCGGCGTACTGGTAGTAGAGCTTTCCACTGCCGGCATCCGGCAGGCCGGTGAGGCGCAGGGATGCCGGAGCGCCGCCGGAAGCCGTCTGAATGTCGTAGGCGTTGATATGCACCGGCTCGCCCCGGCTCTCATACCGGACCAGACCGCCCAGAGCGGCATCGGAGCGCACGGTGATCTGCACGGACCCCTGGAACTGCCGTCCGTCAATGGCCCAGCCGGTAAAGGGGATCATTGCAATGCCGGAAAAGCCCTTGGCGGCAACAAAGGATACCTTGTCCACAGAAACCTCTCCGGAGCGGTAGAGAGTGGTTCCAGGATTCAGGGCCGTGGGGGCGGTACCGGCGCGGTAGTCGTAGTAGAGGATGCCCTGGCCGGAGGAGGGCAGGCCGAATTGCAGGTAGCTCAGGGCGGCGTTGGTGGCCTGACGGCAGGCGGTGTCAAAATCCCCGCCGGAGAAGGGAACCGGGGTCTGGCCCGAGGCGGTATACGTCACCGCGCCCGCGAGGCCGCTGCCAGCACCCGCGCCGGTGCTGATGGTGAGAACGCCTGTGAACGTCTGACCGTTGACGGAGCTTCCGGTAAAGGGGATATCCACGCCGCTGAAGCCGCTGGCGGCCCAGAAGGAGAGATTGGCGATATAAGGGGTGGCGCTGTTGAAGTACCGGGTTGCCGTGGTGGCCCGGGTGCCCATGCTGCCGGCGCTGGTGCGGTTATGGTACAGGGAGCCCTGGTTGAAGTCCGGCAGGGACTGGAAGCTGATATAGTGGAGCCGCTGGCCGGTCATGGCCTGGCAGAGGTTGGAGAAGTCGGACAGGGACAGCTTCACCGACTGGCTGGGAGCGCAGATATAGGTGATGTCCCCGGTACCGGCGCCGGTGGACTGGATGTGGATCTCCACCGTTCCCGTGAAATTCAGCCCGGAGCGGCTGACGCCGCTGAAGGGAATCCGTACCACGCCGTTGAAGCCGCCGGCGGCCACAAAGGTCATCCGGTCCAACTGGGAGGAGCTGTACTCCCTGCCCTCCGCCGCCTCGGTCCCCCGGGAGCCGTTCCAGTTGAGATAGAGTACGCCCTGGGAGGCGGGGGGAAGGGTGAAGGAGATCTTGGAGAGGGCCTTGCCGGTGGCGTTTTCGCAGAAATCTTCAAAGTCCTCGCTGTCAAAGCGCACCTCACCGCCGCCGTTGTCGTTGTAGGTGACGGCGTCGTCCAGGCCCTGCCTGACCTGGATCACCAGCTCTCCGTTGTATTTGACGCCGGAGACGCTGTATCCCGCGTAGCCGATGCGCACAGCACCCACGTAGCCCTCGGCAGGGACAAAGGTGATGGTATCCAGCTGCTTCCGGTCATACTGCTCGTTGGGAGAGACCTTGGCGGCGTAGTTCCACTCGTCCTTGTAGTCCAGGTAGAGAGCGCCCTGGGAGGCGGGGGGGAGGGTGAAGATGACATACCGGAGGGCAGAGCCGGTCTGAGCCTGACAGACATCGGCAAAATTTTCCGAGGACAGGTCCAGAGGACCGCCGTTGGGGGCAATGAGGGAGACGTCTGTTTTGGCATCCTCCAAAGTGACCTCAATACGGCCCTTGAAAGTACGGTTGTTGGCAGCGCGGCCCGTGAAGCGGATGACCGCCTTCTCCCCGGTAAAGGAGGGGTTGGGGACGAAGGTCAGGTCTTTGATGTAGGGGCCCCGGGGTTGGTTGGAGGCGTAGTATGCCAGAGAGGAGCCCGCGCCTGCACCGGTGTCCTCCGGGGACTTGTAGCCCAGGTAGATCGTTCCTTCGGCGGTAGGGACGGTGAGGCTGGTGATGGAGATGAGAGTGCTGTCTCCTTCCGCTGCGGACATGGCCTCCCGGCATTGGGCGGCAATGGCCTCCTCAATGGTGGAAAAGCGCAGGGGATCGCTTGGGGAGGCCTCGGCTTCAATGGGCTCGGTGATGCTGGGTTCCACCTCCACGGTGATGGAGGCCTTGTAGCTGCCGGCAGTGATGGTAACGGAGGTGCTGCCGGCGGATATGCCGTCAATACGCAGGCCGTTCCGGTCGCTGCCGGTGGCATCCACAATATTGAGCTGGTTGCTGAGAATGCTTACCGGGCCGTTTGCGGCGGCGCCGTAGTAGACGATGCCGAAGGGGTCGTCACTGCCCGGTTCGCACTTGGGCAGCAGCTTGCCCTCGTTCTCCTTGATGGTCAGGGTGGAGGAGTTGGGCTGGATGCCGCTGACGGTGACCTGGAATTTGATGACCCGATACTCCTCCTTTACCGTGAGAGGGTTGCCGTTGGCGTCGGAGACGGTGCCGGTGATGGTGGTGATACCGGGCTTCTTGGCCTCTACCAGGAAGGTACGGCCGGTATCCTTGCCGTTGGCGTCCTTGAGGCGGTGGGGCTCCGCCACCGACGGGTCGGCGGACTCCCAGGAGATGCGGTCGTCGTCATGGGTGCGGATGACCTTGTTGTTGGCGTCCCGGGCGGTGATGTTCACCCGGATGCTGGCCGCGTTGCCCAGCTGGTTAATCAGCAGGCCGTTGCTGGGGTCGAAACGGCTGGTCCCCTGCGTAAAGGTAAAAAAGAGCTTGTCGCCGCTGTGGTCGTCCTTGTCTTCTTCATCGTCCTCGTCTTTATCGGGATCGTCCTTGCCGTCCCCGTCCGTATTGTCCCCGTCTCCGGCGGGGGGATCGGTGGTATCGCCTCCGGCGGGAGGCGTTTCGGGGGTGGAGCCGTCGTTACCCGATGCCAGGGCGGCAGGGGACAGGGACAGAACCATGGCAAGGACCAGCAGGAGGGATATGAGTCTCTTTTTTATCAGGATCTTCATGGAAAAACTCCTTTTGCCAGATTTTAACGAATGGAGAAACGGGAGCGGGCGGATGCCCGCTCCCGTGAGGTGGGGTGCTGTCAGTAGGGGCGCTTTGTGATACCGGACACGTTGATCCCGCTGTCAGAAGGTCCTTCAAGAGTAATCGTGATTGCTTTCGTGATATTGCCCAGGCGGATTATCAACTCAGCTGTGCTGCCCGAATTCCCCATATACTGCAAATTTATGGTAGCTTTATTGGGAGTGCCTTTTATGATAGAATAACTGGTCACTTTGACGTTTGCTGTAGACGATTCTGCTGAGAAGGAACAGGTATCACCGATTGGGCCACTCGGTGCAAGCGTAAGTACAATGCTCGGATTCTTAGTATCCCCTCGATCCCATGTGTAAGTGGAATCACTACCGGTAAATGCCGATGGGTCACTCGCCGTTACGCCGGTGATATTACCTGTGACGGTTACCCTAAACGATTTGTTGATGATTTTCGTGCCGTTGCCGCCTGCGTAAACAACCTCCAGTGTAATCAGTGTTTCACCAATACCCTTTGCTGTGACATTTGCCTTAAAGGGCTGTGTGATGCCTGGTGGGGTAGCAGCAACTGTCGCTATTGACTCATCGGCACTTGTCCAGGTAACCGCCATTATACTGGGGCTTCCTGTTACATCAGCTTCAACGGATTCAACTGCAGTAATCGTCAACGGGTTCGCAATATAATACTGGTTATTTAGTTGGGGAAGCCTGAAGAAGAGGTCAACATCCTGCGATTCAGCGCTGATATCAATTGAATCCTCGCCCTTCAGAGTGTTGTTCCAGTTGACCTTCAATGTGGCTGTATTGCCGCTCTCCGTCAGCCGGAATTCCAGGTAGTTGTTTTCCGTAATGAGTTCGTTGTCCGCGTTGGTAAAATGTCCGGGGACAAAGTACGAAACGCCAGGAATTGCATTAGAAAAATCAATATGGAAACTCATACCGGCACTGTCAACGCTGCTTGCTGTCATGTTGGCGTTTGTCGTTGGAGTGTTTTTGAACCAGACAAACTTGGGCGCTACCAGCAGATTATCCGTTGCCATCGGCGTTGCCGTCCCCGATGCGTTATACAAATACGTGGGCGCTTTGAAGAGAACGTCAATGGTGCCAAAATATTTCCCGGTACTCTTGTCGCGGTTCAAGGTGACTGTTGCCAGGTTGACCTCCGGAGGACTCAGCTTTCCGATGCCGAACCGGTAGCCAGAGAAGGACGCTACCTTGTATTCTTCACCAGCCTTGAACTTGGCGTTCTTATTGACAGCAAAGACAAAGTTATAATAGCGCTCAGAGTTGGCTGGAGTCAGACCCATCTCCGCAACATTCTTGTCCCAGTACTTAGAGTTGGAGCTTGGGGTGCCCTCCGGCGGGTTCGGATTCTTGGTATCCAAGGGACCTCTCGCCTGGGTTTTGGCATCATCATCATCGGAGGTAATCATGTCATACACCAGTTTTCTGGCCGATTCGTTGGCATAGTAGTCGAAAACTGAGTAGCCCGTCTGCGTCTCCGGGAAGACATAGTAGTCGCTGTCACTCTTGTAAGGAGCCAGCTCGGCGTTGGATTGGAGATAGCGTTTTGTCAGGGCATCCAACACGGTGAAGACGCCATCGGTGTCATTCTTGGTATAGCACCCGGGCGTTCCCAGCTGCGGGGCCGGACTGGTCCCGCCTCCGCCGCCTGAGGTTGGGGCCTTGTATTTTCCGCCCGTTACTTTCTCCAGTTCCTCAGGCGTATAGGCGTATTTCGCGAAAGGCTCCTTCAGGATGGGGATCAGATTCTGAGCAGCCGAGTTTGCCACCGCGCGGAACTCGCCGTTAGAGGCAACATGGGTCTTGAGGTCCAGGTCGCCGTCCACCGCCGGTTTGGTATCCGTTCCCTTACTGGGTTCTTGCTGGATACGGGGCTTGGGTGTGTCCGGAGTGGTAAACTTGTAGATGTAGACCTCGGATTTGGGTGCATTGGCGGATTTACCCTTAAGGACAAAGTAGGCAAAATATGTGGTGTTGGGTTCCAGCTCCTGCTCAATGTCCGGGCCTACGGTGTAGGGAATGACGCGGCCTCCGTTGTAGGGAATCTCGCCGTAGAGATTGCTTTCCAGGCTCTTAATGTTCTCGGGATTAAATACATCATCGGCAAGAGGCAGCTTTACGGGGAAGAGGGGCAGACCATCGGGCGTCTCCGCGCCGCTGAGGGGTACCTTATCCGGATCGATGGGGATACTGCCATCCTTGTCAGGAGCTACGCCGGGCTTACCGTAGGGATTTCTGATTTTGGCCGTCTGATCGCCGTCCTCCTTGTTTTCCGCGAGGATCACATGGCCGTTCTCGTCCAGCTTGGGGACCATTTGGCTGGAATCAGTGGTGTCTGGTACTACTACGACCTCAATTTCCGCCGGAACAGTGGTGATGATTTCCGGCGTATTGGAGCCGTCGCCCTTATCCACTTTACCGAAGAGGTAGTAGATGAAAGTATTGCCCCGGTCCAGAGCCAGCTGCATGGTTACGGACTGGTCGGTCAGTGTCTGTTCATTATCGATTGCATCCGGGAATTTGGGGGTCCCGCTGGCGAAAATGGGGATCTTGGTATCCTGGGGCTCCACGGACCACTCCAGAATGTTGCTGATGGGAAGTGCGCCATCGTACAAGCCCAGCTCCTCGGTATACTTCTTGTAATTAGCCGCCAGATTGCTGGCCATGTTATACAGATTGCGGGTGATGCCCGCCACCACCTCGGCGCGGAAGAACACCTCGTCACTCCAGGCGGTAGGATCGTCCTGATTATTTACGCTGGTCAGCTCAATGATGAACTCGTAGATGAGTTCGTCATCCAGGGTGCCCTTCAGCTTGGGGAACTGCATATTGCCGCAGTTGTTGATGTCGCGGTTGACAGAAGCGCCCTGCCAGTCGTTTCTGGGGCTGCAGGTGGTATTGCCCAGATAGATCCAGCCCTTTCCGTCGATTTCCGGGTCGCCGTCGCCCTGCTTCTGCTCCGCGGCGGTGATCAGCGGGTCCAGTCCATGTTCCTTGCACTCCTCCGCTGTAACAACATCTTCCTCCTCATTGAGGATGCGGTAGTACAGGCGGTAGGACACCTTCATCTTGTTCCACAGCAGAATGTCAAAAACAAGCTGAGGGTCAACTGCGTCGGTGGAGGCGGGCATCATGCGGAAGTAGAGGCTGTTGTTCTGGTTCACCAGTATGGGGGTGGTGGTCGTATTGCCGTTGGAGTCCTGTTCCCACTGCTTCTTACCGTCATCCGTGCGCTGCTGGGGAGCCTCGTCCTCACTGGTCAGGTCGGGAGACTTGGTAAGGGTGACGCTGGCAAAGCGGACGGTGAAGTCGGGCAGGGTGACGGAGGCGACCACGTTGCCGTTTTCATCCACCAGGGGGTTTTTCTTCTGACCCTGAGCGTTGTCGGTCAGATCGGAAACAACAAAGTGATAGGTGGTGCCGCCCGCCAGATTCAGCGCCCCATCGGGGAAGGTGAGGAACAGGTGGCCGGTGGCTGTATCCAGGTCCACCTGGGCCTGGGAATAGTCGATATCCCAGGCGGGCTCATTTTCCAAGTCCTCGGGCCACGGGAAGTCGCGGACATCAGCGGGAACGAAAACGCCCTTGTCCTGCTTCCAGAAGGTAATGCTTTTTTTCAAGGCCGTGACAAAGTCGGAGATGGCCTGGTCCCGGTCAACGGCGGTGTCGATGGCCTGATACAGGGAGTAGAAGTCCGTTGTGCCCTTGGCGCAGACGTTCTCGCTGAACTCCAGGGTGACGCCGGTGTCCACATTGGGCTGGACGGTCTCGCCAATGGTCTCGAAGGAGTCGAAGGTCTGACCGATCACATGGGGGCCAATGGTATCCTCGGTGCGGATGATCATGGTCTCCACAGCCAGGGAATAATTCCCCGCGTTGTCCTGGCACAGGTAGTAGAGGGTATAGGCCCGCTCCGGCTCCAGGCCGGTGATGTTGATCTTGCCATCGGTATCGGCTTTGGCGGCAATGGCCGGATTCTCAGAAGCGACCTGGGTCTTGATATAAAGGCTGCTGGGATCAGTGCTGCCGGTCTCGGGGTCGGGCAGGGGGAAGGAGGTGTCGCCCTCGGGACGGACGACCCAGAAGACCCGCCCGTCCTCGTTGATCCGGAAGGTCAGTGTCACGTTGTTTTTGCCGGTGGCGGTCACCCGGGGATAGCCGTCCAGGAAGTAGGGGGGCGTTTCGTCGGCAGTGGTAAATTTCAGGCTGGTGATGGCGGAGCTGTTGGCTCCGTTGGCATCGGTCAGCCAGAAGTACACCACGTAGTTCTCCTGTTCGTGGAGGGGCCGGTCGTTGACCTTGAAGGTGAACTCCGTGTTCTTTTCCAGCTCATGCACGCCGTAGCCCAGGCTGCCGGTGACGGAGCCTGCTTTCAGCTCGGCGGTAGTGGGCGGCGTAGCTCCCTCGGGGTACAGAACATAGTACATGAGGCAGGACTTGTTGGCGGAAACTACGGCCTGGCTGTTGGTGCGGGAGGTGTCGAACATCCGGGGATACCCCTGGTTGAAAGCAGGGACCGTATTGTCCGGTGTGGTAAAGGAAATTACTTTCACGGGGCTGATCTCACCGCGGTCATCCTCCAGCAAAGCGGAGAGATAGTAGGAGCCGTCCGGCAGCAGGCCGGCGATTTTGGCAATCGTTTCCTCATTGCCCCTGGGGGAGACCAGGGTGCCGTAGCGCAGGGCAATATTGCCGTAGGCGGGAGGTTCCAGCAGGTCATCGGCCCCTACGGAGCCGTCGGTGATGGCGCTAACTGCCCAGTGGATCGTACCCTTCTTGTTGGTGGAAAATACGGCGTCCGCAGTCGTGGGCGCAACGTTCTTCGCCTTAGGATAGCCGGAGAGGATCAGGGGCTCCAGGCGGAACTCGTCTGCGGAAGCAGAATCCATCTCCTCGCCGTGGATCTCGGCAGTGATGCCCGGGCGGATGACGATCTCGTCGGGCAGCATCTCCACCACGCAGCCGGGGGCATTGACCTCCAGCCGGGTGACGTCGCCCTCGCCGGTGACCTCCACGGCGGTATCCAGAATCAGGTCCTTGACAACCGTGCCACGGTCAATAATCACATTGGAGCCCACGGCGGCCTCGTCCATCGTCAGCTTGGACACGGTCCCCTTGGCGGCGTGAACCGTGGAGTTGGGGGTGCGGTTGACAACCTCCTCGATCCGGCCCGCCAGGGTCAGCTTGGCAGGCACCCAGTCCTCGGGCTCCTCGCCCTCGGGGTAGCTCTCGCCCTCCAGGGAAATCATATGAAGTCCCAGGCCCTCGGGGGTGTTGTCCTCGATATAGGCGCTGGTGCGCACAGTGGTATTGCCGATCTCGGTGATGCCGTCGGCCCGGATGGAAACTTCGTTATCCTGGAGATTATCCACCAGAAGCTCATCGGCGGTGACGTTGCGCAGCAGGATGCTGGACCCGCCCTCGCTGGTGCCGGTGCCGCTGGCAATGATCCGGCCCAGAACAGTGACGTTCTCCAGCTGTACGCCGCCCAGCCCAACGCCGCCGGTGATGTACAGATCGCCGCTGACCACGGTATCCCGCAGGGTCACCCCGGGAGAGGTGATGGTCACGTTCCCGAAGGTGCCGCCCAGGGCGTAATCGCCGGGCTCCTGGAGGGGCGTGCCGATGAGTCGGGTAACCATGGAGGCCATCTCGCCCCAGCTCACGTTCCGCTGGGGACGGAAGGTGCCGTCGTCATAGCCGCTTACCAGATAGTGTTCCAGGGAGGACTTGATGGTGCCCTTGGCCCAGGTGCTGATGTTCCGGGCATCGATGAAGTCCAGAATTTCACCCGCAGAGTCCTCGAGCATCATGTTCCGCCCCAGAATGGTGGCGGCCGTCTCCCGGGTCAGGGGGTCCTTGGGGGAGGCGGTGGTGGGAGAGGTGCCCTTGATGTACCGGGCGGTATAGGCAATGCCCACGTCGTCATAGTACCAGTCGGTTTCCTTGACATCCTCAAAGGGGGTCACGCCGGGGGTTTCATAGCCGTAGGCGCGGTTAACGATGCCCATGAAGTCCGCCCGGGTCAGAGCCCGGTCGGGATTCGCCGCCTGGGTCTGGTTGATGACGCCCCACTCCATAAGCTGACTGAGGTAGGGGTCCGCCCAGTGGGCCGCCGCCTGGGCGGCGGGGAACACGGGGACCAGCCCCAGCATCATCACCGCGGTCAGAAGAAGGGACAGCGCCCGCCGCATATGGACGCGGCGGGAGGCAGTTTGTATCTGCTGCATTGATAAGACTCCTTTCATAAACGGCGTCAGGCCTTGGGCTTGGGACGGCTGACCTGGATGCTGAAGACCGCCTTGCGGATGGCGACCTCCTCGTCCAGACAGAGATCAACGAACCGGGCCGCGTACAGGGGATCCGGCTCGTCGGTATTCAGCTTCCGCAGAATGCGGGTGCGCAGAAGCAGGGGGGAATCGGTAACCGGGAGAACGATCTGGACCACCTCGCCCACCTTCACCGCCTGAGCGGTGTGGAAGGCCACTCCGCCGCAGCTGAGATCGTGGCCCTTGATGTGCCGCTGGCCCTTCCAATAGCCGGTAATGGGGTACATGACGCTCTCAAAATCCGTCTGGATGCGCAGGTTCTCCCGGGCCTCCGCGCCCAGCATGGCGCCGGGGCGGATGACCAGACGGTCGCCCCGCTGCATGGTGACCACGCCCCGCATGGAGGCGGAACCGTTGTCTAGGCCGATGCACTGGATCTCCCCCACCTGCAGGAAGTCCAGCTCCGTCTCCTCCGTCAGACGCAGCTGCACCACCTCCGTTATCCGGGGGGATTCCAGCACCGCCTGGGCCAGGGCCTGGCCCGTGCCGTCCAGAATCAGGTACAATCGTTCCATTACTCCGCTCCCTTCTCCCCGGCAGCCGGCTGCTCCAGGGCCTGCCGCTGGCGGCGTGCCTTGTCCGGATCGGCGGGGTCAAAATTCAGAAAATAAACGTAAATTTCCACGATGGCCCGGTACAGGGAATCCGGGATCTCCTGCCCCAGCGAGAGCTGGGAGAGCATGGTGGCCAGAGAGTTGTCCTCGTAGATGGGCACGCCGCTCTCCGCGGCCACCTCCACGATCTTCTCCGCCATATATCCCATGCCGGAGGCCACCACCACCGGCGCACCGGCGCCGCCGTCATAGCTGAGGGCTACCGCCCTCCCCGCAGAGCGGGGCCTTTCATGCGCTGACATTGATACTGTTCTCTCCTTCAAATATTTTGGGGAATACGGCGGAAATCTCCAGAGGCTTCTCCATGGTCTGCACCTGGACGCCGTAGGGCTTCAGACCGTTTTCGGTGAGAATGCGGCTCAGCTCTCCCTGAACCGTTCCGGCAAAGCCGGTCACCGCCGGCGGACCGTAGATCTGCAGGTCCACGTTCTCCCCCTGGCAGGTAAGCACCATGTCGAAAAAGCCCAGGTCCTGAATATCCATCTTGAAAAGAAAGCGGATGACGTTCTCCCTGTCCCCCCGGCCGTTCTTGAGGTTGTTCTCCGCGTCCGGGTCCACCCACAGCTCGCTGAACATCATCTTCCCGTCCCACTCCAGAGGGAGGGCCAGATGGGTCAGGGGCATATATACGCTCTCATTGATTAAGAAGGCTGAGACAATGTTGCGGAAAGCGTCCTGCACCTCCGCGCCGGCCCCGCCCCGAAGGGCGCGCTGGGCCGTCTCGGCCAGGCGGGCGGCAAACTGGTCCCGCTCGGCGGCCTGGGCGAAGCTGTTCCGGTCCAGCAGCCGCAGCAGGTCCGCCTCGCTGACGCCCCCCAGCTTCCCCCGCAGGGTGGCGCTGGAGCCCAGCTGGCGGAATGCCTGCATCACCCCTTCCTTGGACCCGCTCTCATACCGGGCCACGTCCAGGGCCAGCAGGGAGATGAGGGACCGGCTCAGACCCATGTCGTTGGTCCGGGAGGTGTAGCCCGCCAGGAAGGGCATGATGGACCCCTGGAGCAGCTTCAGCGCCCCCGCCCGGTCGCCCGCAGCCATTTTCCCCTCCAGCTCCGAGACCATGCCCAGCAGCTGATTGCCGTAGGTGGCCGGGATGGCCCGGGTCAGCCGGGTCAAGGTCCTGAGGAGGTTCCCCTGGACGTGGGCGGAAGAGGAATAATCGCTGTAGCGCTTGAGAAACTGAAGGATGTTCCCCCGCAGCACCTCGGAATCGGTGCCGCCGTAGGCCTCCCGCAGGATGGAGAACAGGGGCCCGGCAAACCGGTTGCCCAGCTGCATCTGAGAGCGGAAGAACGAGGAGAACTCCCCCTCGTCCATTTTCAGCATCTCCAGCAGGGCGGACATCTCCACCGCGATCCCCTCCTCCATGCCGGAGGAGACCACCCTGCCCTGGAAGGAGCGCAGCACCTCGGCCATGGACTTGGCCAGGCCGGGAGTTTCGCTCATGCGCTGGAGGAAGGTGAGGAAATTGGAATCGTAGCGCAGCGCCCGGCCGGAGGTATCGCCGGTGTCCTGCCGCTCCGTCCGGTTGTCGGACCGGGTGACCCGGGTGGGGTCCGGTGCGTTCTGCAGCCGGGGGTCGTTGGGGATGGAGGGCATGTTCCGGTTGATGTGATTGGCGTCGTTCCCTGGAACTGCGTTGGTTACGCCCAGCAAATCTGGCATTGGCGACACTCCATTTCAATCTTACTTGGCTGCCGGCAGGCCCCGGCGGGGCCCGGATTATGCCCGGGATATCCGGGCGCCGGCGGAGGGAGAAGAAAAGTTGACGGATGACTTATTTTTTGGATACATCCTGCCGATAACTACAATGATGAAATCAGCGCGGGGGAATTTTGCCCTTTTGGCCCCCCGCGGGGAACAGAAAAATTACGGGAAAAGGTGGCGTTATTTATGGGCAGTGGCAACGACAGCATCCTGGATATGTACCTATACGAGACGAACACCCTGCTGGAGCAGCTGGACGGCATTCTGCTGGCCGCTGAGCAGGCGGATACGTTCTCCCAGGACAGTGTGAATGAGATTTTCCGCATCATGCATACCATCAAGGGTTCTTCCGCTATGATGGAGTTTCCTTCCCTGATGACGGTGGCACACCGTATCGAGGACCTCTTCTTCATCATCCGGGAGAAGACCATGGACGCGGTGCCGATGGAGATGCGTCCCGAACTGTTCGATATGCTCTTTCAGGCGGTGGATTTCTTCCGCGGCGAGATTGAGAAGATCGAAAACGGCGAACCGCTCTCTGATTCTATCGACAGTATCGTAGATAAAATTAATAGTCTCGTGAATAAAATTCAGGGTGGCGGCGGCGAAAAGGCGGAGGAAAAATCTGCCGGGGCTCCCGCCGCCGGGGCGCCGGTGGCCGCCGACGCGGCCTATCCTTTCGGTATTCATGTCTTCTTTGACGAGGGCAGCGGCATGGAGAACCTGCGGGCTTTCATGCTGGTCACCGCCGTAAAGGATTTCAGCACGGACTTCATCACCGTCCCCGAAAATACCGAGACCGATCCCTCCACCGCCGAGGTGATTGCCGAGAACGGCTTCTTCGTCTGGTTCCACTCCGCCGCCGAGCGGGACGGCGCCATCCCCGCCGTACAGGGCGCGGGCAGCGTGTCCTCCTACGAGCCGGTGGACGCCAAGACGGAGTCTCCGGCTCCCGCGCCCTCTCCTGCGGCGAAGGAGCCCGCCGCCGAGGCGGCCCCCGCCCCTGCGGAAGCCGCTCCCAAGGCGGCCGCTCCCGCACCGGCGGCCCCCGCCCCCGCTGCGGCCGCCGCTCCCGCAGGCGGCCAGCAGCACGCCAAGGAGAGCCTCATCAGCGTCAACCTCACCAAGCTGGATCAGCTCATGGCGGTGGTCAGCGAAATCGTCATCACCGAGTCCATGGTCACCGCGTCCCCGGATCTCCGGGGCCTGCGGCTGGATAACTTCACCAAGTCCGCCCGGGAGCTGCGCAAGCTCACCGACGACCTCCAGGATGTGTCCATGTCCCTGCGGATGGTGCCCGTGTCCAGCACCTTCCAGAAGATGAACCGCATCGTCCGGGATATGAGCAAGAAGCTGGGCAAGCGGGCCCGCCTGACTCTGGTGGGCGAGGATACCGAGGTGGATAAAACCATCGTGGACGGCATCAGCGACCCCATCATGCATATCGTGCGCAACTCCATGGATCACGGCCTGGAGGAGACCGAGGAGGAGCGCATCGCCGCCGGGAAGGACCCCGTTGGCGAGATCATCCTCTCCGCCCGCCACACCGGCAGCGAGGTCATCATCGAGATCAAGGACGACGGCAAGGGCGCGGACTGCCAGGCCATTTTGAACAAGGCCATCCGTCAGGGTCTGGCGGACCCGGACCACGACTACAGCCAGAAGGAGATTCTGGGCTTCATGATGATGGCGGGCTTCTCCACCAACACCCAGGTTACCGAGTTCTCCGGGCGCGGCGTGGGCATGGACGTGGTCAAGAAGAACGTGGCTGACGTGGGCGGCACCGTGTCCATCTCAAGTGAGTGGGGCAAGGGGATGACCACCACGCTGAAGATCCCCCTGACCATGGCCATTATGGACGGCATGGAGGTCAGCGTGGGCGGCTCGCTGTTCACCATTCCCATCAACAACATCCGTACCTCCGCCCGGGTGTCCTCCGGCGATGTGATCCGGGACCCGGCCAGAGGAGAGATGATGAAATTCCAGGGCAATTTCTACCCCATTATCCGGGCCAAGGAACTCTTCGGCCTGGAGGACGGCCACGACAACATCGAAGATGGCATCGTTATCTGGCTGGAGTCCGGAGAGTGCAGCTACTGCCTGTTTGTGGATGACCTTCTGGGACAGCAGCAGATCGTGGTCAAGCCCCTGCCCACCTATGTCAACAGCTTTGATATCAAGAGCTGCGGCATTACCGGGTGCAGCATTATGGGCGACGGCAGCATCAGCATCATCCTGGATATCGCCAACCTCTACAGCGCCGGCCAGGGAATGTTTTGAGCCGGATAACAGCGAAGTGAGAAGGGAGCAACTATACTATGCCGGAAGAAAACGTACTGTTTGCCAGGGAAACTGACGCGCCTGCCGTCTCCGAAGATACCAGCGGAGAGGTTCAGGCCAGCAAATACCTCATCTGCATCTCCGACGGCCTGCTTTACGGCGTGGACGCGGAGCAGGTGGAGACCATTATCACCGACCACACCATCACCCGCCTGCCCCGGGTGCCCCACTATGTGCGGGGCATCATCAACCTGCGGGGTCAGATCATCCCGATCATTGACATCCGCCTCCGCCTGGGCAAGCCCGAGGCGGATGAGAACTGCATCATGGTGGTGAACGTGGGCAGCGACTGCATCGGCATCCTGGTGGACGGGGTGGACAAGATGGTGGACGTCTTCCCCAACTCCATTTTGCCCATGCCCACCCAAAACCCGCAAAAGCTGATTTCCGGCATGTGTTCCCTGCCGGACGGGAAAACGCTGCTGATTCTGGACTGCGGACTTCTCCTGCACGAATAATTGCCAGCTTGCCGGCGGAAAAGGAGGAAGGATTGTGCCGCTGACCAATATTAGCAATGAAGATTTTCACAAGCTCGTCCAATTTATCCACAGCCAGTATGGGATTGACCTCAGCCAGAAACGGCAGCTGGTCACCAGCCGCCTGTCCTCTCTGCTGTCTCAGAAGGGGTATACGGAGTTCGGACCCTTCGTCTCCGAGCTGCTGAGAAAGCAGGACCCGGCAGACCTGGAGCTGGTACTGAACCGGCTGACCACGAACTATACGTTTTTCATGCGGGAACAGGAACACTTTGATTTCTTTCAGAATACCATCCTGCCCGATCTCATCAAGCGCCACCAGAGGGACAAGGTCCTGGCCATCTGGAGCGCGGGCTGTTCCAGCGGCGAGGAGCCCTATAACATTTCCATTTACATCAAGGAGTTTCTGGGGGCCCAGGCAAACCAGTGGGACACCCGGGTGCTGGCCACGGACATCTCCCAGAAGGCTCTGGCCTCCGCCAAGCGGGGCGTATACGAGCTTCCGGACACCCTGCCCACCGCCTGGCGGAAGAAATACTTCAGGCCTGTACCCGGCGGGAAGCAGTTTATGGTGGCGCCCATTATCCGGGACAATGTGATTTTTCAGACCTTCAATCTGATGGACCCCATTCGGTTCCGTCTGAAGTTTGACGTAATTTTCTGCCGGAACGTGATGATTTATTTCGATCAGCCCACAAAGGACGCGCTGATGCGGCGGTTTTATGACGCCCTGGTTCCCGGAGGCTACTTCATGATTAGCCACTCGGAGAATCTCAGCAAGAATTCGCCCTTTATGACCGTAGCTCCCTCTACGTTCCAAAAGCAGCGGTGACGCCCTGTTTCCGGAAGCAGGGGAGCAAGAGCCTGTTAACTATCTCCCCGCGCACGTCTTGACGAGGGGATATTCCGCCCAGACTTCGTTAAAAACCCTTGCAATCCGTCAGGATTGCTGCGGCTTTTTGCCTCGCTGGGCAAAAAATCCCCTCGCCAGTCCCCACACGTTGAGATAGCAAACAGGTTCTAAAGCAAAATAATAAAGGAGAGACGGCCTTTATGTGGTCCATGAATAAAACAATTCGCGTTCTGGTGGTGGATGACTCCGTTCTGGCCCGGACGATGATTACACAGGGGCTGGCCAAGAGTCCCCGGATCGAGATCGTGGGCACGGCGTTCAACGCTGTGGACGCCTTGTCCAAGGTGGCGCAGGTCAAGCCTGACGTCATCACTTCCGACATCGAGATGCCGGGCATGAACGGAATGGAGTTTCTCAAGAAGCTGCTGCCCAAGTATCCTCTGCCGGTGATCCTGGTGTCCTCCCTGAACCTGCGGGTATTCGACGCCCTGTCCGCCGGTGCGGTGGACTTCGTGCGCAAGCCGGAGCCGGGCCAGAACGAGGTCTTTATCACCGCATTGACCCAGAAGGTCATTGCGGCCGCGGGGGCAAAGGTGCGCCGGGCACCGGCGGTGCCAGTGGCCGTTCCCAACGCGCCCCTGCTGGGGGCAAAGCCCTCTCTGGACCAGGTGATTATCGGCCTGGGGGCTTCTACGGGAGGCACGGAGGCCACGCTGGAGGTACTCAAGCGTCTGCCCGCCGACATCCCCGGGATGCTGATTGTTCAGCATATGCCCACGGGCTTTACCGGCATGTACGCCGACCGGCTGAACCGCCAGTGCCAGATGGAGGTGCGGGAGGCCAAAAACGGCGACGAGATCCACCGTGGGCTGGCCCTGCTGGCTCCGGCGGACTTTCAGATGCGGGTAGTCCGCAGCGGCACCCGCTATACCGTCTCCTGCTCCCAGGGGGAGAAGGTCAGCGGCCACCGGCCCTCGGTGGACGCCCTGTTCTTCTCCATGGCGGAGCAGGTACGGTGCAAGATGGTGGGCATCATCATGACCGGCATGGGCCGGGACGGCGCGGACGGGCTTTTGCAGATGCGGAAGGCCGGGGCGTTTACCATCGGGCAGGATAAGGAATCCTGCGTGGTATACGGGATGCCCATGGTGGCCCACAACATTGGCGCGGTACAGATTCAGGCGTCCTGTGAGAACATCGCTTCGGTGTTGCTGCGGCAATTGAATACGCTGCATTGAATGGAATAGGAAAACTCCGCCGGTCCCCCGGCGGAGTTTTTTCTGTGTGTCAAAAAGTGGCTGCACCACTTTTTGACACACAGAGGGACCTCCCACCAGAAAAACCGGTGGGAAGCCTCTAAATTGTGGGTTGCAAGACCATGGAAATATAGCTTTGCCTGGGCGCCTGAATAACATTCAAGAGTCCTGTAAGCAAATGTCAAGCCTTAATAGGAAAAGAAAGCGGAGGGCAGTTTCTGCGTATGAAAGCCTTCTGCAACCGTTTTCTGCCTGGTTACTCCGTCCGCAGGGCCACCACCGGGTCCTTTTTGGCAGCCACACGGGAAGGAATCAGGCCTGCGATGATGGTCAGCAGGGCGCTGATAACCACCAGGATCACCGCCCCCTGGACCGGCAGAGCGGCCTTCAGCCCGGCGATGCCGGTGAAGTGGAGCAGGATGGCATTGATGGGCAGAAGCAGCAGCAGGGTCACCCCGATGCCGATGAGTCCCGCTCCCAGGCCCACGATCAGGGTCTCGGCGTTGAATACCCGGCTCACGTCCCGCTTGCTGGCGCCTACGGCCCGGAGGATGCCGATTTCCTTGGTTCGCTCCAGCACGGAGATATAGGTGATGATGCCGATCATGATGGAGCTGACCACCAGGGAGATGGATACGAAGGCGATGAGCAGGTAGCTGATGCCGCTGATGATATCCGTGACGGAACTCATCAGCAGGGCCACGTAGTCGGTGTAGTTGATCTCGTCCTCGCTGCTGGACACGGAGGCATTGTACTCCGCGATCTTATCCGCGATCTGGTCCTTCTCCGCGAAGGTGGAGGCGTAGATATTAATAGCAGAGGGGCTCTCCAGATCCACATAGCCCAGCAGATCCATGTTTTCCTCATAGGTGGAGTCGGACCGGGTGGGGGGCATGTAGTTGTCGTAGAGGTAGACCAGCTGCCAGGTATCAAAGGGCTGGACAGGCAGGCCGCTGCTTGCCGCGCCGGTGGCCGCGTCCAGCATGGACCCCAGCGTCTCCTGACTCATGGCCGCCATCTGCTGCGCCACCCCGGCGGCATACTGCTCCCGTACCTGCTGGGCGATGGCCTCCTCAATCCGGGAAAACAGCGTCTCGTCGTCCATGTCGGCGATGTAGCCGGAAACGGTGTCCTCGTCCACGCCCATCTCTCCGGCGTACTGGGCGATGATGGCCTCCTCGATGGACTCCCGGGTCATGCCCTCCATCTGCTGGTCCACTACGGTCTCCACATATTCATCGCCGGGCTGGCCCATCACGTCCACGTACGCCGCGGCCTTCTCGGCGGCGGACAGGCCAGTCAGGTAGCCGGTAATGGCTTCGGCCTTTTCCGCGTCGGTGGGTTCCACATCGTCCTCACGGGGGAAGGGCAGGCCGGAGATCACATCGGTCTCCTCATCTGCCATCTGCTCCTTGACGATGTCCATCTCCGCTGTGGCCTCGATGGCGTAGGCGGTCAGGGCGCTGGTGTAGCCGATGGCTCCCGTGACCATGCCGGCGGTGGACTCCTCGTTGGGCCGGGCCACGCCAACTACCTTCAGGCGGGTTCCGGTATCGTCGCTGTTATAGAGGAAGTCCATGCCCGTTTCTGTGGCGGACATGTCCACCCAGGTATCCGTGCCGGGCTCATACTGGTACTTCTCCGCGGGCAGCAGAAGCTTGAAATCCATGGCGCACAGCTCCTCGTAGCTCCAGCTGCGCACCTCCGCCTCCAGAGCTTCGCCGTCCATGGCGGCGCTGAGGCTGTCGGTCATGTGGTCCGAGGACATGAGTCCCAGGGCGTAGAGCATCAGGTCGCTGATCTCATTGTTCCCGTCTACGAAGAGGATCACCTCGTCATAGTTCTCCGGCCACTTGCCGTAGAGGAGGTCGTACTGGCTCCGCACCTGCTGGCCCACGGCCTCGTCTCCCTCGCCGGGCAGCAGCTCCTCCCAGACGTCCATCCGCTCGTACATGCCGCCCATGGTGGCGAAATAGGAGGAGTAATCCCCGCCGTACATGGCGCTCATGGCGTCCTGCATCAGGGTCATGACGTCGCTCTTGACGATCTTACCGTCCTCGTCCTGGGTATAGATGTCGAAGCCGAAGTCGTAGCTGTACTGGATGGTAGCAAGATCGGAGATCCCGCCGCCGCCCTGGTCCAGGTACTTCTTGAAATCCTTCAGGTTGTTGGTCTGGACCTCCGCCTCCACCATGGAGTTGAGCATGTCGTACATTACCGTGGAGGAGTAGACCCGCTCCCGGTCGTGGTCTTCGCCGCCGTCCCCCCGGTGGGCGCCCATGAGGGAGACCAGCAGGTCAGACATATCGGTACTCTCCGCCATGATGGTGATGGGGTAGCTGGACAGGGTCTCTTCCTGGACCTGCTCAATGTAACTGTTGATGCCGGAGGACAGGGCCAGGATCAGGGCGATGCCGATGATGCCGATGGACCCGGCGAAGCTGGTCAGCAGGGTCCGGCCCTTCTTGGTCATGAGGTTGTTCAGGGACAGGGAGAAGGCGGTGGGGAAGCTCATGGAGGGCTTTTTCTGCCGCTTTTCCGCCTGCTGGGGCTTCTCCTGCACGCCGCCGTAAGGAGCGGAGTCGTCCACCACCCGACCGTCCAGCAGGCGGATGGTCCGGTTGGCGTACTTTTCCGCCAGCTCCGGGTTGTGGGTGACCATGATGACCAGCTTCTCCCGGGCAATCTCCGCCAGCAGGTCCATGACCTGCACGCTGGTCTCGCTGTCCAGGGCCCCGGTGGGCTCGTCGGCCAGCAGAATGTCCGGGTCGTTTACCAGGGCCCGTGCGATGGCCACCCGCTGCATCTGGCCCCCGGAGAGCTGGTTGGGACGCTTTTTGATCTGGTCCCCCAGCCCCACCTTTTTCAGAGCCTCCTCCGCCCGGCGGCGGCGCTCCCCTTTGCCCACGCCGGAAAGGGTCAGGGCCAGCTCCACGTTGGCAAGGACGCTCTGGTGGGGGATGAGGTTGTAGCTCTGGAAGACGAAGCCGATGGAGTGATTGCGGTAGGCGTCCCAGTCGCCGTCCCGGAATTCTCTGGTAGAACGGCCATTAATGATGAGGTCGCCGCTGGTGTACTGGTCCAGACCGCCTACAATGTTCAGCAGGGTGGTCTTGCCGCAGCCGGAGTGGCCCAGAATGGCAACAAATTCATTTTCCCGGAAGCTGAGAGACACCCCCCGCAGGGCGGTGACGTTCTCGCCGCCGGTCTCGTACACCTTGACGATATTGTCTAATTTCAGCATGAAGGTTCCTCCTTATATCTTGCACCGCGCTGAATGACAGCGGTCTTGATCGCCAGCCTCCGCCGGCTCTCCTCGCTGGATAATTTTTCGCAGAAGACGGCCATGAGGGCGTGGCCTGCGGCGGAAAACAGCAGGTCCATGACCGCCAGCCGCTCATCGGCCTCCAGATGCTCCAGGCCCCGCCAGTCGGCCTGGTTGATGACCTTCAGGACCATCTCCGGCAGGGACAGGAGCTGTCCCGCGTCCATGCCCATGTTTTTTTGCAGGATGCCCATGAACAGCTCGAACTGCGCCCAGTTCTCCCGGATGTAGTCCAGTACCAGGTCGTAGAGGGCTAAGGGGATCTCCAGGGGCCGTCCGCCGCAGGCGGCCAGGCTTTTCATGATGGCTTCTTCCAGCATGTTGTCGCAGCCCCGCAGCACATAGCGGAAGAGGTCCGTTTTATCCGCAAAATACTGATAAAAGCTGCCCCGTGGGATCTCCGCCCCCTGGATGATCCGGTTGATGGACACCTCCCCGTAGGGGCGGCGGGCGAACTCCACGACAGCGGCGTGGAGCAGCTTCTCCCGCTTGGGGGGCGGGAGGTTGAAAAAGGTACTTGTAGGCACGGTGCGCCTCCTTATGACAGACTGCCGCTTATCATACATGACAGGTTGTCACATGTCAAGGGGGCTTTTTTCGAATTTACACACCGTTCATAAACGGCAGTTCTTTGCCGCCCTTCGGGCGGCAGGGGAGTTGTTTCTTTTCGATACCCCGGGGCCTACGCGGCCCCGGACCCTGCGGGTACTTTTTGTGTGAACAAAAAGTACCCAAAAAGTCACTTAAACCTGTGGTTTAAGAATCCCTTTCTCGGCTTTGCCTGTCCGGCAAATCCGAGGCGGGGCTAAAGGGCTGTGCGGCGGTTGCTGGGTTAAGCGAAGCCTCCGAATTTGCAGTCCTCCTTCTGCCACTCTGGTACTTGTAGAACTCCGCCTGCCGGCCTTTCAAAGAGAGACTGCCTGCAAGGGGCACATGGTCTAACGGTACATTTTGCAAATTAGCACCCTAAACACCAGACTATCGTGCCGAGTGCCGCGAGGCAACCAGCACCATCGATAGAACCGTGCGCAGAAGTAAGCACCGGCATCGGCCCATTGTACTGACAGCAGACCAGCCAGTCTAAAGGTCGTAGCGTAACTAATTATCCCCGTAATGAAGGAAGGTCCTTAGGAAACGCAGTTTCCTAAGCGCGTTTTTGCCTACTTTTGCCGCGCGGCAAAAGTAGGCGCGGAGTCCGGGGCCGCGCAGGTCCCGGGCTATCGATAAGAAACAAGCGGAGGCGGCCCCGCAGGGGCCGCCTGAGATGCACCTTAATAGCCATACCGCTTCCGGTATCTTACCACCATTCCTGCCGCCATAATCACCGCCAACAGCTCCGCCGCTGGCGTAGCCAGCCATACCCCGGTGACGCCTCCCAGCAGAACAGGCAAAATCTGAATACTTGCCACCGTGAATACGAACGACCGGGAAAACGCCAGCACAGCAGACACCACCCCGTTGGACAGCGCCGTAAATATCCCGCTGGCGAACACGTTCAATCCCACGAACAACAGCGCAAAAGAACACAGCCGGTTGCCCGTCACCGCCAGATCATAAACGGAAGTTCCCGGACGGGTAAAAATACCCACCAGCGGCCCGGAGGCCGCAATGGAAGCCACAACACAGAGGGCGGACGCCCCCGCGATGAACCGTATACTGAACCTTACCAGCTTTTTCAGCTTCTCATGGTTCCCCTCCCCGTGGAAATAGCTTATCATGGGCGCTACGCCGTAGGAGTAGCCGATAAACAGGGCGCTGACGAACATCAGCACATACATGATGATGGTGATGGCGGCTACGCCGTCCTCCCCTACGTACTGGAGCATCGCCAGATTGAACAGCAGGGTGGTGATGCCGGACACCAGAGACGTCGCCATCTCCGAAAGCCCGTTGGTGGAGGCGTGGAACAGCACGCTCCCACGAAAGACTGGCTTCTGGAAATGAAGCAGGCTGTCCTTTCGGCAGAACACCAGGAAGCCCGCCGCCGCAGTAATGGAATACCCCAGTCCCGTGGCGATGGCCGCGCCAAGGATGCCCATATCCAGCAGGGCGATGAATACGTAGTCCAATATGATATTGGTCACGCCGCCCGCCACGGTGCAGATGAGGGATAGACGGGACTTGTCGGCGGCAATCAGGTAAAGGGAAAAATTGTACATGAGCAGGATGGGGATGGTGAAGATCAGGTAGCCCCGGAGGTAGGTGCGGCAGTAGCCGAACACCTCCTGAGACAGCCCCATGGTCCCCAGCAGGCGGTCCATCAGGACATACCCCAGGACCATCATGGCCGCGCCCACCACGGCGTTGGTCAGGATCAGCAGGGTAAAGTCCTGCCGGGCTTCCTGTTCCCGGCGCTCTCCCATTTTCTTCATCACCACGGCGCTTCCTCCGGTGGCCAGCATACCGGACACCGCTGTAATCAGTCCGATGGCCGGGGCGGTGAGGTTGATGGCCGACAGGGCCGAGGTGCCGATGAGGTTGGATACGAACAGTCCGTCCACCATGGTATAGAAGGTGTTGAACACCGTCATCACGATGGTCGGGAAGGCAAAGCGCAGAATGTTCCGGCCCGTTACCGGACGATGGTAGGAATCCAGTTGATTTTCCATGTCGGTCTCTCCTTGTTTTCTGTCATTTTATCTATGTCGGGGTTGCCATCCGGCTCGACATGGGGTATCATAAACCATGTGGCTGCCACGCAGTCAAGAGGAAATTTGCTTTTTGGAGAGAAAATTTTATGGAACATCGGGGATGGATGACCTCCGGCGCCTTCGCCGCCCTGTGCGGCGCTACTAAAGAGACTCTGCGGCACTACAAGGACCTTGGCCTCCTGCTCCCGGCCCACCGGGGGGAGAACGGGTATTTTTATTACGACGCGGAACAGTTCTATGATTTTTACGCTATCGCCATCTTCCGGCAGACCGGCACGCCTCTGGCGGAGATCCGCCGCTGTCTGGGGCGGCAGGACGCCGGGGAGACTCTGGACCTCCTCCGGGCCCAGCGGGAGGCGCTGGAGGAGGAGCGGCGCAGACTGGAGCAGATGGACTTCGTCCTGTCGGGCATGATCCGCAATCTGGAGCTGGGCGGGGCCCCGGATCTGGAGCCCCGGCGGGCCTGGTTTCCGCGGGAGCATCTGCTGGCCCTCCCGGCGGAGGAGCTTGGACGGATAGAGCCCTCCCCGGAGGCCGGGGACGACGTGCTGATCGCCGTCCTGGAGCGGTGCCGGGAGCTGTGCGGCCGGTATGGGCTCCAGCCGGACTATCAGCTGGGAGCCATCCACTCCCCGGACACGGAACAGTCCGGCATCCGGTATCTCTACACCCGCATTAAAGAAGCGGCGGACTGCCCCTACTACCGGGAGAAGCCCGCCGGGAACTATCTCTACCTCTGCTGCCGGGGCCGGTGGGACATCTCCGAGGGCTATGAGGCCCTGTCCCGGTACGTGAGAGAGGAGGGCATACGGACCGCCGGGCCTGTCTACGCCTGCGACCTGGCGGGATTCATCCTCAACGGCGTGGAGCGGAACGCGGTATCTATGATCTCCGTTGGTCTGGCTGAGAAGGAGGGGGCTTGATGAATATCTATCATTTTGCCGTCTGCGATGACCGGCCGGAGGACGCGCGGCTGGTGGCCTCTCTGGCCGCGCGGTGGGCGCGGCGGACGGGGGCTGAGGTGGAGCTGGAGGTCTTTCCCTCCGCCGAGGCCTTCCTGTTCCGCTATCAGGAGAAAAAGGATTTCGACGTCCTCCTGCTGGACATCGAGATGACCGGCATGGACGGCGTAGAGCTGGCGAAGACCGTCCGGCGGGACAACGAGGCGGTGCAGATCGTCTTCATCACCGGATACTCCGACTACATCGCCCAGGGCTACGAGGTCTCCGCTCTCCACTACCTGATGAAACCGGTGAACGAGGAGAAATTCGATCAGGTCCTCACCCGGGCCGTCAGCCGCCTGGCCCGGAACGAGCCCTTTCTGACCCTGGAGCTTCCCGGAGAGACGGTGCGGGTGCCTCTGCCGGAAATCAGGTACCTGGACGTGCAGCAAAATTATGTCACCGTTCACGCCGGGCGGGACTACACTCTCAAGCGGCCGCTGGCGGAGTTCGAGGCGGCGCTGGACCGGAGGTTCTTCCGGGCGGGACGGTCCTGCATCGTGAATCTGACCTGCATCCGCCGGGTGACGCGCGCGGAGGCGGAGCTGACTACCGGCGAGCGCATCCCCCTGCCACGGGGGCAGTACGAGAAGCTGAATCAGGCCATCATCCGTCAGATCTGAGGTAACGTCTATGAAATTCTTTGATAAGCTGGTGGACAGGCGCATTGCCGCCTACCAGCGGGAGCTGATCGAGATCCACTATGCCGAGGTGGAGAACATGTACCGGCAGATACGGGGCTGGCGGCACGACTACCGCAGCCACATCCAGACCATGAAGGCCCACGCCGCCGAAAACGACTGGGAGGCCGTCCGGGCCTATCTGGACACTCTGGAGACGGACCTCGCCGCCGTGGACACGGCGGTGAAGACCGGCAACCCCATGGCGGACGCCATCCTCAACAGCAAGATATCCCTGGCCCGGTCCAAGGGCATCCCCGTCCGGGCGGACGCCAGCGTGCCGGTGAAGCTGAACATCTCCGAGCTGGACCTGTGCGTCATTCTGGGCAACCTCTTCGACAACGCCATCGAGGCCAGCCTGGCCCTGCCGGAAGAGGAACGGCTCATACGGGTATATATGGACATGAAGGGGACCCAGCTGTATATCTCCTGCACCAACTTCACCGCCGCCGGGAAGCGGCAGAAGACCGGCGGGCTCTTCCGCTCCACCAAGGGGGAGGGCCACGGCTTCGGGCTGGTGCGGATGGACGCCATTATCGAGCGGCTGGGGGGATACCTCACCCGCAACAGCGAGGAGGGGGCGTTTACTACGGAGATCCTGCTGCCTGTGGGATGAGGGGGCGCGCCCCCTGCAATTCGTCCCCCGGAAACGACGATTCGTCCCCCGATCCACACAGACGGGGGACGATGTGCTATGCTCTCTCTCGAGGTGAGGAACAATGAAAAAAACCAAGCGGAAAACCTACAACATTTTTCAAAACTGCGCCTTCATGATCTCCCGGGCGTGGCGGGACTGCAAGAGCGTGCTGGTCATTGTCCTGGGCATCATCCTCTGCGGCGTGGCGGCCAGCCTGCTGGAGCTGTTCGTGGTGCCCGCCATCCTGGAGGCTGTGGGACGGGGCGTGAGCCCCGGAGAATTTGTCCGGATGATCCTCTGGTTCACCTTGGGCATGACGGCGGTCCGGGCCCTGCGGTCCTATCTGGACGCCAACAGCCTGTTTGGACGTGTCCGGGTCCGCACCGGGCTGTGTCTGGACATGCACATGACCTTCTGCCGGACCTCCTACCCCCATATCGAGGACCCGGACTATGTGAAGCGGGCGATCAAGGCAAGCCGCTGCCTGGACAGCAACAGCGACGCCGGAGAACACATCTGGACCACTCTGGCGGAGCTGCTGACCAACGTCATCTGCTTCGTCATCTACCTGCTGCTGCTGGCCCAGGTGGGGCCGTGGGTGGCGGCACTGTGCATCGCCCTGTCTGCCGCGAGCTACTTCGCGGGGGAGCATATCCGGGCCTGGCGCTACCGCCACCGGGAGGAGGAGGCCGCATTGATGCACAAGGCGGACTACGTGGTCAATCGCAGCAAGGACATGAAGCTGGCCAAGGACATCCGCATCTTCGGCATCGGCCCCTGGCTGACGGAGCTGTACGAAAAGTACACCCGGCTGATGCAGGACTTCTACGTCAAGGCCTACCGCCAGGATATGTGGGCGGACCTGCTGGACGTGGCGCTGGCGTTTTTGCGCAACGGCGCGGCCTACGGCCTGCTCATTGCCATGGCCCTGCGGGGAGAGCTGACGGCGGCGGCGTTCGTGCTGTACTTCACGGCGGTCAGCGGCTTCGCCCAGTGGGTGACGGGCATCTTCTCCGGACTGGGGGCCCTCCACCGGGAGAGCCTGGACCTTGCCGCCCTGCGGGAGTTCGTGGAGGAGCCGGAGCTGTTCCGCTTCGGGGACGGCAAGTCTCTGTCCGTGAAGAAAGATCATCTGTATACCCTGGAGCTGCGGGACGTGAGCTTCCGCTACCCTGGCGCGGACCACGACACGCTGTCCCATGTCAACCTGACGCTCCATCCCGGCGAGAAGCTGGCGGTGGTGGGCCGCAACGGCGCGGGAAAGACCACCCTTATCAAGCTCCTCTGCGGCCTGTACGACCCCACGGAGGGCCAAGTCCTGCTGGACGGCGAGGATATCCGGCAGTATGACCGCCGGGACTACTACAGGCACTTCGCCGCCGTGTTCCAGCAGTTTTCCATCCTGGCGGGAACGATGGCGGAGAACGTGGCCCAGACCACTGGGGAAAACGTAGACCGTCCCAAAATGTGGGATTGTCTGGAGCGGGCGGGCATCGCGGACAAGGTCCGGGAGCTGCCCCAGGGGGAGGACACCCATCTGGGCCGGGAGGTCTATCTGGACGGCGTGGACCTCTCCGGCGGACAGCTGCAGCGGCTGATGCTGGCCCGGGCTCTCTACAAGGACGCGCCGGTGGTGGTGCTGGACGAGCCCACCGCCGCCCTGGACCCCATCGCGGAGAGCGACCTGTACCAGAAGTACAGCGATCTGACGGGAAACTGCACCAGCGTGTATATCTCCCACCGGCTGGCCTCCACCCGCTTCTGTGACCGGGTGCTGCTCATTGAGAACGGCGGCATCGCCGAGGAGGGCACCCACGAGGAGCTGCTGGCGGCGGGAGGGCGGTACGCCTATCTCTTCGACATCCAGAGCAAATATTACAAGGAAGGGGCGATGGAGGATGAATAAGCAGAAAAATGAGCGTCTGCCCTTCAAAACAGTCATGGCCTACAGCCGCCGGGGCTTCGCCATCTGGTGGAAGGCCGAGCCGGAGATTTTGATCGCGGCGGCGGTGCAGCGGGCGGTGGAGGCCCTTTCCCCCTTCCTGCCCCTGTACTTCACCGCCCGGCTGGTGAACGCTATCGCCGGGGGCGGGGAGGCGAAGCAGGTGTGGACCATGCTGGCGCTCCTGCTGGCCTCCACGGCGGCGGTGGGCGTGCTGCGCTCGGCGGCCAGGCGCTGGGACGAGACCATGCGGCGGGCCCACCAGTGGCCCACCTGGAACCGCATCTTCTTCGACAAGCTGCTGAGCATGGACTTCTGCGATGTGGACGACCCCAAAAATCAGGCCCTGTTCACCCAGATCCAGCAGGTCCGTCAGTGGAACGGCTGGGGGTTGAACAAGCTGTATATGATCTTCTCCGACGCTGTAGGGGCGGTGTTCCGCATCCTGGGGGCGGTGGCTCTGTCGGTGAGCCTGTTCACTCTGCCGGTGCCGGAAGGAAGCCCCCTGGCCTGGCTGAATCACCCCGGGTGCCTGGCGGGGATGCTGGCGCTGCTGGTGGGGTCGGTGCTGGCCTCCGGCGCGCTGTCAAACCACTCAGACTCCTACTGGAACAAATACGACGGCGCGGCGGGCAACCGGGGCTTTTCCTTCTTCTACTTCATCGCCATGCAGGAGCGCCACCGGGGAACGGACATCCGTACCTACGCCCAGGATCGATTTCTGGAAAACGCCGCAAATGCGGAGATGCAGGGCGAGAGTTCCTTTGGACCCGCCTCCTCCATCGCCAGGTGGGCCCGGGGGCCCATGGGGGCCTGCGCCGCCGCCTCGGGCGCGGTGTCCCAGGCGTTCATGGGGGTCATCTACCTCTTCACCGGATTGAAGGCCCTGGGCGGGGCCTTCGGGGTGGGGTCCGTCACCCAGTACGTGGGCGCTCTGGCGGGTCTGGCCCAGGGGTTCACCCGCCTGCTGGAGATCGTAGGGAACCTGCGGGCCAACGCGGAATACCTCAAGTTCACCTATGACTTTCTGGACATCCCCAACAACATGTACCAGGGCAGCCTCACCACCGAGAAGCGCTCTGACCGGAAGTACGAGATCGAGTTCCGGGACGTGTCCTTCAAGTACCCCGGCACGGATACCTGGGCTTTGCGGAACGTGTCCATGAAGTTCGACGTGGGGGAGCGTCTGGCGGTGGTGGGGGAGAACGGCTCCGGCAAGACTACGTTTATCAAGCTCCTCTGCCGTCTCTACGACCCTACCGAGGGGGAGATCCTGCTCAACGGCATCGACATCCGGAAGTACCGGTACGACAACTATCTGGAGCTGTTCTCCGTGGTGTTCCAGGACTTCAGGCTTCTGGCCCAGCCCCTGGGGCAGAACGTGGCGGCGTCCATCGAGTACGACCGGGAGCGGGCGGCGGAGTGTCTGGAGCGGGCGGGCTTCGGTCAACGGCTGGCGGAGATGCCCAAGGGACTGGACACCTGCCTGTACCGGGAGTTCGAGGAGGACGGCGTGGAGATCTCCGGCGGCGAGGCCCAGAAGATCGCCCTGGCCCGGGTGCTGTACCGGGATGCGCCCTTCATCGTCCTTGACGAGCCCACCGCCGCTCTGGACCCGGAGGCCGAGGCGGAGGTCTACACCCGATTCAACGACATCGTGGAGGACAAGACCGCCATCTATATCTCCCACCGCCTGTCCTCCTGCCGGTTCTGCGACGAGATCGCGGTCTTCGACCACGGCCAGGTGGTCCAGCAGGGGAAGCACGACGATCTGCTGGCCGCCTCCGGCGGGAAGTACCAGACTTTGTGGGACGCGCAGGCCCAGTATTATCAGAAAAAGGAGGCTGCGGAATAGCGGAGCGGGTGCTGCTGGGAAAGCGCCCATAGCAAAGGACTTTTTTGACATACAGGAGCGGAGAGGCCATACGGCCTCTCCGCTTCTTATCCCCTTATTCCGTTTCACCGCAGCAGTCCCCGGATGGTACCCAGCAGGCCGGGAACATCAATAGGCTTGGCCAGATGGGCCTCCATGCCGGCGTCATAGGAACGCCGGATGTCGCTCTCGAATACATTGGCCGACAGGGCCACGATGGGAATCCGTGACAGGGCCGGGTCCGGCAGGGCCCGGATGGCCTCCGCCGCCTGCCAGCCGTTCATCACCGGCATCTGAATGTCCATGAGTACCAGGTCATAGGTCCCCGGCAAGGCGGAGCGGACCGCGTCCAGGGCGGCGGCGCCGTCCTCCACGGACTCCACGGAGAAACCCGCCTCCGTCAGAATGGCTTCGGCAATCTCCCGGTTGATCTCGTTGTCCTCCGCCAGGAGGATCCTGCGGCAGGAAGCGGCCCCGGCCTCCCCCTTGACCTGCAGGGGCTTTTCCTCCTGGAGGCGCAGGCGCAGGGTAACGGTAAACGTGCTGCCCTCCTCGACGGCGCTGTCCACCTCGATGCTGCCTCCCAGCAGCTCTGCCAGATCCTTGGCGATAGCCAGCCCCAGTCCGATGCCGTGGACGCCGCTGAGGGTGGTATTCCGCTCCCGGGTGAAGGGCTCAAAAATCTGCTGGAGAAAGTCCTCGCTGATGCCGATGCCCGTATCCCGGACCGCCAGGCGGTAGACCGCACAGCGGTTGGGCAGAGTTTCCTCCTCCATAGCGGACAGCCGGACGCTGCCCCCGGAGCGGGTGTAGGTCACGGCGTTGTTTACCAGATACATCACCAGCTGCCCCAGCTTCTCCCGGTCACCCAAGACCAAGTCGTGCGTCACCTGGGAGCAGTCCAGGGTGAAGTCCAGCCCCTTTTCCTCCGCCTGGGGCAGCAGGAAGGCCCAGACCTCGTTCAGTGCCTCCCAGAGGCTGAAGGGAGTCTCCTCCGCCCGGGCCTCGTTGGAGTCGATCCAGGACAGCTTGAGTACCTTGTCGATCATGTCCAGCAGCTGACGGCTGCTGGATTCGATGCGGTTCAGATAATCCGCCATGACCTCCGGATTGTTCAGGTTGTGCCGGGCCAGAGCCGTAAAGCCGAAAATAGCGTTCAGAGGCGTACGCATATCGTGGGACATGTTGGACAGGAAGGTGTTCTTGGCCACGATGGAGGAGTTGGCGTTATGCAGGGCCTCCTCCAGCAGCTGCTTCTGCTCCATCTCCCAGCGCAGTTCCTCGTCCACCCGGCGGCAGCCCAGGACGATCTGGGAAGCACGGTCCTTCCGGCCCACATTGACAAAACGGACCTGCAGGTACTCCACCGCGCCGTTCTCCACCACCCGGTAATTGAGGTAAAAGGTCAGGTCCCCCGTCAGCTTCCGGCGTACGCTGGCCGGAGAGGTCTCCATGGCCACCCTGTCCCGGTCCTCCTCGTGGACCCACATGCGGATGTACTCCTCCATACAGGCGGTATACGCCAGCATGTCTCTCTCGGTGAAAATTGCCTCCGTCCGGCCGCTGAGCCGGTAGGGACGGATCTTTTCCTCCTCCATGTCCACATAGAAGATGGACTCGTAGTTGACGCTTAACCCCTCAATGACCTCCAGGCGGCGCAGATGCTCCTGGTTGATGAGCGCCCGCTCCTCGTCGTAGAAGGCAATCCGGTTCTGCCACTCCTGCTCGCTTCGGACCCGCTCCCGGAGGGCCTGCTCCTTCTTCTCTGTGGCATCCACCAGGAACACATAGAATACGTCTCCAACCACTTCGCTGTGAACAAAATGCCCGTAGTCCTCGATCCAGCGGACAGAGCCGTCTTTGGCCGTCACCCGATACTCCACATAGTCCAGATCAAACCGGCTGGCGGCAATCTGATGCTGAATGCTCTCTTCCACCGCAGTCAGGTCCTCCGGGTGGACCATACCGCGGAAGGAGTTCCCCGTGAGAAGCCGGAATTCCTCCACGGTGCTGCAGCGAAAGATCCGCAGAAGGCCCCGGTTGGCAAAAATGATTTCCTCATCGCCTCCGGCCTGGTAGATCAAAAATCCGCCGGGCATCTCCTCCATAAAGCCGATCATTTCCCAGGCAGCCTGCTCCTCTTCAAGCGCGGCACCCTCCGGCCGGCGGACCGGAGCGGCAGGACCGGCGCGGAATAAACCGGCCAGAGCCAGTATATGCTCAATGACAGAGCGTTCGCCCTTTGACACAGGGTCCACCTCCTTTCCGCACTTTGTACTGAGTTTACCACAAAAGCCCCGACTTGTCATCCTTTCCCATGGAAATATTTTCCCGGTATCGGGGCAAAAAATACTTGACATCCTGCCGGAGGCGTGGTATACTGCCGCCAATAAACCGTTGAGAAAGTGTAAGTAGGCTGGACAAGTACCCTTCAGAGAGCTGCAGAGCGGTGGGACTGCGGCGGGGACGGCCGGGCCGAATGGGCTTTCGAGGGCAGACCGAACGCATGGGCAAGTAGGCGAGCCGGAGGGGATCTCCGTTACCAAAGCCTGCGTATGATGGTACGCACAGAGAGGGCGCGTTTCCGCGCCAAGCCGGGTGGCACCGCAGAAGCTTTGCATCGCTTCTGTCCCAGCAGAGAAAGCTAGGGACAGAGGCGTTTTCTTTTGTCCCGCGTCATTTGAAAGGAGAACAGAACCATGAGCGAGAACAAGATCCCCTACAAGATTTACCTGTCCGAAGACGAGATGCCCCACACCTGGTACAACCTTCGGGCGGACATGAAGACCAAGCCCGCCCCCCTGCTGAACCCCGGCACGCTCCAGCCCATGACCGCCGAAGAGCTGGAGGGCGTATTCTGCACCGAGCTGGTGAAGCAGGAGCTGGACAACGACACTGCCTGTTTTGAGATTCCCAGGGAGATCCGGGACTTCTACAAGATGTACCGCCCCTCCCCCCTGGTGCGGGCCTATTGCCTGGAGGAGAAGCTCCGGACCCCGGCCCACATCTACTACAAGTTTGAGGGGAACAACACCTCCGGTTCCCACAAGCTCAATTCCGCTGTCGCCCAGGCCTACTACGCCAAGCAGCAGGGCCTCAGAGGCGTCACCACCGAGACCGGCGCCGGCCAGTGGGGCACCGCCCTCTCTATGGCCTGCAGCTATCTGGGACTGGACTGCAAGGTGTTCATGGTCAAGTGTTCCTATGAGCAGAAGCCCTTCCGCCGGGAGGTCATGAAGGTCTACGGCTCCTCCGTCACCCCCTCCCCCTCCGAGACCACCAACGTGGGCCGGAAGATTCTGGCGGAGTACCCCGGCACCTCCGGGAGCCTGGGCTGCGCCATCAGCGAGGCGGTGGAGACCGCGGTCTCCAATCCCGGCTACCGCTATGTGCTGGGCAGCGTATTGAATCAGGTGCTTCTCCACCAGTCCATCATCGGTCTGGAAACAAAGACCGCCATGGACAAATACGGCGTGAAGCCCGACATCATCATTGGCTGCGCCGGCGGCGGCAGCAACCTGGGCGGCCTCATCGCCCCCTTTATGGGCGAAAAGCTCCGGGGAGAGGCGGACTACCGCTTTATTGCCGTGGAGCCCGCCTCCTGCCCCAGCTTCACCCGGGGAGAGTACCGCTATGATTTCTGCGATACCGGCATGGTGTGCCCCCTGGCCAAGATGTATACTCTGGGGTCCGGGTTCATGCCCTCCTCCGACCACGCCGGCGGACTGCGGTTCCACGGTATGAGTTCCATTCTGAGCCAGCTGTACGCCGACGGGCTCATGGAAGCTGTGTCCGTGAAGCAGACCGATGTCTTTGAGGCGGCGGAGTATTTTGCCCGGGTGGAGGGCATCCTCCCCGCTCCGGAGTCCAGCCATGCCATTCTGGCCGCCATTAACGAAGCCAAAAAGTGCCGTGAGACCGGCGAGGAAAAAACCATTCTCTTCGGCCTCACCGGAACAGGCTATTTTGACCTGGTGGCTTATGAGAAATTCCACGACGGGAAGATGTCCAACTTCGTCCCCTCCGACGAGGAAATTTCGCAGAGCCTTGCCCAGCTGCCCGAGGTGCATTGACGGAAAAAGAGGAGAGAGGCTCCGCCTCTCTCCTCTTTGCGTGTCAAAAAAGTGGCTGTGCCACTTTTTTGAGAAGGGTTTCGCTTCGCTCTGCGCCTCGGTTGTGCGCCCGTGGCGCACAAATCGACGCTCACTCCGCGCAAAGTGTTTTTCCCACGTACACGCCGCGGGAAAAACGATTGGATTGTATTTGCCGCCTGCGGACGGCAAACTCCTGCGGAGGGCTTTTTTGACAGCCTGAGAGGAGAGAGGCGGAGCCTCTCTCCTCTTTCTGTGTGTCGTAAAGGTGCTTTCGCTTCCCGCAAATCGTTCTTCTCACGTATATGGCCGCAGGGAAAGCGACTGCAATGTATTTTGCGCATGCGAGAAGAGGCGAAGCAGGCTTTTCTATCTGCCCGCCATGATGGCGCCCATGGCGCCGAAAGCCACCAGCTGCGCGGTATACAGCGCGCAGAACACCCAGCAGCGGGCCCGGGACCTGCTGTCGTACCAGTGGACCAGCAGCAGCCCCAGGGGTGCCGGGAAATAGAACAAAGTCAGCACCGCACCGCCCGCCATGGCAATCCACTCCCTTTTCGCCCTGTAGGCGAAGAAGAACAGTGCGCACAGCAGTACCAGGGGCACGCCCATGCGGACCCGCAGCAGCAGTGCCCATGCCGCCGCCCCAAAAACCACAAGCCCCTGGGACATGATCCCCATCGGCTTGGACGCCGGTTTCTGCCGCTGCAAGATCATCAGCATGATCCCCCCCAGCAGCAGCCCCCAGGCCGGATTCTGCATGCCGGCATCCACCAGCTCACCGGTCATGGTCCAGTCGTAAGGCACCTCGGAAATCAGGGCGCAGCCGCCCAGGGTCAAAAGCAGCTCCCGCCGGTTCTCCGTCTGTCCGACGGCCTCCATCAGCAGCTTTGCATACAGCGGGATGGCCAGGCTGGCCGCCATGGAGAGCATCGCTGCCTGGACGGCCCACTCCGCCGCGCCGCTGCTCCAATCCAGCACCTGACTCGCCTCTTCCAGAGACATACCCGCATCCAGGTGCAGTATTCCCCGCCGGATCATCGCCGTCCCCAGGCTGTTCAGACAGAGCAGGAGAATGCCGATCCAGTGCAGGTTCAGCTCGGAAATGGTAAATGCTGTTCGCTCCGGCCGGCCGGCCGGTAATTTTCTGGGCATGGGATATCCTCCTTGTTCGAACGGTCTCCGGCATACGGCCAGTCACCTTCAGCGGAGCCGTTCGGCTATAGCAGCCACGCACAAAAACAATGTGTTGCTTTGATTTTATCATGCTTACAGGACAGACGCAAGAAAAAATTACCGGCGCGGGAATCTCCCGCCCTTGCTCTTTACAGAACCGCTCAAGTTGTTTATAATGGGTGCATAAGATAAAAACAGTGCCCCCACATCCATTCCAACATAGAAAGGACAGCGAACATGAAAGTTTTGTTAATCAACGGCAGTCCCCGTCCCAACGGCAACACCGCCCTCGCCCTGAGCGAGATGGAGAAGATCTTTGTCCAGGAGGGCATTGAAACAGAGATTCTTCATGTGGGAAACAAGGACATCCGAGGCTGCATCGGTTGCCGCAAATGTAAGACCGCTGGCAAGTGTGTCTTCGATGACCTGGTCAACGAGACCGCCCCCAAATTCGAAGCCTGCGACGGCCTTGTGGTGGGCAGCCCGGTGTACTACGCCTCCGCCAACGCAACCCTGGTTGCCTTCCTCACCCGGCTCTTTTACAGTACCACCTTTGACAAGACCATGAAGATAGGTGCCGCTGTAGTTGCCGCCCGTCGGGGCGGATTGTCAGCTACTTACGACGAGTTGAACAAGTTTTTCGGGATATCCGGGATGCCTATCGCCACCGGTCAGTACTGGAACAGCATCCACGGCGCGGCCCCCGGCGAGGCTTCCCAGGACCAGGAGGGCCTGCAAGGAATGCGCACCCTGGCCCGGAACATGATCTTCCTTATGCGAGGCGTAGCACTGGCGAAGGAGAAATACGGTTTTCCGGAAAGAGAGCCTATAACATTTACCAATTTTATTCGGTGAAATATAAGGCGGAGGGCTGTGTACTCAGCTCTCCGCTCTTCCCATGATCTCCAGCAGCCGCCCCAGCAGGTAGTCCGCAGCGTAATACGTGGTCTCGTAGCGCATAAAGTCCAGTGTCCGACGGTCCCACATGAGTTTCAGTACCGGGTCAAACTCCTCGTCTCCGTCCCAGAACTGGAGCATTACCGGGAAGAAGTCAAAAAGCGGGATGGTATAGGATACATCCCCCACCGTCCCCGGCGTACCGCCCAGACGCTCGCAGGCGGCACACAGTTCCTCTGTCCGGTGGTTGAAGGCCCGGGCGCTGCCGTTGAATAGGTTTCCGCCCATATAGGTGGTCTTGGTCACGCCGTCCAGGTCGTTCACCCGGACAAACTCCCCGCTGAGCCGGGCTCCGGGCTTGGAGCCGCACAGCACGTCGTAAATGGTCATAACCTCGTTGAATCCGGCGTGGACCTCCTCCGGCATCCGCTCTATCCGGCCGGTCTTCCGGCTGATTCGGTAATCCCGGGCCGCAAAACGGAGACAGATGTACTCACCGTCATGGGCCAGATGGAATTTTGCGATGACGGTCTCCTGGTCGTACTGGGGGAACTCTCCTTCCACCCGGTCACGGGTAATGTCATAGTTGGATTTCCGGTTTTCCATACAGACCTCCAAAAAGGCCCGTGGGTCCAGCCCACGGGCCTTTCGTGCATTATTTGAAGGGATTCTCCCCTGGATAGGGCAGGGAGGCGGGCTGGTTGTAGGCGATGTCCTGGATGCCCAGGTACTTGAACACCTCGAACAGTGCCCTGCCCCAGTGGCCGAAGGCCACCGCCCCGTGGTGGGGATACCGCTTGGCGATCAGCACGTGGCGGTAGAACCGGTCCATCTCAGGAATGCAGAAAGCGCCGATGGAACCGAAGCTCTCGCAGTCCACATCCAGCACCGCGCCCTGGGCCACGTAGGCCTTCAGCTGGGTGTCCGCAGTAGACTGGAGGCGGAAGAAAGTGACGTCCCCTGCCTTGATGTTGCCCTCCATGGTGCCCCGGGTGATGTCGGGCTCCGGCAGATCAGGCTCCAGATCACGCTTCATGATGAGCTGATAGCCCATATGGGGGTTTTTCAGCAGGGAGCAGGATGTGTTGCCGCAGTGGAAGCCCATGAAAGTCTCGTTCAGGCGGCAGTCGTATTTGCCCCTGATGCCCTTGTTATAGATGGAGGCGGGCACCGTGTTGTTGATGTCCAGCAGGGTGGTGGGCGCGCCGGAGACGCACACGCCAATGTACTCACTGAGGGCCCCGTAGATGTCCACCTCGCAGGACACGGGGATGCCCCGCGCCGCCAGGCGGCTGTTGACGTAGCAGGGTACGAACTTGAACTCCGTCTGGAAGGCGGGCCAGCACTTGTTGGCGAAGACTACATACTGCCGGGTCCCCTTATGCTCCTCCGCCCAGTCCAGCAGGGTAAGCTCGTACTGGGCCAGCCGGGGCAGGATGCCGCCGTAGGGATTATTTCCGCCCAGCTCGGCCTCCATCTCGGCAATCTTGGCGGGGATGCGCTCATCGCCCGCGTGCCTGTTGTAGGCAGCCAGCAGATCCAACTCGGAGTTCTCCTCCACCGCCACGCCCAGGTCGTACAGGGGTTTGATGGGGCCGTTGCAGGCCAGGAAATCATCGGGCCGGGGGCCGAAGGTGATGAGCTTCAGGCCCTTGAGGCCCAGGATAGCCCGGGCGATGGGCTCAAACTCCCGGATCTTCTCCGCCAGCTCCTCCGCCGTACCCACGGGATACTCGGGGATATAGGCCGTTTTCCCCCGGAGTCCCAGGTTGTAGGAGCAGTTGAGCATCCCGCAGTAGGCGTCGCCCCGCCCGTCGTGGAGATCCCCGTCGCCCTCGGCGGCAGCCACATACATGACGGGGCCGTGGAACCACTGGGCGATCAGGGTCTCCGGTGTCTCGGGTCCGAAGTTGCCCAGGAACACCACCAGGGCGTTGACCCCGCTGGCCTTCACGTCCCGGACGGCCTCCCTGGCCTGCACTTCGTTCTCCACGGTGACGGGGCACTCGTAGAGTCCCTCGCCATAGGCCGCTTTCAGCGCCGCCCGCCGCCGCTCACTGAGAGCGGCGGGGAAGCAGGAGCGGGAAACGGCGATCACGCCCAGCTTCACTTCGGGAATATTGCGCAGTTCCATATGGCATCTCCTCCTATTGATGGATTTCCGGATATTTTACCGCAGCAGGATCGTCTTAATCTCGTAGGGCTTGGTGAGGAAGCAGACCTTGCCGTCTTGGATGGCCAGCTCCTCCTCAATTTCCTCCAGCAGGTTGCAGCTGTAGGCCTTGGTCACGCCGGCGGGGAGGCGCAGGACCGTCTTGGTCCGGGCGTTCTCGCTCTCATAGAGGCGCAGGACCGTGCCATCGCCGTTCTCCGCCTGCTTGACGGTCTCCAGCACCACGTTGGACTGCTCCACACCGGCGAAGGAGAACACTGCGCCGGGGGCGCCGCCATCCACCGTCCGCAGGGGCTGATTGAGGAAATAGCTCTCCCGCACGGTCCCGGCGTCCCGCCAGGTGCCCGCGTGGGGATACAGGGCGTAGGTGAATACATGCTCCTCCTGGTCGGCCACCGGGTTGGGCTCGATGCCGGACTTGATGAGGGTCAGGCCGATGACGCCGTCACGGACGCTGTGGCCATACTTGCAGTCGTTGAGGAGGCTCACGCCGTAATGGCCCTCGGAGAAGTCCATCCACTTCTGGCCGCAGACCTCGAACCGGGCCTTGTCCCAGCTGGTGTTGGTGTGGACCTTCCGGGTGAGATTTCCGAACTGGATATCAAAGGCCGCCTCGTCGCTGTGGATATCCACGGGGAACTCGGCTTTCAGCAGATGCTGGTGCTGCTTCCAGTCCACCCAGGTTTCGAAGTCGATGCGGCGGGAATTGGCGTAGAAGTGGATCTTCTGCTTGATGGTGGTGAGGCTGATCTTATACTCCAGCTCCACAGTGGCACGGACGGGGCCGTCCTCGGTCCACTTCATGCTCACCAGATTGTCCACGGGCCAGGACTTCTCGGTGTAGAACATGTCGATATCCCAGTTGTCGTAGTAGATGGGCTTATCCTCGTACATGCGCAGCACATTGGCGCTCATGCCCGGCTTGACCAGCTCACGGTCGTTGTCCTTGTCGAAGAGAGAGGCAAAGTGACCTTGCCCGTCAAAGGCAACGGTGTAGAAGGGGGTCTCGATATGCCGGTCGTCCTTCCGGACAAAGGGGCTGGAGACGGAAACGGCCTCCGCCTTCTTCAGAGTCTTAAAGCCCTTGGAGGGCAGGTTTTCCAGGAAGGCCACCGCGCCGTCCGCCGTGTGCTGTACGGGATAGATTCTGCCCGTCTCGTCGGCCAGAGCCCCGGCATCGGTCTTACCCAGCTCCACCACGTCGGAACGGGTGTAGCCGGTGGTGTTGAAGACGGTCACGCCGTCCCCCTGGCCCGCCAGAGCGGCCAAGCGCTGGCTGAGCAGATCACCGGCGGTCTGAGCCAGCTCCTCGTACTCCCGCTTGGTAACCTCGTACACCTCGTGGATGGAGGAACCGGGGAGGATGTCGTGGAACTGGTTGAGCAGCACGGTCTTCCACATCCGGTCCAGCTCCCCGGCGGGGTAGGCCAGCTTCGCCGCCGCCAGCACGGAGGCCAGCTCCAGATCCATCAGCAGCAGCTCGCTCTTCCGGTTGCCCCGCTTGTTGCGGGCCATGGAGGTGTAGGTGCCCCGGTGATACTCAAAGTAGAACTCGCCCTCCCAGGTCTCCAGACGGCGGTTGTCCTTGACACGCTGCTCCAGCTCCTCGAAATAGGTGCGGGCAAAGGCCTGGCGCACCTTGGGGATGCCCCGGACTCCCCGCTCCATACGGACGGAGGTCTCCAGCATCTCACGGGTGGGGCCGCCGCCGCCGTCGCCGTAGCCGTAGGAGATGAGGATGTCGTTGTTGATCTCTTTATTCTGGTAGCGCTCCCAGCCTCCCATGATGGCGTCGGGGTGGAGCATACCGTTATAGGTGGTGAAGAAGTTGCTCACCGGCTGGTCCACGCCCAGGGTAGTAATCAGGTGAGTCAGGACCTCGGAGCCGTCGATACCCCGCCACATCACGGTGTCGTTGGGGACCTTGTCGATCTGGTTCCAGGCCAGCTTGGTGGTCATAAAGTAGTCGATGCCGCTCTTCTTCATGATCTGGGGCAGGGCGCCGGAGTAGCCGAACACGTCCGGCAGCCACAGGATGCGGTTGTCCACGCCGAACTCGTCCTTGAAAAACCGCTTGCCGTGGACGAACTGGCGCACCAGGGACTCGCCGGAGGTCAGGTTGCAGTCGGCTTCCAGCCACATGCCGCCCTCGGGCTCCCAGCGTCCCTCCTTGACCCGCTCCTTGATCCGCTCATAGAGGGCGGGATAGCGCTCCTTCAGGAAGTAGTACAGCACCGGCTGGCTGGACATAAACCGGTAGCTGGGGAACTCCTCCATGAGCTTGAGTACGGTGGCAAAGCTCCGGGCCACCTTCTCACGGGTCTGGGCCACGGTCCACCACCAGGCAACATCGATGTGGGTATGGCCGATGCAGGTGGCGACAATATCGTCCCAGCCGCCCAGCTTCTCGTAGAGATTCTCCGTAACGTAGGCCTGAGCCGCCCGGAGGGAGGCGTAGAAGCCCTCGGAATAGGGCTCCCGCAGATCCAGGAGATTGATGGTCTCATTGAGGGCCGTCTGAATGGCCAGCCGCTCCTGGCCGTCCTCCTTCATCCGGGAGAATGCCCGGAGGGGGACCTGGATATCCCAGTACAGCCGGTTGATCTCCTCGTCCTGCTCATAGAGTTCCACCAGGAACTGAAACTCCGTGTGGAGAGTGCCGGTGTACGCCTGGATGTCCAGCTGAAGCTTTTCCCCGGCAGGCGCCTTGGGGAAGAGCTGCACCTCCCGGTGGTTCATGTCCAGCCCCTGCGTCTCCCGGCCGTTGATGAAGAGGAGGAACTGGGGATTCTTGCCGTCGTCCCACTCCTCAATCTGGGTGCGGACCTTCAGCCAGACGGACTTGCCCGCCAGGTCCTCGGGAATGGTCAGGCTGCCCCGGAACCAGTAATGCTCATCGGGACCGTACCAGTGCATCGTCTTCCCGTCGAAGGCCTCCCAGGAGTCTCCCTCCACCTCCGCCTGGGAGGGGTAGAGGAAAAAGCCCTTCTTGTACTGCCAGTCCGTGATGGGCCGGACATTGCGAATGCGGAGTTTGTTGAGGTTGTCGCAGATGACTTGGATCCGTTTGTCAATGAAATACATAATTTCGTTGCTCCTAAATAAGGAAAAATTGTATTGTAGGGGCGGATGCTATCCGCCCGCTTCCAACGGGAATATGGCATTCCTCACGGGGCGCGGGGTCACAGTCCTTACAGGCTGTTCTCCTTCATATAGCTCATCAGCTCGTCTACCGTGGTGAAGGCGATGCCGGTGACGGTGTCGGCGCAGCCGTAGTAGATGGCGATCCGCCCAGTGGCGGCATCGGTGAGGGTGGCGCAGGGGAAGACCACGTTGGGCACGTCGCCCACGCACTCATAAAGCTCCCAGGGCGCCATGATATAGTCCTTTGTCCGGTACAGCACCTTCCAGGGCTGGTCCTTGTCCAGCAGAGCGCAGCCCATGCGGTAGACATAGCCGTTGCAGGTGGTGAGTACCCCGTGATAGATCAGCAGCCAGCCCTCGTCGGTCTCAATGGGAATGGGACCGGCGCCGATTTTGGTGGACTGCCAGGCGGACTCGTCTCCCTTCACGGTACTCATTACATGGCGGTGGCAGCCCCAGAATTTCATATCCGGGCTCTGGCTGATGAACACGTCTCCGAAAGGGGTGTGGCCGGTGTCGCTGGGCCGGGAGAGCATCATATACAGCCCGTTGATTTTCCGGGGGAACAGCACGCCGTTGCGGTTATAGGGCAGGAAGGCGTTTTCAAGCTGGTGGAAGGTCTTGAAATCCTCCGTCCAGCCCACGCCGATGGTGGGGCCGTGATACCCGTTGCACCAGGTTACGTAATACTTCCCGTCCATAAGGCACACCCGGGGGTCATACCGGTACTCCCGGGCCGTCACATCCGGATCGCCCTCAAAATGGACCGGCTCGTCCTGAATCTCCCAATGGATGCCGTCCTTGCTGAATCCGGGGAAGATATCCATACTCACGGACCGGCTGTCACAGCGGAACACACCGGCGAAGCCGTCGCCGAAAGGCACAACCGCGCTGTTGAACACGCTGTTGGACCGCTTGATGGCGTGGCGTCCGATGATGGGGTTGCCGGTATAGCGCCATACGGGCATATGGCAGTCCGCCGGCTTCGGCTCCCAGGGGAGGTTTTTCAGCTCGTTTCCAATAATCTTGCTCATAAGCGCGACTCCTTATCGTAAAAAGATTTTGAGATACGCATACTTTTTTCTTGAAGGGCTCCGCCCGCCTGCGGCCCTTTCCCGCCGGCGCTTTGTCCGGCTACAGGTCATTATCGGCAGGCTCCGGAAAAAATTAACGCCGCCGGAAAGTTTTTTTCTCCGGCGGGCGCAGTGCCGAAGACCGGTTAACGGTATAGTCTGCGCCTTCAGGAAAAAAGTATGTATACCTCCTCCTGTTAAGAAAAGGGGCTGCTGCAAACCCAAACGGCTGCAACAGCCCCTTTTGTTCAATCAGATCTCAGGCTTCAGGAAGCGCGGCGGATTACTTGCCCAGGAAAGCATCCAGCTGCGTCTGGGCCTCGGTCACGATGTCTTCGAAGCCGGAAGCGCGCATCTTGGCCATCATCTCATCCACGGTGGGCTTGGGATCGCCGGTACCGGTCTGGATCAGGCCCTTGTACTCCTCAAAGATGGCCTGGCAGGCGGCGATCTGGTCAACAACGTTGGTCTTGTCGAACACGAAGCCCAGAGCCACGGAGGAACGGGCGCTCTCGTTCTGGGAAGCAACCTCGGTGGTATAGGGGTTCTCGGCTACGTCGTCGGTGGGGGTCATGGTCATGAAGGTGCCCTGAGTGTAGGCGGCCATGGTCCAGTCGGTGTTGATCTTGTGGACGCGCTGCTCGCCGGTGCTGCCCTCGACGTACTCGAAGTTCACGCCCTCTTCGCCGTAGGCCAGCATGTCACGGAACTTGCTGTCGGTGCTGACCAGCTCCAGAACCTTCAGGGCTTCCAGCTGGTGAGCGGAGGAAGCGCTGATGCAGGCCAGGGAGCCCTGGATGGTGTCGGTGGAGACAACGGGATCGCCGAAAGCGGAAACCACGACCTCGGCGCCGCGGCCATCGCCCCAGCCCTTAGCGGCGGAGGGCCAGCCCTGGGCTACGCCCAGACCGCACATGCCGGAGGCTTCGCTGGCAGTGGCGGCGTCGGAGTTGGTGTAACCTTCCGTCATCCACTCATGCAGGACCTCCAGCTGATCCAGAACGTCCTGCTGCTCGAAGGTGCAGACCACCTTGCCGGAATCATCGTAGTAGCTCACGCCGATGGCGCCCATGCCGGCCATGCCCAGCTGGTCATAACGGTTGCCCACCACGCAGGAGAGGCCGTCCTTGTTCAGCAGCATGGGGGGCTCGCCGGTGCCTTCCTTGATGGCCTTGACAGCGGGAGTGGCCTCTGCCAGGGAGTGAACGTTGGCGTAATCGGGATAGTAGGCGTCAACATACTCCTTGGTCCAGACAAAGAACTGGGCCGCGGCGTTGTCCTTGTAGGCGGGAATGCCGTAGAGCTTGCCGCCGATCTTGCAGGCGTCAATGTAGCTCTCGGGAATCAGGTCGGTGATGCCGGGGGTCTCCTTGATGAGTTCGGTCAGATCAGCGAACGCGCCCATGGCCACATCGCTGGTGTAGGAGCCGGAATCGGTGAACAGGATGTCATAGGGCTCGTTGGTGGACAGGATCACGGAACGCTGGTCGCCCCAGCCGCCCCAGGAGATGCACTGGACGTTGAGGTGTACGCCGATCTTCTCTTCCAGATAAGCGTTGACCTTCTCGGTCCAGGACGCCAGGTTGGCAGGCTCGCCGCCGCCCACCTGATACCAGGTGATCGTGGGGATCTCGCCATCATCACCGCCGCCCTTGTTGGCGTCGTTGCCGCTGCCGCCGCAACCGGCCAGCAGGGCCAGGGTCATGACGCAGGCGAGGAGCAGAGCAAGAAATTTCTTCATTTTCAATGTTTCCTCCTTGTTGTGTTGTAAGTGACATATTTATCAAACGGTATGGAGCCGTTCAATACTGGTTTCTGCGCCTAAATGCCGAAACAAATTTCAATCGCGTTTCCGGCAGCGCGTACGCCGAAAATACACCTTGCGGTCCGCGCTCAGGCCGGCGTTCTCACAAGGGATGCCGGCACATCCTGAAGCTCTTTATCCCTTCACCGCGCCCACGGTCAGGCCGGAGATGAAATACTTCTGGAAAAAGGGATACACACAGGCGATGGGCACGGCGACCACGAAAGCGATTGCCATACGGACGGACTCCTGCGGCATGTTCTTCTTCAGGTCGGAGGCGGTAGCCAGCATGGCCGTGGGGTTCTTGGTCAGGTAGTCCAGATTCTGCTGCATCCGATCCAGCATGGCCTGAAGAGAATAGAGCTTGTCATTGCGGATGTACAGCTTGGCCTGGAACCAGTCGTTCCAGTAGCCGAAGGCCAGGAACAGGCCGATGGTGGCCAGCACGGGCTTGGAAATGGGCAGGATGATCCGGAAAAACACCGTCCACTGGCTGGCTCCGTCGATCTTGGCCGACTCAATGATGCCGTCCGGGATCGTGGTGCGGAAGAAGGTCCGGGCGATGGTCACGTTGAAGCTGCTGACCGCCAGGGGCAGGATCAGAATCCACATGGTATCCGACAGGTGCAGCACCTGGGAGTTGATGACGTAGGAAGCGGTCATGCCGCCGCCGAAGACCATGGGGATGAATACCAGGATGGTCAGGAAGTTGTTCAGCTTATGCTCCGTCCGGCTCAGGACGTAGCCCATAAGGCTGGTGAGCATCACGCCCAGGATGGTGCCCAGCACCGTGACGTACACGGACACCCACAGGGCGTTGAGGATGGTCTGCCGCTGGCCCCACAGGTACTCGTAGGCGCTGCCGGAGAAGGTCTTGGCAGTGACGAGGATCTGATAGCCCTCCGAACGGATGATGTTGTTGTCCGTAATGGAGATGATGAAAATGAAAATAATGGGCAGGAAGCAGGCCAGTGCCAGGATCAGGAACATCAGGTTGAACAGGAAGTTCGTTGCGGGATTGATCCGGTTCAGGCGGCTGAGGGTATCGCCGCTGACCGCTGCATTCTTTTTACTCATGATTTCCGCCTCCTTAAATCAGTGCGCTGGAGCGGTCCACCTTACGCACAACGGCGTTGGCCGTCAGGATGGTGATACAGCCCACGACCGCCTGGAACAGGGAAGCCGCCGTGGTCTTGCCCAGACTGACGGTGCCGGAAGTCAGCATCTGGTAGACCTTCACGTCCAGAGTGGCAACCACAGGCGTCAAAGGCTGCTGGGCTCCCCGGGACACCTGATAGAACAGGCCGAAGTCAGAGGAGAAGATGCCGCCGATGGCCAGAATGAACATCATGATGATGATGGGACGCAGCGAGGGGATGGTAATGTACTTGGCCTGCTGGTACTTGGTGGCGCCATCCAGCACCGCCGCCTCGTAGAGGCTGCTGTCAATACCGGTAATACTGGCCAGGTAGACCACCATCTTGTAGCCGATGGTCTTCCACACGTGCATGATAATGATGATGAACGGCCACGCGGCGGGGAAGGAATACCACTGAATATTCTCGCCGCCGAAAGCCCGGATAATGGCGTTGAGCAGGCCCTTGTCGGTGACCAGGAAAGCATAGACGAAGTAGCTGATGACGACCCAGCTCATAAAGTGGGGCATGAACATCAGGGTCTGGTAGGACTTGGACTTGCGCTTGCTGTAGATATTGCTGATGAGGATGGCCAGCCCCACAGGCAGGACAATATCCAGGACGATAAAGACAATGTTGTACAGCAGGGTGTTGCGCAGGATCTGGGGAAAGTCTTGCAGGGTAAAGAAATACTTGAAGTTGTCAAATCCCACCCAGTCGCTCTTGAGCAGGCTGGTCAGGAAGCTCGCGCCAGGGGTAATCTTATAATCCTTGAACGCGAGGATAATGCCAAACATAGGCAGATAGCAGAAGAGTATGTACCAAATGGTGGTTGGCAGCGCCAGGATGGACAGCTCGGTGTCGTCCTTGGTCCATTTGCTCTTCTTCTCTGCCGGCGGCTTGGCCTGGGTCTTCGCCGGGGCTTTGTTGTCTTGCATATGGGTCACCATTCCTTCCTCTCTCGCTCTGGCGGATTTTTTCGGCATTTTTTACAAAATCCACCGGGTCAACGGTAGCTATTATATCGGTATTCCAGAATCCGGAAAAGTATCCAAAGGCCGTTTTGTAGTATAGGAAGGAGCGTATCCGTCTGCATGCACAAAAAACTGGCGATTTGCACATTTTGATTCGTCAAAAAAGAGAGAGGGCGGACTGTCTGATCCGTCCCCTCTCCCTTTTTTGCGGAAAAACCGGTAAAACCTTGTGTCAATCCGGCAATTACTGCCAGCAGCGGATGCCAAAAGCGCGGATGGAATCCCGGCTGCGCCGGTCCACTTCCTCCTCGTCCTCCAGGTCCGGCCAGTCGCTCCAGATGGAGTAGCAGCAGCCCAGCATCTGCTCCGACTTGGGGTCCAGCGTCTGGGGCCCGCTGACAGGATGGGTGGGGAACATGCCGGGATGCCACTGGGTCAGGATCTTGTCCGGATCGGGATCGGAGTAGTCCTTCCGGATGAGCAGAATGAAATAGAGGTATTCGCTGTGGTAGTTCACCACCTGATATCCCCGGTCCAGGAAGGCCTTCAGGGGAGCCATGCCCTTGTCCCAGTTGCTCCAGAAAGCGATCTGCACGTTCCGGTCCAGCTCCACGTGTTCCGCCTGGTCGGGGCGGAACAGGCCGTCATTCCAAACCCGGACCTGGAAGCCCTTGGCCCGGACGTGGGCAATGACCTGATTGAGGAAATCCACGTAGAGATCCACGCCGCCGCAGTCGGGGCCCAGGCGCTCCCTGGCGCAGGCATCCATCTCCGGGAAGCGCTCAAAGTGGTTGAAATCAATGAATTCGTCGCCGCCGATATGGAATACCTTGGACCCGGCGAACAGCTCCGCGTACTCGTCCACCAGCTCCAGCAGGAAGGCCCGGGCATCGGGGTTGGTGATGTCCAGAGCGGAGTACAGGGGCTCCGCCATCTCCCTGTTCAGCCTCCACCGGGGATGCTCCAGCAGGGCGGCGCCCAGGTGCCCCGGGCAGTCCAGGGCGGGGTTGATGTCCACGAACAGCTCGCCGCACAGGGCGATGATCTCCCGGACCTCGTCCTTGGTCAGGTGGAACCGGGAAGGCACCTCCGGGTGCCGCTCGCTGTCGATGCGGAAGCCCTCGTTTTCAGAGAAGTGGAGCCACAGCACGTTCATCCGGTTCCGGGACAGGTCCTTGACCCGCTCCATGATCCAGTCCTTCGTATAGTATTTCCGCCCCGCGTCCAGGTGGAGGCCCCGCTCATTTGTGCAGGGCCAGTCGGCGAGATGGCCGAAGGCCAGCTCCCCCGCCTCGAAAACGGTCCGCAGGCCGTAGACGGCCGCCCGGCGGGACTGGGCCGTCAGCTCCGCAGAGGCGCCCACCTCCACGGTGAAGCCCTCGTCAAAGGTGGTCTTGTCCGCCAGCACCTCCGGCTGTCCCAGCCGGACCACCAGGTCACCGGGCCGGACCGCGCCGCCGCGGACCTTCTCTGCCGCCGCCAGGGCGGGGTAGTCCTCTCCCAACAGGGCTGCGGCCCGATCCAGGCTGCCGTCCTCCGGCAGGATCACCCGTCCGGTAAGACGCCATGTGCCCTCGCCGGTCTTCTCCACCAGCTTGGGCTGGGGAAACTGTAGCATCGCCATAAAATTTTCCTCCATCATCATATATCCTCTCTCCGCCCCTGAGAAGGCGGAAGCGGTTCTTCTGTGTAAAAGCATGAGCGCACGCTACCATGCCGCCGCCGAAAAGTCAAGCCGCAGAAACGGCACATCTCAGTATTCAACCGATGGATTCCGCAAATTTCCGCTTTTCTCTTCCCATTTTGCCCATTGTGTGCTATACTTTATCTAAAAATCCTGAAGAGGGCGGACGCCGCCGGCAAGGCGCGGCTCCGGAAAGAGGATGGACCGCATGAAAAATTTGTTTAATCTGGACAACCCGGTCTTTCAGGTCCTCGCCCGGGTGGCGGATCTGGCAGTGCTGAATATGGTATGTATAATATGCTGTCTGCCGGTGGTGACCATGGGGCCGGCGCTGGTAGCCCTGAACAAGACGGTATATGATCTGACTCTGGACCGGTGCGGCGGCATTCTTCGGACCTATTTCCGGGCTTTCCGCAGCAACCTCCGGCAGGGGATGGCTGTGGGACTGCTGGGGCTGCTGGCAATCGCGGCGCTGGTATGCGACTTCATTCTGCTGCGGCTGTACTACACGGGAAACGCCTACACGCTGCTGGTCTGTCTGATCTACCTGCTGGGCTTTCTGACGGCGGCGGTGCTGTCTTATCTGCTGCCCCTCATCGGGCGGTATGAAAACAAGCTGTTCCAGCACTTTCAGAATGCGCTGATCCTGTCCATCCGGTATCTGCCCAAGACCATCGCCATGGTCTTCCTGCACCTGCTGCCCCTGCTTCTGGCAGTCTTCTTGCCCAACATGCTGGTGTATACCCTGCCCTTCTGGCTGTTTATCGGCCTGGGCTTCATTGCCCAAGCCGATGCCTATACGCTGAAGCCCGTCTTCGAGATGCTGGAGCGGCCCAAAGAGGAGCCCCGCGAGGAGGAGTCGGAGGAGTGACACGCGCAAATCGGCTCCGCGCCTCGCGCCTCTCCCGCAAAGAGACAGCGGATAAACGCTTCCCCTGGTGCAGGAAATTGCTGCGCCGGGGGATTTTTTCAGGAAAATATCAGCAGGGACCTGCAACGCGGTTTTGAAAACCCCATATGTGTACCAACGCCATACAGCGGCGAGGCGCTTCACCGGCAGGTTTTCCCGTTACGCTTCTCTGGATGCCTCCAGGGCGGCATCATACAGCTCATTTCTGCTCAGGCCGGTGTCGGCGGCCACCTGGCGCACGGCGTCCTTCATCCGTTCGCCTCTGGCCCGCCGCTCCAGCACCAGGGCCACGCCCTGCGCCAGGGTGACGGCGCTCTCCTCCCGCCGCTCCGCCCCGGCCAGCACCAGGACGTATTCCCCTCTGGGTTCCTTCTCCTTGTACCACTCCGCCGCCTGCGCCAGGGTGGTGCGCATGATGTCCTCATGGAGCTTGGTCAGCTCCCGGCACAGAGCGGCTCTCCGGTCCCCGAAAGCGGAGAGCAGATCGTCCAGCGTGGCGCGCAGGCGGTGGGGAGCCTCGTAGAAGATGAGCGTCCGCTCCTCCCCCAGCAGTCCCTGGAGCCTCTCCCGGCGCTGGGCCTTATTCACCGGCAGAAATCCCTCAAAGACAAACCGCCCCGCAGGCAGCCCGCTGACCGTCAGGGCGGAAATCAGCGCGCAGCAGCCCGGCACGGCCTGGACCGCTACCCCGTTCTCGGCACACAGCGCTACCAGGTCCTCCCCGGGGTCGCTGATGGCAGGGGTGCCGGCATCGGTAGCCAAAGCGCAGCTCTCCCCCGCCAGCAGGCGGGAGAGAATGGCCGGACCGGCGGCGGCCTTGTTGTGTTCGTGATAGCTGACCATGGGCTTTTTCAGCCCCAGGTGGCTGAGGAGCTTCATGGTCACCCGGGTGTCTTCGGCGGCGATGAAATCCGCACTCTCCAGCACGGCGGCAGCCCGGGGGCTCAGGTCCCCCAGGTTGCCGATGGGGGTTGCAATCAGATACAATATTCCGCTCATAGGACACCTCTTCCTTCTTCTCGGAGCCTGCTTTTTCTCCCAGCCTGGTTCGCCGCTCCGGATCATGATTTCGCTCAAAGCCTGCTGGCCGCTCCTATTATAACATGTATAAGGGAAAATTTCCATGTGTTCTCTATACGAATTTTGCGGAACACCAGATGTTTGCCGGCACAGGCAGCCGCTCCCCTCCGGAAAGCAAAACCGCCCTCCGCTTTGCGGAGGGCGGTCTGCTCAGTTTTTCGCCTCGTCGGGAATGGTGAAGTCGGTTGCGCTGTTAATATTTGAGCAGGTAATGGTAATGGTCATCTCGGGGACGCTCATGGTCAGGCCCTGAGCCTGATCGCCCAGGCTCTCCAGCACGGCCTTCATCAGTCCGTCCATGACGCCGGTCATGTCCATATCGTAGCGCACGGGGTACAGGTCCGTCTCGGTGATCCACAGCGTCACGGGGATATCGCCCAGCCCGGACAGCATTTCCTTCATCTGGTCCTCACTGATGCCCAGACTGCTCAGAGAGTTCAGTGCGCCGGACTCCAGGATGACGTCCTGCATGTTCTGGCCAGTGATGACGCCGGTGTATTTGTAGACGCTGACGCCGTCCATGGTCTCGGTACCCTCCTGCTTGAGGCTGCTGGCAAAGTCTATGTACGCGGACATGATCTGACCGACCTCGTACTGCTCCAGATCCTCAGCCGTGGCGGCAGTGGAGTGCCAGCTTGTACCGTCGTTCATGTACAGCGTATAGCTGCCGTCTCCGGACTCCTCGGCATAGATGGAGATCACAGCCTCCTGACCGGCCGCCTCTGTAGTAGCCTCCACCTTCATGCGCATAGGCTTGTTGAACATGGACATATCCATGGAAGTGACGGTCTTCACGGTCTCGCCGCCTGCCTCCATCTCCATATTCATGGTCATGACCGCATCCATACTGGAAGCGGCGTCTATGTTCTTCCGGGCAGCCGCCAGGGGATCCCCTCCGCCCGCCTGACCGCCGCCGCAGGCAGTCAGGCACAGCGTCAGGACAGCCGCGGCCAGCAGGGCCGCGATACGCGTCATTTTTTTCATAATCATTGCCTCCTAGAACAAAATTATCCGGGCTCAAAGCCCGACATATTGTAGCACCGGTCCAGTGCCATTGCAAGGGGAACCGATGGGTCTTAAAGGAAAATTAAGAAATCTTGACAGCGCTCCTTTCGTGTGCTATATTACGGTCAAAATTATGCGGAAAGAAGGAAAAATGCCATGCTGCCCGTATTTTTTATCCGTTCTCAGGGGCTGCGCAAGCTGTACTGCGGTCTGTTCACCTCCATGCTGGAAAGCTGGGGACTGACCCAGCTGGAGGCAGATATTCTGCTGTTTCTGGCAAACAATCCGGAATATGATACCGCCCGGGATATCGTAGAGGTCCGGCATCTGGCCAAGTCCCATGTATCTGCCGGCATAGAAGCCCTGGCGGGCCGCGGCCTGCTGGAGCGTGAGAAGCGGGCAGGCAACCGGAAGACCATCCATCTCCGCCTGACGGAGGCGGCCGGGCCGGTGGTGGCGGCGGGGCAGGCTGTCCAGCGGCAGTATGGAGAGCTGCTTTTAGCGGGGCTCGCGGAGGGGGAGCGGGAAGAATTATTCCGGCTCCTGGAAAGAATAGGGGAAAATGTGGATGCCGCCCTGGGCGGACGATAAGCCCCCTTGCAGCAGACGGCACGCAGGGCCGCAGATTCTCCCGGACCTCCGGCAAAAACATCTCCGCCTGTCTTGACTTTTTTCTCTCGTCTGCTACAATATGTCTCATATAAAACAGTTTCATATGAGACTTTTACGGGGGGGATAGATTTTTATGACGGAAGCAGAACAAAGACGTCAGGACTACCGGAAAACCATGATGCTGACAGAGTCTCTGCCGAAAATTATCATCAGGATGGCAGCCCCATCCATTGTCTCCTTTCTCATTACCTCAATTTATAATCTGGCAGACACCTTCTTCGTCAGCTCCCTGGGCACCAACGCAACAGCGGCGGTCAGCGTCAACGCCTCCCTGGACCAGATCATCATGATGGCGGGGTCCATGCTGGCCGTGGGCGCGGCAAGCTATATTTCCCGGCTGCTGGGCGCCCGGAAGGAGGAGCGGGCCAGCAGGGTCTTCTCCGTCGCCTTTTTCTCCGCCATGGCTTTCGGCGCGGTGGTGATGGTGCTGGGGCTGGCCTTCATGCGCCCCATGGTGCGCCTGCTGGGAGCGACGGACACCTGCGAGCAGTATGCCGCGGAGTATGCCTCCTACGTGCTGCTGGCGGCCCCCTTCATGGCTGCCAACTTCGTTATGAACCAGTGCCTGCGGGCGGAGGGCAGCGCCATGCTGAGCATGATCGGCATGGGCTTCGGCGGTATCCTTAACTGCTTCCTGGACCCCCTCTTCATCTTCTGGCTGGACATGGGCGTGGCGGGCGCGTCCATCGCCACCGCTATCTCCAAGCTGGTCAGCTTCGTTATCCTGATTTTCCCCTATCTGACCCGCCGGAGCCTCCTCCGCCTGTCCCCCCGGCTGTTCCGGCCGGACGGGGCCATTGTGGGGCAGATTGTGTCTGTTGGCTCCTCCTCCCTGTTCCGCAACGGCCTGGCGGTGATCTCCGCCATTGTCCTCAACCGCATCGCCGGGGGTATTTCCGACTCCGTGCTGGCGGGCATCGGCGTGTCCACCAAGGTCATGATGTTCCCCTTCGGGGTCATCCTTGGATTTGGCACCGGGTTTCAGACGGTGGCGGGCTTCAACTGGGGGGCGAAACGTTACGACCGGGTGGAGGAGAGCTACCGCTTTGCCGCCCGGACGGCGGTCGTCGGCGCGGCGGTCATGGGTGTGCTGCTGGCAGTCTTTGCCGAGCCGCTCATCACCCTCTTCGCCAAAGCGGACCCGGAGATGCAGGCCGTGGGAGCGCTGGCCATCCGGCTGCAGTGTCTGGCCCTGCCCGCCCACAGCTGGGTGGCGGTGGTCAATATGCTCTGCGCCGGACTGGGCAAGGCCCTGGGGGCGGTGCTGCTGTCCACCTCCCGGCAGGGGAGTTGCTTTTTGCCTATCGTGTATCCCATGACCATGCTTGGGGGTGCTAACGGCGTGGCCGCCGTTCAGGCGGTGGCGGACGTACTGTCGATCGCCCTGGCTGTGCCGCTGGTCCGCCGGATGAAGGCGATGATCCGGCAGGCGGCCCAGGATGCGGCTCTCCGGCCCCAGGGGGAGGAGGCCGCGCCATGACCAGCCCCGTCCTCACCAGCCTCCTGCGCATCAACCGCCGCAGGATGGTGGCCCTGCGCCGGGTGCTGACGCCCCACGGTTACGTGGGATTCATGCACCTGATCCTGATCTACACCGCCCGGCGGCCCGGAGCCAGCCAGGAGGAGATCTGCACCTTCTACGCCCTGGACAAGGCCAGTACGGCCCGTGACGCCCGGCGTCTGGAGGACGCGGGCCACATCCGGAGACAGACCAACCCGGAGAACCGGCGGCAATACCAACTGTTCCTGACCCCCCAGGGGGAAGAGATGGTGAAGATCATCAACCAGACCCACGAGGAGTTCCAGCAGCGGCTCTCAGCAGGTATCGCCCCGGAGGACTGGGAGAAGCTGACCGGGCTTCTGGAGATCGCGGAGGAAAACAGCCGCCGGGAGTAGCCGCTTTTCATTGACTACTCGGGGCTATGCTCCCATGTGGGGCAGCCAAAGGCCCTCTCAGTCAGCCTTCGGCTGACAGCTCCCCCAGAGGGGAAGCCAAGAAGATATCCCTGAGGCCGCACGCTCCTCTTGCCTCTCCCTTTGGGAGAGGTGGCACGGCGAAGCCGTGACGGAGAGGGCCTGGCAGGTACATCCCGCCTCACGGCAGGGACCGCAAAACGAAAAGGCCAGCTGCCGAAGCAGCTGGCCTAAAATATTACAGCTGGACGATCCAGCCCATGTCGTCGGCCACCACGCCGGTCTGCATACCATAGATATGATCGTAGAGCTTCTGGCTCACAGGGCCCACGCCGCCGCCGTGGATAACGATATCCCGGTCCATATAGCGCAGATATCCGATGGGGGAGATCACGCAGGCGGTGCCGGTAGCCCATGCCTCCTGCAGGGAACCGTCCTTGCTGGCCTCCTCGATCTCCTGGATGGACAGCCGCCGCTCGCTGACTTTATAGCCCCACTTGCGCAGCAGGGTGATGGTGCTGTCACGGGTGACGCCGGGGAGGATGGACCCGCCCAGAGGGGCGGTGATGACCTCGTCCCCGATCATAAAGAATGCGTTGGAGGTGCCCACCTCTTCCACATACTTATGCTCGTGAGCGTCCAGCCACAGGACCTCCTTGCAGCCGTTCTCCAGGGCCTTCTTGGTGGCCCTCATGCCGCCGGCGTAGTTGCCGCCCACCTTGGCGAAGCCGGTGCCGCCCACGGCGGCGCGGATGTACTCGTCCTCCACATAGATGTGGCTGCCGGTCAGTCCGCCCCGGTTGATGTCGTAGTAAGCGCCCACGGCGCAGAGGATGATGATAAAGTGGTAGTGCTTGGCGGGCTCCACGGAGAAGCTCACCTCATCGGAGATGATGTAGGGCCGGATATAGAGGGCGGTGCCGGGCTGGCTGGGGATCCAGTCCGCGTCCACCTGCACGGTGGCCTTCACCGCCTCCACGAACAGCTCTTCGTCCATGTAGGGGATGCACATACGCTCGTTGGTGCGGTTGAGGCGCTTGGCGTTCATGTCCGGGCGGAAGAGGTTGATCTTCTTGCCCGGGGTCAGGTACGCCTTCATGCCCTCGAACATCATCTGGGCGTAGTGGAGGACGCAGCTGGCGGGGTCCAGGCTGATGGGACCGTAGGGGACGATCTTGCCGTCATGCCAGCCCTGGCCCTCGTCGTAGTCCATGATGAACATGTGGTCGGTGAAGTACTTGCCGAAGCCCAGGTTGCTCTGGTCCGGCTTGGGCTTGGGGTTTGTGGTGCGGGTCACGGGAAAATTGTAGGACATTTTCTATTCCACCTTTCAAGTTGTTCCACCTTTTTCTCGAGAGAAAAAGGTTCAAAAAGAGCTTTTTGCGCGAAACTGCCGTTTCGCTTATGCCTCCCTGGTACTGCCGATCTCCAGGAGGTTGCCCTCCGGGTCCGCCGCGTAGAAGTTGCGGATGCCGAAGGGGTAGGTCGTGGGCGCGCCCAAGGGGAAGGTGACGTTCAGCGCCGACAGCCGCGCCTCTTTTCCAAGGACCGTCATACCGGACGGTCCAGCGCGTACAGCTCCGGCCTCCGGTCACGGAACACGTTGATGGAGGAGCGGATGCCCTCGATGACGGAGAAATCCGCTTCGGCGGTGATGGTCTCCTCCGCCGCTCCTGCGTGGGCCAGATACTCCCCCCAGGGGTCAATGACGGCGCTGTGTCCGCCGCAGAGGGTTTCTCCCGCCGTCCCCACACTGTTGCACAGGGCGAGGAACATCTGATTCTCGATGGCCCTCGCCCGGGCCAAGGTTTCCAGGTGCATGGTCCGCTTCTCCGGCCACTGGGCCACCACAAAGAGGAGGTCCATCCCCTCCAGCGCCATGGTCCGCGTCAGCTCCGGGAACCGGATATCGTAGCAGATGATAAGCCCACAGCGCCTGCCGTCCAGCTCGAACCGGCAGGTATGCCATCCGCACTGGAAGGACTCCTGCTCCCCGGAGGGCGTAAAGAGGTGGGTCTTGTCGTACTCCGCGATAACGGCACCGGCGCGGTCGAAGACGTAGGCGGTATTAAAATACCCCTCCGCCCGTTTGTTCGCCACGCTGCCGCAGACGATGTTGGTATTCAGCTCCCTTGCCAGGGCGGAGAATACGGCTTTCGTCCGCTCCCCGTCCCGGTCGGCGCAGGGCTCCAGGTCTTTGGGGAAAAAGCCGGTGTTCCAGGTCTCCGGCAGGACCGCCACGTCCGGGTGTTCCGCCGCCACGGCGGCGCGGATCAGCTCCTCCGCGTGGGTAAAATTGTAATTGACCTCCCCCAGACGCATGTCCATCTGGATGCAGGAAATCTTCATGACGATCTTTCTCCTTACAATCGAATAGCCGTCTCCAGGGCGATGCGCAGGTGCTTCTCATAGTCGGACTTGGGCGTGTTCCCCAGCGTCCGGCGCTCCCAGGCCCCGCCGTCCAGACTGTCCGCCGTATACAGAAATTGATAGACCGGAAACTGCCGGAACTGCCCCACCGCCATCACGGAGGCGCACTCCATTTCTACTGTCAGACAGCCCTCGCTCCGGCGGGCTTCCGCGTTCCGCTCTGTCTCCCGGTAGATGGCATCCGTGGTCCAGGTTTTGCCCCGCACATAGGGCACGCCCAGCCCGTCAAAGATTTCGCAGAGTTTCCCGGCGGTGGGGACTTCCAGGAAATCGCTCTCCGGCAGATAGTGGTAGCTGGTCCCCTCATCCCGGTAAGCGGCGGTGGGGACAACCAGCTTCCCGTCCGTCCGGGCGTTGTCCAGCGCGCCGCAGGTGCCAAAGAACAGCACCCGCTCCGCGCCCTTGGCGATGATCTTTTCCAGTATCCCTGCGGAGGCGGGGCCGCCCAGGGGAGACAGGTACAGCGCCAGCTCTTGCCCCTGATAGGAAAACCGGTAGAGCGGCACACGGTATACGCAGTCCAGAGAATCAAACTCCTCTGGCTGTAATATGTTGTGCAGTTCTTGGACAATCCCCTTCTGAAAAGAGGCCAGCACCGTTTTGGGAAAATTCTCCGGCCGGGGAATAATATCCTCTGGGTTAAGAATTGCCCTGCTTTTTCCGTCAAAACTGTCGATAATACTCATTTTATCTCCTTATGCGCCGTAGTCCCTCCCCGCCTGCAACGCCTTCATGTTCAGTTCCACTAGCTGGACCTTGCTGGGCGGCACCAGCTTGGTCACGGTGGCCTCGGTGCCGTCAAAGGTCAGCTCGGGGTTATTTTTCAGCACGTGCCCCATCATGACCATATTCGCCAGAGTGGGCACGCCCGCGTCGTTGGCCATCTGGGTGGCGGGGATGTAGTAGACCTCTACGTCCGTGCGCGCCACCTTCTCGGAGATCAGGGTGGAATCCACGTAGATCTGCCCGCCGGGGACCACGGAGTCCACATACTTTTGCAGGCTGGGCAGATTCATGACGATCAGCACGTCCGGGCCGGTGATAATGGGGGAGCCCACGGGATCGTCGGACAGGATGACATTGCAGTTGGCGGTGCCGCCCCGCATTTCAGGGCCGTAGGAGGGCAGCCAGCTCACCTGCAAATCCTCCAGGAGGCCCTTGTAGGCCAAAAACTTCCCGGCGAACAGGATGCCCTGCCCGCCGAAGCCGGCGATCAGGATCTGAGTGGTTTTCATTTCGCATCCGCCTCCTTTTCCGCGCTTCTGTCCTTATAGACGCCCAGGGGATAGTAGGGAAGCATATCGCTCTCCACCCACTCCAGAGCCTTCTGGGGCGTCATGCCCCAGTTGGTAGGACAGGCGGAGACCACCTCGATGAGAGAAAAGCCCCTCCTGTCGATCTGGTTCTGGAACGCCTTCCGGATGGCCTTCCCGGCGGCCTTCACGTTCTTGACGTTGTTCACCGCCACACGGGCCACGTACTCCGGGCCCTCCAGAGTCGCCAGCATCTCGCAGACTCTGATGGGCCAGCCGCAGTGGTTCACGTCCCGGCCATAGGGAGACGTCTGGGTCACCTGCCCCGGCAGGGAGGTGGGGGCCATCTGTCCGCCGGTCATGCCGTAAATGGCGTTGTTGACGAAAATGACGGTGATATTCTCATTCCGGGCGGCGGCGTGGACGGTCTCCGCCATGCCGATGGAGGCCAGATCGCCGTCTCCCTGATAGGTAAAGACGATGTTGTCCGGACGGCAGCGCTTGATGCCGGTGGCCGTGGCGGGAGCCCGGCCGTGGGCGGCCTCGATCATGTCGCAGTTGAAGTAGTCGTAAGCCATCACCGCGCAGCCCACGGGGGCCACGCCGATGGCCTCGCCCTCAATGCCCAGATTGTCGATGGCCTCCGCCACCAGACGGTGGATGATCCCGTGGGGGCAGCCGGGGCAGTAATGGAGTACCGCGTCCGACAGGGATTTGGGTTTCTGAAATACGATCGCCATGTCAGTTCCCTCCTTTCTGGGCTTCCCGGATCGAAGCCAGCACCTGATCCGGGCTGGGGATCATGCCGCCGGTGCGGTTGCACAGGCGCACGGGCCGGGTGCATTCGATGGCCAGGCGCACATCCTCGATCATCTGGCCCATGTTCAGCTCCACGCAGACGAAGCTCTTTACCTTCTCCGCCGCCTGGCGCAGGACCTTGGAGGGGAAGGGCCACAGGGTGACAGGGCGGATGAGGCCCGCCTTGACGCCCTCGCTCCGGGCCTGAGCCACGGCGTTTTTCGCCACCCGGGAGGCGATGCCGAAGGCGACCACACAGACCTCCGCGTCCTCCATCATGTACTCCTCGTACATGACCTCGTTCTCCTCCACGGTCCTGTACCGCTCGTAGCGCTCAAAATTCTTCCGCTCCAGCTCGTCGGGCTTGAGGTACAGGGAGTTGACGATGTTGTGCTTCCGCTGCAGCTTCGTGCCGGTGAGGGCCCAGGGCTTGTCATAGCTCTCCACCTCCACGTCCTCGAAGGTGATGGGCTCCATCATCTGCCCGATGGTGCCGTCCGCCAGGATCATGGCGGTCATCAGGTACTTGTCCGCCAGATTGAAGCCCTTGACGGTGAGGCTGGCCATCTCCTGCACGGAGGCGGGCGCCAGGACGATCATGCGGTAGTCGCCGTGACCGCCGCCCTTGGTGGCCTGGAAGTAGTCGGACTGGCTGGGCTGGATGCCTCCCAGACCGGGGCCGCCCCGCTGGACGTTCACAACGAAGGCGGGCACATCGGAACCGGCTATGTAGCTCAGGCCCTCGCTCTTCAGGGAAATTCCCGGGCTGGAGGAGGAGGTCATGACCCGCATCCCGGCGGCGGCGGCGCCGTAGACCATGTTGATGGAGGCGATCTCGCTCTCCGCCTGGAGGAACACGCCGCCGATCTTGGGCATCTTTTTCGCCATGTAGGCGGCGATCTCCGTCTGGGGGGTGATGGGGTAGCCGAAGTAGTGGCGGCAGCCCGCCCGGATGGCGGCCTCCGCGATGGCTTCGTTGCCCTTCATTAAGACTCTTTCTGCCATGGTTTCCTCCTTCTTTCTACTTTTCCACGGTGATGATGCAGTCCGGGCACATGGTGGCGCAGAAGGCGCAGCCGATACAGTCCTCCTGTTTGGTCATCACCGCCGGGGAGTAGCCTTTTTTGTTGATCTGGTCCTTGGCAATGGCCAGAATGTGCTTGGGACAGGCGTTTACGCAAAGGCCGCAGCCCTTACACAAATCTGTCAGAAACGTGACTTTTGCCATTTATTTTGCTCCTTTCTTGCCGCCTCCGGCGGCAGGGGGAATTGCTTCCTGAATCGGCCCGGGCTCCCGCGCCCGGACGGCGGCTTACTTTTCGCCCACGCGAAAAGTAAGCAAAAGCGTGCCAAAACCTGCGGTTTTGGATTCCCCTGATTACGGGGGAATTTGTTTTGCGCCTGAGGCACAGTCTGTCTGGTCTGCTGTACTGCCGTCCGCTCTGCCGGTCTTCTGCGCCTGTTTCAACGTGATGATCGGGGCCCCTGCCGGTTTTGCGGGGCAAACTCCCGGGGTGGCAGTTGGGTCAGATTTGTCTGTTGAAAAGGCGGTTTCGGGGGCTGTGGGCTCCGTCCTGTCAGCGACCGGAATTGCCGCTCCGTCATAGTCTGGGACAGGATCTCCCACAGCCGCGCTGCGGCGTTTTCCACCGGCGGGGGACCGGGAGCGCGCTTCTCCCACTCCGCTGCCGCCGCATAGAGGAACGTGGACCAGCTCTCATTCAGCGGCTTTCCGTTCCGCAGGGCTGTGACATACAGGTTTTGCAGCAGAAAGTCAAATCCTTCCCGGTAAGCTTTCCTGTCCAGGCCGGATACGGCCTTTATAAAGCCGGTTTCCACTTCCGCGCCGTTCTCCAATATAGCATATATCCTCTGCGCCGGTGGTGTCAATGGCTTTTTCTGCCGGACTTCCTTTAATAAATAGTAGGTCTCTTTGGATAAATATGTGGTCCGTTTCCGGAATGCCTTACAGTAAAACAGCTCCCGCCGGTCGATCAGCTCCGTCACATCGCTCCAGCCGCACCCGATATCCTCCAGTGCGGGCAGATCCGGATTCGTGTTACACAACAGGATACCATATTTCTGCAAATACTTCAACAAAAGATTCATAAATATTCGTTATCCAAAAAGCGGCCTCACCCTGGGCGGGCCTTTCTGTTCCGGCAGATCGAAGTATTTGGCTTGCAGCTTCATGGGCAGCAGATGGGGAATCTTACCCGCCAGGCCCGCCGCCACAGTCTCCTCCGCGCTGGTCAGCCAGATGGGGAGGCCGCTGAGTTTGCTTAATCTTTCCATATAGGGGATCGCCGCCAGCACCGTCTCCGGCGTGGTCTCATGGGCCAGATTGGCGTTATTGACGATGGCCGTGAAGGGCACTCCTCCGGCGGTCTCGATCTCCCGCATGACCTCCAGTGCTTCCTCGGGGGTGCGGGTCAACGGGCGGCAGGGATTTGCTACGAAGGCCATGCAGTAGTCTTCCTCCTCCAGAATAAAAGGAGCGTACCGCCCCAGGGCGTAGGCACCCCGGTCGTCCCCGCCTACGTCCATAACGGCGAAGATGCTCTTATCCTCCACCAGCCGGTAAGCCTCGGCGGGAAGGGCGGGAAGGTCCACGTTGGTATTAGCAAATTGGGGCGAGATCAGGTCCACCCCCGCCGCCGCCAGGTCGGAGGCGCTGTCCTTGGTACGGAAGTAGGGGTTTACGATATCCAGGTCGGCGATGGCCGTCTTCTTCCCCTCCCGCGCCAGCAGGAGGGCATAGTTGACGGCGATGTTGGTCTTACCGGAGCCGTAGTGTCCGGCGAAGAGGGTAATGCGTTTATCGTCCATAGGAGGGCTCCTCATTTAACTGCTTTTCCATAATCTCATATACCAGGATTACGCCGTTTTCCATCGGCCATTGGTCATGGCAAATTGTCCGGTATCCCCGGTGTTCATACAGCAGGCAGGCGGGAAGGGAGGCTTCCAGCCGGACAGCGGCGTACTGCCGGGCGGCTTCCCGCTCTAATTTCTCCATAATAAGGCTGCCGTATCCCCTGCCCTGGAACGCGGGCAGGACATACACTCTTGTAATATGGTCCTGCCGGGCAGTCCCGGTGCCGATCAAGTGGTTTCCCAGCCAAAGACCATACACGGTATTCTGACGGATATCCTGCAATACGGCATTTTCATCATGCAGGCTGCAAAAGGCATCTACAATTTCCGGCAAATAATATTGGGGATATATCTCCCGCACCGTATGCTGGACCAGGGCCGCGATCTGCGCCGCGTGGCGCTCCGCCGCTTTTTCAAATCGAACGGCATCCACGGGCATCACAGTTTGTTCCGCATGATCTTCCCGCTGATGGTCTTGGGAAGCTCCTCCTTGAAGACCACGATCCTGGGATATTTATACGGCGCGGTGTGCTTCTTTACGTAGTCCTGGATCTCCTTCTTCAGCTCCTCGGTCCCTTTCGTTCCCTTGACCAGGACGATGCTGGCCTTGACCACCTGGCCCCGGATCTCGTCCGGCGCGGCGGACACACCGCACTCCAGCACATAGGGCAGCTCCATGATGACGCTCTCGATCTCGAAGGGCCCGATCCGGTAGCCGGAGGATTTGATGACGTCGTCCCGGCGTCCCACATACCAGAGATAGCCGTCCTCGTCCTGCCACGCCACGTCCCGGGTGTGATAGAGCCCGTCGTGCCAGACATCCGCCGTCTGGACCTCGTCCCGGTAGTAGCCGGCGAAAAGTCCCGGCAGCACGTGGTCCTTGTCCGCCCGGATGCAGATCTCTCCGTTTTCGCCGGGAGCCACCGGCTCGTCGTTTTCGTCCACCAGCACCAGGTCGTAGGTGGGGATGGGCTTGCCCATGGAGCCGATCTTCTGCTTGTTACCGATGAGGTTGCCGATGGTGAGGGTGGTCTCCGTCTGGCCGAAGCCCTCGTAGATCTGCAGTCCCGTCTGGGCCTCGAACTGGCGGAAGACCTCCGGATTCAGGGCCTCGCCGGCGGTGGAGGCGTGCCTGATGCTGGAGAGGTCGTAATGGCTCAGGTCCTGCTTGATGAGCATCCGGTACATGGTGGGCGGGGCGCAGAAGGTGGTGATATTATATTTGGCGAACATGGGCAGGATGTCCGCCGCGTCGAACCGGTCAAAGTCGTAGGTGAACACCGCGCCCTCGCACAGCCATTGGCCGTACAGCTTGCCCCACAGGGCCTTGCCCCAGCCGGTCTCGCTGATGGTGAAGTGGAGGCCGTCGGCGTGGACGCAGTGCCAGTACTTGGCGGTGACGTAGTGGCCCAGGGCGTACTTGTAGGTATGGGCGGCGATCTTGGGATACCCCGTGGTGCCGGAGGTGAAGAACATGAGCATCAGATCGTCCCCGCCGGGGGCGTCGGGGGCGCGCTCGTACTTGCTGCGGTACATGGGGTATTCCTCGTCAAAGCTGTGCCACCCCTCCCGGGTCCCCCCGGCCATGATCTTCAGCCGCAGGCTGGGGCTGTCCTTCTCCGCCAGCTCTACCTGATGGGCGGTGTCCCCGTCGGCGGTGCAGACGATGGCGCTGATCTCCGCCGCGTTGAAGCGGTAGGTGAAATCATGCTCCTGGAGCTGGTTGGTGGCGGGGATGGCTACAGCTCCCAGTTTGTGCAGGCCCAGGATGGCGAACCAGAACTGATAATGCCGCTTCAGCACCAGCATTACCCGGTCCCCCCGCCGGATGCCAAGGGCCTTGAAGTAGTTGGCCGCCCGGCCTGAGGCCCGGGACATGTCCTCAAAGGTGAAGCGCCGCTCTGCCCTGTTATGGTCCAGGTGGAGCATGGCCAGCTTGTCGGGGTACTTGGCGGCGATGGCATCCACGCAGTCGAAGGCGAAGTTGAACTGGTCCGCGTGGGGGAAGGTCAGGGACTGGAGGACGCCCCGCTCGTCCTCTCTGGCATCGAAGAAGCGCTTGCAGACGTAGTCCTCGCTGGACCGGGCCTGGACGATGGACTGGCGGACGGCCTTCTCGTCGGTCTTCTCCCCGGAGATGACCACCGCGCAGAACACGCACTTCCCGCCGCCTACGGCAATCATCCCGTGGGGCGTGGAGGAGTTGTAGAGGATGCTGTCGCCCTCGCCCAGAATCTCCGTATGCTCTCCCACCTGAACCTTCAGCTGGCCGGAGAGGACGATGTCGAATTCCTGACCGGAGTGGGTGGTGAGGTGGATGGGCATGTGCTGCTGGGCCTCATCGTAGTCGTAGGTCACATAGTAAGGCTCCGCCAGCTTGTTGCGGAAAAAGGGGGCCAGGTTGCTGATCTCGATGCCCGGCTCCCTGGCGGTCTGCTGGCCCTCGCCCCTGCGGGTGACGGTGTAGCTGGAGAGGTGGGCGCTGTGGCCCTCCAGCAGGTCGGTGATGCCGATGCCGAAGGCCAGGGAACACTTGTGGATAAAGGTAAAGGGCAGGTCCACCGCACCTGCCTCGTAGGCCCGGTATTCCTCGGGGGTGGTGTCGGTCCGGCGGGCCATCTCCGCCTCGGTAAAGCCGCAGATGCCCCGCATTTCTCTGATGCGGAAAGCAACCTCCATCAATTGAGTATTGACATGGGTCGTATCCATAGGCGCGTCCTCCGTGATGATAGGATTTGTGAAAGAAAAGTTCCGGCGAAAAAATAAAAAAACCCGTCTCAAAGAAAACTTTCTTTGAGACGGGTTCATAAACAAATCATGTACCCGCGGTACCACTCAAATTGCGCCCCGGCAGGGCGCCCCTTCAGGCTCTAATAAGCCCTATGCACTGACGCGGCAGTCACGGGAGGCATCTACTTCCCTGCTTTTTTCGGGGGTTCGGACCTCCAGCTCGGAAGGGATGGGACATTGGAGCTTTCTGCCGCCGGGCTTCCACCGCCGCCCGGCTCTCTGTGGACAGAGGGCTCCGTCCGTCTTCGTCATCGCTTTTCCTATTCACTTGCAGGTATTTTATACGATTTTTCCCGCTTTGTCAAGGGGGAAAATAGTGGAAGAAAAAAGCAGAAGGATGCGGCCAAACCGGCTAAAGTTCTCTATTTTTCGCAGCAGGTGATCCTTGGGTACCAAACCTTCTACATCCGTCATTACTACGTCTCTTCGTCCATCTTGTTTCTTTTCCATCTCTTTGCCTCCTCCTTCTCCCTTATTATACCTCTTTTTCTGGATTTTTGATATGCAGAAGGGAGGCGCCGTCCCGGACGGCGCCTCCCTTGTTAAGCGTAAAAATAATTCTGAAAAATCGGGGTGGCACCAGCGGGGAACAACGCCGCCAGTTTCTGAAAGTCAACGTCCTCCTGCTGGTACCGCTCCAGAAGCTCGGACATGATCCTTTTCATCTCCGTCTCACCCACCGCGTCCTCCAGGGCAAAGAGCGCCAGCGGACCATAGGAATAGGACAGGTCTCCCAGCTCCCTTGCTCCATAGTCAGCAATGGGCACTTTCCACTCCGGGTGGGCCTCAATGGCGGACCGGTACTGCGCCTCCCAGAGCGCCCGAGATGCTTTTACATCCTGGAGACCATAACATGCCAAGACCTTCGCTGTGAAGTACTCCGTAACGCCTTCGTCAAAGAAGCGGGACCGCTGTACGGTGCCGGAACAGCGGGGATTCCAGTTGGTGTGGATAAACTCATGGATCATCTGCCGGGTATCCAGCTCTCCGGCAAGAAACAACGTCCCCGGAAGGACAAAACTGCCCAGTCCGGCCGGGATCTCCACGATTTGATAATTCCGGATCTCAGCCGTTTTATAACGATTCATGAAATCGTTGGTATACGCCGCCGTGCGCCGGATCTCCGCCAGCTTATCCAACTCCATGCTGAAATAAGCAATGGTTCCGAACGGACATTTCTCCAGCCGGTAGTCCCCCACAGCAATGGTCGGGTTGTGCCCCTCATATACGCCATTGGAAATCTCCTGCAGATTGGTGCAAGACCGCCGTCCGCCAAGAACCTCTACCGTTACCTGGAATCGATTCTCTTCCTGCGGCGAGAGCAGATTTTGCCAGTATTCGGTGCTGTCCGGCAGGGCAAAGACAGGATAGTATAGGGTCTCGCTGCGAAGGATATAGCACCTGTCCGAAGTCTTTTCCTTTACATAAGGGTATCTGCCGGTGGTTCCATCCAGAACGCCCTCGTATTCCACGGTGAGAGTCCGGCAGTCCGGAGCGCTGAAGGTGACGGCTTGATACATCTCTTTTTCCTGACGGACGCAATAGTCAGCCGGCCTGCCGTCCGCCAAAACACACTTGACGAAAAATGCAGGGTTAAGGGTAAAATATCCACTGGACAAGTGAGAACCACTAGCGGCAAAGTGTCCCTCCACGTGACCGGACAGCCGCAGGCGCAGCTCATTCATCTTCTTTTTTCTCCTTTTTCTGCGCCTTCATCTGGTCAATAATTGCTTGCAGCTCCTTATCTGTAAAACGATAGACCTTGTCACAGAACTGGCACCCCAGCTCGCAGCCGCCCTGCTCTGCCAACAGGTCCTCCAGCTCTGCCACGCCCATGCTGATGAGGGCGCGCTCCACCCGGTCGCGGCTGCAATAGCATTTATACTCGATGGGCGCGGTCTCCAAAATTTCCACCTCGAAATCGCTGAGTACAGTGCGCAGCAGGGCCTCCGGGTCGGGGTCGCGGTCCAGCAGGGCTGTAACGGCCCCGGCGGCCATGACGCCGCCTTCCACCTTGGCGATAACGTCCTCCCCGGCCCCGGGGAGAAGCTGGATGATATATCCGCCCGCCGCCTTCACGCTTTGGTCGCGGTCGATCAGGACGCCCAGGGCGCAGGCGGTGGGGATCTGCTCGCTCTCCACAAAGTAGGCCGCCAGGTCCTCGGCGATCTCGCCGCCCAGCAGGCCAACGGAGCCGATATATGGCTCCTTCAGGCCGATGTCCTTGATAACGGTCAGGGTGCCGTCCGCGCCCACGGCACGGCCTACGTCCAGTTTGCCGTCCTCCCGGAGGGGGACGTTCACCTGGGGGTTCTGGACATAGCCCCGGACATTGCCCAGATGGTCGGAGACCGCCAGGACGGTCCCCAGAGGGCCGCCGCCCTTGATCTGTAACGTCAAAGAGGCGTTTTCCTCCTTCAGGGCGTTGCCCATCATGGACGCCGCCGCCAGGGCGCGGCCCAGGGCCGCTGTGGCCACGGGGAGGGTCTTGTGGATGTTTCTTACCTGCTCGGTGAGGTCTTTTGTTACTGCCGCGACAGCTTTGACAGAGCCGTCTTTTGTTATTGCTCGGACTAATTTATCCATTGTTGGGTCCTTTCTATGCCGCTTTCAGCGGCAAGGGGAGATTTTTCTTCAATCGGCCCGGGAGCTGCGCGCCCCCGGACCCCGCGCCTACTTTTTGTGTGAACAAAAAGTAGGCAAAAAGTCACTTAAACCTGGCGGTTTAAGAATCCCTTGATTACGGGGGTAATTAGTTTACGCCCGAGGCACAGTCAGTCTGGTCTAAACTTACTGCCGTCCGCTCTGCCGGTCTTCTGCGTCTATTTTAGCGTGGTTGACGATGGTCCCTACCGTTTTAGCGGGGCGGGCTCGCCGGGGTGCAGATTTGCTGGCTGGTTCGTTAGAACAGGTGCCCCTTGCACCGCAGTACCCCTTTGAAAGGGCGGCAGCTGTGCGGCGGCCTGCGGCCGCCAGCAAGCCTGGGGCCGCCTTTGGCGGCCTAACGGCCGGAGTTCTACAAGTACCAGAGCGGCAGAAGAAGAACTGCAAATTCGGAGGCTTCGCCTAACCCGGCAACCGCCGCACAGCCCTTTAGTCCCCGCCTCGGATTTGCCGAACAGGTAAAGCCGAGAAAGGGATTCTTAAACCGTAGGTTTAAGTGATTTTTTGGGTACTTTTTGTTCACACAAAAAGTACCCGGGGAGTCCGGGGGCGCGCAGCCCTCGGGGTTTGTGAAGAAACGGTTCCCGTGCCGCGCAAAGCGCGGCAGAGATACCCTTTACGCCCCCCGCACCGCCGAGAAATAGATCCTCTGCTCATTCTCCCGGGGAGCAGACATCCTGCAATCGCCATAGGTCCGGACGCGGGTGAAACCCGCGTCCATCAGCCACGCGCGAAGCTCCTCCACCGTGTAGGCCCGCTGCCGGTGTTCCTCCCCCGCACGGTTCCAGCCGCCGTCTTCCCGGCGGGTAAAGATATCCATCCAGTAGGAGCAGATTCTGCTCCTCTTTTCATATTCTGTCCGCCATACGCAGTAGACATCCTCCCCCTCGTCCAGGAAGACCTGCCCGTCCAGCGCTGCCAGCTTGGCGGCACTGTTGACGTCGAACACCAGAACGCCCCCGGGCGCGATGAACAGACGCAGCCGCTGGAAGCACTTCTGCACATCCTTCGGGCTGGTCAGATAGTTCAGGCTGTCCAGACAGCACACGGCGGCATCCACGGTCCCGTAGAGATCCAGCTCCGGCATGTTCTGATTGAGGAACACGGGGGGCTCTCCCGGAAGGTCTGCCGCCTTCTCCCGGGCCTGGGCCAGCATATCGGGACTGCCGTCCACCGCGATGAGTTCATACCCTCGCCGGGTCAGGATGGCCGTCATCTCCCCGGTGCCGCAGGCCAGATCCAGCACGGTGCGGACAGGAATCCGGCTGCGCCGGAAGAGCTTTTCCAGATAGTCCGCCCGCCTCTCGTAGCCTACGTCTCCGGTCAGCGCGTCATAGACCCCGGCCAGGGCCTCGTAGGCGCTCATGGCTTTTTCTCCTCCGCCTGTTCCTTTTCCGCCCGGCGCTCAAAAAAGACCTGATAGCCCCCATGGCCAAAGGCCAGGGACCGGTTCACCCGGCTGATGGTAGCGCTGGAGGCCCCCGTCCGCTCCAGGATATCGTTGTAGATCATCCCCTGCTTGAGCAGTACCGCCACCTCAAAGCGCTGCTCCATGGCCCGCAGCTCTGTCACGGTACACAGGTCCTGGAAAAAATCGTAGACTTCCTCCTCGGTTTTCAGCGTCAGGATGGCCTGATACAGACCGTCGCTCTTCTCCTTTTTTGTGATCCTTGCCATCAGAAACTCCTCCGTTGGTTGGGATGCCTCCATTTTAACACTTCAATCTGCGAAAGTAAACACCTTTCCGCAAAATCCGGCCCTTCCTCTGTAAGAAACAGGTCATAGCGGGAAAAAATATGGAGAAAATAGACAGACCTTTTCCCCGCCCGCCAAAAACCTTTGGCAAAATAGACGTGAATCACCAGTTTTTTTTGTGGCTTTTACCATAGAAAACTGCTCGCCGCCGCCTTGACGCTGGGCAAAGTGATGGGGTATAATAGATAAAGCATTGCCGCTGGCGATTTCTTCCAGCGGAGCCCCCAGCGCCACAGCCATATCGTTATATACACGGGAGGATCACTATGCCCTATAGAGAAGCAGATCAGCTGAACACCTACCTCTTTCATGAGGGAACGGCCATCAGCGCCTATGAATATATGGGCGCCCACGCGGTAACCCAGGATGGAGCCGCCGGCTATATGTACCGCGTCTGGGCGCCCCGGGCCCAGGCGGTCTCCGTGGTGGGTGACTTCAATTCCTGGAATCCGGACGCTCATCCCATGGAAAAAATTACCCAGGGCATCTGGGAATGCTTTGTTCCCGGCGGCCAGACTTACGATGCCTACAAATTCGCCGTAACCGGCGCCGATGGCATCCGCAGGCTGAAAGCGGACCCCTATGCCTTTCACGCCGAGACCCGCCCCGGCACCGCCAGCAAGCTCTACACCGTTGAGGGATATCGCTGGAACGACGCCTCCTGGCGGGAAAGCCGCCATTCCCAGCCCATTTACAGCGCGCCCCTGAATATTTATGAGGTCCACCTGGGCTCCTGGAAGCGCCGGGAAAACGGGGACTTCTATGACTACCGCAGCCTGGCCAAGGAGCTGGCCCCCTATGTCAAGGAGATGGGCTTCAACTATATCGAGCTGCTGCCCATTACGGAATATCCCTATGATCCCAGCTGGGGCTATCAGTGTACCGGCTACTTCGCCCCTACCTCCCGGTACGGGACCCCCGAGGACTTCATGTTCTTCGTGGACTGCATGCACCAGAACGGCATCGGCATCATCCTGGACTGGGTACCCTCCCACTTTTGCAAGGACGCCCACGGCCTCTATGAGTTCGACGGCTCCGCCTGCTACGAGTACGCCGACCCGCGAAAGGGGGAACACGCCTCCTGGGGCACCCGGGTCTTCGACTACGGCCGCCCGGAGGTGAAGAGCTTTCTGCTCTCCTCCGCCGCTTTTTGGCTGAAGGAATACCACATCGACGGCATCCGGGTGGATGCGGTTGCCTCCATGCTGTATCTGGACTATGACCGCCGGGACGGCGAGTGGGTCCCCAACCAGAACGGGGGCAAGGAGAATCTGGAAGCCATCGCTTTCCTCCAGGAGCTGAACAAAACCGCTTTCATTGTCAATCCCGACGTGCTGATGGTGGCCGAGGAATCAACGGCCTGGCCTCTGGTGACCAAGCCCACCGATGTCATCGGGCCCAACGGCATCGGCGGCCTGGGCTTCAACCTGAAGTGGAACATGGGCTGGATGAACGACATGTGCCACTATCTGAAGCTGGACCCCTGGTTCCGCCAGG